>OOBP01000112.1_pt1 | contig 105265 bp, 101 predicted proteins | sample 1671681 | NCBI WGS metagenome assembly OOBP01 (sample SAMN06348181, study PRJEB24527) | human gut metagenome
AAGCCAAATGATTGCAAAGCCCGCGGCCTTGTGCCGCGGGCTTTTTTTCTTGACAAAACGGTCTACAAGATGTAGACTAATGATGAGGACGACAAGTTGTAGACCAAGGGGGGATTAACATGCAGGAGTGTAAACTGGGGGCAGTGGAGTCCCGCTTTGCCCAGCTTATTTGGCAGCACGAGCCGCTGAGCTCCACCGAGCTGGTGAAGCTGGCCCAGCAGGAGCTGAACTGGAAGAAGTCCACCACCTATACCGTGCTGAAGCGGCTGAGTCAGCGGGGGATTTTTCAGAATGAGAACGGCAAAGTGACCTCTCTTATTTCCATGGAGGACTTTTACGCTGCCCAGAGCCGCCAGTTTGTGGAGGAGACCTTTGCCGGGTCGCTGCCCGCCTTTCTCACCGCCTTTACCAACCGGCAGAAGTTGTCACAGGAGGAGCTGGATCAGCTGCAAGCGCTGATCGACGACATGAAGAGGTGACTGTCATGGCCGATTTCCTTGCCTATGAACTGTTTCCCGGTATCCTGAACATGAGCTTGGCCGCCAGCGTGATCATTGGGGCTGTTTTGCTGGCGCGGCTGCTGCTGAGACGGGCGCCCAAGGGATTTTCCTATGTCCTTTGGTGGGTAGTGCTGTTTCGGCTGCTGTGCCCCATTTCCATTTCCGCGGGGATTTCCCTGCTGGGGGTAGCCCAGGCACCGGCCCGGGAGGCCACCCGGTATACCACGGCGGTGGAATATGTGCGGCCTGCCCCGGTTTCTGGGGGAGAAACGGACTTTCTTCCCCAGAATCAGGAGGAGACGGAAGGCCAGATTCCCGCGGTGGAGGAAGCGGAAACCGCCAAGCCTTCCCTGAACGCCGCCGCCGTTGCCGCCGTGGTCTGGCTGTTGGGCGGGGCGGCTATGGCGGGGTACGGACTGTGGTCCTACGGGAAAGTGCGGCGCAGCCTGGTGGGCGCGCTCCGGCTGAGAGATAATATCTATCTGGCCGACCATATTCCGTCCCCCTTTGTCATGGGGCTGCTGCGGCCCAGAATCTACCTGCCCTCCGGATTGGGAGGGAAGGAGCAGGAATATATCATCTGCCATGAGCAATACCACATCCGGCGAAAGGACCACATGGTGAAGGTCCTGTTTTTCCTGGCCCTGTGCCTGCACTGGTTCAATCCCCTGGTGTGGCTGGCCTTCTGCCTTATGGGCCGGGACATGGAGATGAGCTGCGACGAGGCGGTGGTGAAGTCCCTGGGCGGAGACACCCGGGCGGAGTATTCCGCCTCCCTGCTGAGTTTGGCCACGGGGCATAAAATCATCGCGGGTACTCCCCTGGCCTTTGGAGAGGGGGACGCCAAGGGACGGATTCAAAACCTGGCCCGGTGGAAACAGCCCAAGCGCTGGGCGGCGGCCCTGGCCGCCCTGGTGTGCGTGGCAGTGGCGGCGGCCTGCGTGGCAAATCCCAAGGAGGAAGGCCAAAAGGGCCAGTATGCCAGCATGGAGGACTTTGCCCAGCAGACCATGGCGGAGCAGAAAACCACGGCCTATCTCACCAACAGCGGCCAAGAAGGTACCGCCAACGTGACGGCCACCAAGCTCTCCCGCCTGGAGAAGGTGGGGTTATTGGAGGGCCTGGCCCCGGAGGGGACTTTGGAGGCCTGGATCTTCCAGTACCTGGTCCAGGTGGATGCGAAGGATATTCTGCTGGCCGGAGGCATGTATGAGGAGGACGGCTACTTTGACCTGGAGGGCCAGGGAGGACATAACGTAGTGGCTTTGCAGTATCCCGACGGCAGCTACGACATTCTCTACAATGAGGCCATCAACGATGATCTCAGCTTCTACGGCTATCATAACAGCTATGAAGAGGCCATTTACGACTGGTATGTGACGGAGTACGGCCTGGACCTGCCCCTGTATGTGAAAGACTTGCTGCCTCCCGATGAGGACGGCAACCACCCCGCCAACCGCTATGACGGACAAGGCTGGTACCTCTATGTCCCGCTGGCGGGCCTGGAGCACCGGATGGAGCAGAAGGAGGACGCCAGCATCCGCCACGTCTGGGTGTCGGCGGTGGGGGAGACGGTGCTGACCGTGGAGCCTATGAGGCAGAGCGCCCAGGACCTGCTGGACACCTATCAGGCCCAGGGCTACACTGTAAATGAGGAGCTGCTGACCGCCCAGGGAGAGGATTCCCTGCTGCGCCTCCATGAGGCACAGGGGGGCTGCTGGCTGGAGAGCGCCTATTCCGGCACTTCTCCGTCCTGGGAGCTGCGGGAAGCGATGGCAGAGAGTTTTGTTTTGCAGGAGGGGGCGGCCATTCCCGACTCTCAGGGAGCAGCCCACATGAAACAGATCCTGGCGGGCGTGAGCCAGCAGGATTCTTTGACCCTGACTCTGCGGCAAGATGGGGAACAGGTGGGAAGCTATGACGACTGTCTCAACCGTTCCGGCGGCGCGTCCTATTTCCGGGACTGGACCGAGGTCTTTTGGAGTGGGGCGGAGGACCCGGATCTGGACGAGAAACAGTTGGAGGAGCTGCCGAAGGTGACCCTGGCAGAGGGGAACGATTGGAGCATCGCCGCATATCAGGGGGTGGAGGTGGTCCGCCTTTCCGCCCCAGAGGGAGCCTGGTGGGTCCGGGTGGAGGGAGAGCCGGACTTTGATCCCTATGGCCGAATGCGCCTGTGGTTTGACGATGTGGAATTTGGCGCCCTGGGCGGGTTCTATGACCAGCAGGACGGGGTGGTGATCCCCGACCGGGGACAGAGCTACCTGGAAGCGGCGGAGGAGTATGTGCAGACCGTTGAGGGCCTGCACCAGAAGGCCTCCCCGGGCAGCTACTACTGCTACACCTTTGTGAAGGCCAGTGTCCAGGAGGCCCAGGAGATGACCCAGACCATGCGGGAGCGGGGCGAGATCGGGGAGAACACCTACTGTTTCGTGATGACCACCGTGTTTGTGCCGGAAAACGAAAACGCCATGGCCCACTCCCTGGCGGGCAATACCGTGGAGTACACGGGCCATGACCCGGATGTCCCGGCGGGTGCCTGGGAATATGGCCGCTGCGGCTACGCCACCCTGGAAGCGGACGGGTGGCACTGTGAACTGGCGGGCACCGGCTGGTAGTCTGCTGCTGAAATCGAAAAAAGGACCTGAAACCTTGGGGTTCCGGGTCCTTTTTTTGAAAAGAAAGGAAGATTAACAAAAACTGTGGAGAAAAAACAGGACCCAAACGTTCCATACTGTTTTGTAGCGAAGGGCGAAAGGAGATGGAAGCATGGGCAGATTACGGGGCACCGGCTTGGGGCTGCTGGCGGCCTGTTTTTTGTTTGTCATGGCCCCTGGAGCGGAGGAACAGACCGCACCGGCGGCGGGGGAGGAAGAGATGGAGATGCCCATGGTGGCCCTCACCTTTGATGACGGTCCCCGGCGCAGTACCACCACCCAGCTGCTGGACGGCCTGGCCCAGCGCAAGGTCCCGGCCACTTTTTTTGTGGTGGGTAGCCGAGTAAAAGGCAACGAGGCGCTTTTGCAGCGCATGGCCCGGGAGGGCCATCAGATTGGCGTGCATACCTACAGCCACACCCAGCTCACCGGGCTCTCCTCCGCTCAGGTGGCCTGTGAAATCCAGAAGGGACGCCAGGCCCTGACCCAGGCCCTGGGGCCAGGGGACTACTGGCTGCGCCCGCCCTTTGGACTGGTGAACAGCTGCGTGAAGGCCTGCGCGGACAGTCCCATTATTCTGTGGTCGGTGGACCCGGAGGACTGGAAGGACAAAAACACAGCCCGCATCGTGGACCACGTGGTGTCCAATGCCAAGGACGGGGATATCATTCTCCTCCACGACATGTACCCCAGCTCGGTCCAGGCCGCGCTGGAGATCGTGGACCGGCTGGGGGAGCGGGGATTTTGCTTTGTCACGGTGGAGCAGCTCATGGCATGCCAGGAAATCGCCCCGGAGGCGGGGGTGATCTTCCCGTAGCGGTCATAAAAAATCCCCGGCCGGATGGCCGGGGAAGAAACGATGGCGTTACACGCCCATGGTGCTGGTTTCGGGGAGGGTGGAGCCGCCGTCAATGACGAACTGGGCGCCGGTGAGGTAGCTGGCCTCGTCGCTGGCCAGGAAGGCGGCCAGCTCGCCCACCTCGGTGGGGTCGGCCAGACGGCCCAGAGGGATGGCGGAGGCGATGCCGTCGATGACGCTCTGGGGGTTGTCCGGGCAGGACTGCTGGGCCATCCCCTTCACCATGGGGGTGAGCACATAGCCCGGGCAGATGGCGTTGACGTTGATGGTGGGGGCAAACTCCCGGGCCAGGGCCTTGGTGAGACCCACCAGGGCGGCCTTGCTCATGGCATAGGCGGCCTCGCCGGGGTCGGCCACCATGTCGCCGGTGACGGAGGACATAATGACGATCTTGCCCCACTTGCGCTCCAGCATGCCGGGAATCACCGCCTTACAGGTGTTCCAGGCCCCCTTTACGTTGATATCCAGGTGGGCGTCCCGGTCCGCATCGCTCTGGGTAAGAAAATCTCCCAGCTTGCAGATGCCGGCGTTGGACACCAGGATGTCGATGGGACCAAAGGCGGCCTGGGCGGTCTCCACCCCGGCCTTCACACTGGCGGGGTCGGACACGTCCATACGCACCGCCATGGCGTTCTCGCCCAGCTGGGCGGCCAGCTCCTCTACGGCGGCGCCCCGGGCGGCCAGGATCACTTTGGCTCCGTGTTTCAGGAAGGTGCGGGCGATTCCCTCGCCGATGCCCTTGGAGGCGCCGGTGATGAGGGCGGTCTTTCCGGTCAGCTTACCCATGGTAAAACAGCTCCTTTTTATTCCGTATCGTATTTGAAAATCATATCAGATCAACTCTTCAGGGCCTGCTGGGTCAGTTCAATGAACCGCTCTCCAAAGTGGGAGAGGTACCGGTCCCGGCGGTAGCCTACCACAAGGCGGCTGATGGTGGAGGGATCGGTGAGGGGGAACAGGTCCAGCTTGTCCGTGGAGGACTGGGAGGCGGTGACGTGGATGGTTTTCAAAAACAGCTCGGGACAGATGGTGATGCCCACCCCCGCCTCGGCCATGGCCAGGGTGGTGATGGTGTTCTCCGTCTCCAGAATGAGCTTAGGTTTAAAAAAGTGGCGGCTGAAGTACTGATCCACAATGCTGCGGGTGCGGTTGCCCCGTTTGATGAGAATGAAGGGCATGTGCTGGAAGGCGTCGATATCCGCCCCGGCAGCGTACTGGGCCCGAATCTCGTCGGCCCGCTCTCCGAAAATCTGGTCGGTGAAAATTTTCGGCACCACCAAAATCAGGTCCTCCTCGGTGAGGGGGACCACCTCCACGCCCTCCATCATAATGGGCTGGAAGCAGACAATGAGGTCCACACGGCCGTGGGCCAGCTCATCCTCCAGGTGGGTGGAGTTTCCCTCGTACAGGGAAAATTCCACCATGGGGAACTCCGCCTGAAACTGGGGCAGGATCTCGGGCAGCAGGGCAAGGCCGCAGGTGTGGGAGATGCCCAGGCGCAACACACCCATGTAGTGGCGGTTGATGTCGCCCACCTTGGCCAGATACTGGCTGTGCAGGTCCAGGATCTGGGTGGCGGTCTCCACCAGCAGGTCTCCGGCGTAGGTCAGAGACAGCTTGGGGGAGCGGGTAAAGAGCTTGACGTCCAGCTCCCGCTCCATGTTGCTGATGTGGTTGCTGAGGGACTGCTGGGAGATGTACAGGCGTTCGGCGGCCCGGGTGATGTTCAGCTCTTCTGCCACAAGCAGGAAATACTTCAAATGCAAAAAGTTCAATGGCGTGCCTCCCCTCGGACTTCCCATTATGAAGGAAGTCCTTCATTCTTTTCTTGGGATAAAGCTATTATATCACAGCCAAAAGGCTGTGGCAACCACTGGGAAAAATCTGCTGTTCGGAATGAAGAATTTATGGTTTAATAAGGTTAAAAGATAGGAAAAAATGATGGGAACTCCTTGTGGAAAAGGAAAAGATATGCGGAAAACGCATGGAAAAATTCTTTTCCACAACAAAGAGCGAAGCAATAACCTTATTGGTACCAATGGAAAAGAAACCCATTGATAATGAGATGAGAAAGGAAGATTGTTTATCATGAAATGCCTGATCATTGACGCCGTCCACAGCTCTATCGCCGAGGAATTCAGCAAGTATATGCAGGTGGATACCCACATGCTGCCCACCCAGGAGGAGCTGGCCAAGCTGATCCCCGACTATGATGTGCTGATCATGCGCGTTGACCCCGCCATCAACAAGGAGATCCTGGACGCCGCCAAGAACCTGAAGGTCATCGGTGTTTGCTCCGTGGGCCTGAACCACATTGATCTGGATACCGCCAAGGCTAAGGGCATTCAGGTCTTCAACGCTCCCGGCATGAACGCCAACGCCGTGGCCGAGCTGACCATTTCCAAGATGCTGGACCTGTCCCGCCACACCATTCCCGCCAACCACGACGTGAAGGTGAACAAGAACTGGGACAAGTATAAGTTCGTGGGCCGTGAGCTGCGCGGCAAGACCCTGGGTATCCTGGGCTTCGGCCGCATCGGCCAGCGCGTGGGCGAGCTGGGCCGCGCCTTCAAGATGAACATCGTGGCTTACGATCCCTATCTGCCCGCTCACGTGTTTGAGGAGCAGCAGGCCACCAGCATGAGCATCGACGAGGTGCTGAAGAACTCCGACTACGTCACCATCCACATGCCTCTGACCCCCGAGACCAAGAACCTGTTCAACGCCAAGTCCATCTCCGAGATGAAGCCCGACGCTGTGGTTCTGAACATGGCCCGCGGCGGCATCGTCAACGAGAAGGATATGTACGAGGCTCTGAAGGCCGGCAAGATCGGCGGCTACGCCTCCGACGTTATGGAGAACGAGCTGGCTGCCGGCGGCCTGACCGAGGGCGCTACCTTCGACTCCCCCCTGTTTGAGTGCGACAACTTCATCGTCACTCCTCACCTGGGCGCTCAGTCCACCGACGCTTCCCGCGACATCGCCGAGCTGATCATCGGCAAGGTCAAGGAGGCTCTGGGCCTGTAAGAGTCCCAGCGAGCTGCAAAGCAAAACTATAGAGCGGTACAGTCCCAGCACCTGTTTGGGTGCCGGGACTGTGTTTTATAAAAAAGAGAGCCAAAAGCAAACTTTTCAGGGGCCCAGGGCGTCCTTAACATAGAAAAGGCAGGTGAACGCCGTGAATCAGGAAAAGGAAGAGGAGCTTGTCTCCTTTCTGCGGGAAAATCAGACCTATTTTTACCGGGTAGCCAAGCAGTATGTGGGGGACCCGGACCTTGCCATGGACCTGGTGCAGGACGCCGTGGTCAAGGCCCTGCAGCACCGGGACAGCCTGCGGGACCCCGGGGCGGTGAAGGCCTGGTTTTACCGCATCCTGGTGCGGGAGTGCATCACCTTCTACCGCCGCAACGGCCGGGTGGTCTACCTGCCTCAGCCCCCCTCGGGAATTCAGGAGAGCTGCGAGGATCGCATGGCGGACCAGGAGATGCTGGAGCGGGCGGTGGACGCCCTGTCGCCCAAGCTGAAAACGGTGGTGATCCTCCGGTTTTATGAGGGGATGCAGCTCAGCGAGATCGCCCAAATCACAGGGACCAACCTGAACACGGTAAAGTCCCGGCTGTACAAGGCCCTGGGCAAGCTGCGGGAAAGTTTGAAGGAGGCTTAAAATGGAGCAGGAGAAGCGAAGCCGTTTTTCGGCGGCCATGGAGCAGAGCAAAAAAGCGTATCAGGAGACGCCGGTGCCCCAGGACCTGTCCCGGCGGATGGAGCGGGCCATCGCCGTGGGGCTGGCTCCCAAGCCCCGGCAAAATTGGAGCAAGTGGGCCGGAGGAATGGCGGCCGGGCTGTGCGCCTGCTTCCTGCTGGCCCTGAATACCGCTCCGGCCTTTGCCCAGGCGGTCTACCAGGTGCCGGTGCTGGGGGAACTGTGCCGGGTGGTCACCTTCCGCAGCTACCAGCAGCAGGATGAGACCAGCTATGTGGATGTTCAGATCCCCCAGGTGGAGGTGGACGGCCAGGGCGAGCTGGCCCAGCGGGTGAATCTGGAGATCTCCAGCGCCATCCAGGAGGAGGTGGAGGACAGCCGCCAGCGGGCCAAGGAGTACTACCAGGCCTATTTGGAGACGGGAGGCAAGGCGGAGGAATTCCAGCCCATCACCATAAAGGTGGACTATCAGGTTAAGCGCATGTCCCAGGAGTACCTGTCCTTTGTCATCACCAAGACCGAGACCTTGGCCAGCGCCTATTTCCAGCAGTACTTCTATAATTTGGACCTGGAGACGGGGAAGGAACTGACTCTGCGGGACCTGCTGGGGCCCGACTATACCGCCATTGCTGCCGCAGCGGTGGAGCAGCAGCTGGAGGGCTGGGACCAGGAGGAGAAGGCCCTGCTCTTTGACGGGGTGGACCTGGAGAGCCTGATGGGCGAGGACCGGGGCTTCTATCTCCGGGAGGACGGCGCCATTGTGGTGGTGTTTGAAAAGTATGAGATCGCCGCCGGAGCCGCCGGTGTGCTGGAGTTCCCGGTGGGAAATGTTTCCCCAACCTGACCCTGATTTGTGGAAAAAAAGAGCGCCCCCTGGGCAGCTTGCCCAGGGGGCGCTTTTTGTCGTGTTACAGGGGGAGCAGGGGGGACAGGGCGGTAAAGACGCCGCCGAAAATCAGGGCGGGGAGCATGTTGGCCACCTTGAACTTGGTGCCGAAGCACAGGTTGACCCCCACGCAGAAGATGAGCATGCTGCCCAGGTAGGACAGGTTGTCGATGACCGCCTGGCTGAACACCGGGGCCAGCACCCCCGCGCACAGGGTCACTGCCCCCTGGAGCACCCCTACCGGCAGGGCGGAGAAGATGGCCCCCTTGCCGTAGATGGAGGCGAAAATCATCACGATCATAAAGTCCAGAATGGACTTGGTGTACAGGGTGGAGGCGTTGCCGGTGAGCCCGTCCTGGATGGAGCCCACAATGGCCATGGCCCCGATGCAGACCACCAGGGAGGCGGTAACGAAGCCCTGGATGAACTGGCTGTCGCCGCCCCGGTCGGCCTTGGCCTTCAGCCAGGCGCCCAGCTGCTCCATGCGGCGGTCAAAGTCGAAAAACTCCCCTACCAGGGTGCCCAGCGCCAGTGCCAAGATCATAAAGAGGGTATCCCGGGTGCCCGCGGAGGAGAGCTTCCCGTCCTGAAGGGTGAGCATCCCCGCCAGGGCGCCGCTGGCCCCGATGAACAGGGTAGCAAGGCCCAGGGCTTTGATGATACCGTCCTGATAGTGCTGCTTCATGCCGCCCTTGGCCAGCAGGCCAAGGCTTCCGCCGGCCACAATGGCCAGCACGTTGGCAATGGTGCCCGTTCCCACCATAGAAAACACCTCGATTTTCTCTTTGGCCCCAGTATAGCAGATTTTTTGCCATTGGAAAAGAAAAATCCCCGGGCGAAAAGGCCCGGGGATGAAAGGGTGACTTAGGGGTTGGGCTGGGCCAGGATCTCCTCCTTGCGCTCCAGCAGCTCGTTGGACAGCAGCATCTCCTGCACCTTGTCAAAGCCAATGCGGCTGATGGTGTCGGAAAAACGCTCCTTGGGCTGGCCGTAGGCCTTGAAGAACAGCAGGCACTTCTCCACCAGGTCCAGCACCTGCTCCTTGTCGGTGAAGATGGTGTCCAGGGCGTGGCCCATGGCGGTGCGCTTGCCCCAGCGGCCGCCTACGTAGACCCGGTAGCCGGTGGTCTGGGCCTCCAGCGCGTGGAAGGGGCAGGCCTTGATGCAGCGGCCGCAGCGGTTGCACTGGGTGGGATCAATGGAGGCCTTGCCCTCCACCACCTTGGCCACATGGACGGGGCAGGTCTTTTCGCACAGCTTGCAGCCCTTGCACAGGTCCTCGTGGACCAGGGGCACCTGCTGGCCCACAATGCCCACGTCGTTCAGGTCGGGCTTGACGCAGTTGTTGGGGCAGCCGCCCACGGCGATCTTGAACTTGTGGGGCAGCTTGACCTGGTTGTAGCCCACAAAGAAGCGCTTGTGGATCTCCTCAGACAGGGCGTAGGTGTCGATGAGACCGTACTGGCAGGTGGTACCCTTGCAGGAGACCACGGGGCGCACCTTGGCGCCGGTGCCGCCGGTCTCCAGACCGGCCTCTTCCCGCAGGAACTGGCGCAGGGGCTCGATGTTCTCAAAGGGCACACCCTGGATCTCCATGGTGAGACGGGTTGTCATGGAAATCTCGCCGCTGCCGAAGCGCTTGGCCGCCTCGGCGACCACGCGGCACTCCTCCGCGGTAATTTTGCCGTTGCGGGTAATGACACGGCCGTTAAAACGGTCGGGGGTACGTTTGTCCCACAGAAAGCCCAGGCCCTTTACGCGGGTGACCTCGCTCTTGGGGACGGTGGTGTTGGATTGACTCATGGTGAAACCTCCCTTATTTGGTAACAGAAACGACGGCCACTCCGGGGGCCGTACCGGGAAACAGGCGCTTCCCCGCGCCCAAAAACCCGGCCCCGCCCGGACTGTGAAGAACCGGACGTTCTTAGAATACAGGAAAGCCCCCTGCCTGTCAATGGAAGAGAGACAGGGCGGGGGCTTTTCTTCACAGAGAAAGCAGGCAGACCTGCATGGGCTTATGGGTGCACAAAACCAGACTATAATCCGGAAAACATGGCAATTCCTGTATCCAAACGCCCTCAATGCCGGGAAATTTGCCCTCCCGGGACACCACGGAAAAGGACTGGGGGTCCAGGGAAAAACCCCGCCCCCGGTATTTCACATAGCTCTCCTTGGCGCTCCACACCCGGTAAAAGGAGCGGTAGTCCTCCCGGGCAAGAAAGGCGTCCTCCCAGGGGTGGAAAAACCGGGCGGACAGCTTGGCGGGGGCGACGTAGGAGCGGTGCTCCTGAAGGTCCAGCCCCACCGGACAGGGGGCCAGGGCGCACATCCACCACCCGCCGCTGTGGGTCACCGAGCAGTGAAGGCCGGGGACCTGGGGAAAGAAGGGCTTGCCCCAGGGACCCCGGTCCACGGGGCCAAGGGCGTCGGGGCTTAGGCCGGAATAGCGGCAGGCGGCCCGGCGCAGCAGAGCCCGGGAGCCCGCCCCGCCCTCCCGGAAGGGATGGCGGAAGATCACGGCCGTACTCAAGGGGCGGTGATCCCCCGCTGGGCCAGATAGTCGATGACGTCCTTCACCTGGCGCAGGTGCCAGACATCCCGGGTGGGGATGGTGATATCAAAGTGTTCCTCAAAGGCACAGATGATATTCATGATGTCAAAGGAGTTGAGAGACAGGTCCTTTAAAAAGTCGGTCTCGTAGGTGACGTCCTGTTTGCCCGTGATGTCGCAGATAATGGTTTGAATCAGTTCCAGCATAGCCGTACTCCTTTAGTTGTCGTGGCGCTTGATCTTCTTGGTGCCTGTTTTCTGAAATTCCTTCTCCCGGATGTTCACCAGCTGGATCTGCTGGTAGGTGGGCAGGGTGCGGTTGATGCGGTCCACCTCGCTTTGCAGCCGCTCCAGGATCTCATAGGCGGACATCCCCTCGGTGCGCTCGGGATCGGGGTAGATGCTGGCCGTCAGCTTCACATCGTCGGCGTAGCCGCCGTTGGTGGTGCCCAGCACCATGACCTCCTTCACCAGGGGGATGGCGGAGAGCTGTTCCTCCAGCCGCTCGGGGGAGATCTTTTTGCCGTTTTTGAACACGATGAGGTTTTTCTTCCGTCCGGTAAGGAACAAAAATCCGTCCTTGTCCAGATAGCCCAGGTCGCCGGTGTGGAACCAGCCGTTTTGCAGGGCCTTGGCGGTCTGTTCGGGGTCGTTGAAGTAGCCCGTCATCACCGAGGGGCCCTTGACGCACACCTCGCCGTCCTCTACCTTCACCTGGCAGGAGGGGAGGGGCAGGCCCACCGAGCCCATCTTGTTGGCGTAGTTGCAGTTGACCGAGATGAGAGGGGAGCACTCGGTGATGCCGTAGCCCTGGAGCATCTGCACCCCCAGAAGGTCAAATTCCCGGGAGATTTCTTTACTCAAATGGGCGCCGCCGCAGATCATCAGCCGCAGGCTGCCCACCAGGGTCTCCTTGATCTCCTCCAGCTTTTTCAGGCGGATGGGCAGGTGCAGGCGGCGGCAGAAGGCGGCAATGGCCAGCAGGCTGCGCAGGCCGTCGGCCCTGCCTTCCCGCTCCGCCTTCAGCCACAGCTGGTTGTGAAGGGCCTCCACCATAAGGGGGACGGTGAGCATGGTGTCGGGGCGGGAGAGGTGCAGGTCCCGCATGGTGGTTTTCAGGTCGCCGTTGATGTACAGGTGGCAGCCCCGCAGGAAGGAGTTGAGCACGGCGCAGTTGAGGCCGTAGGCGTGGTAGAAGGGCAGGGAGCAAAACACGCGGTCATAAAAGCAGACATACTGGCTGGAATCGCACAGGTTCTGCATCACGGCCTTCTGGCTGAGCATGACCATTTTGGACTGGCTGGTGGTGCCGGAGGTAAAGACGATCTCCGCCGTCTGCTCCTGAGACACGGAGAACTGGGGCTGGGGCAGGTCCTGGAGGGACGCTCCCAGCTCGTACAGCTCCTGAATGCCCACCACCCGCTCGTCACTGGCCAGCCCGCCCATGAGCACCGCCCGGTCGGCGTGGCCGTCGTTGAGCAAAGGGATGCAGATGGGGAGAAAGGTGGGGGAGAGGAAAAGGAGCCGTGCCTGGGAGCGGACCACCATATCCCGGATGTTTTCGTCCGACTGCTCGGTGTCCACGCACACGGCCACGGCGCCGCAGCTGACAATGGCCAGAAAGGAGATGATCCAGTCGGCGCTGTTTTCGCTGACAATGGCCACGTGCTCTCCGGGAGTTAACCCCTTGCTCACCAGAGCCCGGCGCAGATCCCGGACCAACTGGACCATCTGGCGGTAGGTCAGGGTGGATTCTTCCTTCCGGCGGCTGAACCAGGACAGGGCGGGACGGCTGCCGTAGGTCTGGTCGATGCCGTCCAGAAACTGGGGAAAGGTGTCATAGAAGGGGACGGTGTAGTCCTCCTTGTTGTAGGGCTTCGTGTTCATTCCAGACCTCCTGACGTGGATTGGTCAAATTCCGGGATCACCTGACAGGGGGCCCGGTCCTGCATTTCCTCCTGCATTTTTGCCCAGAAGGCGGGGTCGCTGGTCATGGCCTGGAAGGCCTCCACGATCTGGGCGTCCAGCTGGGTGTCCTTGCAGCGCACCAGCTCCTCTATGGCCTGGCGGAAGCCGGAGCCACGGCGGTACTGGCGGTCGGCAGTCATGGCGTCAAAGGTGTCGGCCACGGCGATGATCCGGGCCTGCTCGGGGATCTCCTGGCCGGAGAGGCCCTCGGGGTATCCGGTGCCGTCGATGCGCTCGTGGTGGTAGCGCACGGCGGGAAGGATGGGGCGGAACTGGCTGATGACGGAGAGAATGTCCGCCCCGTGCTCGGGGTGGGTCTTGATGATGTCATACTCCTCGTCGGTGAGGCGGGACTCCTTGCCCAGAATCTCGTCGGGGATGCTCAGCTTGCCGATGTCGTGAAACAGCCCGGCAATGCGCATCTCTTCGCAGTAGTCCCCGTCCCGGCCCAGGAAGCGGGCCAGGCTGGAGGCGTAGTAGGAGACCCGGTCGGAGTGGCCCCGGGTGTAGATATCCTTGGCGTCCACCACCCGGCGCATGGCGCTGATGACCTCCATGTAGCCGTCCTTCAGCTGGGTGTAGGCCTGATCCAGCTGGTGGTTCTTCTCATGGAGGAGGGCGTGGAGCCGGGCCGAGCAGATGGCCGAGGCCGCCTGGCGGCAGAAGTTGCCCAGCAGCTGGATCTGGTTGTCCTTGGGGGACGTCTTGAGCTCCAGGGACAAAAGGCCCATGGGCGGGCCCTGGGTGTCCAATAGGGGGAAGATCAATTGCTGTTCCCGCTGCAAAAAACTCTGCCCTGAAAGCTCCTGGAGAAGCTGGGCCACCTGGCTGGACTCCAGAGCGGCAAAGCGCTCACCCACCGCCCGGGAGATGTAGCGCTGGTTGGGGGAGTCGCTCTGATCTGCCTCGTAGCAGGAGGCGTCCAGGGTCAGCACCACGTTGACGCAGTCGGCCAGGGCGGAGGCGGTGCGCAGCACGGTGTCGGCGATCTGCTCCATGGAGTGCAGGGTGTACAGACGGGGAAGGGAGTCCATGATGGCGGACAGGCCGTCCCGGTAGCTTTTGATGGTGCGCAGCTGGCGAATGGATTTGGCGCAGGATTCCACCAGCAGCTCCAGCTGGTCAAAGCGGTCGCTTTTCTCATAGTACCCCTGGATGTCCAGGGCGCGGATGGTCTTGATGGGGGGCGCCATGCTCTTGTGGCCGGTGAGCAGGATGATGAACAGGTCCGAGTTAAATTGGCGGATCTGCTCTACCACCTGGTCGCCGCACAGGGGGGTCATGAGAAAGTCCAGCAGCAGAATGTCATAGCTGCCCCGGCGCACCCGCTCAATGGCCCGGTAGGGGTCGTTTTCCACGTCCACCCGGTAGCCCGACCGCTGAAAATAGGCCTGGATGGTGGAGGTCATAATGGGGTCGTCATCCAGGGTGAGAATGGACAGTGGGTTGGGGCCGGAATACTGTTTACGCTGTCTCATTGGGAAAACACCTCACGTTTCGAAAGGGAAAAGCCCACAGGATAGGAGGGAGGCGGGGGCGCGGCCTCCGTGTCACGGGAGGCCAGGGGGATGGTCATGCCGAAGATGGCGCCGCCTCCCGGGTTGTCTTCACACCACATGGTGCCGTTGAACTTTCCGTGGACCACGGCGTTGGAGATGTAGAGACCAAGGCCGCTGCCCTGGGCTCCCTTGCTGGTGACCATCTCCTTGAACAGGCGGCGGCGGACCTTTTCCGGGATGCCGGGGCCGGTGTCCTTGACGTAGATCTTCACCGCGTCCCCCTCCTGCTCCAGGCCCACCGTGATGCAGCCGCCGCCCACCTGCTTCTGGGCAAAGATGGCGTTGGACACCAGATTGCCCAGCACCTGGATGAGATTGTTGATGTCCCCGTGGAGGGTGATGGACTGGGGTCCTTTGTACTCGGCCACCAGGGTGCAGCCGCCGCTGACCAGCTCGTGGCGCATCAGGAGGGTGGTGCGCTTGATGAGCTCGTCCAGGGTGAAGTAGGACTCGTCAAAGGCGCTGACGTTGGTGGCCTGGCCCTTGATGGCGGTGATGATGTCCGACATATAGGCGGTGGACTCCTGAATCTTCTGCGTCCAGTCCCCCATCTCCCCATAGATCTCCCGGAAATCCTCGGGGGTGACCTTGGGGTCGTCCAGGCTGGACTGGCACTCGTCCAGCAGGTTGTTTACCGCCGACACGCAGCCCGAGATGCTCATAATGGGGGTCTTCAGGTTGTGGGCCAGGCCCCCCATCATCTGGCCCAGGAAGGCGAAGCGCTCCTGCTCCATCATACGGGTCTGGTTGTCCTGGAGCTGCTGCATGCTCTTTTTCAGCTGGGTGATGTCCTTGAAGATGACCACAAAGCCCACGGCCTTGTTGTCCATGAACAGCTGGGAGACGTCGGTGATGTAGTAGTTCTTGGTGGTGACGCCGTTGCGTGTGATGGTGGCGGCCTGCTCGTAGGAGATGGTGGTCTGGGCCTCCTGACAGGCGTTGACGGCGTTGAGAATGTTGTAGATGGCGGTTTTCTCCGAGGAATCCTCCTCCTGGACGCAGTCGGCCAGGTAGCGGTTTTCCGTGATGCCGTAGCGGGAGGCAAATACCGCGGCGAAGGGCTTATTGTAGCTGACCACCAGGCCGTTCTTGCTCAGAATGAGGTAGCAGTCCGAGATCCAGTCCAGCACGTGCTGGGTGGCCACGGGGGTGATGTCCAGCAGGTTGAGCTTGTAGATGGCAATGCCGTTAAAGAGCACCATCAGGGAGAAGGCCATGGGGGTGGCGGTGATGGGCAGGTTCCAGGGGGAGAAGGTGGCCAGCATGCTCACCGTCATGGGAAGCAGGCCCCCCAGGGTGAGCATGATGCACTGCTGAAAGTAGAGCTTGCTGGAGTTTTTAAAGGCGAAGTGGAGCAGCAGCACAAAGGAGATCATAAAGCAGATGTAGCTGTGGGCTCCGGTGAAGAGGATGAAGGGGCCGAAAACGATCTCCGAGCGCAGGATGGAGAACTGCTGGTAGAGCAGATGGTGATAGGGGTTGGTGAGGGCCACTAGGACGGCCAGGGCGGGCAGGATCAAAAAGGCGTAGCACCACCGGGGCAGGTGCTCATAGCCCTTGACGAAGGCCAGGGAGATCATGAAATAGATGGGGGGGATCTCAATGCCCGCATAGGTGAGGGCGTCCAGAAACATCAGGGTGGTGGTCTGCTCCGGCGGGGTGACCCAGAGACACAGCATCAGAAAGGCCCAGAAGGACCACACCACCACCAGCCACAGGTACAGGTGGTTGAGCAGGGTCCGGGGCTTGGGGCTGTGCAGGCTCCAGAAGATGAAGACGACCAGCAGGGCCAGGCATAGGACAAAGATGATTGCCGACAGGTCGGAGACCATAGGAACACCTCTTTTTTACAAGTTTGCTCCCTCAAAGCGGAAGGAGCGCAGCAGCTGACGGGGGGCGGGGATGGCTTCCTGGAACCCGACCTGGGCCAGCTGGGTCTGGGTGCGGGCACAGTCCACCGTGATGGCGGCGGGTGCGGAGCGCAGACGGTTCCACAGCTCGGTGACCGGAGCCAGGACGCTGCTCTGAAGGTCCAGCGGGGCCTGGCGCAGCAGATGGTCGAACTCCTCGTCAGAGAGGACCAGCAGGTCGGGCGCCACGGCCCGGAAGGCCTGCTCTGCCGTGGGGGGCTGGGGGCTCTCCAGGTGGTAGGCGGTGAGGGGGGACTCCCGCAGGGCCACCGCCGCCCGGGCGCACCAGTCCACCGGGGTCAGGTCCATGGGGAGGGCGGCCAGAGACTGGGGGATGGCCCCAAGGGCGTGCACGCCCCGGGCAGTGAGCCAGAAGGCGTTGGTCTGGGGATTTTTTTGGAACAGACCGTCCACGGCACGGCCCACCAGACGGCCCAGACGGAAGACCCGGGCGGTGAGCCCCTGGCGGATGCCCTGGTATACGGCGTCCTCGGCCAGGAACTTGCTGCGGACGTACAGGTTTTCCCGCCAGTTCTGGCCCAGGTCAAACTCTTCCTCGGTAAAGACAGCCCGGTCCTCCCGACCCACCAAGTGGTCGCCGGAGACGCTGGTGGTGGACATGTGGTACAGCCGGGCGTTTCCGGCCAGAGAGAGCTTCACCAGGGTGCGGGTGCCCTCCAGATTGGTGCGCAGCAGGGCGTCGCTGTCGGCGGCGTAGTGGCGCACATCGGCGGCACAGTGCCACACGGCGTCCACACGCTGGGCCAGGGCCTGGAACGCCTCCTGGGACAGGCCCAGCATAGGCTGGTCCAGGTCAGCCTGGATGACCTCCAGGCGGTCCTCCGCGTCCATGACCCAGCCCGCGCCGAAGTACCAGCTCAGCGTGTCCTCCAAACGGCGGCGGCTGCCGTCCCGCATGGCGCACAGAATGGTGCCGGTCCCCGCCTCCAGCAGGGCCTGGAGGATGTGGGCGCCCAGGAAGCCCGTGGCCCCGGTGAGCAGGACGGTGTCCATGGGGCCGCTGTGGGGCGGCTGGGGCAGGGCGGGCACACGGCGGGACAGCTGGGCAGCGGGGGCGGAAATGAGGGTGCGGGCCTCGCTCTCCTGGGGCTGGGGGTGCCGGGGCTGCTGGGCAGCCAGCAGGTCAGCCTGGGCCCGGGGCGTGGGGTGCTCATAGAACTGGGCCAGGGAGAGAATGAGGCGGCTGTTGTTGTAGTGACTCAGCACGCTCAGGGCGGCCAGGGAGGTGCCGCCCTGCTCGAAGAAGGACACGTCCGCGTCCACCTCCCGGCGGCTGAGCACCCTGCGCCACAGGGACAAGATCCATTCCAGGGAGCCGGGCTCCCCTTCCAGGGGAGTGGGATCGGGCTGAGCGGGCTGCTCCTGGGTGGGTTCCTCCGGGGCCGCTTCCGGCTGTGCGTCAGCGGTCTGGGTGTTTTCCCCGGCCTGGGCCATCTTCCCCAGCTGCCGCAGGCTGATTTTGCCCGTGGGGGTGCTGGGCATGGACTCCAGGGGGATGAGGTGGGAGGGAATCATGTAGGCGGGCAGCACCTGGCCCAGCAGGCGGCGCATCTCTCCCAACTCCAGGGGAACCTGGGGCGGGATGTAGTAGGTGAACAGCTCCATGGAGCCGTCCTCCCGGCGCACCGGCACGGTGGCCGCCTGGAGGGCGCAGCCCTGGGACACCATGGCGCCGTTGATCTCGTCCAGCTCCACCCGCTGGCCGTTGAGTTTTACTTGGGCGTCCCAGCGGCCCAAAAAGTCGTAGGAGCCGTCCAGTCGCAGCCGGGCGATGTCCCCGGTGCGGTACATCCGCTCCCCGGGGAAGAAGGGGTCGGGGAGGAAGGAGGCCTGGGTGAGCTCGGGGCGGGAGATGTAGCCCTGGGAGACGCACTCTCCGGCCAGATACAGCTCCCCGGCGGCGGTGGGCAGCACGGGGCGCAGCTTCTCGTCCAGAACATACAGGCGGTTGTTGTCCATGGGCCAGCCCACGTTCACATGGGCGCGGAAGTCGGCGCTGCGGGTGGTGTTGTACACCGTGCCCTCGGTGGGGCCGTACATGTTCACCTGCTTGGCGCCCGAGTGGGTCTGGGCGGTGCGCAGCAGGGTCTTGGTGAGCACCTCGCCCCCGTAGATCATCAGCTCCAGGTTGGAGGAGGCCCGGCAGAAGGCCTCGTTGGAGAACCACATCTGTACCCGGGAGGGGGTGGACTGGGTGATGCGCACCCCGTGGCGCTCAATGAGCTGGGCCAGCTTCCAGGGCAGCATCATTTCCTCCTCGTCGGCCATGACGATGGGCTTGCCCATGGAGAGGGGGATGACCACCTCGCCGTTGAACATGTCAAAGACCACGTTGGTGGTGCAGAGAATGGGGCCGTCGCTCTGCTCCAGAATTTTGCGGAAGGCGGAGACCATGTTGGCCATGGAGCGCCAGGCCAGCATGACCCCCTTGGGCTGGCCGGTGGAGCCAGAGGTGAAGAGTACCTCGGCCAGGTCAGTCTCGTGGAGGGGAGCGGAGACAAAGCGCTCCTCCGCTGTCCCCTGGGTGGACACCAGGGTGCAGGGCAGGTCCTGGGGCAGCTGCTCCCGGGTGCGGACGTCGCACAAAATGTGGGTGATTCCCGCCACGTCCACCATGTATTTCAGCCGCTGGGCGGGGTAGTGGGCCAGCAGGGGAGAGTAGGCCGCTCCCAGCTTCCAGATGGCCAGCACCGCCGCTACCAGATCCACGCCCCGGCTCAGGGCGATGCCCACCCGGGTGCCCGGCTGGGCCCCCTGGGCCTTCAGCAGGTTGGCCAGCTGGCAGGCACGGCGGTCCAGAGCCCGGCGGGTGGTGGTCTCCCCGTGGAAGATCACCGCCGGGGCGTTGGGGTCCAGCTCCAGCTGGCGCTGGAACAGGGCGGGAACGGGCAGGTTTACAAAGGGAGAGACGGTGTGGTTGGGGATTTCAATGAGGTTGGTGCGGTCCTGGGGGGACAGGGCCTCCAGCTCCTCCAGAGGAGTCTCACCGGCAGAGAGCATGGAGCGCACCAAAGTCTCCAGGCAGCGGCCGAAGTAGGCCGCCGTCTCGTCCAGGAACAGCTGGGTGGCGTACTCCAGCTGCAGGCCGTAGCCCTCACTGTCCCGGAACAGCTCCACCCACAGCTCCATGCGGGCCGAGCCCAAGGGAGTGGGCAGATACTCCAGGGGAGCGCCCCCCAGGGTGAAGCTGCCCGCGTCCACCGGGCGCTGGGAGAAGATCACCTGGAACAGGGGGCTCTGGGTCAGGGTGCGGGGCAGGTCCAGGGCGGAGACGATCTCCTCCAGGCCCACCTGCTGGTGGTCCAGCATGCCGTTGACCTCCTCCCGCAGGGCGTCCAGATACTCCTTGAGGGTCAGCTGGCCCTGGGGACGCAGGCGCAGCGGCAGGGTGTTGATGAAGGGACCGCACATTTCCCGGGTCTCGGGCAGCATCCGTCCTGCGGCGGCGGCTCCCACCAGAAGGTCCTCCTTCCCCGACAGCCGGGACAGGAGCAGACCAAAGGCGGCCAAAAACAGCATATAGGGGGATACGCCCGCTTGGGCGCAGAAGTCGTCGCAGGCCTGGGACAGTTCCCGGTCCAGGCGGTGGACCCGGGTGAGGCCCTGGTAGTCAAAGGTCTGGGTGCGGGCAAAGTCGCAGGGCAGCTCCAGGGGCTCAGGCAGCTGGGCGAGCCGTCCGGTCCAGTAGTCCAGCTGTCCGGGGTCGTGGGCGTGCCGGTCCAGATACCAGGCGTAGTCCAGATAGGTGAGGGTTTGTTCCGGCAGCGTATCTCCCTGGTAGATGCTGTCCAGACGCTGAAGGAGAATGGGGGTGGTGAGACCGTCCGCCACCATGTGGTGCACATTCAGCAGCAGCACCCAGCGGCCGGGCAGCTCCTCCCACAGGCCCGCCCGCAGCAGCGGGGGCTGGTCCAGCTGGAAGGGGGCCAGAATGGGGGCCGCGGCGGCGCTCAGGTCCCCGCCCGCGGGGCGCACATCCAGATGGAAGTCCACCTGGGGGCGGACCCGGGCAAAGATGCCGTCGCTCTCCAGGGCGAAGGCGGTGCGCAGCATGGGCTCCTGGGCGATAAGGGTGCGGAAAGCCTCTTCCAGCCGGGGGATGTCCGGGGTGGTCCCCAGGCGGAAGGAGGCGGGCATGAGATAGGTGCGGCCGGTGGAGTCCAGGTGGGACTGGACATAGATCCCCTGCTGAATGGGGGTGAGGGGCCAGCGCTCCTGAGCGGGCGCGGGGGTGAGATGACGGGCGCTTTCCCCACCCTGGCGCTGGAGAAGGGCGCACAGGCGGCGGGGGGTGCGGCAGGCGTACAGGTCCCGCACCCGTAGGGCCTGCCCCGTGGCGTCGGCGATCTCGCTGAGGGCCTGCATGGCGTTGAGGGAGTTGCCCCCGTACAGGAAATAGTCGCTGTCCGCTTCCAGGTCCTCCCGGTCCAGCACCCGGCGCAGAATGTCCACTACCTGGGTCAGCAGAGGGCCTTCCCACTGGCTCTGGGACTGGGGGTCGGGGGTTAGCTGAGGCAGGCGGGCGGGGTCCGCCTTGCCGTTGGGGGTGAGGGGGATGGCGTCCAGTCGGGCTACGGCGGCGGGGACCATGTAGGCGGGCAGGTCGTTGGCGCACAGGGCCAGCAGCTCCTCCTCGGGGATGGGCTCGGGGGCGGTGTAGAAGGCCACCAGGGCCTCCTGACCGCCCACATTTTGTACCGTGGCCACCGCCTGGGAGACCTGGGGGTGGCGGTTCAGGCAGGCGGCCACCTCCTGGGGCTCGATGCGCAGGCCCCGCAGCTTGATCTGGCTGTCCAGGCGGCCGCCCAGCACCAGCTCCCCTTCCGCCGTCCAGCAGGCCCGGTCTCCGGTGCGGTAGAGCCGGTCCCCGGGCACAAAGGGGCTGTCCAGAAAGCTCTGGGCGGTGAGCTGGGGGGCGTTGCGATATCCCCGGCCCACGCAGGGGCCGCCGATGTACAGTTCCCCAAAGACGCCCGCGGGCAAGGATTTCGCCCAAGGGTCCAGCACGTACAGCCGGCAGTTGTCCATGGGTTTTCCCGCCGTGATGCGGGAGGCGTGATTCAGCTCCTTGAGACTCACCGCCACGGTGGTCTCCGAGGGGCCGTACTGGTTGAAAATCCTGGCCCGGGTACAGTCCTTCAGGCGGCGGAGCAGGTCGCCGGGGAAGGGCTCTCCGCCGCAGAGCAGGGTGTCCAGGCAGGCGGCTGCCCGGGCAAAGTCGGGCTGGGCCAGATAGGCCGCCAGGCGGGAGGGGGTGGTGGACAGGAAGCCCACCCCACGGTCGGCAATGAGCCGGGCCAGGTCCCGGGGGGATTCCAGCTCCCGGTCCTGGGGCAGCACGATGGTGCGGGCGTTGAGCAGGGCGGCGGCGCTCTCCAGCAAAAAGGCGTCAAAGCCCACGCTGCACAGGGAGAGAACCGCCCCTCCGCCGTAGACGCCCTCCATGGCCTGGGCCAGGTTCAGCAGGGCCCGGCGGGGGATCTCCACCCCCTTGGGCTGGCCTGTGGAGCCCGAGGTGTACACCACGTAGGCCAGGTCCGCCCCACTGGGAGAACAGGGCGGCTCCTGGGTGGGCGGGGGCAGCTGGTCCGGGTCCACAGTGGGCAGCAGAGAAGCGTAAGGGGCAGCCAGGGCAGGGGGAGCCACCAGCGCGGCGGCCTGGCTCTGCTCCAAAATGGTGCGCACCCGCCCCTGGGGCAGGTCGGGGGAGAGCAGCAAAAAAGCTCCTCCCGCCCGCAGAACTCCCATCATGGCGGCAAAGAGCCGGGGGGAGCGGGGCAGCAGAAGGGCAATCAAAGTATCAGGTTGGGTACAGAGGGAAGAGAGGGCGGCGTGGAAGCGGGCGGCCTGCTCCTCCAGCTGGCGGTAGGTGACCGCTTCCTGGTCCTGGATCAGGGCGACGCGGTGGGGGAACTGCTCCACACACCGGGCAAAGCGGGCATAAAGTCCTTCGGGGTCCAGGGGACGCCGGGAGGCATTGAAGGCATAGACCACCTGTTCCTCCTGGGGCGGGGTCAGCAGGGACAGCTGGCTGATGGGCCGGTCAGGCTGAGCCAGGGCCTGGCGCAGCAGATGGACCAGGCAGCTGTGGAGGGACTGGATCTCCCCAGGGGTAAAGAGCTGGGTGAGATAGTCGTAGTCCACCAGATATTGCCCCTGGCCGGAGAGGTCGCTGAGATGGATGCACAGCTGTTCCATCTGATAGCCGCTGTAGTGCCAGCGGCCGGAGAAGTCGACGGGGGCGTCCTGGGGGGAGAGCAGCTGGCTGTTCTGATAGGACAGGGCGATGTGGAACAGCCGCTGGCCGTCCCCACCCTGCTCCCGGGCCAGCTGCTGGATACGGGAGAAGGGGCAGCGCTGGTGGCGCAGCAGGCCGTACCAGGCATCCCCCAGATGGCGGCTGAACTCTTCAAAGGTCCAGTCGCCGTTCACTTCTCCCACAAAGGGCAGGGTGCTGACAAACATGCCGCTGGTCTGCTTGGAGCGGAAGTTCAGGCGGTTATAGATGGGGACGCCGATGGTGAAGGAGTTCCCCATTCCAAGGCGCTGGAGATAGATGGCCAGGGCCATATAAAACACGGAGAAGGGGGAGACGCGTTCTTTCAGGCAGAAGGCGGAAATGCTGCTGCTCACGTCCTGGGGCAGTTGGACAGAAATCCGCCGCCCCACGGGGCTGATGGCCGTGCCGCAGCCCGGCTTCAGGGAGGCGGGGGTGCTGGGCCGGGAGAGAACCTCCCGCCAGTAGGCCTCGTCCTTGGCCAGGGAGGGGGAGGCCAGGTAGCGCTGCTCCTCCTCCACGTGGCCGGCATAGCTGGGAATGGCGTCCAGCGAAGGCTCACGGCCCGCCAGCAGGTCCAGGTAGGCCTGCCCCACCCGGTTGCACAGCAGGGTCTGGGTCCAGCCGTCGGAGATGAGATGGTGCATTTTTACCACCAGACGGCACCGGTCCTCCCCGGTGCGCAGCAGGACAAAGCGGCAGAGGGGAGCGTCCAGCAGGGACAGGGGCTCCCGGGCGAAGGACTCCACCCAGCGGTCGGCCCCCTCCTCCTCCCCCAGGGAGAAGTCATATACCGGAATGGGGACGGGCTGGTAAGGGGCCTCATACTGCATGGGGACCCCGTCCCGCAGGGTGATGCGGGTGTTGAGGGAGGGATCGGCCGCCAAGACCAGGTGGATGCTGCGCTGGAGGGCAGAGAGGTCCACCGTGCCCTGGAGGTACAGCGTGGTACAGATATGGTTAATGGAGGTGCCGGGGCAGGCCTGTTCCAGGGCCCAGATGTTCTGCTGGCTCAGGGAGAGGGGGAGGACCGTGGGCGTCATCGGTTCCAAAGAAATTACCACCTTCCGCGTGAAATCAAAACCGGGCCGGCAGGAGAGGGCGCGGCGGGACAGAAAACGGGAAGATTCCCAGGTTTCCCCGGCGCGGTCCGTAAAAATGCCAGAAAACGGGAAGATTCCCAGGTTTCCCCGGCGCGGTCCGTAAAAAATGCCAGAAAACGACGAAATAAGACAAAGTGAAGTATAGCACGCTTTCCAATGTTTGTACACCGACACAGTAAAAAATTTTGCTGTTTTTTACAAAATTTCCTCCGACGGGTTACCGTATATCCCGGCGGTCCTGCACATATAGATAGTGCGGAACTGCCAAAAATAGGAGCGTGTTGTGGGGATGAAGGAAAACATGGAGGAGCGGGCCTGCCGACTGGCCCTTTACATCATAGAAAACAAGGCCACGGTGCGGGCTGCGGCCAGACAGTTTCGGGTGAGCAAATCCACCGTACACACAGAGGGGACAAAATGGAGCGGCGGGGAGACTGCACAAGAAGGGCGGTCTCTCCGCCATTTAACTTATATGAAACACAAATTTGACATTTTCTTAACTTTCTTGTAAAATATTCAGCTGTTATCGAGAGAAAAATTTCGGCGGAAGAGGGCCTTCCGCCGCCGATACAGCGGAGGAAATCATGAAAGGAAGAATTGGAAAAGCCTTGCCCTGGGGCAAGGGTGCGGCCTGGGCGGCGGCGCTGGTGCTGCCTCCCATTACAGCCGCTTATTTCATGCAGCTGGCTTACGGCGTGGCGCCCTGGCAGATGGCGCCCCTGGCCGTGGTGGGCAACGGGGTTTGCCTGGGTGTTTTGTACTATCTGCTGTGCGCCCTCACCGGGCGCTGGGTGGTGGCCTGCCTGATCCTCCACCTGGCTTCGGGCCTGTGGGGCGCGGCCAACTACTTTGTTTCGGTCTACCGGGGCAACCCGGTCCTGCCCTGGGACCTCACCGCCCTGGAGACGGCGGCAGCCGTTTCGGGGACCTATGACTTTACCCCCACCCTGCCCATGGTGTTGGCCCTGGTCCTGCTGGTGGGGCTTGGCATTCTGCTGGTGATGCGGCTGGGAACGGGGCGGATGCGCTGGGCCCTGCGGGGCGGGTGCCTTCTGGCCTGCGCCCTGTGTCTGACCCCGGTGCTCCACCCGGAGAAGCTGGCTTTCTTCGGCATCAAAACCGACGTGTGGGACCAGGCGGGCGCCTACCGCACCAGCGGCGCCATGGGCGCCTTCCTGCGCAACACGGAATTCTTAGAGGTGGAGAAGCCCGAGGGGCTCACCGTCCAGCGTCTGGCCCAGCTGCTGGGCCAGGAGGAGGACGGCACCGCCTCGGCCACCCAGGTGGAGGACCTGCCCAACGTCATCGCCATTATGAACGAGTCCTGGGCCGACTTTGAGGAGTTTGGCAACCTGGAGCTGAGCCAGAGCGTCAACGAGTACATCTCCACCCTGGACAACGCCATCTGGGGCCACGCCTACGCCTCGGTGTTCGGAGCGGGCACCAGCGCCAGCGAGTTTGAGTTCCTCACCGGAAACTCCATGGCCTTCCTGCCCTCGGGCAGCATCCCCTATCAGCAGTACATCCTGGACCGCTCTCCCTCTCTGGTGTGGCTCATGCGGGAGGCGGGCTACGAGACCCGGGCCTTCCACCCCGGCGAGCGCACCTCCTGGCAGCGGGACCAGGCCTACCCTCTGCTGGGCTTTGAGTCCTTCAAGTGCGGAGAGGACATGGACGTGCCCCAGGAGATGGCCCACGGCTATGTCAGCGACAGCTCCGACTTTGACCAGGTCATCTGGGAGTATGAGCACCGGGACCCCGACCGGCCCCTGTTCCTCTTCAACGTGACCATCCAGAACCACGGCAGCTACACGGACAAGACCTACCCCGCCCAGGTCCAGCTCACCGACGAGCCCGGGGCCTACCCCATGGCGGAGCAGTACCTTACCCTGGCCCGGGAGACCAACCAGGCCTTCCAGAAGCTGGTGGAGTACTTCTCCCAGCAGGAGGAGCCCACCATCATCCTCATGTTCGGGGATCACCAGCCCTCGGTGGAGCAGGAGTTTTTGGACAAGGCCTACGGGGTGACCCAGGATGAGATGACCATGGAGCAGTACATGGACAAGTACCGGGTGCCCTATGTGGTGTGGGCCAACTTCCCCCTGGAGGAGGAAGAACAGTCCGGTGCTACCACCAGCCTCAACTTCCTGTCCCAGTACATTTTGGAGTACACCGGCGTGCAGAGCGACAGCTATTTCAGCTTCCTGGACCGGCTGCGCCAGACCCTGCCCACCATCACCTTTGTGGGCTACCTGGACCAGGAGGGCAACGCCTACAGCCACCTGGAGACCAACTCGTTTACCTCCCTCATCGAGGACTATCAGTGCGTGCAGTACGAGCGCCTGTTTGGTCTGGAGGGAGAGGTCTGACCCTCAATCCGTTTTGGAAACCCCGCCTGTGCCGCTGCGCCGGGCGGGGTGATTTTTATGCTATAAACCTATTGACAAAGTAGGTAATTGAACGTATAATTCAACCAACCTAGTAAGTGGGCAATTAGAAGAACACGCCTTAGGTCCTCGCAAGGACCCGCCGACTCAGTGAGGAGCTGCCATGCAGGTACATGTGACCAAACTGAATAGAGTCAACTTCCGCTTTGGGCGAATGTGAACCATGGGAACAGAGAGACAACCACCACGATCAGAAAGGATGATTCCCATGCAGAAGTACCGTTTTGAGACCCTTCAGCTCCACGCCGGGCAGGAGCAGCCCGACCCCGCCACCGGCGCCCGGGCGGTGCCCATTTACGCCACTACCTCTTACATTTTTGATTCCTGCGCCCAGGCCGCGGCCCGCTTTGAGCTGCGGGAGGGGGGCAACATTTACAGCCGCCTGACCAACCCCACCCAGCAGGCCCTGGAGGAGCGCCTGGCCGCCCTGGAGGGGGGCGAGGCCGCTTTGGTCCTCTCCTCGGGGGCCGCTGCCATCACCTACACCCTCCAGGCCTTGGCCCAGAACGGGGGCCATATCGTGGCCCAGCAGACCATTTACGGCGGCAGCTATAATCTGCTGGCCCACACCCTGCCCACCCTTGGCATCACCGCCACCTTTGTGGACATCCACGACCTGGATGCGGTGGAGCGGGCAGTTCAGGAGAACACCCGGGCCATCTATGTGGAGACCCTGGGCAACCCCAACAGCGACATTCCCGACCTGGATGCCCTGGCCGATCTGGCCCACCGCCACGGGGTGCCCCTGGTGGTGGACAACACCTTTGCCACCCCCTTTCTCCTGCGGCCCCTGGAGCACGGAGCCGACATTGTGGTCCACTCCGCCACCAAGTTTATTGGGGGACACGGCGCCGCCCTGGGCGGCGTGGTGGTGGACGGCAGGCGCTTTGACTGGGCGGCCCAGGGGGACCGCTATCCCGCCCTGGCCCGGCCCAACCCCAGCTACCACGGGGTGACCTTCACCCAGGCGGCGGGGAAGGCTGCCTTTGCCGTCTATCTGCGGGCGGTGCTGCTGCGGGATATGGGGGCCTGCATCTCTCCCTTTGCCGCCTTCCTCCTCCTCCAGGGGACGGAGACCCTGTCCCTGCGGGTGGAGCGCCACGGGGAGAACGCAGCCAAGGTGGTGGACTATCTGTCCAAGCACCCCCTGGTGGAGCGGGTCAACCACCCCGCCCTGCCGGACCACCCCCAGCACGATCTGTACCGGCGCAATTTCCCCCGGGGCGGCGGTTCCATCTTTACCTTTGAAATCAAGGGCGGAGCCCAGGAGGCCCACCGCTTCATCGACCAGCTGAAGGTCTTTTCCCTGCTGGCCAATGTGGCCGACTCCAAGAGTTTGGTCATCCACCCGGCCACCACCACCCACGCCCAGCTGACCCAGGAGGAGCAGCTGGCCCAGGGCATCCGGCCCAACACCATCCGCCTGTCCATCGGGACGGAACACATTGACGACATTCTGGCCGACCTGGAAAACGCCTTTTCCAGCCTAGGGCAGTAAAAGGAGACAATTATGAGAATCTACGCAGACCATGCCGCCACCACCCGGATGAGCCCCGCGGCGGTGGGCGCCATGCTTCCCTACATGGAGGAGATCTACGGCAACCCCTCCAGCCTGCACACCGAGGGCCAGCAGGCCGCCCAGGCCCTGGCCCGGGCCCGAGAGACCGTGGCCCGCCATCTGGGCTGTACGCCGGGGGAGATCACCTTCACCTCCGGCGGCAGCGAGGCGGACAACCAGGCCATCCTCACCGCCGCCCGGCGGGGAGAGCGCCAGGGCAAGCGCCACATCATTTCCACCGCCTTTGAGCACCACGCCGTGCTGCACATCCTCCAGGCCCTGGAGAAGGAAGGATTTTCTGTGACCTATCTGGATGTGCACGAAAACGGCCTGGTCACCGCCCGGCAGGTGGAGGAGGCCATCCGCCCCGACACCTGCCTGGTGACGGTGATGTACGCCAACAACGAGATCGGCACCATCCAGCCCATTGAAGAGATTGGGGCGGTGTGCCGCAAGGCGGGGGTCCTCTTCCACACCGACGCGGTGCAGGCGGTGGGCCACCTGCCCATCCACGTGGAGCGGGAGCACATCGACATGCTCTCCCTCTCCGGCCACAAGTTCCACGGCCCCAAGGGGGTGGGCGCCCTCTACTGCCGCAAGGGCATCCTGCCCCAGAACCTCATTTACGGCGGCGGACAGGAGCGGGGCCGCCGGGCGGGTACGGAAAATATCCCCGCCATCATGGCCATGGCCGCCGCCCTGGACGAGGCCTGCCGGGACATGGAGGAGGAGAACCAGCGGGTGCTGGCCCTGCGGGAGCGGCTCATTGAAGGCCTCTCCGCCATCCCCCACGGCGCGCTCAACGGCGACCGGGACCGCCGCCTGGCGGGCAACGCCAGCTTCTGCTTTGAGGGCATCGAAGGGGAGTCCCTGCTGCTGCTGTTGGATGACAAGGGCATCGCCGCTTCCTCCGGCTCGGCCTGCACCTCCGGCTCTCTGGACCCCAGCCACGTGCTGCTGGCCATCGGCCGCCCCCACGAGGTGGCCCACGGCTCCCTGCGCCTGACCCTGGGCCGGGAGAACACCCCCGAAGAGGTGGAGCAGATCATCGCCGCCGTCACCGAGACAGTGGAATATCTGCGCAGCATCTCCCCCGTGTGGCGGGACCTGCAAAACGGAACCAGAACCTATGTGATCAAGTGAGGGATTTGATATGGCACTTTACAGCGAGACTGTTATGGACCACTTCCGCAACCCCCGAAACGTGGGCATCATCGAGAATGCCGACGGCGTGGGCGAGGTGGGCAACGCCAAGTGTGGCGACATTATGAAGATCTACCTGAAAATTCAGGATGACGTCATTGAGGACGTGAAGTTTGAGACCTTTGGCTGCGGCTCCGCCATTGCCTCCAGCTCTATGGCTACCGAGCTCATCAAAGGCAAGCCCCTCTCTGAGGCCATGGCCCTCACCAACCGGGCGGTGGCCGAGGCTCTGGACGGCCTGCCCGCCCACAAGCTCCACTGCTCCGTGCTGGCCGAGGAGGCCATCAAAAGCGCCATTCTGGACTACTACCAGAAAAACGGCATTGCCTACGACCCGGCCCAGTTCCCCGACTGCGGGCACTGTGACCACGGCTGCGGCAAGCACTAACAAAATCAAAGAGCCCCAAGGGCCCGCCGGACTCCGGCGGGCCCTTCCTTTTTCGGGATACTTGGGACATGCCCTGCATACAGTGAAGGCAGGGAAGGAGGTGGGAAGGTGAAGGTGCGCGTTGAGATCCGCGACCCAAACCCGCCCGCTGTGACGGCGCGGCTCCTGGTCCAGGCCCTGATGGAAGTGAACTGGGCCAAGGTGGAGCAGGCGCTGCGGGAGGAACGACCATAGGGAAACCGAGGGCTCCGCACAGGCGGGGCCCATTTTTAAAGGGAGGAATACGCCATGAGAATCGCCGCCTACTGCCGGGTCTCCACCGACAAGGAGGACCAGCTTAACAGCCTGGAGGCCCAGAAGGAGTTTTTTGCTCAGTACACCCGCCGCACCGGGGATACCCTGGTGGGGCTGTACGCCGACGAGGGGATTTCGGGCACCAAGGTGCGGAACCGCCGGGAGTTTTTACATATGATGGCCGACGCCAGGCGGGGGAGCTTTGACCAGGTGGTGGTGAAGGACATCTCCCGCTTTGCCCGCAACACGGTGGACCTGCTGCAAAATGTGCGGGAGCTGAAGGCCCTGGGCATCGAGACCCAGTTTTTGACCGCCAACATGACCAGCATGGGCAGCAGCGAATTTGTCCTGACCATTTTCGGAGCCCTGGCCCAGGAGGAGAGCGCCAACACCTCCAAGCGGGTGAAGTTCGGCAAAAAGCTCAACGGGGAGAAGGGGCGGGTGCCCAACCTGGTCTACGGCTATGACAAGCAGGCGGGGGACTACTTCCACCTGACCATTAACCCGGGAGAGGCCGCCGTGGTGGGGCAGATCTTTGGCTGGTACACCCAGGAGGGCTGCGGCGCGGCCCAGATCGCGGCGCGGCTCAATGAACGGGGCGTCCCCACCAAGCGGGGGTGCCGCTGGACCCAGAACGCCGTGTGCCGCATCCTGGCAAACCGGCTGTACATGGGCGAGGTGGTCAACGGAAAGGAGGAGGTGGCCGACTTCCTCACCGGGCGGCGCAGGGCACGGGGGGAGGAGGAGTGGATGGTGGTCCGGCGGCCTGAACTGGCTGTTATCTCCCCGGAGCTGTTCGCCCAGGCGCAGGCCATCCGAAAGGAGCGGGGCCGGGCCTTTCAGGTGGACCGGGTGCGCCAGAGCAACAAGCACCTGTTTTCCACCCTGATTCAATGTACGGCCTGCGGCTGGTCCTTCCGCCGCATGGTGCGCACCTACCGCAACACCTATGTGCGCTGGGGCTGCTCGGGACACAGCGGCAGGGGGGCGGCCTGCTGCGGCAATGGGGTGACCCTGGAGGAAGGGGAACTCACCGCCGCGGTGCAGGGGTATTTTGTCCAGGTGCTGGAGGGGGAACCGGGGGCCCTGACCTATGCCCGGCAGCTTCTGGCCCGGCGATATGGGGAGCGGTACGGGGACGAGGGCCGGGAGAAGGAGGTGCGGGCCCGGCTGGGGCGGCTTCAGCGGGAGCGGCAGCGGTATGTGGAGCTGTACGCCCGGGAGCTCCTCTCCCAGACCGAGCTGGAGGAGAAACTGGCAGGGCTGGGGCGGGAGATGGGCCGCCTGGAGGAGGAAGGAGAGGCCCTCTCCCGGGGGCGGCTAACCCCGGGGGCGCTGGAGGAGCTGCTGGAGCGCCTGTTTCCCTCTGGGGGCAGCCTGGTGGATGTGGCCGCCATGACCAACCAGCAGCTCAAAGAGGTGGTGGAGAAAATACGGGTGTCCCCGGAGGGCCGGGCGGAGATCTGCCTGCGGGGGGAGACCGTTCCCGATTGTTACCACCAAACACAAGGACCTATCGGAGCGGCTCCCGGCCTTTAACCGGCCCTTGTACCTCCAGGCCAAGCAAGTGCTGGAGGAGAACAAGGCCCAGCGGCATATCCGGGGGGGCCTTGCCACCCGGAGGAAATATAAGGGGGAATGAGGGGACGGGAGACATCTTGTCTCCCGTCCCGCTTTATGGTATGATGAGGAGAAAATATGGCTCCGTATGGGAGAAATCATAGATTTCCGGCATACACGCGAGAAAGGAACGACACCCATGAGCTACGCCGATCAGGTATTTATCCAGACCTGCCAGGACATCCTGAGCAAAGGAGTCTGGGACACCGACCGCCCCGTCCGCCCCCGGTGGGAGGACGGCACCCCCGCCCACACCATCAAGCTGTTTGGTGTGGTCAACCGCTACGACCTGCGCCGGGAGTTTCCCATCATCACGGTGCGCAAGCAGTTTTTGAAATCCGCCGTGGACGAGCTTTTGTGGATCTGGCAGAAGAAGTCCAACGACGTCCACCAGCTGTCCAGCCACATCTGGGACGCCTGGGCCGATGAGAACGGTACCATCGGCAAGGCCTACGGCTATCAGCTGGGGGTGAAGCACCACTATCCCCAGGGGGATATGGACCAGGTGGACAAGGTGCTGTGGGACCTGAAGAACGACCCTGGCTCCCGCCGCATCCTCACAAACCTCTATAACCACCACGACCTCAGCGAGATGGCCCTCTACCCCTGCGCCTACTCCATGACCTTCAACGTCAGCGGCAACACCCTCAACGGCATCCTGAACCAGCGCTCTCAGGATATGCTCACCGCCAACGGCTGGAACGTGATGCAGTACGCCGTGCTGCTGCACATGTTCGCTCAGGTCTCCGGCCTGGAGGCGGGAGAGCTGGTCCACATCATTGCGGATGCTCACATCTACGACCGCCATGTGCCCATCGTGGAGGAGATCATTGCCCGCAAGCCCTATGATGCGCCCCAGTTCATCATGGACAAGACCATCACCGATTTCTACGCCTTTACCAAGGACAGCTTCCGCCTGGAGGGCTATCAGGCCCACCCCCTGGAGGAGAAGATCCCCGTGGCGGTGTAAAGAGTTAGGAATTAGGAGTTAGAAATTAGGAATTGACCGGGAGGTACCGACATGAATCTGATCGTAGCGGTGGACCAGAACTGGGCCATCGGAAAGGACGGGGACCAGCTGGTCTACCTGAAGGAGGACTTGAAGCGTTTCCGCACCCTGACCTCGGGGCACACGGTGATTTTGGGCCGCAAGACCCTGGCCACCTTTCCCGGAGGGCGGCCCCTGAAGAACCGGCGCAACCTGATCCTCTCCCGCAACCCTCAGTTCCAGGCGGAGGGAGCGGAGGTGTTTGCCTCCGTGGAGGAGCTGGTGCAGCAGGCGGATGGAGACGCCTTTGTCATCGGGGGCGCTTCGGTGTATGAGCAGCTGCTGCCCTACTGCGACACTGCCTATATTACGAAAATCCACGCCGCCTTTCCTGCCGACACCTACTTCCCCGACCTGGACAAGTCGGAGGAGTGGGAAGTTGTTGAGGAGAGCGAGAGCCTGGAGCAGGACGGAATCGCCTACCATTACGTCACCTACCGCAGAAAATAAGAAGAACCCGAAGCCTAGAGCTTCGGGTTCTTTTTTGCATCAAAAAACCGGCCTGGAACACCAGACCGGAGAATACTTGGTCTGCCACCCGGAGCAGGCCGATGCCCGGTCCGGGTGACAGTGAGGCGCGCAGCGCGCCTGAAAATCAGGTTGATCCGGTGCAGCCACCGGAGGCGCCTGGGGGGACAGAGGGCGTGCGGGACCCGCCGTCCGGGCGGTACAGGAGTGATACCGCCATCAAGAAAGGGGGAAAACATTGGATCCTTGATCCGAGAACAAGGATACCATATCCACAGAATAAATCATCAAAAATTTTGGACTAAACGGTGAATAAAATGTAAACATAAAAACAAAGGCCGCGCTCCACCGGCAGCGCGGTCTTTGTGTCATGAAATGGGTCAGCCGATGCCCAGCTCGGTCCACAGATCCTTATACAGGGTGTCGATGGCGGGGGGCAGGGCCTCGTAGGCCTCACAGCGGGCCAGAACGTCGGCGGGGGCGGCCATGATGGAATAGAGGTCCGGGTCCATCTCTTCCCCGTAGGTCTCGTAGTAGTAGTCGGGGTACTCTGCCAGAGCCTGAGAGTTGGGAGAGGCGTACCAGATGTAGTCCATGTTGGCCAGACTGGAGCTGGTGGAGCAGATGAAGTTGATCCAGGCCTCGGCCTCCTCCTTGTGCTGGGCGTCGGCCAGCACGCACATGGCATCCACAAACCAGTTGGAGCCGCTCTCGGGCACCACGTAGGCCAGGTCGGGGTTGTTCTCGTGCATGGAGAGAAAGTCGCCCGCGTAGTACACGGCAATGGCGGCCTCGCCGGCCTCCATCTTGTCGTATACCTCATCGGCCACGAAGGACTGGTAGACTCCGTCCGCCTTGGCCTGGGCCAGGCGCTCATAAGCCTCGCGGATCTCCCCCTCGTCCTGGGTGTTGATGGAGTAGCCCAGGCTCATCAGGGCGGTGGCCAGAGCGTCGCGGGGGTTGTTGATCATCAGCACCTGACCGGCGTACTTGGGATCAAAGAGGGCGTCCCAGCTGGTGATGGGCTCGTCCACCATGGTGGTGTTGTAGATGATGCCCAGGGTGCCCCAGGTGTAGGGCACGGAGTAGAGGTTCTCCGGGTCGTAGGTGAGGTGCTGGTACTGGGGATCAATGAACTGGAAGTTGGGGATGTTGTCAAAGTTCAGCTCGGCCAGCAGGCCCTCCTGGCGCATGCGGGAGACCATGTAGTCCGAGGGGACCACCACGTCGTAGCCCGAGCCGCCCAGCACCACTTTGGAGTACATGGCCTCGTTGTTCTCCGCGGTCTGGTAGTTGACCCGGATGCCTGTCTCCTCCTCAAACTGCTGGATCAGGGAGGGCTCGATGTTCTCGCCCCAGCCGCACACGTTGACCACCCGGTCGCCGCTCTTCTGGGACAGGACCACCAGCACCACCACCAGCAGGGCCAGCGCGCCGCCTCCCAGGGCAGTGCCCCAGCGGGAGGGCGCCTTTTGGGCGGCGGGATTTTTCAGGGCCTTCTCCTGGCGCATCTCCCGCAGGTTGACCACGATGAGCAGCAGCAGCACCGTGACAAACAGCAGGGTGGACACGGCGTTGATTTTGGGGCTGATGCGCTTTTTCGCCATGCCGTAGATGGTCATGGCCAGGGTGGAGGTGGAGGGTCCGGCGGTGAAGTAGCTGATGACGAAGTCGTCCACCGACATGGTGAAGGCGATGAGCAGGCCGTTGACGATGCCCGGCTTGATCTCGGGCAGCACAACCTTCCAGAAAGCGCCCATCCAGGTGCAGCCCAGGTCCTGGGCCGCCTCCACCAGGTGCTTGTCCATCTGGTGGAGCTTGGGGCTCACCGACAAAATCACGTAGGGGATGTTGAAGGTGATGTGGGCGATGAGCAGGGTGCCGAAGCCCATGGCCAGCGCGGGCAGCTGAAGCTCGTGGCTGGCGTTGAACTGCTGCACAAAGGAGTTATAGCAGGCAAAGGCGGCCACAAAGAACAGGCACAGACTTACGCCGGTGACGATATCGGCGTTGGTCATGGGGATGTTGTTGATGGTCATGAGGGGGGTGCGCCAGCGGCGGCGCATGTTGTAAAAGCCGATGGCGGCAAAGGTGCCCGCCACGGTGGCGATGATGGCGGAGAGCAGAGCCACCAGAAGGGTGGTGTAGATGGAGTTGAGGATAATGCTGTCCTGCAGAAGCTCTCCGTACCAGCGCAGAGTGAAACCCTTCCACACGGTGCGGCTGCTGGAGTCGTTGAAGGAGAACACCATGAGGACAAAGATGGGGGCGTACAGGAACACAAAGAGCAGGGCCATGGCGGCGCGGCTGCCCACCCCGTTTTTCTTTTGTTGTCTCATAGCATCACCGCCTGTTCTTCACCCTCGCCGAAGCGGTTCATCACGTACATGCAGGCCACTACAATGACCATCATCACCAGGGCGATGGCGCTGCCCAGATAGGGGTCGTAGGCCGTGCCGGTGAACTGAAGCTCAATGAGGTTGCCCAGCAGCATCAGGTTATTGCCGCCCAGCAGACGGGAGATGGCAAAGGTGGACACCGAGGGGACAAACACCATGGTCACCCCGGAGAGGATGCCGGGCAGGCTCAGAGGGAAGATCACCCGGCGGAAGGTGGTCACCGAATCGGCCCCCAGATCATGGGCGGCCTCCAGCAGGGAGTGGTCCAGCTTTACGATGACCGAGTAGATGGGCAGGATCATAAAGGGCAGGTAGTTATACACCATGCCCAGCACCACGGCGCCGGAGGTGCCGATGAGCTTGAAGTAGGTGATGTCGGTGGCCAGCTGCAGGCCCAGGGCGCTGTTTAGAAGGCCATTGACGGCATTGACCAGGTCAAAGACGTGGAGAAAGGAGAACAGCCGGTTGAGAAGGCCGGTGTTTTCCAGAATAGACATCCAGGCGTAGGTGCGCAGCAGGAAGTTCATCCACATGGGCAGCATGATAAGGGCCATGGCGATGCGCTGGAACCGGGGACCCTCCCGGGCCAGGAAGCAGGCAATGGGGTAGCCGATGAGCAGGCAGGCCGCCGTGGCCACAATGGCCAGCTGGAAGGAGCGCAGGAACACGATCCAGAACTCCCCCATGCGCTGGAAGTTGTCCAGGGTAAAGCCCCCGGCGGAGCTGGTAAAGGCGTAGCCCAGAATGAGCAAAATGGGGGCCACGGTGAACAGGGCCATCCATACCACGTAGGGCAGGGAAAACAGGGCCAGTTTATTCTGCTTCATCCCGCTCTTCCCCCTCCTCGTCCTCCGGCGTATACTCGGCGTCGCTGATCTCCTCGTACTCCTCGGAGTAGGAGGAGTAGTCGCCGAACATGCCGGAATACTGGCTCTTTTTCATGACGTGGATGCCGTCGGGGTCGATCTTGATGCCGATGCGGGAACCCACGGGGGACAGGTCGGTGGTCTGAATGAGCCATTTGAAACCGTAAAAGTCCACGATGATGTCGTAGTGGACCCCCTTGAAGGTGACGGCGGTGACGGTGCCCTTCAGCTGGCCCTCGTTCTCGGGGACGATGTCCACGTCCTCGGGGCGGATGACCACGTCCACCGGCTCGTCCTTCTCAAAGCCGCTGTCCAGGCACTGGAAGCGGCGGTTGAAGATCTCCACCACCCCGTCGGCGCGCATGATGCCGTCGAGAATGTTGCTCTCGCCGATGAAGTCGGCCACAAAGGCGTTTTTGGGCTCGTTGTAGATGTCCTCGGGGGTGCCGATCTGCTGGATGCGGCCCCCGTCCATGACCACCACCGTGTCCGACATGGACAGGGCCTCCTCCTGGTCGTGGGTGACGTAGATGAAGGTGATGCCCATGGCCTGCTGGATGCGCTTGAGCTCGTTTTGCATGTCTTTCCGCAGACGCAGGTCCAGAGCGCCCAGAGGCTCGTCCAGCAGCAGCACCTTGGGCCGGTTCACCAGGGCCCGGGCAATGGCCACACGCTGCTGCTGACCGCCGGAGAGGGAGGTCACCGCCCGCTTTTCAAAGCCGTTGAGGTTGACCACGTGGAGCATCTCCATGACCCGCTCCCGGATCTCCTCCTCAGGGATCTTGATCTTCTTCTTGGTCTGCGGGTCCACCTTGGGGATGCGCAGGCCAAAGGCGATATTTTCAAACACGTTCAGGTGAGGAAACAGGGCGTAGCGCTGAAACACCGTGTTGATGGCCCGCTTGTGGGGGGGCACGTCGTTGATGCGCACACCGTCAAACAACACATCCCCCGAAGTGGGCGTCTGGAAGCCGGCAATGATGCGCAGTGTGGTGGTCTTGCCGCAGCCGCTGGGCCCCAACAGGGTGAGAAACTCCTGATCGTTGATATAAAGGTTCAAATGATCCAGGACTACCTCGCCGTCAAAGGACATGGTACAGTCAGACAGGCGGATCAATTCCTTGGACATATATCCTCCCCCATTTCTGAAGAAATTCCCTATCCTGATACAATGCCCGGGCGACTCCCTGCGGCGTCCCCGGGCATATGCGGATAGCAGATAAACTATATCTGTTTCCCCAAAGCTTGTCAATGGATTTTGTGGAAAAGAAAGGTGAAGTTTGGGGAAAATCAGGGCTTTTGGTCGGGAAGGCGGAAGTTGGGGAAGTACTCTCCCACAAAGTCCACATCCTCCACCTGCCAGCTGCGGCCGTTGAGATGCTCCAGCGGCCCGGCATCGGTGGTGAAGCGGAACTCCAGGCGGTAGGAGTACAGGGCCTGGCCGTGGCGGCCGTATTTCCGGTCCTCCCGCTCCCGGCCGTACTTGCCGTCCCCCAGCAGGGGGTGGCCCGCGGCGGCAAACTGGGCCCGGATCTGATGGGTGCGCCCGGTGATGAGGTCGCACTCCACCAGGGACAGCCCGCCGTTTACCGCCAGGGTGCGGTACAATGTGACGGCAGTTTTTCCACCGGGGACGGGGCGATTGTGGACAGAGACCTGCTTTTTGGCCTCGTCCTTTAACAGGAAGTTCTCCAGCTTGCCCTCCTTCCGGGGCATGACCCCGTGGAGTACGCACAGGTAGTATTTGTTCAGCTCCCGGTCCTTGACCTTCTGGTTCATCACCCGCAGGGCCTCGGCGGTCTTGGCGGCGATGACGATGCCGCCGGTGTTGCGGTCGATGCGGTTACAAAGGGCGGGGGCAAAGGAGTTCTCCCAGTAGGGGGACCACTCCTTCTTTTGATAAAGGTAGGCCTGGATGTGGGTGAGCAGGGTGTTGACCCGCTCGCTCTCGTCGGGATGGACCACCATGCCGGGACGCTTATCCAGCAACAGGATGTGTTCATCCTCATATAAAATATTCAGCTTGGGCTGATACAGGGAGAGAAAGGCGTTTTCCGGGGTGGGGCGCTGGAAAAATTCGTCGTTGATATAAAGCTGCAACACGTCCCCCACCTGAAGGCGCACATCCCGCTTGGAGCCCTTGCCATTGACCTTCACCCGCTTGAGGCGGATGTACTTCTGGGCCAGGGGAGCGGGGAGCAGGGGCAGGGTTTTGGCCAGCCAGCGGTCCAGGCGCTGCCCCGCGTCGTTTTTCCCAATGGTAAATTCTTTCATGGCGGTCATCCTTTGTCCAATATGTCGTGACTTGTTAAGATTGCATCATAAAAAAATATGTTTGTCAACCAGAAAAAAAGGTTTGACATTTTCCTGAGGATTCATTATAATACTCTCCGTACCATTACGCGAGTATGGGGTCTTACCCCGGAAGGAGGCGGCCATGCGGCTGGATTTACGCAACGTCATCCACGTGCCTGGCGCGTCGAAAACCTTCGAATTTCAGTTGGACCTAAGCCAGCTGGAGTTTTATGGAAGAAAGCCCATTACGCGGCCCGTTTTGGCCCAGGGGAGCGTGGAGAACCACGCGGGCGCTCTGGTCCTGAACGGCACGGCCCGCTCCGAGCTGGACTTGGCTTGTGACCGCTGCGGGAAAGAATTTTCCCGGGAGAAGGTCGTTCCTCTGCATGCCCTGCTTGCCGATTCTTTGGAAAGCGAGGACAGTGAGGACGAGATCTATCTGTTGGACGGAAACGAGCTGGATTTGGACGAAGTGGTCACAACGGCCTTTGTCCTCGCAATGGATACAAAGAACCTTTGCTCAGAAGACTGCAAAGGGCTGTGCGCCAAGTGTGGTGCCGACCTGAACCTCGGCCCCTGCGGGTGCAGACCTGAAGTGGATCCACGTTTGGCGGCGCTTGCGCAGCTGTTGGATGATGAAGCTGAGTAGTCCAGAAGTGCTTTACGGCACGCAAACCGAAGGAGGTGTCACCAATGGCGGTTCCTAAGAGAAAAGTGTCCAAGGCCCGGCGCGATAAGCGGCGCAGCTCCCACTGGAAGCTGGAGACTCCCGGTATCGTGACCTGCCCCAAGTGCGGTGCCTATCGGCTGCCCCACCGGATGTGCAAAAATTGCCTGACCTACAACGGCCGTTCTTTCGGCCAGGTCGAGGCCCAGTGATTTGCGAAAAAGAGACTGCTGTGGTGACACAGCAGTCTTTTTTTATGCCCAGACATTCCCACTTGACTTTTTTCCGCCCCTTGTTATAATAATAGTACAAATGTTCTATCAAGGGGGCGGCGGTATGGAGCTGCTGGAAAAACTGGAGATTTTGGCCGACGCGGCCAAATATGACGCCGCCTGCACCTCCAGCGGGCTGGACCACAAGGGCGGCCGGGGGGCTATGGGCAATACCACCGTGGCCGGGTGCTGCCACTCCTTTTCCGCCGACGGGCGGTGTATCTCCCTGCTGAAGGTGCTGCTTACCAATGTGTGCGTCTACGACTGCCAGTACTGTGTCAACCGCCGCTCCAACGACCCACCCCGGGCGGCCTTCACTCCCCGGGAGCTGTGCGAGCTCACCATGGGCTTTTACCGCCGCAACTACATCGAGGGGCTGTTTCTCTCCTCGGCGGTGATGGTCAGCCCCGACTACACCACCGAGCGTATGATCCAGACTCTGCGCCTGCTGCGGGAGGAGTACCGCTTTGGGGGCTATATCCACGCTAAGGCCATCCCCGGGGCGGACCCGCTGCTCACCCAGCAGCTGGGGCTGCTGTGCGACCGCATGAGCGTGAATATTGAGCTGCCCAGCGCCCAGAGTCTGGCCCTGCTGGCCCCCGACAAGAAGAAGGAGGCTATTTTCACCCCTATGGCCCAGATCCGGGACGGCATCCAGGTCTCCCGGCAGGAGCTGAAGGTCTACCGCCACGCCCCCCGCTTCGCCCCCGCCGGGCAGTCCACCCAGATGATCGTAGGGGCTACGGGGGAGAGCGACCGGCAAATTTTGTCCCTCACCCAGGGGCTTTATGAGAAGTACCGCCTGAAGCGGGTGTTTTACTCCGCCTACATGCCGGTGTCGGGCAGTCCGCTGCTCCCGGCGCCTGAGAATTTTAAGCCCCCGCTGCTGCGGGAGCATCGGCTCTATCAGGCGGACTGGCTGCTGCGCTTTTACCACTTCCGGGCGGAGGAGCTGCTGGACGAAAACCAGCCCGACCTGGACCCCCGGCTGGACCCCAAGTGCTGCTGGGCCCTGCGCCATCTGGACCAGTTCCCCGTGGAGGTGAACCGGGCCGACTACGAGACCTTGCTGCGGGTGCCCGGCATTGGGGTGAAGAGCGCCCGGCGCATTTTAGCCGCCCGGCGGTTTGGTCCGGTGAACTTTTTGGGGCTCAAGCGCATGGGGGTGGTGCTGAAGCGGGCCCAGTATTTTCTCACCTGCTCGGGGCGCATGGAGCAGGGGTTGCGGGTGCGGGAGGATGGCATCCTGCGCCACCTGCTGGCTCTGGAGGGACGGGGAGAGGACCCGGGGGAGCAGTTGTCCCTTTTCGACGAGAGGGGGCGCACAGGATGAAGTGGACCCAGGTCTCCTATTTGTACGACGGCACCTTTTTCGGTTTTCTCACCTGCGTGTTTGACAGCTACCAGTACCGGGAGGAGCCGGCGGATTTTGTCAGCTTTGACCGGGCTTGCGCCTCCTTCTATCCCCAGCGGGCGGTGGAGACCCGGCGGGAGGACGCCCGGCGGGTGTACCGCTCCCTGGAGGAGAAGCTGGGCGGGGAGGGAAAACGGTGGCTGGTGCGGGGATTCCTTACCTGTCTGCCGGAGAAGGAGTTGTGGCTGTGGCGGTTTCTCCGGCTGGGCTATGCCCAGGGGCCCGGATTTACCCGGAACCTGGCCGACCCGGTGGTGTGCCAGATCCACCGGGCGGTGCGCCACCTGGAGCATGAGGCCCACCTCTACACCGGCTTTGTCCGCTTCTCCCAGACGGAGGGAGCCCTGGTGGGACAGATCACCCCCAAAAACCGGGTGCTGCCCCTGCTGCGGGGGCACTTCTGCGCCCGCTTTCCCCAGGAGCGATTTCTCCTCTACGACAAGACCCACCGGGAGGCCCTGGTCCACCAGCCCGGGCGGTGGGCCATCGTGCCCATGGACAGCCTGGAGCTGGATGCCCCCGGAGCGGAGGAGGCGGCCTATCGCAGGCTGTGGCGGAAGTTTTACGACACCATCGCCATTGAGGGGCGGGAGAACCCCCGCTGCCGCATGACCCAGATGCCCAAGCGGTACTGGGCGGATATGACGGAATTTCAGACAGACGAAAAAACGCTTCCCGGTCGGTGACCGGGAAGCGTTTTGTTACTTAGGAGTACGGAAGGCGAAGAAGCGCTGTCCAAAGTAGTTGAGCAGGACGAAGAGTCCCGAGCCAAAGAGCATGGTGAGGTTGCCCAGCAGTTGGCCGCCCAGTCCCATGCCGCCCAGGGCCCAGGACACGGCGGGCTTGGCCAGACCGTAGGCCAGCAGCCAGCACACCGAAATGTTGATAACAAAGCGCAGCACCACGCCCGCCCCCTTTTCCTGGTTGCGGAAGGTGAAGTGCTTGTTGAGAAAGAAGCTGACCACGCTGCCCACGATGTAGTTGGCGGCGGAGGAGATCCAGTAGCCCGCGTCGCCCCAGGTGTGGAGCCCGGCCAGGTTGTACAGGCCGAACATCACCCCGTAGCCCACCAGGGTGTTGACGATGCCCACCAGAATGAAGCGGAAGAAGGTGGGGTCCAGAAGCTGCTTTACTTTCTCCATCATGGCAGCTTCTCCCCGCAGTCCTCAGAGATGATGTACCGGGGCCGGTCCTTGATCTCCTCATAGATCCTGGCGATATAGTAGCCGATGATGCCCAGGCAGATCATCAGGATGCTGCCAATGAGCAGCAGCAGGAGGATCACCGTGGTGAAGCCCTCCAGGGCCTGTCCGCTGATCTTCTGCCACAGGGACCAGCAGCCCAGTACCAGGGAGCAGAGAAACACCAGCACGCCCAAAAGGGTGATGAGGTGAAGGGGGGCGGTGGAAAAGGCGGCCAAATTGGTCACGGCGTACCGGGTGAGGGAGCGCAGGGACCACTTGGACTCTCCCGCCGCCCGGGGCTGGACCTCGAACTCCACCTGGGCGGTCTCAAAGCCGATCCAGGAGGACAGGGCCCGGAAGAAGGCGTTTTTCTCCCGCATGGCGATAAGCACGTCCACCGCCCGGCGGTCCAGGAGCTTGAAGTCGGAGGCCCGGGACATGTCAATCTGGGTGGCCTGGCTGATGAAGTGGTAAAAGGTGCGGGCGGCCAGGGTGTGCAGGGGGCTCTCCTTGCCCCGGCTCACCTTCACGCCCTCCACCACCTGGTAGCCCTGCTGCCACAGGCGGTACATCTCCACCACCTTTTCCGGCGGGTGCTGCAAGTCGCAGTCCATCACCACGCAGCAGTCGCCTGCGGCCTGGGCCAGGCCCGCGAAGATGGCCGACTCCTTGCCGAAGTTGCGGGAAAAGCGGATGCCCCGCACCTGGGGGATCTGGGCGGCCTGGTCCTGGACGGCCTGCCAGGTGCCGTCTTTGGAGCCGTCGTTGACAAAGATCAGTTCATGGGGGATGTCCGCCTGGGCCAGGATGGTGTGGATGGTGCGGGCGGCCAGGGGGACGGAGGCCTCCTCGTTATAGGCCGGCAGGACCACCGACAAAAGCCCGCTGCGGGGCGTTTCCTTGGTGTGCATGGATTCATCTCCTGTTTTCATAGGCGATCTCAAACTCACTCTTGGGGGTGTACTCCTCCTGGATCTTCACCACCACCCGGCCGTCCAGCACCGCGACGCTGCCGTCGGCGGGGTACAGGGGCATGTCCCGGAAGGCACGGGTCTTGGACACCGAGAGCATCAGCTCGTCCTCGGGCTCCTCAAAGGGTACGTTGAGCCAGTCGTTGAGATAGTAGTAGATGTGCTTGTTCAAAGTGGCCACCGTGGCGGTGGGGGCGCTGTAGTGGTCGATGAGGGCGTAGCTCTCAATGTTGGCGGAGAGCTGGTCGGTGGAGATGGCGCCGATGATGAGCACCTCCATCCCGGGCTCGTAGCCGGGGCAGCTCTCAATGCGGGAGACCAGGCGGGTGGCGTAGCTGAGGGTGGCGCGGTGGGCCTGGTCGCAGGCGGTGTAGAGGAGGTTATTGATGTTGGCTCCGTACAAAATGAGGCCGCACAGGCAAAGCGAAAGGGCGGCGGAGGCGACCTGTCCGCCCCGGGGACGGGGCAGCAGGCTCAGCCCCAGGTCGCACACCACCAGCACCGCCAGATAGATCACCACGTAGGCGTACTTCATAATGGGGGTGGCGTCGGAGTAGGGGGAGATGATCTGGGCAAAGCCCACCGCCAAAGGCATCAGGGCGGCCATGACCAGAGCGCCCGCAATGCGCCAGGGCTGCTTGTACAGCTCCCGGCGCACCACCGCGGCCACCACGCAGATGGCAGCCAGCAGGACGGCCGCTGCGTCCAGCACCGCCATCACCGGGGAGGTGAGAGCGCTGGAGGAGCCGGGCAGGAAGAAGAAAATGATGACCTGCTTATAGGTGGTGAGGATCAGCCGGGGCAGCTGGGCGATGGGGTAGCCGCTGCCCGCGTCGCTCATGCCCAGGTAGTCCAGCAGCTCCAGTCCCTTCACCGTAAGGAACAGCTGCAAAATACCGTAGTACAGCGCCGCGCCCACGGCCAGATATACCACCAGGCGCACCCCCAGAAGGGCAGTCTCCTTGAAGGAGGAGCGGGAGCTGAGGCACTCCCGCAGTACCAGCAGCACCGACAGGGAGATGGCCACGGCGGCGTAGGCCTGGTAAATGCCCATGGACAGGGCCAGAACCAGGCTGCCCGCCAGAGTCCACCAGCGGCCCCGCTTAGCCAGCCACAGGGAAAGCACCGCCAGCAGGATGGCCAGGGCATAGGCCGAGGCGGTGAACATATAAAGGAAGGTGTAGCCCAGGCAGGGGAAGGCGGCCATGAGTACCCCGGCAAAGGCGGCCAGGGACCGGCTGCGGATGCCCAGCACCCCTACCGCCAGGGCGGCGGCCAGGGAGAGAAACACCATGGACAGCAGCCCGATGAGGGCGGGCATCTGGGTAAAGCCGTTGAGCATGGAGACGTAGTGGAGGAACCACCGCCCGGATACGGTCATCTGCTGGGGGTCAAACACCCGGCTCAGGCCGTCGGAATTGGGAATGATATTGGTAAAGGCGAAGATGTGGATGAGATATCCGGAAATGAAGCAGGACAGAAAGGCCCACTTGCGTGCAGCGGGCAGGGCCTGCCAGTATTTGCGCAGGGTACGGTCCAGGGGCATGATGATTCCTCCCATAGCGGCGCCCGCAAAACCTGGGTACGGACGCAGGATCCAAGTGAAAAGGGTTACAGAATATTATACGAAATCTGCCCTGGAATTGCAAGACTGGGGATGGACGGGGGAGCGGGGCGGAATGGAAGGAGATTTCCAGCCTGGGGTGGGGGAATTGTGCGCTCTTGCCCTTGAAATGGAAAGAATTCTATTGTAGAATAAACAGAACCATTGATAATATGGGCAGTGTGACCCTTTTGAGAGGAGAAGGACCATGAGCAGGACGGTCATCCGCACGGTAGACCCCCGCAGTCCGGCCCAGCGGGCCGGGGTGCGTCCGGGAGAAAAGCTGCTGGAGATCAACGGCCACCCCATTGTGGATGTGCTGGACTATAAATTTTACAGCTACGATCCCCGGCTGGAGCTGGTCCTTCAGACCAAGGAGGGGGACAAGCGCACCCTGCGCCTGAGAAAGGGCGAGGGCGAGGATCTGGGTCTGGAGTTTGAGACCTATCTCATGGACGCGGCCCGCTCCTGCGCCAACAACTGCATCTTCTGCTTTGTGGACCAGATGCCCCCGGGCATGCGGAAGAGCCTGTATTTTAAGGACGACGACGCTCGGCTCTCCTTCCTTATGGGCAACTACCTCACCCTCACCAACCTCTCGCCCCGGGAGGTGCAGCGTATCATCGACCTGCGCATCTCTCCCATCAACATCTCGGTGCACACCACTGACCCGGCGCTGCGCTGTGAGATGCTGAAAAACCGCCGGGCCGGGGAGGCCATGGATATCATGTCCCGCTTTGCCCAGGCGGGTATCCGCATGAACTGCCAGATCGTCTCCTGTCCGGGCATCAACGACGGTCCGGCCTTGGCGCGCACCCTGGAGGACCTGAGCCGGCTGGCCCCCTCCGTAGAGAGCGTGGCCATCGTCCCCGTTGGGGTCACCAAGTATCGGGAGGGGCTCCATCCCATTGAGCCCTACACTCCGGAGCAGGCCGGGGCAGTCATCGACCAGGTGGAGGCCTTTGGGAGAGAATCCCTGCAGCGGGCGGGCACCCGCTTTGCCTGGTGCAGCGACGAGTTTTATCTCATCGCCCGGCGTCCTCTGCCGGAGAAGGCCTTCTATGAGGATATGAACCAGCTGGAAAACGGCGTGGGCATGCTGCGCCTGCTGCTGAGCCAGGCGGACATGGCCCTGGAGGACCCGGTGGAAAGCGACCGGCAGCCCCCCTTCTCCATTGCCACCGGCGTCTCCGCCGCCCCCTTTATCCAGGAGATCGTCCAAAAGGCCAAGGAGCGCCACCCCGGCCTGGAGGGCTGGGTCTATCCCATCCGCAACCGCTTCTTTGGAGAGACCATCACCGTCTCCGGCCTGGTCACAGGCACAGACCTCATCGCCCAGCTGAAGGGGAACCCCCTTGGGGAGCGGCTGCTCATCCCCTCCAACATGCTGCGGGCTGGGGAGCGGGTCTTTTTGGACGACGTCACCGTGGAGGACGTGGAGCGGGAGCTGGGCGTGCCCGTGTTCGCGGTGGACGCCGAGAGCGGCTTTGACCTGGTGGATGCCATTCTGGGCGCGGAGATCCCCCAGGACGCTCCCCTGTGCCTGCCCCCGGAAGAGGAAGAATACTACCGCTATAACCCCGCCCCCTGAGTGCGCGGGGAGAAAGAGAGTGTGAATATGAGACCTTTGGTTGCCATTGTGGGCCGGCCCAACGTGGGCAAGTCCATGCTGTTTAATAAGCTGTGCGGGCAGCGCCTGTCCATCGTGGAGGACACCCCCGGTGTCACCCGGGACCGGCTGTACGCCCAGTGCGAGTGGAGAAACCGCACCTTTGATATTGTGGATACCGGCGGCATCGAGCCGGGCACCGACGACCAGATCCTGTCCTTCATGCGGGAGCAGGCCGAGATCGCCATTGCCACCGCCACCGTGATCGTCTTTGTCTGCGACGTAAAGACCGGCATGACCGCCTCCGACCAGGACGTGGCCAACATGCTCCTGCGTTCGGGCAAGCCTGTGGTCCTGGCGGTGAACAAGGCCGACCAGGTGGGCCGGGAGAACCCCGACGTGTACGAGTTTTATAACCTGGGCCTGGGCGACCCCATTGCCGTCTCCGCCGTCCACGGCCACGGCACCGGCGACCTGCTGGACGCCTGCTTTGAGTACTTCCCCCCCGAAGAGGAGGAAGAGGTGGAGGACGACGTCATCAAGGTCGCCATCATCGGCAAGCCCAACGTAGGCAAATCCTCCCTGGTCAACCGCATCCTGGGCCAGGAGCGTGTCATCGTCTCCAATGTGGCGGGCACCACCCGGGACGCGGTGGACAGCTATTACGAGAACGACAAGGGCAAGTTCCTCTTCATCGACACCGCCGGCATGCGCAAGAAGTCCAAGGTGGACGACCGGGTGGAGAAGTTCTCCGTGCTGCGCTCCACCATGGCCATCGAGCGCAGCGATGTGTGCCTCATCCTCATTGACGCCCAGGAGGGTGTCACCGAGCAGGACACCAAGGTGGCCGGCATGGCCCACGAGGCGGGCAAGGCCTGCATCATCGTGGTCAACAAGTGGGACGCCATCGAGAAGGACGGCAAGACCATGGACCACATGCGCAAGGACGTGATGCGGGACCTCAGCTACATGACCTACGCTCCCATCGTCTTCATCTCCGCCCTCACCGGCCAGCGGGTGGACCGGCTGTTTGAGCTCATCACCTACGTGAACAACCAGTCCTCCATGCGCATTACCACCGGCATGCTCAACAACGTCCTGGCCGACGCCACCGCCCGGGTACAGCCCCCCACGGACAAGGGCCGCCGCCTGAAGATCTACTATATGACCCAGATCGGCATCAAGCCGCCCCACTTCGTGTGCTTCTGCAACGACGCGCGGCTGTTCCATTTCTCTTATCAGCGTTACCTGGAAAATCAGATCCGGGCCACCTTTGGCCTGGAGGGTACCCCCATTCGTCTGACCATCCGGCAGAAAAGCGATAAGGAGTGATCGTTGTGGGCTTATTTTATGGTATCTACGACTGGGAAGTTCAGTGGTGGGGATTTGCCGCGCTGGTAGCAGTGGTGGCCTATTTCTGCGGCTGCTTTAACGGTGCGGTCATTGTCTCCAAGTATATCCTGCGGGATGACGTTCGCAATCACGGCAGCGGCAACGCGGGCCTGACCAACTTCTACCGTACCTTCGGCGGTCCCCTGACCCTGGTGGTTATTTTGTGTGATATACTCAAAGCGGTCATTGCAGTGGGAATTGTCGGATACTGTGCCAATAAGTATTTCTTTGACGGATGGCCCTTCCCCACTTATCCCCTAGCTGATGTTTTGAGTAAATACTGGGCCGGTCTGTGGTGCCTGCTGGGCCACATGTTCCCCTGCATGTTCCACTTCAAGGGGGGCAAGGGCATTCTCTCCGGCGGCGCCATCGCCATTATGATCGACTGGCGCATTGCCCTGGTGGTGTGGGGCGGCTTCCTCATTCTGGCCATCCTCACCAAGTATGTGTCCCTGGGCTCCTGCTGGGCCGGGGCCAGCTTCCCCTTTGCCACCTGGTTTGTGTATCACAACGTGATCATCACGGTGCTGGGTGCGGTGATCGGAATTCTGATCCTGTACATGCACCGGGGCAACATCCACCGCTTGCTCACCGGAACCGAGAACAAATTCAGCCTGCATAAAAAGAAATAGACCGCGCCCGGCACGCTCCGGGGCGAAATAACACAAGGAGGCGTCTATCCATGAAGATTACCGTCATGGGCAGCGGCGGCTGGGGAACGGCCCTGGCCCTGCTGTTGGTGGAGAACGGACACGACGTGACCCTTTGGTCCCACAACCCCGCCAAAGCCCGGCAGATGGAGGAGACTCTGGAGAACCCCATGCTCCAGGGCGTCCCTCTGCCCAAGGAGATGAAGTTCACACATGAGCTGGACCAGGTAGGGGAGTGCGGCGCGGTTCTTATGGCCACGCCCTCCTACGCCGTGCGGGAGACGGCGGCCAAGCTGCGGGGCAAGATCGCCCCGGGCACGGTGGTGATCTCCGCGTCCAAGGGCATTGAGAAGGAGAGTTCCCTGCGCCTGTCTCAGATCATCGAGCAGGAGCTGGAGGGCAAGTGCCCCGTGGTGGTGCTCTCCGGACCTTCCCACGCTGAGGAGGTGGGGCGGCACATTCCCACGGGCGTAGTGGCTGCCGCCGACCAGCTGGAGCACGCGGAATTGGTCCAGGATCTGTTTATGAATCCCCGGTTCCGGGTGTACACCAGCGACGACCGGGTGGGCACCGAGATCTGCGCGGCCCTGAAGAATGTCATCGCCCTGTGCGCGGGATGCAGCGACGGCATGGGCGGCGGCGACAACACCAAGGCCCTGCTTATGACCCGTGGTCTGGCCGAGATGGCCCGCCTGGGTGTGGCCCTGGGAGGGCGGAAGGACACCTTTACCGGTCTGGCCGGTGTGGGCGACCTCATTGTGACCTGTACCTCCATGCACTCCAGAAACCGCCGCTTCGGCATTCTGCTGGGCCAGGGAAAGCCGGTACAGCAGGCGTTGGAGGAGATCGGCGCGGTGGTGGAGGGCTACTACGCCGCCGCCAACGCCAAAACCCTGGCGGAGAAGGTGGGGGTGGAGATGCCCATTACCCAGGCAGCCTATGAGGTCCTCTATGAGGGACGGGACGTGAAGTCGGTGGTGGCCGACCTCATGAGCCGGGCCAAGCGCTCCGAGCTGGAAGAGTCTTGCTTACTTTTTTCGTGACGCGCTTTCTTGAAAGAAAGCTTGGCAAAGAACTTCCTGCGAAACTTCGTTTCGCCTCTACGATTTTAGAAGAGGATGCTGAAAAGCACCTTCTTCTTTTTTACAACTCGGGTTGTGGACGGGGAGGAAAGCTTGGCAAAGGACTTCCTGCGAAGCTTCGTTTCGCCTCTGCAATTCAAGAAGAGGGTGCTGAAAAGCACCTTCTTCTTTTTTTACAGCTTGGGTTGAGGACGGGAAGGAAAGCGTAGTAAAGAGCTTTCCGGGAAGCTGCGTTTTGCTTCTGCCATGCAAGGGGAGGGTACTGAGAAGTATCCTCCCCTTTTGATATTTGCGCACCCTTTGTTCTTCCTGGGCATAGCATGGGGTAAATCGAGGCGGGCCTGCCCGCCCGAAGGGAGGAGCCTATGGAAGGAAAAGGGACCTTGTTGGTCCGTGTGTATACATCCAGAGCCCAGCTTCCCGTGGCCGGAGCCACGGTGGTGGTGACCCAGCGGGACAAGGGAGGAAAGTATAAGCTGCTTTCCGTACAGTCCACCGATTCCAGCGGGGCCACCCGCCCGGTGGAGATCCCCACCCCGCTGCTGGGGGAGAGCACCCACCCCGGGGCGGTCCTGCCCCCCTTTGCGGTATGCGATGTCTGGGCGGAGCACCCCGGCTTTGCCATGCTGCTGGTGGAGGGGGTCCAGATCTTTGATGGGGTGGAGACCCTTCAGAGCATGGAACTGGAGCCTCTCAGCCAGGGCCAGTCCAGTCTGATTCAAAATGACTTCCGGGGGATTCCCGGGCAGAATTTGTGAGGTGGGCCATGGCAGTTTCTGTGACCCCCTATATTCCCAGCACCATTACGGTCCATCTGGGCCTGCCCGACCAGGCGGCGGAAAACGTCACCGTCTCCTTTCCGGAGTATGTCAAAAATGTGGCATCCAGCGAGATCTATCCCACCTGGGAGCCTGCGGCCATTGAGGCCAACGTACTGGCCATCATTTCATTTGCCCTCAACCGGGTGTACACCGAGTTTTACCCCAGCCGGGGCTATGATTTTCAAATCACCTCCACCACGGCCTACGACCAGAAGTTTATCCGCGGACGAAACATCTTCGAGAACATCAGCCAGGTAGTGGATGAGATTTTCAACGACTATATCCGCCGGGCGGGCTTTGTGGAACCCCTGGCCGCCAAGTTCTGCAACGGCACCACAACCAAATGTGACGGCCTGTCCCAGTGGGGCAGCCAGGAGCTGGCCCTCCAGGGCTACGGCCCCATGGAGATTTTGCGCTACTACTACGGGCCCTGCATCGAGTTGGTGGAGAATGCCCCTGTGCGCACCCTGGGCCAGTCCTATCCCGGCAGCCCCTTGCGCCTGGGAAGCAAGGGGGAGGCGGTGGTGGTGGTGAAAACCATGCTCAACCGCATCTCCCAAAACTATCCTGCCGTGCCCAAGCTCTTTCCCGTGACCACGGTGTTTGATGAAAAGACCCAGTCGGCGGTAAAAACCTTCCAGCGTATTTTCAATCTGACGCCCGACGGCATTGTGGGCAAGGCCACCTGGTATAAGATGGTCTATCTCTATGTGGGCATCAACCAGCTCTCCGAGCTGGTCAGCCAGGGGCAGCAGTTTGAAACCTTCTCCTTCCAGTATCCCGGCCTTCTGCGCCAGGGCGACCGGGGGGCGGATGTCAGTGTGCTGCAATATATGCTGGCCCTCACGGCGGAATTTAACGACGCCCTGACCCCGGTATCGGTGGACGGCATCTTTGGAAAAGACACGGCCCGGGCGGTGCGGGAGTATCAGCGCTGGGCCGGGCTGGACGTGGACGGCATCGTGGGGCCCAAGACCTGGAACTCCCTCTACCGGCTCTACGCCGGCATTGAGCGCGATCTGCGCAATGACGATATCCGCTTCCCGGATGACGATGAAGTGCAGGCACAGGGGGGCTACGGCACCACCAGCCGCCAGAGTCAGTTCCCCGGGGAGGAGCCCAGCCTTGGGTCATCGGATCATCAGAAGGAGGGAAAGGGATGATAAATCGGGAGAAAGAACGGGAGATCCTCTCCAACCCCATACGGGACCTGCAATTCATGCTGGGGCGCTTGGCGGACCGGTATGACTTTTTACCGGCCCTGTCTCTGGACGGCCTGTTTGGGGAGGAGACCCTGGAGGCGGTGCTGCTCTTTCAGCGGGAGCTGGCGCCCCCGGTCACCGGAGTGGTGGATGAGCGGACCTGGAACGCCATTCGGGACGAGTGGATCAAGCTGGAGCGGGAGACCGCCCCGCCCCGGGCTCTGAGGATTTTCCCCGGCGAGGGGACCCAGGCTATTCCCGGCGCGTCGGGCAACTATATGATCCTGCCCCAGACCATGTTTCAGGTGCTGCGGCAGAAACTCAGCGGCATTCAGGAGGACGCCGCCGACGGCGTCCACGGAAAATCCTCGGTGGAGAACACCATGTGGCTGCAAAAGCTGGCCCAGCTGGAGCAGACCGGCATCATGGACCGGGCCACCTGGGATATGCTCAGCCGGTTGTATGAGTTGTTTGTGACCCGGGAATAAAGGGCAAAGGCGCCCCGTTTTGGGGCGCCAAAAATAATTTTAAAAATTTTTCAAAAAAGGCTTGCATTCTTCTTAGGGGTGTGGTAATATAATCAAGCCGCTTAGGTAACGCCCCTCGCGGTGACAAGTAAACATCCGGGTGTGGCGAAGTTTGGTATCGCGCTTGAATGGGGTTCAAGAGGCCGCTGGTTCGAATCCAGTCACTCGGACCAAAAGTCCGTATTCCGTAAGGAGTACGGACTTTTTCTATTTTCAGAGTACCGGGAACCAGCGGCCTCTTGGCGCGCCAGCGCGTAAAATCCGCCGCTGGGCCCACCCGCTGGTTCGAATCCAATCCTAGGATCAAAAATTCGTATTCCGCAAGGAGTACGAATTTTTTCTTTTGCCCATGGTCCATTCTGAACCCACTCTTATTTCCGGGTCTGATTTTCCACAGGGGAAGCTCATAATCTGGAAAGAACACAGGCTTTTGCCAGAGAGAACGGCGGGAGACATTCTGTTTTTTGCTGCATATGATGAGATTAATGAGAAAAGTGAAAGATTGCACAAGAGAAGGCGGGGGAATGGTGGGAAGAATTGTCACAGTGCTCATTGACGAAAATGAGGGGGCGGAGTTACCATATCGGTGTGAAGAAAGGAGCTGAGGGAAATGCTGATGGACGTTGTCAGCGTAGCCGCCATGCTGGGTATTGTGGCCGCTATGCTGTGGGCTTTCCAGGCCGACTGCCTGCGCATCAAGCACCACGCTTAAATGATAAAACGGGCCGGAGCCCCTCTTGGGACTCCGGCCCGCTTTTATGCGGAAACCTCAATGGCGTGGGCGGGACAGCTTTCGGCGGCCTCCTGGGCCAGTCCCTCCTGTTCGGGATAGATCTCATCCCGGGCCGCAGCCACCCCTTCCTTGGTCATGAGAAAGACCCCGGGGCACATGTTGACGCACAGGCCGCAGCCGTAGCAGTTTCCGTTGACATGAATGGTCATGACAGGACCACCTCCCGCCCTAGTATGTCCCTGGAAAGGGCAGATATGCCTCAAAGGACAGGGTGGACAGAAAAAAGGCGCTGTTTTCGGAAAAAAACAGCGCATCGCCGGGAAATCCGTACTTGACGGGGACTTGACAAGATGGTATAATTCCAAATTGCGGTGGTAGGGGCAAGTCCGCCCTTTTACCCGATGAAACAACCCCTTACAAGGGGAAGAGGAGGGCACCGGGATGTTGGAAGAGTTGAAGACAGCTGCCAAGGTGGTGGGCGCCAAGCAGACCCGGCGCGCCCTGAAGGACCACCGGGCCAAGCGAGTCTACATGGCTCAGGACGCGGACCCCAGAGTGCTGCAGCCCCTGGTACAGGAAGCTGTGCGCCAGCAGGTCCCCCTGACTCAGGTCGCCACCATGAAGGATCTGGGCGCGGCCTGCGGGATCGCCGTGGGCGCTGCCATTGCCGCCCTGGTGTAAACCACATACTTTTTTCGGTTTTAGCAGAATAAGGTCCTCCTTATTTTGTTAAAATAAATACTAGCCCCACAGGGGCAGAACTCAGGAAAGGAGGAAACACGATGCCTACTTTTAATCAGCTGGTTCGCAAGGGACGCGAGCAGGTGACCTATAAGTCCACTTCTCCCGCCCTCCAGCACGGCCTGAACACCCTGAAGAACCGTCAGACCGATCTGCCTTCTCCTCAGAAGAGAGGTGTGTGCACTGCCGTTCGTACTTCCACTCCTAAGAAGCCGAACTCCGCTCTGCGTAAGATCGCCCGTGTGCGTCTGACCAACGGTTACGAGGTCACCGCCTACATTCCCGGCGTGGGCCACAACCTGCAGGAGCACTCCGTGGTTATGATCCGCGGCGGCCGTGTTAAGGACCTGCCCGGCGTGCGTTACCACATCATCCGCGGCACTCTGGATACCCAGGGCGTCAACGGTCGTATGCAGGCCCGTTCCAAGTACGGTGCTAAGCGGCCCAAGGCTGGCAAGAAGTAATTTTGCCCGCTTACGGAACGTGGAACTGTTCCGCCGAACCCTAGCCGAAAGGCTACACTGAATTGCATTGTGCGTTTCGCGCAAGGCAAACCCTGCCTTGCCGGGCGTTTACCCATATATAAATGGGCAGACCTCGGACAGGCATGACAACGGGACCGAAAGAGTTTCGAGTACCTATGATTTCTATATTTTTATAAGAAGGAGGGAAGCAAAGTGCCCAGAAGAGGAAATGTACCCAAGCGGGAGGTTCTGCCCGATCCGCTGTATAACTCCGTTTTGGTTACCAAGCTGACCAACAGCATCATGCTGGATGGTAAGAAGGGCGTGGCCCAGAAGGTGGTCTACGGCGCCTTCGATATCATTAAGGAGAAGACTGGCAAGGAGCCCATGGAGGTTTACACCCAGGCTCTTGAGAACATCATGCCCTCCCTGGAGGTCAAGGCCCGCCGTGTTGGTGGTGCTACCTACCAGGTGCCCATCGAGGTTCGTCCTGAGCGCCGCCAGACCCTGGGTCTGCGCTGGCTGACCAGCTATGCCCGCAGCCGCGGTGAGAAGACCATGAAGGAGCGTCTGGCCGGCGAGATCATGGACGCTGCCAACAACCTTGGCGGCGCTGTGAAGAAGCGCGAGGACACCCACAAGATGGCCGAGTCCAACAAGGCGTTCGCTCACTACCGCTGGTAATCCAAAAGGAGACGAAGTATGGCAAGAAAAGTTTCTTTGGAGAATACCCGTAACATCGGCATCATGGCTCACATCGATGCCGGTAAGACTACCACCACCGAGCGTATCCTCTACTACACCGGCGTTAACTACAAGATCGGCGAGACCCACGAGGGTACCGCTACCATGGACTGGATGGCTCAGGAACAGGAGCGTGGTATCACCATCACCTCCGCTGCTACCACCTGCTACTGGCAGGGCACCAAGAACCAGTTCCCCCAGACCCGTCTGAACATCATCGACACCCCGGGCCACGTGGACTTCACCGTCGAGGTGGAGCGCTCCCTGCGCGTGCTGGACGGTTCCGTGACCGTGCTGTGCGCCAAGGGCGGCGTGGAGCCCCAGTCTGAGACTGTGTGGCGTCAGGCCGACAACTACCGCGTGCCCCGCATGATCTACGTCAACAAGATGGACATCATGGGCGCCGACTTCTACAACGTTCTGAACATGATTCACGACCGTCTGAAGTGCAACGCCGTGCCCATCCAGCTCCCCATTGGCTCCGAGGACACCTTCAAGGGTATCATCGACCTGGTGGAGATGGACGCCGACATCTACTATGATGAGCTGGGCAAGGATATGCGTGTGGAGCCCATCCCCGAGGATATGATGGAGCTGGCTCAGGAGTACCGCACCAAGCTGCTGGACGCCTGCGCTGACATCGACGAGGAGATCATGATGCTGGTTCTGGAGGAGCAGCCTGTTCCTCAGGATATGATCCGCAAGGCTCTGCGCAAGGGCACCATTGACAACCTGGTGGTTCCCGTGACCTGCGGTACCTCTTACCGCAACAAGGGCGTGCAGAAGCTGCTGGACGCCATCGTGGATTATATGCCCTCTCCTGTTGACATCCCCGCCATCAAGGGCATCAACCCCGACACCGACGAGGAGGACGAGCGTCACGCTGACGACAACGCCCCCATGTCCGCTCTGGTGTTTAAGATCGCCACCGACCCCTTCGTGGGCCGTCTGTCCTTTGTGCGCGTGTACTCCGGTATCCTGAACACCGGTACCACTGTGCTCAACTCCACCAAGAAGCAGAAGGAGCGCATTGGCCGCATCCTGCAGATGCACGCCAACCACCGCGAGGACATCGAGTGCTGCTACGCTGGCGACATCGCCGCCGTCGTGGGTCTGAAGAACTCCACCACCGGCGACACCCTGTGTGACGACAAGCACCCTGTTATCCTGGAGTCCATGGAGTTCCCCGAGCCCGTTATCCGCGTTGCCATCGAGCCCAAGACCAAGGCTGGTCAGGAGAAGATGGGTCTGGCGCTGGTGAAGCTGGCTGAGGAGGACCCCACCTTCAAGACCTACACCGATGAGGAGACCGGTCAGACCATCATCGCCGGCATGGGCGAGCTGCACCTGGAGATCATCGTGGACCGTCTGCTCCGTGAGTTCAAGGTGGAGGCCAACGTCGGCGCTCCCCAGGTCGCCTATAAGGAGACCATCAAGAAGACTGTGGAGCAGGATACCAAGTATGCCCGTCAGTCCGGCGGTAAGGGCCAGTACGGTCACTGCCGCATCACCGTTGAGCCCAACGAGCCCGGTAAGGGTTACGAGTTCTTCAACGAGATCACCGGCGGCGTGATCCCCAAGGAGTATATCCCCGCCATCGACGCCGGTATCCAGGGCGCCATGCAGGCCGGTGTGCTGGCTGGCTACCCTGTGGTGGACGTGAAGGTCCACCTGACCTTCGGTTCTTATCACGAGGTCGACTCCTCCGAGATGGCCTTTAAGATCGCGGGTTCCATGGCCTTCAAGGAGGCCTGCAAGAAGGCTAACCCCTGCCTGCTGGAGCCCATGATGAAGGTTTCCGTTATTGTTCCTGACGAGTACCTGGGCAACGTCATCGGCGACCTGAACAGCCGCCGTGGCCAGATCCAGGGCCAGGAGAGCCGTGCCGGCGCCATGCAGGTGGACGCTCTGGTGCCTCTGGCCAACATGTTTGGCTACGCCACCGACCTGCGTTCTTCCACCCAGGGCCGCGGCCAGTACTCCATGGAGCCCCACAGCTATGTGGAGATCCCCAAGAGCATCGCGGAAAAGATCATCGCCCAGCGCGGCCGCAGCCAGGAGTAATTTCCCGGCTAAAAACCGCGTCGGATTGGGAAAATGGGCTTGCAATTGCAGTCGGAATAGGATAAAATATTTGCGACACGATTTGCCCGTATCCCATAATGTTTATTATCGTAATATAAGGAGGAAATTCCAATGGCTAAGCAGAAATTCGAGCGTACTAAGCCCCATGTCAACATCGGCACCATCGGCCACGTTGACCACGGCAAGACCACTCTGACCGCCGCTATCACCAAGTACCTGGCTATGCAGGGCGGCGCTGACTACACCGATTACAGCTCCATCGACAAGGCTCCCGAGGAGCGCGAGCGCGGCATCACCATCAACACCGCTCACGTTGAGTATGAGACCGCTGCCCGTCACTATGCCCACGTTGACTGCCCGGGCCATGCCGACTATATCAAGAACATGATCACCGGTGCTGCTCAGATGGACGGCGCCATCCTGGTTATCGCTGCTACCGACGGCCCCATGGCTCAGACCAAGGAGCACATCCTGCTGGCCCGTCAGGTCGGCGTGCCCGCCATCGTCGTGTTCCTGAACAAGTGCGATCAGGTCGATGACGAGGAGCTGCTGGAGCTGGTCGAGATGGAGGTCCGTGAGACCCTGTCCAGCTACGAGTTCCCCGGCGACGACATCCCCATCATCAAGGGTTCCGCTCTGAACGCCCTGGTGTCCGAGTCCAACGACCCCAACGCTCCCGAGTATGCCTGCATCAAGGAGCTGATGGACGCCGTCGACGAGTATATCCCCACTCCCGCCCGTAACGACGACCTGCCCTTCCTGATGCCCGTCGAGGACGTGTTCACCATCTCCGGCCGTGGTACCGTTGCTACCGGCCGTGTTGAGCGTGGCCTGATCAAGACTGGCGAGACCGTGGAGATCGTTGGTCTGTCCGACGAGAAGAAGTCCACCGTCGTGACCGGTCTGGAGATGTTCCGCAAGACCCTGGATTACGCTGAGGCCGGTGATAACGTCGGCGCCCTGCTGCGTGGCGTTGCCAAGACCGACATCGAGCGCGGCCAGGTTCTGTGTAAGCCCGGCTCCATCCACCCCCACACCAAGTTCGTTGGCCAGGTGTACGTCCTGTCCAAGGACGAGGGTGGCCGTCACACCCCCTTCTTCAACAACTATCGTCCTCAGTTCTACTTCCGTACCACCGACGTGACCGGCATCATCACCCTGCCCGAGGGCACCGAGATGTGCATGCCTGGCGATAACGTCGACATGAAGGTCGAGCTGATCACCCCCATCGCCATCGAGAAGGGCCTGCGTTTCGCTATCCGTGAGGGTGGCCGTACCGTGGGTTCCGGCGTTGTCATCGAGATCGAGGAGTAATCCTTTTTGAAAAATCCCTCCGCCCAAAGGCGGAGGGATTTTTTTCTTTGTTGCGGAAATTCAACCCTTCTGGTGGAAATGACGGAAAAGACCTGGAACTTTTTCAAAAAATCCATATTCTTTTTCCGCTTTTTATGGTATGATGATAAACAGGACTTTTATGGAACCGGGACATTCTGCCGGAGAGGAGGAGACGCCATGAAAAAACATTGGAAGGCAGTGCTGCTGTGGGCTGTGCTGCTGCTTGGCACCCTGTCGGGGTGTTTCTTTCGCTCTCCGGAGGACCTCTACCAGAGCCCGGAGCCTCCGGCTGACTACCAGAATCTGACCCAGAAGATCCGGGACGTGAAAAACGGTCTGGCCCAGGAGTATGGCGTAGCCGAGGTGGACGATATCTCGGTGATCGCGGGCGATAATACCGCTCTCATTCAGCTTCAGGACATGGATGGGGATGGCCAGCGGGAGACGGCCGTGACCTTTTTCCGAGTGCCCGGCGCGGAAAAGCCCCTGAAAATCTACTTTTTCACAAAAACCCAGGAGGATGTGTATAACGTCAGCGCCATGCTGGAGGGAGACGGCTCCGGCATCTATCAGATCGACTATGTGGATCTCAACGGCGAGGGCTATAAGGAAGTCGTGGTCAGCTGGCAGATGAGCACCGGTGCTTATCTGCTGGGGGTCTATTCCCTGGAGGAGCCCATGAGCCGCAACTGCCGCCAGGCGGAGCTGTCCAATTCCGCCCAGAACACCATAGGCCTCCCCGACCGTCAGGACCTGCGGGGCGAGGAGTGGATGACCACGGCCTATGGGGACTATGTCCTCACCGACCTGGATCAGAACAATGAGAGCGAGCTGTGCGTGGTGCGCATCGACCCCAAGGGGGCCAACAGCGCGGTGGAGGTCTACACCTGGCAGAACGGGACCTTTGGGGAAAAGGACTCGGCCCCTCTGTCTGTGGGTATTCGCAGCATGAGCGCCAGCGGCGTCAAACAGGATTATTTGGCCGGGGAGGTGCTGGGCCGGGCCCTGTATGTCTCCACGGAGCTCAATGACGAGCGCCACGCTGTGGATGTGGTGGCCTATCAGAACGGCAAACTGGTGAACCTCAGCCTGGACCCCACCACCCATGTAAGTGTGGAGACGCTGAGTCAGTATGTGGACCTGGAGCCCACCGATGTAAACGGCGACGGGGTGCTGGAGCTGCCTGAGCCGGTGTCCCTGCCCCAGAGCGAGGACACCACGGCCTCCGATTTTTGGCTCATCGACTGGTGGCAGTATCAGACCAACGGCAAGCGCACCAAGGCCTGCACCACCTATCACAATGTGGCTGATGGCTGGTATCTGCTGGTCCCCGACGACTGGAAGGACCAGATCACCCTCTCCCGCTATGACGCCGTGAGCGGACAGCGGGCGGTGATCTTCTCCCACCTGAAGGGAGACGGCACCAGCGAGCCCTTCCTGGTGATCTACAAATTTACCAGCCAGACCAACCGGGCCAATACCTCCAACCGCTTTGTGCTGCGGGAGGAGAAGGACGCGGTGTACGCCGCAGCGTTCTACAACTCGGAGTGGGACTGCGGCATGAACGAGACAGAATTGCGGGCGGCCTTCCGGCTGATCCAGAACGGCTGGTCGGACGGATGACCCGTTTTGGGAAGAAGAGGACGGTATCATGAGAAAAGTACTGGTATTGGAAGACGAAGAGAATATTCGCAGCTTTGTTGTCATCAACCTGAAGCGGGCCGGCTACCAGACCATTGAGGCCGGAACGGGAGAGGCCGCCCTGGCCGCCCTGAAGGAAAATCCCGGGATTAAGGTGGCTCTGCTGGACATCATGCTGCCCGATATTGACGGGTTTGAGGTGTGCCGCCGCATTCGGGCCATGGACAACAAAATCGGCATTATCATGCTTACCGCCCGGACCCAGGAGATGGACAAGGTCACCGGACTGATGACCGGGGCGGACGACTATGTGACCAAGCCCTTTTCTCCCGCCGAGCTCACCGCCCGGGTGGACGCCCTGTTCCGCCGTACCGGCGGGGAGGAGGAGAGCTCCCCTGACGAGATCGAGCAGCCCCCCTTCCGTCTGAACACCCGCAACCGCACCCTGGAAAAGAACGGACAGCGAGTGAAGCTGACCCAGGTGGAATACGGCATTGTGAAGCTGTTTATGGAGAATCCGGGAAAGGCCCTGTCCCGGGAGGAGATCCTGGACGCGGTGTGGGGCAAGGATTACTTTGGCGAACTCAAGATCGTGGACGTGAATATCCGCCGCCTGCGCATCAAGATTGAGGATAACCCCACTAAGCCCACCTACGTCAACACCGTGTGGGGCTATGGATATAAGTGGGGGAGCTAAGAAGAAGCGCGGAAAAGCCGGGAGCAGGGAAATAACTCCGGAGCGGATGGGCAGAACCCAGGGGCGGCAAAGGCCGGCCCGGATCTGCCCGAAGTCGCAGGATGTTATTTCCCGTTGCGGAGGCTTTGTAGCGTGACAAGGAGAAGCGCGGAGCTTCCACCCCCATCTCAGACTGGAAAAAGGAGGTGTCCCAATGGCCAAAAAGGTAGCCATCACAGACAAGGTAAAGATCCGGGGAATCCGGCGGCGCTGGCTCATCAACAGCGTGGGCGTGGTGTTTCTGGTGCTGGCCGTGGCACTGGGCACCTTTGCCGCCGCCACCTGGAGCTACTACTATACCACCACCATGAACGACCTGAAACGCCAGGCCTCGGATGACGCGGCGGGCTTTGCCTCCTATACCCGCAGCCAGTACTGGACCAACGCCCAGAACGCGGTGCAGCAGTTTGAAAACAAAACCAAGCTGGAACTGCAATTTTTGGACGTGACGGGGGCCGTGCAGTATTCCAGCAACGACCTGGCCGCCGGTACTACCCCCAATACCCCCGACATCCAGAGCGCCCTGAACAACTGGGACGCCAGCGCCTGGATGGGCAGCGACCCCCAGACGGGGGAGCGCATCGTGGCCGCCTCGGCTCCCATCATCTACCACGGACAGATCGTGGCTGTGGTGCGGTATGTAACCTCCCTGGCCAATATCGACTTTCAGTTCTTCCTGTCCATGGCGGTGGCCGCCCTGCTGTGCGGCGCCACCCTGGCTCTGGTGTATTTTTCCAACCTGTATTTTGTGCGCTCCATTGTGGAGCCCATTGCCAGTATCACCGAGACCGCCCGGCTCATCGCCGACGGCAGCTACGGGGTGCAGATCGAGAAAAAGTTTGATGACGAGGTGGGCGAACTCACCGACACTATCAACGACATGTCCCTAAAAATCAAGCAGTCGGAGAAAACCCAATCGGAGTTTATTTCCTCCGTGTCCCATGAGCTGCGTACCCCCCTTACCGCCATCACCGGCTGGGCGGAGACCATCCAGAGCGGAGAGCTGCGCAACCCCGAGGACGTGCGCAAGGGCATGGACATCATCGTTTCCGAGGCCCGCCGCCTGACCAACATGGTGGAGGAGCTGCTGGAGTTTTCCCGTATGTCCGACGGGCGCTTCACCCTGTCCGTGGAGCCTATGGACCTGAAGGCGGAACTGGAGGACGCGGTGTACACTTACCGGGAGTTCTTCCGCCGGGAGGGCATCGACCTCACCTATCAGGACTGTCCTGAGGAGATGCTGCCCATCAGCGGCGACCCGGAGCGCCTGCGCCAGGTGTTCTGCAACCTGCTGGACAACGCCGCCAAGCACGGCGGCTCGGGCAAGCGCATCGACGTGTCCATTGCCCAGGAAGGGGAGTGGGCGGTGATCCGAATTCGGGACTACGGCCCCGGTATCCCCGAGGAGGAACTGCCCCACGTGAAGTACAAGTTTTACAAGGGCAGCTCCAAGGCACGCGGCTCGGGCATCGGCCTGGCGGTGTGCGAGGAGATCGTCACCCGCCACGAGGGCGTGCTGGAGATCGGCAACGCCGAGGGCGGCGGCTGCCTGGTGACGGTGAGTCTGCCCCTGGAGCCCTGAGGGCGGGGGCGAGAGTGTCCCAACAAAGGAGAAACAAGATCCATGACGAAAGAAGAAAACCAGCGCTGCTGCCCCGCCGGCGGCTACAAGACCATGTGCGGCGGGCAGGCCCTCATTGAGGGCATCATGATGCGCGGACCGAAAAAACAAGCCATTGTGGTACGCCAGCCCGACGGCGAGCTGGCCATCCGGGAGTCGGAACTGAAATTTATCAAGGACCGCTACCCCATTCTGGGCCTGCCCCTGATCCGGGGCGTGGTGACCTTCCTGGCCTCCATGGTGGAGGGCGTCAAGGCACTGATGTTCTCGGCGGAGTTTTATCCCGAGGACGAGGAGGCGGCGGAAGAGGAGGAGCCCTCCGCCTTTGAGCAGTGGCTGGAAAACAAGCTGGGCAGCGAGAAGGCCACCTCGGTGTTCATTACCCTGGCAGTAGTGCTGGGCATTGCCATGTCCATCGGCCTCTTTTTCCTGCTGCCCACCCTGCTGGGCACCGCCGTGACTTGGGTCACCGACTCCATGCTGGTGCGCAACGTGGCGGAGAGCCTGCTGAAGATCATGATTTTTGTGGGCTATCTGGCCCTGTGTTCCCGGATGAAGGATATCCACCGGGTGTTCCAGTACCACGGCGCCGAGCACAAGACCATTTTCTGTTACGAGGCCGGGCTGCCCTTGACGGTGGAAAACGTGCGCAAGCAGCCCCGGCACCATCCCCGCTGCGGCACCAGCTTTTTGTTTATGGTCATCGCCATCTCTATTCTGGTGTCCACGGTGGTTTTTGCCATCTGGCCGGTACACCACGTGCTGTGGCGGTTTTTGGCCCATCTGGCCATGCTGCCCCTGATCGTGGGTATCAGCTACGAGTTCAACCGCTGGGCGGGCCGCCATGACGGACCTATTACCAAGATCCTCACCGCCCCCGGCCTGTGGCTTCAGAATTTCACCACCTTTGAGCCGGACGATTCCATGATCGAGGTGGGCATCAAGGCCCTGGAGCTGGTGCTGCCCGAGAAGAAGGGCGAGGACGAGTGGTAAAAAGAAGCGCGGAGGCGAGCGGAGCAGCGCGGATGGACCGGAGCGAGGGCGCGAAACCGAAGGGACGCGAAGCGGCCCTGTTTTAAGCCCGAGACGGAGGGAAGCCGCGCGTGGCGCAGCCGCCGCAGCGTGACAGCGCGAAGCGCGGAGCTTAGGCCCATAGGGGAGCTTGGAGCGCAGCGAGGGTGAAAACCCAAGGCCCGCTGTGCGGGACTGGTTTTTGCCCGAGACGGAGTGAAAGCAACCCGGCCATGGGCCCAAAGCGCAGCGTGACAGACCGAAGCGCGGAGGATAGGCGCACAGGGGAGATAACGACAGAGCGGATGCCGGCAAACCAAGAAGCATTAAGGCTTCTGTTTGGCGGCGGAGACGGCGGAGTTATCGACCCGGCCGTGCGCCCAATCCGCAGCGTGATCCCACGAAGCGCGCAGGATACCCCCGCGCATATCCCCCGCGGATGGACCCAGTCCATCCGCACAACCATGAGAACGATTATAATTAGAGAGGGTGAAACCATGGCCACCACGTACAACAATTTATATTTGGATACCCGGGCCCGGCTGAAAAAAGCGGGCATCGAAGGGGCTCAGCTGGAGGCCAGGGAGCTCATCTGCTATGCGGCGGATAAGAGCCGGGAGCAATTTTACCGGGACATGCCCCTGTATGTCTCGGGAGAGCTGGAGCGGCGGGTGGAGACCCTGGTCCAGCGCCGCCTGGACGGCGAGCCGGTGGCATATATCGTAGGGGAGTGGGAGTTCTACGGCCTGCCCCTGGACATCTGCAGCGACGTACTCATCCCCCGAATCGACACGGAGGTGCTGGCCGAGCGGGGCATCCTGCGGGCCCGGGGGGCAGGAACGGGAGCCCGAGTGCTGGATCTGTGCGCCGGAAGCGGCTGCGTGGGTCTGGCGGTGGCCGCCAACGCCCCCGATTGCCGGGTGGTACTGGGCGAGCTGAGCGAGGGCGCTCTGCGGGTGTGCAAGCAGAACGTACGGCGCAACGGGCTCAACGCCCGGGTGACCTGCCTGTCGGTGGACGCCATGCAGCCCCCGCCTTCCACCTTGTGGGACTTTGACGTCATCGTGTGCAATCCCCCCTACATCCCCACGGGAGACATCTCGGGGCTGGACCACAGCGTCAAGGACTTTGAGCCCCACATGGCTCTGGACGGCGGCACGGACGGCCTGGATTACTACCGCTTCATTGCCGCCAAGTGGAAAAGCGCCATCCGCCTGGGAGGCGCCCTGATCTTTGAGGTGGGCATTGGACAGGCCCCCGATGTGGAGGAGATCCTGGCCCAGAACGGCTTTGATCAGATCCAGACCACCGCCGACACCCAGGGAATCTGGCGTGTGGTGGAGGGAACCGTGAACCACTAAAGAAAAGTCCCGTTTAAGGGACTGATGATATGGTATGCTGTGTCACAGCAAGAAATGGGGCCGGTCCGCGGCCCCTGCGCTCCTGCGCCCTTTTGGACGGCAGGAGCCGGAATCGGCCGGAAAGTCCGGCGGGAAAGGATGATGACAATGGCAAGTAAGAAACCTGTGGTGGAGAGCGCGGCTCCCGCCTCTGATAAGAAGAAAGCTCTGGAGACCGCCATGGCTCAGATCGAGCGGGCCTACGGCAAGGGCTCCATTATGCGCCTGGGCGAGAGCGCCGATGTGATGGTGGAGGCCATTCCCACCGGCTCTCTGTCCCTGGACCTGGCTCTGGGCATCGGCGGTATGCCCCGTGGCCGTATCATTGAGATCTATGGCCCTGAGTCCTCCGGTAAGACCACCCTGGCCCTCCACGTGGTGGCCGAGGCCCAGAAGCGGGGCGGCGAGGTGGCCTTCATCGACGCCGAGCACGCCCTGGACCCCACCTATGCCCGGGCCCTGGGTGTGGATATCGACTCCATGCTCATCTCCCAGCCGGACACCGGCGAGCAGGGCCTGGAGATCTGCGAGGCCCTGGTGCGCTCCGGCGCCATTGACGTGGTGGTGGTGGACTCCGTGGCAGCCCTGACTCCCCGGGCGGAGATCGAGGGCGACATGGGCGACAGCCACGTGGGCCTACTGGCCCGTTTGATGAGCCAGGCCCTGCGCAAGCTGGCCGGCTCCATCGCCAAGACCAACTGTATCGTCATCTTCATCAACCAGCTGCGTGAGAAGGTGGGCGTGGTCTACGGCAACCCCGAGGTCACCACCGGCGGCCGGGCGCTGAAGTTCTATTCCTCCGTGCGCATCGACGTGCGCCGCATCGAGGCCCTGAAGAGCGGCTCTGAGATCATCGGCAACCGCACCCGGGCCAAGATCGTGAAGAACAAGGTGGCGCCCCCCTTCCGGGAGGCCGAGTTCGACATCATGTACGGCGAGGGCATCTCCAAGGTGGGCGAGCTCATCGACCTGGGCGTGAAGCTGGACCTGGTGCAGAAGAGCGGCTCCTGGTTTGCCATGGGCGAGCTGCGCCTGGGCCAGGGCCGGGACGCCGCCAAGCAGTATCTGCGGGATAACCCCGATCTGGCCCAGGAGCTGGAGCAGAAGATCCGGCAGAACTCGTTTAAACTCCTGTCCAAGCAGGGCCAGGCCGCTGCCCGGGCCGCGGGCCGGGCGGTGGATGTGTCCGCCGACGACTTTGAGGACGGCGAGGAGTAAGTGAAGATCCTGGGATTAAAGCCCTCCCAGCGGGTCCAGGGCCGCTGGCTGGTCCAGCTGGAGGACGGGACGCTGCTGCGGGTTGGGGAGAATGAGGTACTGGCCTTCTCCCTGTACCAGGGCCGGGAATTGGACGAGGAGGAGCGGCAGCGCCTGCTGGACTCCGCCCGGAAAAACGGGCTGAAGGAGAAGGCGCTGAACCTGCTCACCGGAAAGCCCATGTCCCGCCGGGAGCTGGAGCGAAAGCTGGAGCAGTGGGAGGCCACCGAGGAGGAGAGCGCCGCCATCTGCGACCGCATGGAGGAGCTGGGCTTTCTCAATGACGAGGCCTATGCCCAGACAGTGGTGCGCCACTACTCCGCCAAGGGCTACGGCGAGCGGAAGCTGCGGGACGAGCTGTACCGCCGGGGGGTACCCCGGGAGCACTGGGAGCAGGCTTTGGAGCAGGCCCGGGACCCGGAGGAAGCCATCCGGGCTTTTGTGGAAAAGAAGCTGGCGGGCAAGGCGGGGGACCCCAAGGAACTGAAAAAGGTCTCCGACGCCCTGATCCGCCGGGGCTACCGCTGGCAGGAGATCAGCCCTGTGCTGGACCGCTGGCGGCAGGATTCGTGGGAATTTTAGCAAACAGAAGGAATGGAGCGATATTCATGGGATATAACGTCGCCTTTGTCTCTCTGGGGTGCGCCAAGAACCTGGTGAACACCGAGCAGATGATGGCCCTGTGCCGCAAGGCGGGACACAACGCCACCGGAGACCCCGAGGGGGCCGATGTGGCGGTGCTGAACACCTGCGGCTTTATTGAGTCGGCCAAGAGCGAGGCCATTGACAACATTCTGCAGCTGGCTCGCCTGAAGGAGGAGGGCAAGCTGAAAAAGCTGCTGGTGGCGGGCTGCCTCACCCAGCGCTACCCCGATGACATCCGGGCGGAGCTGCCCGAGGTGGACGGCATGCTGGGCACCGGCAGCTACACCGACGTGGTCACCGCCGTGGAGGAGCTGATGGCGGGGGAGAAGGCCGAGCACTTTGAGCGCATTGACCGGGCCTACGACGACGGCGAGCGCCTGGTCACCACGCCCCCCTACACCGCCTATCTGAAGATCGCCGAGGGGTGCAGCAACGGCTGTGCCTTCTGCATTATCCCCAAGCTCCGTGGCCGCTACCGCAGCCGCACCATGGAGCATCTGCTGGAGGAGGCCAAGTCGCTGGCCGACTCCGGGGTGAAGGAGCTCATCGTCATTGCCCAGGACATCACCCGCTACGGCCAGGACCTGGGAGACGGCACCACCCTGGCGGCGCTGCTGAAAGAGCTGTGCAAGCTGCCCTTCCACTGGATCCGCCTGCACTACCTCTATCCCGAGGCGGTGACCGATGAGCTCATCGAGGTCATTTCCCGGGAAAAGAAGATCGTCCACTATCTGGATATCCCCATCCAGCACGCCAACGACGGCATCCTCCAGGCCATGCGCCGGCGCAGCACCCGCCAGGAGATCGAGACCCTCTTTGCCAAGCTGCGCAAGGCCATGCCCGACGTGGTGATCCGCACCTCCCTCATCTGCGGTCTGCCCGGAGAGGGCGAGGCCGAGTTTGAGGAGCTGTGTGAGTTTTTGCGGGAGCAGAAGATCCAGCGGGCGGGCGTGTTCCAGTTCTCCCCCGAGGAGGGTACCCTGGCGGAGAAGATGGACAACCAGGTGGACCCCGAGACCGCCCAGCGCCGGGTGGAGCTGGTGGTGGATCTCCAGTCCCGTGTGATGGACGAGTACAACGAGGAGCGTCTGGGTACGGTGATGGAGGTGCTCTGCGAGGGCTTTGACAGCCAGGCGGGGTGCTTTGTGGGCCGGACCTACGCCGACTCGGTGGAGATCGACGGGCATGTGTACTTTACCGCCGCGGGGCTCGTTCCCGCCGGAGAGTTTGTCCAGGTACGCATCACCGGCGTGTCCGACGGCGACCTGACCGGAGAGATCGAAGAATAAGAGGAGCTGAACGTTGTCATGAATACCGCAAATAAGCTGACCATCGCCCGCGTGGTGATGATTCCGCTGTTTCTGCTTGTGCTGTATCTGAATGTGCCGGGGGCCAGCTACTGGGCCCTGGGCATCTTCATTGTGGCCAGCCTCACCGATACCCTGGACGGCTATATTGCCCGTCACTACAACCAGACCACCGACTTCGGCAAGTTCATGGACCCCCTGGCGGACAAGTGCCTGGTCACCGCCGCCATGCTGTGGTTTGTGGAGATCGGCCAGATGCCCGGCTGGGCCCTGCTCATCGTCATCGTGCGGGAGTTCGGCGTGTCCGGACTGCGCATGGTGGCCGCCGACAAGGGCCGGGTCATTGCCGCGGGCTGGTCGGGGAAGGTAAAGACCGCCTCCACTATGGTGTGCATCTGCCTGATGCTGCTGTTGCCCCACAGCCACGAGATCACCAACCTGTGCGTGGCCATCATCGTGCTGACCACCATCTGGTCCGGTGTGGAGTATTTCATGAAGAACCTGGACATTCTGTCTGAGGTAAAATAAACGAGGTGCACCTGTGAACCAGGAGAATAAACGAAATCTGTCGGAATCGGTGACCGCCCGTCTGGTGGTGTCCACCATTTCCGCCTTGATCGTGGCCATTAACCTGAACAGCTTTGTCCAGGCGGGAGACCTGTTTCCCGGAGGCTTTACCGGTCTGACCCGTCTCATTATGCGCTGTTCCTGGGAGTTTTTCGGGGTAGAGCTGCCCTTTGGCCCCATCAACATCGCCATCAACGCCCTGCCCGCCCTCTTCTGTCTGAAGTACGTGGGCAAGCGGTTTACCCTGTGGTCCTGCTTTGTCATTGTGCTGACCAGTGTGTTCACCGATCTGGTGCCCTCGGTGCCCATTACCGAGGACCCGCTGCTGGTGGCCGTGTTCGGCGGCCTCATCAACGGTGTGTCCATCGGCATCTGCCTGTATGTGCGCATCACCAGCGGCGGCACCGACTTTATTGCCATCCCCCTCATGGAGCGGTGGAACGTGAGCGCCTGGAACTACATCCTGGCGGGCAACGTGGTGATGCTCATTGTGGCGGGCGCCCTCTTTGGCTGGGACTCCGCCCTGTACTCCATCATCTTCCAGTTTGCCTCCACCCAGGTGGTGCGGGTCATGGACCCGGACAGCACCCAGGTGACGGTGCTCATCGTCACGGGCCGGGAGAGCGCAGGCGGCGTGTGCGCCCAGATTCAGGAGCTGCACCACACCGCCACCCTGGTGGAGGGCGTGGGCCTGTACAACGGGGACCGGTGCGTGCTGATCTACACGGTGGTTTACGTGGGAGAGGTGCGGAAGATGACCCGGATGGTCCGGGGAGCCGACCCCAACGCCTTTATCAACGTCCTGCGCACCGAACGGCTGGCAGGCAACTTCTACCGGCGGCCAAGAAATTAAAAAAACCGGAGCGGGTTTTCCGCTCCGGTTTTTTTATTTTTTTTCGGGGCGCTCGTCGTCCCGCAGAAGCACCTGGTCGCTGCTCTGGAATTCCCGGGCGTAGCGTCCGGGGGAGGTTCCGGTGAGGTGGCCGAAGGTGCGGATGAAGTGGGAGTTGTCGGAAAAGCCGGACATCTCGCCCGCCTGCTGGACGCTGACGCCCTCCTTCAGCAGCTGCCGGGCGTGGAGGACCCGGCTGTAGATGATATACTCCATGACGGAAAAGCCGGTGGCCGATTTGAAGATGCGGCACAGGTAGTGCTTGCTGATGTAGAACTGGCTGGCGATCTGGTCCAGGGTGAGGGGCTCGGAGAGGTTGTTGCGGATGTAGTCCAGAATGGGGGCCACCCGAAGAAAGTCCTTGTTGCGTACGGCCTCCCCCGCGGTGGCCGAGGTGAGCACGGGGGCCACCCCCAGCAGCAGGTTGAGCAGGGCCACCGTCTGGCGGATGTCGCTGCCGAAGCTGCCGTCGTTTTTGTTGCGCTCCAGGGCCTGGAAGAGCTCGATGATGGAGATCATCTGCTCGTTGCTCATGGCGGCCCGAAGGAAGCTCTCCCGGGTCAGGCAGGTGAAGTCGGTCTGGGGAGTGGACAGCAGGGACAGGGTTTTCTTGCTGATGTGCAGCACATACCGGGCGTGAAAGCCGGTGGCGATGGTGCGGTGCAGGGTGTTTTCGCCGATGAGATAGAGGGTGCCCCGGCGCAGGGGGTAGACCTGGTCGCTGACGAAGATGTTTCCCGGGCTGGTGAGAGGGAGAAACAGCTCGTAATAATCGTGGAAATGGAGCCGGCTCATGCTCCAGGTTTCATTGTGGTTTAATTGCAGGTGAAAGTCAACATTGGTCATAGAACAACCTCCTGGGAGGGAAAACTGTATAAATTAGGCAAAAGAGGTCTGGAAAGACTTGCCCGTGTTTGGCTGATGTGTTATGATAGCATTATAGCACGGGAAGCGAAGATATGCAAACTTTTCGCCAAGTTCCCCAAAGACCTTTTGCAAATCTTGTGCTAGACTGGCAACTGATGAATCGGCGTACACCCACACAAAATGGAAACGTAAGAAAGAAAAACCGTACATCAAAAAATAAGTGTAATGGGGGTTTTCACTATGAACAAAGTTTACACCTTGCACGACGCGGTTGCGAAATTCGTCGAGAGCGGAGACTGCATCTCCTTCGGCGGCTTCACCACCAACCGTAAGCCCTATGCCGCGGTGGCTGAGATCCTGCGACAGGGCCAGAAGGACTTCACCGTCTGGGCCGGTCCTGCCGGCGGCGACTGGGATATGCTGATCGGTGAGAAGCGCGTGAAGGCTTACATCAACTGCTACACCGCCAACTCCGGCTACACCAACGTGTCCCGCCGCTTCCGCGCCGCCATCGAGAAGGGCGAGCTGACCTACGAGGACTACTCTCAGGACGTTCTGATGCTTCAGCTGCACGCCGCTTCCCTGGGCCTGCCCTTCCTGCCCGTGCGCCTGATGCAGGGTTCCGGTCTGATGAAGTACTGGGGCATCAGCGAGGAGCAGCGCAAGACTCTGGACAAGGTGGACGACCTCAAGTGCGTTGAGGTGGAGAACCCCTTCAACCCCGGCGAGAAGGTCGTGGCCGTGCCCGTGCCCAAGCTGGACACCGCTATCATCCACGTGCAGAAGGCCTCTCCCGACGGCACCTGCATCATCGAGGGCGACGAGTTCCACGATGTTGACATCGCCGTGGCCGCCCGCAAGGTCATCGTCACCTGCGAGGACCTGGTCAGCGACGAGTACATCCGCCGCGATCCCACTCTGACCCGCATCTTCGGTCAGTGCGTGGACGCCGTTGTCCACTGCCCCTATGGCGCTTGGCCCTCTCAGTGCTACAACTACTACGACAACGACTCTCACGCCCTGAAGGAGTACGACAAGGCCTCCAAGTATCAGGACGCTGAGGACGCCAAGGCTCAGCTGGCCAAGGCCGCTGCCAAGGCCGAGAAGGCCGCTGCCGCCAAGCCCGAGGACGCCAAGCTGGCCGAGGCTGCTGCCAAGGCTAAGAAGGCCGCCGAGGACGCCGCTGCCGGCATCGCCATCCCCGAGACCTTCCAGGACTACCTTGAGAAGTGGGTCTACAGCGTCAAGGACAACGACGAGCTGCTGGACAAGGTGGGCGGCGCTCAGCTGATGCGCCTGAAGAACGAGCCCCACCTGGGTTATTCCACCAGACACTAAGAGTTGGGAGGTACATAACAATGGCTGATTATACGAATTATACTAAGCAGGAGATGCAGGCTTACGCCATCGCTAAGAACATCAAGGAGAACCAGATCGTGATCGTGGGCACCGGCCTTCCTCTGATCGGCGCCTCCCTGGCCAAGCGGGCTGTTTGCCCCTCCTGCCATCCCATCGTGGAGAGCGGCCTGATGGACTGCGATCCTGTTGAGGTGCCCCGCTCCGTGGGCGACAACCGCTTCATGGCTCACTGCGCCGTGCAGTGGCCCAACATCCGTTTCATCGGCTTTGAGGCCAACGAGTGGCTCCACGATGCCGACCGTCTGGTTGCCTTCATCGGCGGCGCCCAGATCGATCCCTACGGCAACGTGAACTCCACCTGCATCTACGGCAAGGGCGACTATGTCAAGCCCCAGACCCGTTTCACCGGTTCCGGCGGCGCCAACGGCATCGCTACCTACTGCAACACCATCATCATGATGCAGCACCAGAAACGCCGCTTCATGGAGAAGATCGACTACATCACCTCCTGCGGCTGGATGGACGGCCCTGGCGGTCGTGAGCGCGCCGGCCTGCCCGGCAACCGTGGTCCCCAGATGGTGGTTACCGACCTGGGCATCATGAAGTTCGACGAAGAGACCAAGCGTATGTACCTGGCCTACTACTATCCGTTCTCCAGCCCCGAGATGGTCCAGGAGAACACCGGCTTTGAGGTCGATGTGTCCCGTGCCCAGCTGATGGAGGGCCCCTCTCCCGAGATCATCAAGCTCATCCGTGAGGAGATCGATCCCGGCCAGGCCTTCATCAAGGTCCCCAAGGGCTAAAAAAACGAGACGCGGATGAAACACGAGGTCCTTTGGATCGCGCTGCTTCTGCTGGCGCTGCTGGTTGCAGGTATTTTGCTGAAACCTGTGGAGATTTGCCTGTTTTGAAGTGGAAAGCCGCTGTGTGACATCCCGGAATGCATATTAAAAGGAGGAGTTTACATTGGGTAATTATTCCATGCCTCGCTATTTCCAGAACATGCCCACCGTGGGTAAGGCCGTTCGTGCCAACCCCGAGAACGTGGCTGAGCTGAAGGCCATCGAGGCCGACATCCACGACAAGATCGTGGCCGCCCTGTCCGCCGGCAAGAAGGACGAGGATATGAACGCCAAGGGCCAGATGACTGCTATGCAGCGCGTCTCCCTGCTGGTGGATCCCGGCACCTGGTGCCCCCTGAACAGCCTGTACAACCCCGAGGACAACAAGAACGGTTCCACCTCCATCATCAAGGGTCTGGGCCGCGTCAACGGCAAGTGGTGCGTGGTCATCGCTTCCGATAACAAGAAGCACGCCGGCACCTGGGTGCCCGGCCAGGCTGACAACCTGCTGCGCGGCAGCGACACTGCCAAGCGGCTGCGCATCCCCCTGGTGTACCTGCTGAACTGCGCCGGCGTTGAGCTGGACAAGCAGGAGAAGGTGTACCCCAACCGTCGCGGCGGCGGTACTCCCTTCTATCGCAACAGCGAACTCAACCAGATGGGCGTTCCCGTCATCGTCGGCATCTACGGCACCAACCCCGCCGGCGGCGGCTATCACTCCATCAGCCCCACCATCCTCATCGCCCATGAGAAGGCCAACATGGCCGTGGGCGGCGCCGGCATCGTGGGCGGCATGAACCCCAAGGGCTTCGTGGACATGGAGGCCGCTCTGGCTCAGATCGAGGCCACCAAGGGCCTGCGCGCGGATCCTCCCGGAACCGTGGCCATCCACTACGGCGAGACCGGCTTCTTCCGTGAGGTCTACTCCGGTGAGGACGGCGTCATCGCCGGCATCAAGAAGTACCTGGATATGCTGCCCTCCTACGACCTGGAGTTCTTCCGCGTGGACGAGCCCCAGTCTCCCGCCGCTTCCGACGTGGAGTTGTATGACCTGGTGCTGAACAACAAGAAGCGTCCCTACGACATGTACTCTGTCATCGCCCGCCTGTTCGACGGCAGCCAGTTCATGGAGTACAAGAAGGGCTATGGCCCCGAGATGATCACCGGCCTGGCCAAGGTGGACGGCCTTCTGGTGGGCGTGGTCGCCAACCAGCAGGGCGTGTTCCCCAACTATCCCGAGTATAAGCAGGGCGCCATGGGCGTGGGCGGCAAGCTGTACCGTCAGGGCCTGATCAAGATGAACGAGTTCGTCACCCTGTGTGCCCGTGACCGTCTGCCCATGATCTGGATCCAGGATACCACCGGTATCGACGTGGGCAACGACGCTGAGAAGGCTGAGCTGCTGGGTCTGGGCCAGAGCCTCATCTACTCCATCCAGAGCAGCAAGCTGCCCATGATGGAGATCACCCTGCGCCGCGGTACCGCCGCTGCTCACTACGTGCTGGGCGGTCCTCAGGGCAACGACAACAACGCCTTCTCTCTGGGCACTGCTGCCACTGAGATCAACGTTATGAACGGCGAGACCGCTGCCAACGCCATGTACACTGGCCGTCTGGCTAAGGATCAGAAGGCTGGCAAGGATCTGCAGCCCACCATCGACAAGATGAACGCTCTGATCAACGACTACAACGAGAAGTCCAAGCCCTTCTACTGCGCCAAGGCCGGCCTGGTGGACGAGATCGTGGATATGCCCATGATGCGTAACTACATCGTGGCCTTCGCCGATTCCTGCTACCAGAATCCCGAGAGCATCTGCCCCTTCCACCAGATGCTGCTGCCCCGTACCATCCGGGACTTCGACACCTTTAAGAAGTAAGACCGGCCCTTGTGACCGGCGTTTGCGCCGGGACCCCCATGCGGGGTCCCGGCACGGCGTATCCCTTCCCGCCAGCGGCGGGAGAAACCATATTTTGATGGAGCGAGATTGATGGATAACATTTACACTCTTGGTATTGATATTGGTTCCACCGCGTCCAAGTGCGTGATGCTGCGGGATGGCAAGGAGATCATCAGCAAGTCCCTGATCCCCGTAGGCGCCGGCACCAGCGGCCCCCAGCGGGCCATTGCCCAGGTGCTGGAGAACGCCGGGATGACCCGGGATGAGATGGCTTATGTCCTTGCCACCGGCTACGGCCGCAATTCCCTGGACGGCATTGCCGACCACCAGATGAGTGAGCTGAGCTGCCACGCCAAGGGCGCCACCTTCCTGTTCCCCGGGGTGCACACCGTGGTGGACATCGGCGGTCAGGACGTGAAGGTACTGCAGATCGAAAACGGTGTGATGACCAACTTTGTCATGAACGACAAGTGTGCCGCCGGTACCGGCCGGTTCCTGGACGTCATGGCCCGGGTGCTGGAGGTGAAGGTGGAGGATCTGGGTACTCTGGGTTCCCAGTCCACCAAGAATGTGGCCATCAGCTCCACCTGCACCGTGTTCGCCGAAAGTGAGGTCATCAGCCAGCTTGCCCAGGAGACGGACAAGCGGGACATCATCAACGGTATCCACCACTCCGTGGCCGCCCGTGTGGCCGGCCTGGCCCACCGTGTGGGCGTGAAGGAGCTGGTGGTGATGACCGGCGGCGTGGCGCAGAACAGCGGCGTGGTCAAGGCTCTGGAGGAGGAGCTGGGTCACACTATCCACACCTCCCCCCTGACCCAGTACAATGGTGCCCTGGGGGCCGCGCTGTTTGCCTATCAGCGCTATCTGAAAGAGCAGAAGGGCTGACCCTTTTGCGAAATCCATATTGACTTGACATTTTTAGTGAGGAGGAAACTACAATGGCTAAAACCGTGAGTCCTGGCGTCCTGGCCCTGCGCAAGGTCGTTGAGGATGTTTACGCTGACGCCCGTAAGGCTCATGCCGAGGGCAAGCTGGTTGGTTGGTCCAGCTCCAAGTTCCCCTGCGAGCTGGCTGAGGCCTTTGATCTGAACGTCATGTATCCCGAGAACCAGGCTGCTGGTATCGCCGCCAACCGCGACGGTGAGATCATGTGTAAGGCTGCCGAGGATCTGGGCTTTGACAACGACATCTGCGGTTACGCCCGCATCAGCCTGGCCTATGCCGCCGGCAAGCGTGCGTCCCGGAAGTTCGACCCCGAGACCCTGGAGTACATCATCGACCCCAAGAGCGGCAAGCCTCTGAAGGACGAGAACGGCAAGGTGGTCATCGACCCCGAGACCGGCAAGCCCAAGAAGGACCCCAAGACCATGCAGCCCTACACCGTGCTGGATGACATCTATGAGATCGAGGCTCTGCCCGAGACCACCGAGAAGGAGATCGCCTACAAGAACTTCCGCCGCGAGGCCATCAAGCCCTACCGTCAGATGCGGATGCCTCAGCCCGACTTCATGCTCTGCTGCAACAACATCTGCAACTGCATGACCAAGTGGTATGAGAATATTGCCCGTATGCGCAATATTCCCCTCATCATGATCGACATCCCCTACAACAACCACGTGGGCGTGGCCGACACCAATGTGGCCTATGTCCGTGCTCAGTTCGACAACGCCATCCACCAGCTGGAGCAGCTGACCGGCAAGAAGTTCGACGAGAAGAAGTTCGAGCACGCCTGCGCCAACGCCAACCGCACCGCCAGCGCCTGGCTGCGCGTGTGTGACTACCTGCAGTACAAGCCCGCCCCCTACAGCGGCTTCGACCTGTTCAACCACATGGCCGACGTCGTGACCGCCCGCGGCAAGACCGCCGCTGCCGAGGCCTTCGAGCTGCTGGAGAAGGACCTGGCTGAGGCTGTGAAGAACGGCACCAGCACCACTCCCTTCCCCGAGAAGTACCGCGTCATGTTCGAGGGTATCCCCTGCTGGCCCAAGCTGCCCAACCTGTTCAAGCCTCTGAAGGAGCACGGCGTCAACGTCACCGCCGTTGTGTACGCCCCCGCCTTCGGCTTCGTGTACAACAACATGGACGAGATGGTCCGCGCCTACTACAAGGCCCCCAACTCCGTGTGTATCGAGCAGGGCGTTGAGTGGCGTGAGGGCATCTGCCGCGACAACAAGGTTGACGGCGTGCTGGTCCACTACAACCGCTCCTGTAAGCCCTGGTCCGGCTATATGGCCGAGATGCAGCGCCGCTTCACCAACGATCTGGGCGTGCCCTGCGCCGGATTCGACGGCGACCAGGCTGATCCCCGGAACTTCAACGAGGCCCAGTACATGACCCGCGTTCAGGGTCTGGTTGAGGCCATGGAAGCAAATCAGGCTGCGAAGGAGGGCAAGTGAGCCATGAGTATCGAGGTTTTGCTGAATCAGTTTAAGGAAGCTTCTGAGCATCCTCATCGTCAGATCGAGGCCTATAAGGCTCAGGGCAAGAAGGTCATCGGCGTTCTGCCTTACTACGCTCCTGAGGAGCTGGTCATTGCCGCCGGCATGGTGCCCATGGGCATCTGGGGCAGCAACAAGAAGACCATCGCCCAGGCCAAGGAGTACTGCGCTACCTTCTACTGCACCATCGCCCAGCTGGCTCTGGAGATGCTGCTGGACGGCACCCTGGACATGCTGGACGGTCTGATCACCCCCACCATCTGCGACACCCTGCGTCCCATGAGCCAGAACTTCCGCGTGGCCATGGAGGGCAAGCTGCCCTGCATCTTCCTGGCTCATCCCCAGTACCGCCGTCCCGCTTTCGGCCTGCAGTTCACCATGGATCAGTACCAGCACGTGAAGAGCGAGCTGGAGAAGATCGCCGGTACCACCATCACCGATGAGGCTCTGCGCGAGGCCATCAAGGTCATGAACCGCAGCCGCAAGGCCCGCCGTGAGTTCGTGAAGCTGGCCGGTCAGCACCCCGAGGCTGTGTCCGCCGTGAACCGCTCCGCCGTGCTGCGCTCCGCCTGGTTCATGGAGAAGGCCGACCACACCGAGAAGCTGGAGCAGCTGAACGCTGAGCTGGCCGCTCTGCCCGCCAGCGACTGGAAGGGCTGCAAGGTGGTCACCTCCGGTATCATCTGCGACAACCCCAACCTGCTGCAGATCTTCGACGACAACAAGATCGCCATCGTGGCCGACGACGTGGCTCAGGAGAGCCGTCCCATCCGCGTGGACGCCGCCGAGACCGGCGATCCCATGATGGCTCTGGCTCAGCAGTTTGCCGACCAGGACTACGACGTTCTGCTGTACGATGAGAAGTCCAGCGAGAACCGCCGCGGCGAGTTCGTGGCCAAGATGGTGAAGGACTCCGGCGCTCAGGGTCTGGTGCTGTTCATGCAGCAGTTCTGCGACCCCGAGGAGATGGAGTACCCCTACCTGAAGAAGGCTCTGGACGACGCCGGTATCCCCCACATCAAGCTGGGCGTGGACCAGCAGATGCGGGACTTCGGCCAGGCCAGCACCGCCATCCAGGCCTTTGCCGACGTGCTGTAAAGAATCTGTACAAGTGTCCCCATTTATCCAAAGGATTTCTTGACAGATATCCTGCAAAAATGATACAATGTACCTAATTTCGGTTCTCCGCCTGAGGGCGTCCTCAGGCGGAGAACCATAGCAGGGCCCTCTGTGAATCAAAACTTGCGGAAGGCCGTGCGCTATCATACTAAGAAAAGGGGAAAACAACTATGAACTACAATGTTACCGTGAACGGCAAAGTTTACAGCGTAACCGTGGAGAAGACCGGCGCTGCGGCTCCCGCCGCCGCTGTGGCCGCTCCTGTGGCTGCCCCCGTGGCCGCTCCTGTAGCCGCCCCCGCTCCTGCCGCTGCTCCCGCTCCCGCCGCCGCTCCCGCCCCCGCTGCTGCTCCTGCCGCCGCCCCCGCCGCTGTGGCTGCCGGTGAGACCGCCGTCAACAGCCCCATGCCCGGCAACATCTTCAAGGTGGAGTGCCAGGTGGGCCAGGCCGTGAAGGCCGGCGACGTGCTGGTGGTGCTGGAGGCCATGAAGATGGAGATCGAGGTCTCCGCTCCCGTGGACGGCACTGTCAAGGCTATCTCCGCTGTGGTGGGCACCGCTGTGAACACCGACGACCTGCTGGTCACCCTGGGTTAATGGGAGGTCGCATTTATGCCGAGTGTTGAGAAAGCCATTCTAAACCCCTTTGAGCCTCTGGGAGTAACCGAGGCCCTGCTGGTGGCTGTGTGTGGTATGGTGGTCGTGTTCATGATGCTGGCCATCCTGGCCCTGGTGATCATCGTGATCTCCAAGGTCGTGGGTTCCATCGAGGGCAAGGCTGCTCCCGCTCCCGCTGCCAAGAAGGCTGCTCCCGCCCCCAAGCCTGCAGCTCCCGCGGCTCCTGCCGCCCCCGCTGTGGATGAGGGCGAGATGGTGGCTGTTATGATGGCCGCCATCGCTGAGGAGTCCGGCATGAGCCCCAACTCCTTCCGGATCACCAATGTTACTGCGGCTCCTGCCGCCCCTGTGGCTGCTGCCCCCGTGGCTGCCGCTCCCGCCGCCCCTGCTGCGGCTCCCGCTCCCGCTGCTGCCCCTGCTGCGGCTCCTGCCGCCGCTCCCGCTGCTGTGGCTGCCGGTGAGACTGCCGTGAACAGCCCCATGCCCGGCAACATCTTCAAGGTGGAGTGCCAGGTGGGCCAGGCTGTGAAGGCTGGCGACGTGCTGGTGGTGCTGGAGGCCATGAAGATGGAGATCGAGGTCTCCGCTCCCGTGGACGGCACCGTCAAGGCCGTGTCCGCTGTGGTGGGCACCGCTGTCAACACCGACGACCTGCTGGTCACCCTCGGCTGATTCTGAATCCCTTTTTGGCCGCCCGAAAGGGCGGCCATTTTTATCCTCTGTTTTGCAACTTGGCCTGTTTTGGCTCGGGCGTAAGGTCTGTTCTATCTATTTTAAACAAGAATTAAGATGGCCCTACTTGCAAAGCCGGGGGAAACATGCTACACTCACAGAGAAGAGAATTTGTGAGAATACGTGGGTAAGGGGAGGAAAACCTCCCTTTATCCGGAAGACAACAGGAGGACATAGTGAAAGGAATCGTGTTAGCCGCGGGGAAGGGCACCCGCCTTTACCCCATGACCAAGCCGGTGTGCAAGCCCCTTCTGCCGGTGTATGACAAGCCTTTGATCTATTATCCCATCGCCATTTTGATGCAGGCCGGCATCTCTGACATTATGGTCATCGTTCCCCCCGGAGAGACCGACACCTTCCGGGCTCTGCTGGGAGATGGCAGCCAGTACGGCCTGAAGATCACCTTTGCCGAGCAGCCTGTGGCCCGGGGCATCGCCGACGCCCTGCTCATCGGCCGGGGATTTGTGGGCAGCGACCGGGTGTGCCTGGTGCTGGGAGACAACATCTTCTACGCACCCTCTCTGGGCGACACCCTGAAAAAGGCCGCCGCCAACGAGACGGGCGCCACCGTGTTCGGCTACTGGGTGGAGGACCCCCATCCCTTCGGCGTGGTGGAGTTCGACCAGAACGGCAAGGCCATCTCCATTGAGGAGAAGCCCCGCCATCCCAAGAGCAACTATATCATTCCCGGACTGTACTTCTATGATAACCAGGTCATGGAGATCGCCGGGAACCTGAAGCCCTCTGCCCGGGGCGAGCTGGAGATCACCGATGTGAATCTGGAGTATCTGCACCGGGAGCAGCTGCAGGTGGTGGCCCTGGAGAAGGACTTCACCTGGCTGGACGCCGGTACCGCCGACAGCCTGCTGGAAGCGGGCCAGACCATTAAGGAGATCCAGGACGAGACGGGCCGGTATGTGGGCTGTCTGGAGGAGCTGGGTCTGCGGGAGGGGTGGATCACCCCGGATCAGGTCCACGCCATCGGCGACGAGCTGAGCATGACGCTGTACGGAAAGTACCTGCAATGTTTATAAGAAAAAGGGGCCGGAAGGCCCCTTTTTTACCCAATGATTTCAAGGATGCCGAAAGGGGAAGAGAGAATGTATCAGGTGATTGGTGCGTATTTTAGTCCCACCGGAGGGACCAAGCGGGCCACCGAGACGGTGTGCGCCCTGCTGGGAGAGGCGGAATATCTGGATCTGGGCGGCCGGGAGCGGGCCCAGCGCAGCTTTGGCCCTCAGGAGCTGCTGGTGCTGGCTCTGCCGGTGTATGCCGGGCAGATGCCCGCCGTGCCCGGGCTGCTGGACGGCCTGAAGGGGAACGGGACCCCCTGCGTGGTGGTGGCCACCTACGGAAACCGCCACTATGACGACACCCTGGCCCAGGTGCAGCGTCTGATGGAGGAGCGGGGCTTCCGCTGCGTAGGCGCGGCGGCAGTCATTACTCCCCACATCTTCGCCCCCACTTTGGGTGTGGGCCGTCCCGATGAGGAGGACATTGCCAAGCTGGAGCCCTTTGCCAAGGGCGTGCTGAAAAAGCTGGAGGAGGGGGACTTTGCCCACGTCCAGCTGCCCGGCAATCCCACCCCCGCCCCCAAGGCCGCCGTGCCCGTACAGAAGGACCGGGACTGGGACACCTGCCTGGGCTGCGCCATCTGCGCCAAGGCCTGCCCCACCCAGGCCATGGACCTGAGCACCCTGCTGTGGGAGGATTCCAAGTGCATCAGCTGCATGTCCTGCGTGGCCGCCTGTCCCACCGGGGCTCTGGGGTATAACTCCTCCATGCTGGCCCAGAAGCTGACCGCCAACTTCTCTCAGCGGCGGGAAGTGGAGACCTTCCTGTAAGACAGGGATGGAAAACTTTTTCTTAGTAAAGCGGTAAATTACACAAAAAAGAGCGGAGTCCGGGCCTTTAGATGTCCGGATTCCGCTCTTGCGCATTTAGCGGTTTTGTGGCAAAATATGCAGAGGTGGTATTTTCATGCTTGCAGACAGGAGGCGTTGATGTGAAGCGAATCCGATCCTTTTCTGTGTTCCTGATGGTCCTGGCCCTCATATTGGGGGTCATGCTGCCTTGGGCAGCGGCGGACGGTGCAGGAGAAGTTCATGAGACCACCGTTTTGTTTACCCACGACCTTCACTCCCATTTCCTGCCCCAGAGCACGGGACAGGGGAGCGAGTCGGGGGGCTATGCCAGACTGATGACCGTTTTGAAGGAGCAGCGGGCGCTGCATCCCAACGCCCTGACCCTGGACGGAGGAGACTTCTCCATCGGCTCCCTCATTCAGACTCTGTACACCAGCGAGGCCCCCGAGCTGCGCACCATGGGCGCCATGGGTTACGACGCCACCACCGCGGGTAACCATGAGTTCGACCACACCGGAGAGGGCTTCGCCCGGATGCTCTCCGCGGCCCGGGACAGCGGACAGACCATTCCCGCCGTCCTCATGGCCAACTACAAGCCCGATCCCAACGGAGAGGACCAGCTGGACCTGCAGCGGGCCATGTCCTCCGCCGGGGTGAAGGAGTATATGCTGCTGGAGCGGGGCGGGGTGACCTACGGCCTGTTCGGCATCATGGGCACCGACTCCGACGACTGCGCGCCCACCTCCGGCTTTGTGCTGGAGGACCCTGTCAAGGCCGCCCAGCGCTGCGTGGACGCCCTGGAGGAGCAGGGGGCGGAGTTCATCATCTGCCTGTCCCACAGCGGCACCAATGCCAAGGAGAGCAAGTCCGAGGATCAGCAGCTGGCCAAAAAGGTGGACGGCATCGACCTGATCATCTCGGGTCACACCCACACCACCCTGGAGGAGCCCATTGTGGAGGGAGACACCTACATCGTCTCCTCCGGGCCCTACTGTGAGAATCTGGGCTCCATCACCCTGTCCTGGACGGAGGGGGAAGGGGAGAAGACCCTGGTGGATTACCAGCTGATCCCCATTGACGAGACCGTCCCCGAGGACGGGGAGATCTCCGCTATGGTGGAGGGCTGGAAGACCCAGGTGAGCCAGAGCTATCTGGCCTCCTACGGCCTGGCCTATGACCAGGTGCTCACCAACACCTCCTTTGACCTCATCAAGCCGGCCAACAAGGACCAGGTGGACAACGGCCTGGGCAACCTGGTGGCCGACGCTTACCACTGGGCGGCCACCACTCTGGCCAAGGATGCCCCCGATGTGGACACGGTGGCCGTGGTGGCCGACGGCGTGCTGCGCGCCTCTTTGTATCAGGGGAATATCACCACCTCCCAAGCCTTTGATGTGCTGTCCATGGGGGTGGGGGAGGACGGAAGGTCCGGCTATCCCCTGGTGTCCTGCTATCTCACCGGAAAAGAGCTGAAAGCCGTTATGGAGGTGGACGCCTCAGTGTCCCCCATTATGACGGGCACCCAGCTGTATTTCTCCGGCGCTTCCTATTCCTATAACGTCCACCGGATGATCTTTGACCGGGTGACCCAGGCCCAGCTGAAGGACCCCGCCTATGAGGGGGACTTCACCCTCCAGGGCACCCACCAGCTGGAGAACGACAAGCTCTACCGGGTGGTTTCCGGCATGTATTCCGCCCAGATGCTGGGCACGGTGAAGGAGAAGTCCTTCGGCATCCTGTCCATCGTCCCCAAGGACGAGAACGGGCAGCCCATCACCGATTTCAGCACCCGTGTGCTGAAGGATGAAAACGGCAACGAGATCAAGGAGTGGTACGCCCTGGCGGCCTATCTGCAAGGCTTTGGCGCCCAGGGAGTGCCCGATCACTATACCGCGGGCAGCTGCAAGGACATCAGCCGCAGCTGGAACCCCATTGAACTGGTCAAAAGCCCCGGCTGGATCACCCTGGTGTTCCTGGCCGTGGTGGTGCTGGTGATTGCCGCTGTGGTGCTGCTGGTGCGCCGGGTCCTGGGCCTGGGCGGCCGGCGCAAGCAGGGCGGAGGTTACCGCCGCCGCCGGTTCCTGTAACTTTGTTACCCCTTGCGCGGCGGGGCCGCGCTGCCATATTAGAAACGCAGGGAGGGGCCATCCTTTGAAAAAAGCTTGACCTTTGTTGCGATTCAAGGAGGAGAAACCGTGAAACAGTATGAGATCGTGAAGAAGAAGGTGCTCACGCCGGAGATCAGCCAGATCTCCGTCTATGCGCCGCTGATCGCTGCCAAAGCCAAGGCCGGTCAGTTTATCATTCTGCGCGTGGATGAGAAGGGCGAGCGCATCCCCCTGACCATTTCCAGCGCTGCGGATGAACTTGTTACTGTGATCTTCCAGAAGGTGGGCGCCACCACCCTGGCTCTGGATGAGCTCAACGAGGGCGATTGCCTCCACGACTTTGTGGGCCCTCTGGGTGAGCCCACCCACGTGGACGGCTACGGCCGTGTGGCGGTGCTGGGCGGCGGCCTGGGCTGCGCCATTGCTCTGCCTGTGGCCAAGGCCCTCACCGAGGCTGGAAACACCGTGGACCTGATCGGCGGCTTTAAGACCAAGGACATCGTCATCCTGGAGGAGGAGATGTCCAAGGCCTGCACCAACCTGCACATCTGCACCGACGACGGTACTTACGGCTTCCACGGTTTCGTCACCAACAAGCTGGAGGAGCTCATCGCCAGCGGCGTGAAGTATGACCACGTGTTTGCCATCGGTCCTCTGATGATGATGAAGTTTGCCTGCAAGCTCACTGAGAAGTACGACATTCCCACCACCGTCAGCATGAACCCCATCATGATCGACGGCACCGGCATGTGCGGCGGCTGCCGCCTCACCGTGGGCGGCGAGGTGAAGTTCGCCTGCGTGGACGGTCCCGACTTTGACGGACATCAGGTGGACTTTGACGAGGTCATCGCCCGCAATGCCACCTACAAGGAATTTGAAGCTCAGCGGAAGAGAGATCACCTCTGCCGTCTGGGAGGAGGTGCTCTCAATGGCTAATATGCAGATGAACAAGACTCCCATGCCCGAGCAGGAGCCTCAGGTACGTAACCAGAACTTCCTGGAGGTGGCCCAGGGCTACACCATGGAGCAGGCCATGAACGAGGCCCAGCGGTGCATCCACTGCAAGAACCCCGCCTGCGTCTCCGGCTGCCCTGTGGGCATCCCCATCCCTGACTTCCTGGCCAAGGTGGCCGAGGGCGACATTGCTGCCGCCTATGAGATCCTCTCCAACGCCAACGCTCTGCCCGCCATCTCCGGCCGCGTCTGCCCCCAGGAGAACCAGTGCGAGGGCAAATGCGTCCGCGGCGTGAAGGGCGAGCCCGTGGCCATCGGCCGCGTGGAGCGCTTTGTGGCCGACTGGGCCGCCGAGCAGGGCATCGCCAACGTGGCCACTGCCCCCAAGAACGGCCATAAGGTGGCCGTCATCGGTTCCGGCCCTGCCGGTCTGACCTGCGCCGGTGAGCTGGCTCGCATGGGCTACTCCGTCACCGTGTTCGAGGCCTTCCACACCGCCGGCGGCGTGCTGACCTACGGCATCCCCGAGTTCCGTCTGCCCAAGGCCATTGTGGCCCGCGAGGTGGAGAACCTGGTGAAGATGGGCGTGGATATCGAGCTGAACATGGTCATCGGTAAGATCCTCACCATCCCCGAGATCTTCGAGAAGGGCTACGAGGCCGTGTTCATCGCCTCCGGCGCCGGCCTGCCCATGTTCATGAAGATCCCCGGTGAGGGCCTGGTGGGCGTCTACTCCGCCAACGAGTACCTCACCCGCATCAACCTCATGAAGGCCTATGTGGAGGGCAGCGAGACCCCCATCCTCCACAACAAGAAGGTGGCCGTAGTGGGCGGCGGCAACGTGGCCATGGACGCGGCCCGCTGCGCCAAGCGCCTGGGCGCCGAGGTCCACATCGTCTACCGCCGCTCCGAGGCCGAGCTCCCCGCCCGTGCCGAGGAGGTTCACCACGCCAAGGAAGAGGGCATCATCTTCGACCTGCTCACCAACCCCGTGTCCATTGAGGGCGACGAGAAGGGCATGGTGGAGGCCATGACCTGCATCCGCATGGAGCTGGGCGAGCCCGACGCCTCCGGCCGCCGCCGTCCCGTTCCCGTGGAGGGCAGCGAGTTCAAGATGGAAGTGGATGCCGTCATCATGGCTCTGGGCACCTCTCCCAACCCCATGAGCACCAAGGGCACCGAGGGCCTGGAGAAGACCCGCAAGGGCTGTGTGGCCGCCGACGAGGCGGGCAAGACCAGCCTGGAGGGCGTGTTTGCCGGCGGCGACGCCGCTACCGGCGCTGCCACCGTCATCCTGGCCATGGGTGCCGGCAAGTCCGCCGCCAAGTCCATCGACGCGTACATCAAGAGCAAGGGTTAACGACTCGTTGTCCCAGCCTGCGGCTGGGGATAAAAAGAGGCGGACACAGCTGTGTCCGCCTCTTTTGTTATGTCTTAGGGTTGGAAGGGGGCGCTTTGGACCGGGGGGAGAAGAGCCGGGACAGGTCCGTCTCCATGACCAGCAGTCCCGCAATGAGCAGTACCCCGCCCAGATAGGCCTGGGGGGCCAGCACCTCCCGGGCCACGAAGAAGGCCAGCACCGAGTTGAACACGGGCTCCAGACAGAAGATGATGCCCACGTGGGAGGCGGTAGTGTATTGAAGGGCCACCGCCTGGATGAGAAAGGCCGCGCCGGTGCAGAACAGGGAGAGCACCAGCACGCTGCCCCATACCGCCGGGCTGCGGGGCAGGGAAGGGGTCTCAAAAATCAGGGCCAGCACCAGCATGCCAAGGCCGGTAAACAGCTGCTGGTAGATGCCCAGCTGAAAGGCGTTCACCTTGTCACGGGCTACCCCCCGCTCGGTGATGATGAGGTAGGCCGCGTTGGACACGGCGCACAGGATGCACAGAATGTCCCCCAGGGCGGGGCGCATCCCTCCGGACAGAGTGAGCAGGCCGATGCCTGTCACCGACATCACCAGCACCAGAAACAGCTTGCGGGAGGGACGGGTGCGGAAGCACAAAAAGTCCAGCAGGGGGGTAAAGACCACCGTGAGGGCGCAGAGGAACCCAGCGTTGGTGAGGCTGGTGTACTTCACCCCGAAGGTGTTGAAGGCGTAGACGCACAGCAGGGCGGTGCCCGTCAGCACGCTGAGCCCCAGGGTGGAGCGGCTGGGGGCGGCCAGCTTGCGGGGGAAGAGGAGCAGGGCCGCGGCGAAGGCGATGAGAAAGCGCAGGGCGTTGAGGGTAAAGACCCCCAGCTCCCCCAGGGCCAGGTCGGTGAGCAGGTAGGAGATCCCCCAAAAGAAGGTGACCAGGACCAGCATCAGGTCGGCTTTCAACTGGGTGCGCATGAAAAAACATCCTCTCTTTGTTGTGTTCGGATGAGGGCGGGACCCATGGCTGCCGGGGCTATCTTACCGCCATTGTATCATACCAACGGGCCGGGCGGAAGAGAGAAAAACAGAGAAAATGTCAGCTTTCCCGGAGAAAGGGGAGAGAATGTGAGGGCCCCGGCTTTACAGGGCGCCGGCGGCGTGTTACACTGACAACAAGATCGAGGGAAGAAAAGGAGCGGAGCGGATATGGAGCAAAAGGCCTCCCTGGGGCACCTGGCGGCCCTGTTTACCGTGGTCAACTGGGGGACCACCTTTATTGCCACCAAGCTGCTGCTGGAGTCCTTCAGTCCAGTGGAAATTTTGATTTTCCGCTTTGTGCTGGGCTATGCGGCGTTGTGGGTGGTGTGCCCCCGGCCCCTGCGGGTAGGCAGCTGGCGCAGGGAGGGCATCTTTGCCGCCGCGGGACTGACCGGCGTGTGCCTGTATTACCTGCTGGAAAATATTGCCCTCACCTTCAGCACGGCCTCCAATGTGGGGGTCATCGTCTCTGCTTCGCCCCTGTTTGCCGCCCTGCTCACCCTGGCTCTGAGCCGGGGCAAGGAGCATCCCGGCTGGCGCTTCTTCGGGGGCTTTGCCCTGTCCATGGCGGGCATCTGCCTCATCAGCTTTACCGGCAGCCGCCTGGCCCTGGACTGGCGGGGCGACCTGCTGGCGGTGACGGCGGCCATGGTGTGGGCGGTATACTCTCTGCTCACCAAGCACATCGGCACCTGGGGCTACTCCGTGGTCCAGACCACCCGGCGCACCTTTTTCTACGGGGTACTGTTTATGCTCCCCGCTGCCGCCGTGATGGAGTTTCGTCTGGGGCCGGAGCGCTTCCTGCAGCTGGACAACACCGCTATGCTCCTCTACCTGGGGCTGGGGGCCTGCGCGGCCTGCTTTGTCACCTGGAACTACGCCATCAAGACCCTGGGTCCCGTGGGCACCATGGTCTATGTCTACCTGGTGCCGGTGATCACGGTGGTGTGCTCCGTTTTGATCTTAAAGGAATCGGTCAGCCTTCTCTCCGCGGCGGGCACCGGGATGACCCTGGCGGGCCTGGTCCTGTCCCAGTGGGACTCCCTGAAAGGCCTGTGGCGGAAGGAAGAGACACATACCAACGAACAGGAGGAAGAAACCCATGGAACGGCCCACTGAGTATACCCTGACCTGGGAGGTCACCGACGAGATGACCGCCAAGCGCATTGGAAGCGCCGGGTCCAAGATCCTGTCCACCCCCAACATGGTGGCCCTGATGGAGGCTGCCGCCCTGGAGCTGGCCAAGGCCTATCTGGACGAGGGCATGACCACCGTGGGGGCGGAGATCCACTGCCGCCACCTGGCGCCCACCCCCGTGGGCATGAAGGTCAGCGCCACCGCCAAGCTGCGCAGCATCGAGCGGCGGAAGATGTGGTTTGATCTGGAGGTCTTTGATGAAAAGGGCAAGTGCGGAGAGGGCTCCCACCTGCGCATCATGGTGACCCCCAAGGGCATTACCGACAAAGCGGAACAGAAATAAAACGAAACAGGAGCGGGCGAAAGCCCGCTCCTGTTTCGTTTGAGAGGAGATATTGTGGAAGTACCACATGAGTGACCCTAGCGGTCTATGGGACGGGACCTGCTAGGATGGAATAGCAGAGCCCGGATGTACGGCAGATCATACCCCGCGGCGGCGCCTTTTGGCATTCCCGGGGGAGGAAAACGGAGGTTTCCCTTGAACTGACCTTATCATAGCACAGGGGAAATAAAAAATGAAATACATATAATATTGCCTTTACCATATTTTTTTGATATGATAAGCCAAAAGGAGGGAGGCCCATGGACCTTCGTACTCTGCGGTATTTTACCGTGGTCGCCCAGGAGCGCAACATCACCCGGGCGGCGGAGAAGCTGAATATGAGTCAGCCGCCTCTCAGCAGCCAGATGCGTGGACTGGAGGAGGAGCTGGGGGTCACCCTGTTCCTGCGGGGAAAGCGGCGGCTGGAGCTCACTGAGGAGGGCATCCTGCTGCTGCGCCGGGCCAATCAGATCCTGGAGCTCACCGAGAAGACCCGCCTGGAGCTCCAGGAGCGGGTGAACGAGGTATCGGGCACCCTGTACCTGGGCATGGTGGAGGGCCGGGCCCCCTATCTGGCCGCAGAGTGGATCGCCGGGTTTCAGCAGCGGTATCCCCTGGTGCGCTACAACCTGTGGAACGGCAGCAGCGACGACGTGCTGGACCGTTTGGGCCGGGGGCTGGCCGACCTGGCCATCATCGCCACCCCCTACGACAACGAGCGCCTGGGGGGCATCCCCGTGGGAGGCGAGCCTTGGGCGGCCATCCTGGCCAAGGACAGCCCTCTGGCCCAGGAGGAGGGGGAGGAGATCCCCCTGTCCCGCCTGGCGGGGCAGCCCCTTATCGTGCCCTCCCGAAAATCCAGAGTCCAGGCCATCCGGGCCTGGTTTCAGGAGATCGGGGAGGAGGCCAACATTTTGTGTGAGATGTCCAACTATCTGGACGCCCTGGCCCTGTCGGAGCTGGGGGTGGGGGTGAGCATCTTCCCCCGTACGGTTACCACCCCCAGCCCCCTGGTGCAGGTGAAGGTGATCACAAGCCCTTCCCGGCGGGTGGAGTACGTCCTGGTGTGGAGCCGGGAGAACCCGCCCTCCGCCCTGGCCCGCACCTTCCTCAACTGGGTGCGGGTGTGGAAGGAGGAGAAGGGCAAGGAGCAGCTCACCGGAGAGATTTTATAAAAGAGCGTTGTCTAACCATCCAGACTGCGCAGAGAATGCCCAGCGCCCCTTGCAGCATATTGAAGGGAATGTTGGCTGCGGCAGCAAGCCCGAAGCCCAGAGCGGTACTCTCAAAGAAGAAATAGCCCAGGACCATGACCGTTTCCCCAGCCAGTCCGGCGGCGCAATATGCAGCGGGAGAGGAACTGCCATGATGCTGCATGGCCCGCAGCGCCCAGGCGGAAACGGCGGCCATGAGTGCTTTGATCCCAAGCGTAGCAGGCGCGTACAGGGGATAGCCCAGCAGATCGGCAAAGGCGGAACCGATCCCTGCCGCCGCTGCACCCCAAGCGGGACCAAGCCACCAGGCCGACAGCAGCACGCCGCAATCTCCCAGATTCAGATAGCCGCCCAGTGGAGAGGGAATGCGCACGGCCAGGGTCAGGACTGTACAGATGGCAGCCAGCATGGCTGCGCGGGGAAGTTTGTGGATGTAAGACTGCATAAGAACCTCCGTTTCTGCTCCGTTGGGGCAAAGTACTTTAACGGTATTATAGCGAAAAGTGATATGATTGATATATCCAAAACATAAGAAAATAATCAGGTCAGATTGGAGGGAGCGGGATGCTCACCTATTCCATGGAGGAGCGGGGGCGGATGCCCCTATATGATTATCTCAGCCGCCGCATCAAGGCGGATATCTGGGCGGGAACGCTGAAGCCGGGGGAACGGCTGCCCTCCAAGCGGGCCCTGGCCCGGAATCTGGAGGTGTCGGTGGCCACGGTGGAAAACGCCTACGCCCAGCTGGTGGCCGAGGGGTATCTGTACGCCAAGGAGAAGAGCGGCTACTATGTCAGCCCTCTGGAAACTCAGGCCCGGCCCCCGGTGCGGCCCGAACCTCAGCCGACGGAGCCCGAGCCCCAGTCCTGGCTGCTGGATTTAAAGGGCGAGGGCAGCGGCACAGAGGGCTTTCCCTTTGCTGTGTGGGCCCGGCTGCTGCGCCGGGTCATCTCCGATGAGGGGGAGCGGCTGCTGCGGGTGTCCCCACACAGCGGCGTGGAGGAGCTGCGCCGGGCCATTGTGGGCTATCTGCGCCAGTTCCGCGGGGTGGAGGCAGACCCCGCCCAGGTGGTGGTGGGAGCCGGAACCGAGTACCTCTATAACCTCATCGTCCAGCTGCTTGGGCGGGAGCGGGTGTATGGGGTGGAGGTGCCGGGCTATCCCAAGGCCGGAAAAATTTACGCCCTTAACGGCGCCCGCTGTGTGGGTCTGGAGCTGGACAGCCAGGGCGTACGGGTGGAGCAGTTGGAACAAAAGGGGGTCCAGGTGGTCCATGTGTCCCCCTCCCACCAGTTCCCCAGCGGAGTGGTCACCCCCGTGGCCCGGCGGCAGAGCCTGCTGCGCTGGGCAGCGGAGGGGGAGGGCCGGTACATCATCGAGGATGACTACGACAGTGAGTTCCGCTTTACCGGGCGGCCCATTCCCACCCTCCAGAGCATCGACCGGGGGGAGCGGGTCATCTACATGAACACCTTCTCCCGGACCCTGGCCCCCTCGCTGCGCATCAGCTACATGGTACTGCCCCGGGGGCTGCTGGAGCAGTATCAGCAGAAGCTGGGGTTTTACTCCTGCACCGTGCCCGCCATGGAGCAGTTTACCCTGGCACGGTTCCTCTCCCAGGGGAGCTTTGAGACCCACGTGAACCGGATGCGGGTGTTTTACCGCGCCCGGCGGGACCAGGTGCTCTCCGCCCTGGAGGACAGCCCCCTGGCCGGACGGTACCAGGTGCGGGGAGAGGACGCGGGGCTGCACTTTCTGGTGCGGCTGGAAACCCGGCTTCCCGACGGGGAGCTGTCCCGGCGGGCCCGGGAGCGGGGCATCCGCCTGTCCTTTTTAACCGATTACGGCGGGGGAGAGGAGCACTGCCTGGTGGTGAACTACCCCGGCGTGGACCTGGCCCGGCTGCCCCAAGCCTTGGGGGAGCTGGCCCAGCTGCTGGCATAAAAAAGGCCCGTCCGGACGTTGTCCAGGCGGGCCTAAGCGTGTCTCGCGACACGCTTCTCAAACATGCAAGCATGTTTGAGAGGGAATGCAGCCCGCGGCGTCGCACTCGCTTCACTCGCACGCTTGCGGGCTGAGATGTGTTTTTTCCGAGGCGCATGTCCCCGGAAAAAACGAATTGCACTTTATTTTGCCGCCTTCGGGCGGCAAAACTCTGCCGAGGTTTTTTCACGTGAGGTGTTTCCTGCTTTTTGGGGGAACAGAAAACCGGGTGATCAGCCGTGGGTGTTTTTCAGGTCCCGAATGTCATGCTGTACCTCGGTCATCTGTCCCTCCAGCTTGTAGGTGCGCTCCACCAGGCTGTTGTGGGCGGCCACTTTGGATTCCAGCTGCTCGATGCGGTAGGTGGTCAGGCGGTTGGAGACCAGAATGCCCCCAAAGGTGCCCGCCAGAGTACCGGCCAGACTCATGGCCGCCACAGCCAGGCTGGTCAGGTCCATGTGCCCTCCCCCTCCTGGATGTCCTGGACGCTGCCCAGGTCGGTCCAGTACTGGGGCATGTCGCTGGGGGAGTAGGCGCAGTCGTTCTGGACACACCGCCACACACGGCCTGCCTGAATGCAGCACTCCTCCTTCTGCCACAGGCCCCGGCTGCCCTGGGGAGGGGTGTACTCCTTGGCCTTGGCGGGGTCGGTGGTGTGGCAGACGTCCCACAGGGAGGGGGCTTTGTCGGGGGACCAGTCGGGCTGGCCGGTGGCGTCATGCTGCTGCCACAGCTTGTACACCTGGCCCTGCCACTGGTAGGGCTTTCCCACTGGCGTCTCCTGGGTGTTGTAGGCGCGCTGCCGCCAGGTGGGGACGGCGTGCTCCTGGGCGATGATGGCGGTGCCGTCGGCCTCGCCGGAGACAGCCTGCTGGGACAGGGCTTGGGCCTGCTGGTTGCCCTGGGCTTTCAAGGCCTCCTTGGCCAGGGTCACAATGTCAGCCATTCTCTTCCACTCCTTCCGTATAGGCCTGCTGGAGCTCCTGCTTCAGCTGGGCGGCGCTGTCGGCCTCCAGGGCCTGAATGGTCTCCTCCTGGCTCTGGATGGTCTCTTCCTGAGCCTGGAGGGCGGCGTCTTTTTCCTCGATGGCGGCCTGCTGCTCCTGGACCTGCTGGGAGAGCTGCTCCACCTGCTCCTGATAGGCGGTCACATCGCCCAGATACTGCTGCGCCACCTGAAGGGTCAGGGTGTAGCTGCGGGTGGCGGCGCTGTAGGCCACGTCGGCGAGAGTGAAGCCGTAGCCCGCGGGCAGCAGGCAATCTCCGGAGATCAGGGGCTTGTCCCAGTGGATGGTCTCGATGCGGGGCAGCTCCGCCGCCGAGCGCTCAAATACAGCCAGATACTGGCCGTTTTGAACGCCCCGCAGGACCATGGCGCAGGGGATGCCGTCGATGGTGAGACTGCTTTGGTATAAACTCATACGCTGGTTCTCCTTTCTGTGTGTTGTGGGAAATGCTTCCCTATTACTGGGAGAAATCCAGCCCTTTGTTGCCTGGTTTCGTACAACAAAGAAAAAAGGCCGCCCGAAGGCGGCCTTTTTTTCTATTAACGGCAGCCGCAGCAGCCGTTTTTGGCCTCCTGATAGTCTAGGGTGCCGGGGGTCTGGCAGTTGTTGGGGGGGAAGAACTCGCCCACGGGGAAGCGGACCTTGCGAAACAGCTCGCAGGGGTCCTCCTGGCTGCAGCCGCAGTCACAGCCGCAATCGCAGTCCTTCTCAGGCATGCAGTAGTCGTAGGCGGGCATGAGCAGCTGGGCGTCCCGCTCCAGGCGGATGATGGAGAACTGGCCCAGGGTGACGAACAGGCGGTGAGAGTCGCCGCTGGTGACCAGTTCGTCGGAGAAGCAGGCGCACACCTGGGGCGGGATCTCGCTGCAGGGACAGGGGCAGGGGCGGCACTGGCAGACGTCCACCAGCTTCATGCCCAGGATGATGGGGTCCACAGACTCCACCACCGCGGTGGGCAGGCCCTTGCCGGGGATGGGGCGGCAGTCGTGGGAGTCGGAGGAGAACACCTTGGCGCCTCCCTCGCTGCCAAAGAGGATGACCCGCTTGTCAAAGACGGCCAGACCGGACACCTCCACAGGCCGGGCAGCCCCCACAAAGGCGTGGGCGGTGATGCGGTAGAAGTAGCGCACGTCTACGGTGTAGAATCCCCGGTTGAAGGTGACGGGCTCCACGTCGATGTACGCGCACAGCAGCTCCGCACAGCCGGCCTTCACCGAGACGGCACGGTCCAGGATCTCCTGGCAGTCCCGGGTGGGGTAGACCCGAAGGTCTTCGATGCAGTCCTTATCGGAAGATATAACACCTTAAATACGGCTACACCGCCCCTGCTATGAACAAAAAACAGGCCTGTTTTTTGACGTTTTTGGGGGATTATTTAAAAATGGGGGTGACGTAAATCGCGCCGTTATGGGCATCGCCGAACGCAGCCATCTCCTCGGTCACAACATCAACCTTTTCTCCGTTGAAGGCCCAGCCGACAAAGGTGGCATCAGCCTTCCACGCGGTCTGCCAGATGTACTCGCCGGTGCGGCAGGAGCCCAGCTCGATCACGCCCAAGGTGGGCTCGTTATAAACCAGCTCATACTCCTTGGCCTGGGTCTGGATGGAGAAGGTCACGTCCTTGCCGGAGATGCCGGCGATCTCAGCGCCCTTTCTGGTGAAGCTGAACTGGATGCCGTCATCAGTGAGGGTGAAATTGCCTGCCCGGCCGTTCTCCAGCACGCCGGTGATCTCGTAGCCGGTCTTGGCCTGGGCGGTGAAGGTGGTCACGTTGGTATAGCTGTCCCGCCACACGATGGTGCCGGTCTTGGTGACCACGGTATCGCCCGCCGCCATGGTGGTGTTTACGGTGTGGTTGGTATCGCTGACGCTGACACTGGCAACACCTGCGCCGCCGGCATAGGTAAAGCTCCAGTTTTTCTGCACGCCGTCTCTCCAGCTCAGAGCGTGGGTGGGGATGACCAGCATGGAGGTCAGAAGGACCGCAGATGTGACGCTTGCCAGAATCTTACTTTTCTTCATGGGAACTCCTCCTTACAGTGAGACCGCATTCTGCTGTGGTCTTGGTGTTTTCAGTATGACACATAGAGTTGAAGAAGTCAATATCTTAGGAATTAAGATTGCAATATTTTTAGTTAAAAAACGAGTATTCTCAATAAAAATATCGATATTTAAGTAACTTTTCGATTCTTTCAAATATATAATACAAAAAATGGATAATCCGTTAAAATGTAGGAGGGCTAAAAAACAGTCAAATTGTATTTTTTTAGAACAAAGTACCGCTTGGTGGAGAGGGGAGGCCAAAGGCTACACCGCCCGCAGGCCAAAGGTAAGCTGGAGGTCGGCGGGCTTGGATTTCTTCTCCTTGCGGTACCAGACGGTGGCCAGCACCGACTTGAGCAGGGCGTTTTTCCCCGCGGTGTCGGCGGTGTCATAGGCGTCCAGCACGGCCTGGATCCGCTGGGCCAGCAGGGTAGGGTCGGCGCACTGGGCCTCCTGAAGGCTGTGGCGCAGATCAGCCTCCCTACGCTCCAGGGCGGCCCGCTTGGTCTTGACCGCCGCCATGCGCTCCCGGAACAGGGGAAGGTCGTATTCCCCCAGCTCCAGCAGCTCGTACAGCCTGGTTTTCTGCCGGTCGGTGCCCGCCAGCTCGTGCTGGACGGCGGCCAGGGAGGACTCCAGCACGGACAGGTCACGGCCGGGGAGATGCTGGGGCTGGCCCATGGTGAGCTTGGTCAGAGTTTCCCGGAGGAAGTCCAGGATCTGGCCCTCCACCAGATCGAACTGGGAGGAGGCGCAGCAGCCCTGGCGCATGCAAAGCAGATAGGGTTTCCCTTTCATCACCATGCGCTGCATGTTTTGGCCGCAGTGGGCGCACTTCACCAGCCCGGCCAGAGGGCTTTTCACCGTGCCGTCGTTTTTGGCGGGCTGATAGCGGCCGTCCATAATGGCCTGGACCTGGTCAAACAGCTCCCGGTCCACAATGGCCGGGTGGAGCCCGTCGGTGATGGTCCACTGGTCCCGGGGCTGGTAGATGGTGATGTGCTTGGGGTTGCCTTTGGCCCCCTTGCGGATGTGCTTTTTCTGGTTCCAAACGATCTTGCCCACATAGGTGGGGTTGCGCAGGATCTTGGCCACACTGTTGCGGGAAAACTCCTCGGCGCGGTGGGGCCGGGCACCCAGAGCATTGATATGGCGGGCCACTGAGATGCAGCCATAGCCCTGGGCGTAGAGCTCAAACATCATGCGGACAAACTTGGCCTCGGGCTCGTAGATCTCCAGGGTGGGCTTGCGGTCCACCACTGTCTTGTGGTAGCCGTAGGGGGCATTGGCCACATAACAGCCCTCCTGAATGGACATCTGAAGCCCCCGGCGCAGGCGCTTGGTGATGATCTTGTACTCCCGGCGGGAGATGAAGGTTTTCAGCTCGGCGTATTCCTCGTCGATCTCGTCGGAGAGGTTGTAGACCTTCTCTGGGGTGATGATGAGGGTGTCCGATTCCCGGAAGGCGTCCAGGATGATGCCCTGGTCCTTCATGCGGCCGCGGGAGAGACGGTCCAGATCCATGCACAGCACGGCGTCGTACAGGCCGTCCTCCACGTCCTGGAGCAGGCGCAGCATCTGGGGCCGGGCGTAGAGGGATTCGCCGCTGACCACCTCGGGATACTGCTCCAGGATGTGGATGCCGTGGGCGGCGGCGTAGTCATATAGCGTCTTCTGGTGTTTGGAGAGCACTTCTTCGGTGGCCAGGCCCTCCTCCATGCGGCTCTTGCGCAGGTAGACGGCGGCATCCAGGCCAGCGAGTTTCTCATTGGGCATTGCCATAGTATCACCTGAAAGTTAGAATAAAGAGACAAAAAAGACTTGTAATTTTCAATGAAGTCATGTTATTATACTTGACAATAACAAAAAACACATGATTTTGACAATGTTCTTGCTTTTGCGTGTATCATAAATACAAAATCATGGGGAAGTTATTAATAAAATGCAAGGGGGGACGCATATGAACTATACAATTCTGTCAAAACTGTTTTATCAGGACAAGAGCGCTTATGAGGAAACCTATACGCAGCGCTATCACAGTGAGTATGCAGTACACTTGGATTTTGAGGTCAATGGGAATAAAGCATTTTTTGTTCAGACGCCGGAAGTATATCAAATGCTGACCGGGATTTTGCGTATGAATACGGCGGTATCAAACCTGTGCCAGGCTTTGCCTGGAGCAGCGATTCACCAGTTCTCTCGGCGGTGTTTGATTGATGAGATTGTGTTAACGAACAGTATCGAGGGAGTGCGGAGTACCCGGAAGGAAATCAGCAAACTTTTGGATGAACTGGGCCAGAAAAGCAGAGGAAAGCGCTTTTATGGTTTGGTACAGAAGTATCATATGCTGATGACAAAGGAAGAATTGCCGCTGGATAGCTGCAAGGATGTACGGGAAATTTATGATGAACTGGCTTTGGCTGAGGTTACCCAGGAAGAACCTGAAAATGTTCCAGATGGAAAGTGGTTTCGGAGAGGTCCAGTGAGTATTTATAGTCCCAGTCAGAAGGAAATTCACAAGGGGCTGTATCCAGAGGAGCGTATTATCCAGGCCATGGAGCAGGCACTGCATTTTTTAAAGGATGACTCTTGTGAGATCTTGTGCCGGATTTCAATATTCCATTACCTGCTGGAATATATCCATCCATTTTATGACGGCAATGGAAGATTGGGACGTTTTATTTGCAGTTACTTGCTGGCGCAGGAATTGGAGCCGGTAACTGGCTATCGCATTTCCTACACTGTGAAAGAGAATATTACAGACTATAACCGGGCCTTTACTCTATGTAATGACCCGCTGAATCGTGGGGATTTAACGCCATTTCTGCTTATGTTCTTGGGAATTGTGCGGGAGTCGGTTGAAAAGTTAAAGGACTCCCTGCAGGAAGGATTTACCCGGCTAAACAGGTGCATTCATAAGATTCCAGATCTGGTGGATGGAAATGACGATTCACTGGGAGAACTTTACAGCCTATTGATCCAGGCTGCCCTTTTCTCTGAGTTTGGTGTCCCAACCGAGGTGATTTTGGACCATGTCAGCATCAGTCGGGGAACCCTAAAGGCCAAATTGGCTAAAATTCCTCCGCAGCTTTTGATAAAAGAAAAAAGAGGAAGAGTCAATTATTATTCGCTGAATATCCAAGCACTAGAAGAAGGAAACTAATGTTCGAATATTGCGTTTTTGAGAAGCCGCCCGGGAGGGGCGGCTTCTTTTGCGTTTCAGCGGAATTTGATCTTAGATTTCTTCACAAAGCTGTGATGGTACCCCCGCTGTGCCAAAGCAACTGCAATTTGCTCGGGATTGGCAACAGTTGGGCCTAAGGTTATGGAAGAAAAGTTCAGACCACTATCCATGTTTCGGTTTTTCTGCAAGGGGGTCTCCCAATACACTCTGGGGAACGCTTCTCCCGGACGGGGAGCAGCTTCCCGTTTCGCCTTGAGGACGGGAGCGAAGGTTATGATCCGTACCTCTTGCTCATGCTTATAAGAGGCATCTTTGTACAGGTAGCACCCCTGCTCCAGAATAGCCTTGGCATATTGAAAGACGGGATCGGAGTCTAGTGGGCTGACAAAGCACAGAAGGTGGTAGTTGCGCAGAAGATCAAAAATTTTTCGGAAGAAAGCGTTGATTTCCTTGGAGGAATAAGTAACGGAATAAAGCGGCTCACAGATCTGCTGGGGATTTAGAGCTAGGCAGCAGCCAGCGCCGCCGGAGCCGTACTGGACCCACATGGGGAGCACATCTCCCTTTGTCATAAAGCTGGCGATAAAGGAAGGGTGGACCGGGACGTCTGAGGAGACTTTGGAGACAGCGTACCATCGCTTGCCTGTTTGGGTGTCCAGTACGCTTCGCTTGGATAGCTTGTTCATTCCCAAAAGTCCCTCTTGGGGATCATTCAAATAGGCGGTGTTGCTCAGATGGAATTGGGCGTTTGGAAGGGTCAGCTTTTCCAAGGCATAAAGGGAGGTGTAGTGGTACAGGGGCGCATCTCCCTGATAGGCAAATTTCTGCTTCAGATTACAAATATCCCGCATAAAGCTGAATTTCTCTACTTGATCGCGGAATGGAACGTTCGGTTTCTGGGATTTTAGAAGAGAAAAAATCTGATACAGGTCTGACGAGGCTAGTTCCGGGATCCAGCTGTAACGGTCAGGAAAGGAGAGCAGGAAGGATAAGTCGGGAGCATCTGGGTTTAAAAGAGCCCGGCTCGCCATATGGGCGATATGTTCAGAAAAACGGTAAATGAGTTGAGCACAAATCCCTCTTGTCAGGTCTTGCCCAGGGAATTTATCCAGGGACAACCAATAGGGGGAGAAAGGAAACAGCGCTTTGTCGGCACGGGAAAGAACCTGACGCATCTCGTCAATACTGACATCTTGGCCAATACGCTCTGCAAAATTCTCAGGGATAAGGCCAGCCTCCTCACAAGCGTTGAAGTAAGGGGCAAACTCCAAGAAGCTTTCGGGAATCCTTGAGCGGTCAGTAGGAGTGATGAACTCAGATAAAGTAAAAAATTGAACTAAAAATACGCACAACTCTGCTAATGTAACATGGGCCTTTGGATTAAAATTTCCTTTTTCATCGCCCGCCATGATCCCGTGGTCGGTGACAAAATCAATGGCTGTTGCATAGGCATCTCCGGCTGGTACATCTGGGTATCCCATTTCTATCTACCCCCAAATAGTTTTTAGGTAAAAGAGAGAGTATTAGCCTCCGGCACACTTTTTGCAGGGAGTCAGCCCCTTGGCCAGCGCCTCGTCCATGGTGGAGGGGATATAAGTTCCGTCGTTGCAGTTATTATCATAGTGATACCGTTTTCCGGTGGGTGTGATGTAAACGGTGCGGCCCTGGCTTTCTGAGACCTCACTTTGTGTCTGCTGCTGGGCTGCGGCTTCCTCAGCGGCTTTTTGTGCAGCAGCCTCCTCAGCGGCCTTGCGGGCGGCCTCTTCTTCCGCTGCCTTCTTGGCTGCTTCTTCGGCGGCGATGCGCTCGGAGTCAATGACGGTGACGGTGATGATCTGGCTCTTTACCTCACCGGCGGAGGCGTAGATCTCGGCAGTGCCTTCTGCAATTGGAGAGACAACACCGGAGAGATAACCGTCCATGTTCTGGTAGGTGAAGGTGAGCACATTTGGGTCAGAGCTGGTAAACTCCACCTGGGTAAGATCTGCGCCCTCCTCCAGCACCGCCACAGGAATAGACAGGGTGTCCTTCAGGTCCACCTGAATGGTGCTTTTGCAGTCCAGAGTGAGGGAGGTGATAGCCGGGGCCTCTTCCTGAGGCAGGGAGACAGACGCAGAGGAGGAGAATCCACCCTCAGAGCTTCTGGGAGAGGAATCTCCGCCGCCGGAACAGGCAGTGAGGGACAACGTAAGAGCCAACGAGAGCCAGAACGCAACGAACTTTTTCACAGTGGATCTTCCTTTCGGTGTCCAAGTTGGACACATTTTACTCCTCGATGACTTCAGCGACAATTTTTCCTGTCAGCCGACTGAAGGATACCTTAATCAGGGTATCGCGAGTCATATCCAGTTCTATACGTGTTTTTCTCATAGAAGCAGAGAACTCAACGATATGATGGCCCTTTGACAACTCGGTTTGAATAGTTTTCCCGTTGTCCACTGATAGCAGAACAGAATGGTCAATTGCAACTTTAATGGGAGGATTGATTGCATAAATCTGGCTCGCTCGATCTATGGTCAACCAATGGCGGTTGCCATCAGATGAGGTTTCAGCCTCCATAGCAACTTTTGATCCGCACTTGGAGCAAAATATACTGTCATCAGGAATTTGATTGCCACATTTAAAGCAGTACAAAGAAAAGACCCCCTGTAAAATTTTTCTTTGTTGCATTGCAATTATAGAACTATTGTTCTATAATTGCAATATCAATTTTCGGGAGGGCGGCATGCATGACCCAAAAGGAGAAAGAATTACTGGCCATCATCCGGGGAAGCAAAGACCCCACTGCGGTGATGGCTGTGGCTGTTCAGGCCATTACAGCTTGTCTGCGGCCGCCTGCACCATGCGAATCACCATGTCTTGCTGCTCCGGCGTCAGCTGCCGGAACAGATCCATAAGAGCCTGCTCAGCATCTGTAAGCCCATCGTCTTGGACGGTGGGCTTTTTCGTTTCTCCAAGAAGTTGGCTGGTGGTTACGCCAAGGTAGTTTGCAAGCATTTGTACCTTTGCCACTGAAGGCGTTTGCCCACGGTTAATATCAGAAATGAAACTGGCTCCTACGCCACTTTCTTTACAAGCGACAGTGGGCTTTACATCTTTTTGTTGACAATACGTTTTGATGTTTTGCACAAAAAGCTGGGCATCCAAGGCGCATCACTCCTATTATAAAAAGAATTCGTGATTACGGATAAAATACGTAAACACGGAAAAAATCATTGACATTCCGTAATTACGGAATTATGATTTAGCTGTACTCAGTGAGACAACGACAAGAGAGGGGGGAGAAGGGTGTCTAACCTTGGGAATGCCCCAGGCCGAAAGCTCCAGCTGTTGGAGCAGATACTGCAAACCAATTTCACTGGTTCGGGAAAATATCCTGGATGTCGATTCCGGCTAAGGAGAACTGTTCTTTCAGGAATCTCAGTAGACGATTGCAGCTCTTTTCTGTGTCGATTGCGACATCTCGGTCAGGGTCAGAATTAGACGAGTTGTCCAGAAATTCCCGCGTATCCTCACGGAGCATGGAAACAGCCCAGTACATGACCTTCATTTCTTGCAGCGTGAATTGTTGCTCCTTGCTTGTCGTGATCCGCTTCAGCTTTAACTTGGATGTTGTAATGGCCGTAGTGTTGGCCGTAATGGCTTCCGAAGAAGTGTTGGAAAGATAGGGTATGTTTTCCTGAATATATACCAAAAGATTGCTCAAGGACTCATCCAATATTAGTCGTTCGGATTCTCCAAGGTTCATAAAATCACATCCTATTCATCGTGTCAAAGTATTTTCATTTTAACACGCTTAACAACACTAAGCAATACAGAAAGGAGAGGAGGCATCGTATGGCGTATCGAGTAGAGCTGCGGAAGCTGCGGGAACAGCATGGGCTGTCCCAGCGCAAGGTGGCAGAGCGCATCCATGTCACGCCTGGGGCTGTGGCTCAGTGGGAGCTGGGCCTGTCCGCCCCCACGGTGGAAAACCTTCTGGCTCTGGCTGACCTGTTTGGATGTCCGCTGGATGCCATCTTTGGCCGGGAACCCCCTGGCCGCACCTCGGCCTGATTCCATTTTAACCAAGAAGGGAGGAGAGTACCATGCCGGAGGAATACCGGAACATTTATAAGACCGCTCGTCAGGCGGCGGGGCTGACCCAGGAGGCGGCCGCTGAGCGGCTGGCCGTCAGCGTGGAGAGCATCCGTGCCTATGAGACGGCCCAGCGTATCCCGCCCAACCGGGTGGTGGAGGCTATGGTGGAGGTGTACGACACCCAGCATCTGGCCTACCAGCACCTGAAGGAGACCAACGCCCTAGCCGGGCGGATCATCCCCACCGTCCAGGAGCGGTCCCTGATGGAGTCCGCTGTGCGGCTCTACAACCGGCTCAACCGCTTTTCGGCCAGCCATTCGGTGGAGCGCCTGCTGGAGATCGCCGAGGACGGGCACATCGACCAGGAGGAGCGGGCGGATTTCGACGCCATCGTGGCCGAGCTGAAGGCCCTGGTCCAGTGCGGAATGGAACTGGACCTGTGCCGGGAATGAATGTTGGACGAGCAGCCCCGAATACCATCGAAGGGAGGTGGCGTCATGCTGCGGGAAGAACATTTTGAACACCAGAACGAACACTGTTACCGGCGGGAGATGGAAGGGGAGCCCCTGGAGATCACCGTGGAGCAGTGCATGGGTACATATAACGGAAAGCCTTGCCCCCGGGAGCTGCGGCGGTGGAAGGGACGCCACTGGTTGGTCCTGGGCGACAAAAAGCTGGATGTGGATGAGTCGCAGCTGGTGGACTACGGCCCAAAGCTGGGGATCTCCGTGTCTGACGTACTGCACCGGGAGGTTCCCTTCACCCAGGAGGAGCGGGAGGAGGGCCGCCGCCGGGTCATCGAGGTGGCCACCCAGGTGCTCATCCGGGCGGGGATTTGGTAGAAATAAAAGTGCCCGCCCAATGGGCGGGCAAAGAATATTCATCCGAAGGGGAGATGCGTAGATAAGAGTGAAATGAGAGCCTTGATAAAAGTTACGGTTAATTCTGCTGTGACATTCACGAAGAAGTCTCGAGAAGCGCACGTGCTTTCCAGTTCTGCTTGGAGTAACATCGTGCACCCATCAGATAAAAGGCTGATTTCCCCATTGAAAAACAGGATAGCGTTGGATGCTCTGAGATCCTTAAATATGCGGTAAACATCGCTATAGGTGTAGCCTCGTGGGTGTACATGGTTCAGAAGATCGGCCAGATTGCAGAAGGGATGGGCATGAACGTATTTAAGGATTTGAATTGGCACAGACATGATAAATGCTCCTCTCTAATAAGAAATGATTTTTGCCAACATCAGAGTATCACAGCGCTCAGATTTTTTCGTCTTGTAATGGAGGAGCAAAGGTTTGAAAAACAAGAAAATATGGAGCAACGTAAGGAAGTGTTTCCCATGGATCTATGTAACTGTGGAGTGGTTCACCCTGGGCCTGTCCCTGGTGGCCGCCGTGCTGGCTGGCCTGACCGTTTGGACGTCGGCCCTGGCCTGAGCATAAAAAATGCCCGAGGGCTTTGCGGACCCCCGGGCTGATGGGTAGAACCCACCATGAGAACATCTGTATGATACCACACCACCATGAGAATTGCAAGGGGTGATTTTACGATGGGAGAGCCGTACCGGAGTTTGTACTCCGTGATCCCGGCCAGGGTGCGGGACGACCACACCCTGCGGCCCAATGCCAAGCTGCTGTACGGCGAATTGTCCGCCCTGGCCCAGGCCGAGGGATACTGCTGGGCCTGGAACGCCCACCTGGCAGAGACCCTGGGCATTTCCAAGCGGACCGTAGAGGGCCTGCTGAAACAGCTCCGGGACCGTGGGCACATTGTCCTGGAGGTGGAGCGGGACCCGGAAAGTCAGGAAGTCCTGCGCCGGAAAATCTGGATCTGCGGGCCTCCTGGCTCCGCCGTACCCCCTCCCCTTAAAAATGCGGGGAGGGTCCCCGCAAAATTAGGGGGACCTCCCCGTAAAAATGGCGGAGAGAATAATACAAGTAATAGTACAGGAGAATATCCCCCCTATAATCCCCCCGAGGGGGACAAGCCAGCGGAAAAGCGCGGCAAGCGGTCCAGGGAGCCGAAGAAGGCCCCGGACTGGAAGCCGGAGCGGTTTGCGGACTTCTGGGCTGCCTATCCATGCGGCCGGTCCAAACAGGCGGCCATCAAAGCCTGGGACAAGCTGCGGCCGGACGACGCGCTGCTGGTGGTCATGGCCCGGGCACTCAAGCGTCAGATGGCAAGCGAGGAGTGGCAGCGGAACATCGGCATCCCCTATGCCTCCACCTGGCTCAATAACCGGCGGTGGGAGGATGAGGACAAGCCCCTGCCGGCCAAGACCAGACCCGCCCCTCAACCGCCCAGGAAGCGGTCCTACCACACGGAGATCATGGACGGGGAGGAGGTGATCGTCTATGACGATTAGCCCTCTGGAGGCGGAAAACGCCGTGATCGGCTCCATCCTCATCGACCCCAGCTGCCTGCGGGCGGTGTCCGGGGTGCTGCGGGGGGAGGACTTCGGGCTGGAGGCCAACCGCCTGCTCTATGAGGCGGCGGTGCGCCTGGACCGGGAGAACCGGCCGGCCGACCCCGTCCTCATCCGCCAGGAGGTCCAGCGGGCGGGGGGCGATGTGTCCGCCCAGTACATGATGCAGCTCATGGAGCTGACCCCCACCGCCGCCAACGTGGAGGAATACGCCGACCTCACCCGGGAAAACGCTCTGCGCCGGGGGGTTCAGGACATCCTGGACCGGGGCAGGGAGGCCCTGGCCCAGCACACCCCGGTGGGAGAGGTGCTGGGGGAGACGGAGCAGGCTCTGGAGGAGCTTCAGCAGCAGGGGAGCCGGGCAGACCTGGTCACCCCCACCGCCGGACTGGAGCAGTTTTACCAGCACCGCTTCGCCGTGGAGCAAAACAACACCCACGGCTTTGTGCCCACGGGGTACCGGGATGTGGACAACGTGCTGGGCGGCGGGCTGCTGTCCAGCGGGATGTATGTCCTGGCGGCCCGCCCGGGCATGGGAAAGACCACCCTGGCCCTGAACATTGCCGACCGGGTGGCCCGGAACACGGGCCCGGTGCTCTTTGTCTCCCTGGAGATGGACCTGGAGCAGCTGGAGGCCAAGCGGCTGGCCCGGGAGAGCGGGGTGCCCTCCAACAAGCTGCTGATGCACCGGCTCAGCGAGCAGGAAAACCAACGGATGGCCCAGGCTGCGGAGGCGCTGCACACCGTGCCCATGTACCTCAACCGCAAGGAAAAGGCCACCGTCCAGGAGGTCCTGGCCCTGGCCAGGCGGGTGAAGCAGTTATCTCTGGTCATCATCGACTACTTAGGCATCCTCACCCCGGAGGAGCGCCGGGGCGGTGCCAGCCGCTATGAGTACGTCACGGAGATCTCCGGGAGCATCAAGACCATTGCGCGGAAGCTGAAGGTCCCCGTGCTGGTGCTTGCCCAGCTCAACCGGGCCAGCGAGTCCAGAAGCGACCACCGTCCCCAGCTCTCCGACCTGCGGGACACGGGTGCCATTGAGCAGGACGCCGACGGGGTGCTGTTCATCCACCGCGCCGCCTACTACGACGGGGAGGAGCTGGACCGGTACGCCCCGGAGCCCATGGAGATCATCGTGGCCAAGAACCGGCACGGACCCACCGGGGAGTGTGAGCTGGCCTTTGCTTTGGCCACCAGCAAGGTGACCGCCGTGAACAACGACCCCCGCAGCGCATACCGGAAATCGGAGGAATTCCAGCAGCAGCTTCGCTTGGACCGGGGAGGTGAAGCGTCGTGAACGTAGGAGACCCCATCGTATTTGCACCGGACTGCTGGGTCCACGGCCTGGGGTCTGAGACCCTCCTGGCCAAGGCGTCCCAGGTGAAGGGCACCGTCATCTTTGTCCACCCCAAGGGCCGCTACTATGCGGCCCAGGGGGAGGGGGGCGGCCGGACC
>OOBP01000117.1_pt1 | contig 102582 bp, 82 predicted proteins | sample 1671681 | NCBI WGS metagenome assembly OOBP01 (sample SAMN06348181, study PRJEB24527) | human gut metagenome
TGATAGTTGGTTGTATTTCCAGTGAAAGTAGGACATTGCCGGGCTTTAAAATTGAAAACCCCGTTACCAAGTGTTGGTAGCGGGGTTTTTCATTATGTGCGCCGCGTCTCGAGGTGGCTGCCGTACTTCCTCTGCCTATCTATGTCTGCGCTTACTTGCCAGCTCGTACTCAAACCGCTAAGTGTGCGCTTTCTCACGGTACACTTGATAGAATTGAAATCAAGTTAGTTTTTTGATCCAATTGGTGGTTTTATGACGGATTCCCTCTTTGGCGATGACGACGCCCTTGCTCCGAAAAGCACAAAGAGTGCCGCGACTGCAACGGTTACGACACCGTTGCATCAACCCTTGGCAGAGCGCATGCGCCCACAGTCGCTTGATGAAGTGGTGGGGCAGTCGCATTTGCTCGGACCCGGTGCCCCTTTGCGCGTAGCCTTTGAAAACCATCGTCCGCATTCCATGATTCTTTGGGGGCCACCAGGTGTCGGGAAAACAACCTTAGCCCGCTTGATGGCAACCGCTTTTGATATGCCCTTTGTGGCGATTAGCGCCGTGCTCTGCGGTGTGAAGGATATCCGTGAAGCGGTTGAGGCGGCTCAACATACCATGCAACTGACGGGAAAGTCTACGTTGCTTTTTGTGGATGAGGTGCACCGCTTCAATAAGAGCCAGCAGGATGCCTTTCTTCCCCATGTGGAATCGGGACTCTTTGTCTTTGTTGGTGCTACGACCGAGAATCCATCGTTTGAATGCGTGGGCGCGCTTCTGTCGCGTGCCATGGTTTATCAGCTCAATGGCCTCAATGAAGAAGAGTCTCTGACGCTACTGAATCGTACGCTGGAGCGAGCATTCCCCAAACTTAACATGACCGACGAGGCTAAAGGCATTGTTGTTCAACTTGCCGATGGGGATGCCCGTCGCCTTTTGAATGCGCTTGAGGTGACATGTACGATGGCCGAGGAGCGAAGCCTCGATGAGGTTGATGCGGCCTTTTTACGTAAGACTACTCCCGCAACACTGCGCCGCTTTGATAAGGGGGGAGATAATTTCTACGATCAAATCAGCGCGATGCACAAGTCTGTGCGCGGCTCGGATCCCGATGCGGCGCTCTACTGGATGTGTCGCATGCTCGATGGTGGCGCTGATCCTCTCTACATTGCCCGCCGCATCCAGCGTATGGCCATTGAAGACATTGGGCTTGCTGACCCTCGAGCGACGCAGATCGCGGTGGAAGCGGCAACGATCTTTGAGAGGCTGGGTAGTCCCGAGGGAGAACTTGCGCTCGCCAACGCTGTGGTGTATTTGGCTTGTGCTCCAAAGAGCAATGCGGTCTATAACGCTTATAACGAGTTGCGGAGCTTTTTGAAGAAAGATCTCTCACGCCCCGTGCCCATGCATCTACGCAATGCGCCCACCAAGCTGATGAAGGAGTTGGGCTACCACGCGGGTTATCGCTATGCCCATGACGAGCCTGGCGCTTTTGCCGCAGGGGAAGTTTATTTGCCCGAGGGTCTCGAAGGTAAAACTTGGTACCATCCAACGGATCGTGGGCTGGAGCTTAAAATTCGCGAGAAGCTTGCACACTTGCAAGCGCTCAATGAAGAGGCGGTCCGTCAAGGCAAGGGTCGAAGACGAGGACAAGGTAAGCCCGTGTAGTAAAGCTTTACTAGCGGCCGAGCTTGTCGCGCGACTTGCGCCACTTTCGTGTGGGCGTTGTCTCATGGCCGCAGGGTACTGTGCCTAGAGCACCATTGTTATAATTCGTAATGATTTGGTGCGATTTGCGCCCCAAAAGACACACACCCGTGTCTGCAAGAGAATTCTCTATGGTGCGAGCCGTATGCTCTGTGCCACGGCTATTTATTGTCAATAAACTTCAGCAACGGATCTGCTTGCTGGAGGACTAAAAGAGGTTTATATGCTCGATCCCAACATGCTGAGAAAGCAGCTCCCTGAAGTGGTGGCTCGTCTGGCCACGCGCGGCTTTGTTTTCCCAGAAGAAGAATTTAATCGTCTTGAAGCTGCCCGCAAAGCTGTGCAGGTGAAGACAGAAGAACTTCAGGCTCGCCGCAATGCGCTTTCTAAGCAGATCGGCATGGCTAAGAAAAACGGAGAAGATGCCACTGCACTCATGCAAGAGGCAGCAGAGTTGCCCGAGAAACTCGCTACGCTTGAAGCGGAACTTGCTGATATTCAGGCTAAGCTCAGCAACTTGATGCTGCGCATCCCGAACCTGCCCCATGAAAGTGTGCCAGTGGGTAAAGATGAAAGCGAAAACGTGGAGGTTCGCCGTTGGGGTACCCCGCGCACGTTTGATTTTGAAATCAAGGATCACGTGGATGTCGGCGCACCGCTCGGCATGGATTTCGATACCGCTGCCAAGGAAGCTGGTTCCCGCTTCTGCTTTATGCGTGGCCAAATCGCTCGCTTGCACCGTGCGCTGGCGCAATTCATGCTTTACACGCACACCCATGAGCACGGCTACATCGAGTGCTACACACCGTACATTGTTACGGCTTCCACGATGCAGGGGACGGGTCAGTTGCCGAAGTTTGAGGAAGACCTCTTCGCTGCGAAGAAAGGTGGCGCTTATGGCGAAGGCGAACAGATGTATTTGGTGCCTACCGCGGAAGTTACCCTTACGAACCAAGTTGCCGGCATGATGCTTAAGGCCAAGGATCTTCCGCTGCATGTGACCGCTCATACGCCTTGCTTCCGCTCGGAGGCCGGCGCTTATGGTCGTGACACACGTGGCATGATTCGCCAGCACCAGTTTGACAAAGTCGAGATGGTTCGTATTACCCGCCCCGAGGATTCTTACCGTGAACTTGAAGAAATGACGCATAACGCGGAGATGATCCTGCAGAAGTTGGGGTTGCCGTACCGTGTGATCACGCTCTGCACGGGGGATATGGGCTTTGGGGCAACAAAGACCTACGATTTGGAGGTTTGGCTTCCCGCACAGAATACGTATCGTGAAATTTCGTCCTGCTCCAACTGCGAAGACTTCCAAGCTCGTCGCATGGGTACACGTTTCAAGGATGAAAATGGTAAGACTCAGTACGTGCACACGCTCAATGGCTCTGGTCTTGCCGTGGGCCGTACGCTAGTGGCTGTCCTAGAAAACTACCAAAACGCGGATGGCTCCGTGACGGTGCCAGAAGCGCTTCGTCCGTTTATGGATGGCGTTGAAAAGCTTGTTCCCTCTGAAGACGGGCTCTTCGCGCACTAAAAAATGTTCGAGGAGGAATCGCGGGTTTGACAAAACCCGTTCCTTTCGGTAAGATTCCTCCTCTAGCCCTACAGGCACCCGGAAGGATGGCAGAGTGGTCGAATGCGCCGGACTCGAAATCCGGTATACGGTTATACCGTATCGTGGGTTCAAATCCCACTCCTTCCGCCATAACCCTTTGTGGCACAAGCGTTTTCAAGTACTTTGAATATTCTTGTACTAAAATTTGTACAAGATTTCCCCTCTTTGATACTTCAGCAAAATCAAGGCTAAGCCCAGTATTTCCAAGGGGTTTCGCCGTCTTCTCAAAATCCCCAACTTCGGCAAATCTAGACAAAACTAGGCAGTCAACCTTATGGCAAACCTTATGGCACTTTTTGCAGTGTGCCGTAGAGTAGTGATTAGGGGACCCATCACTTATTGAGTGCCTACTAGCAACGTAATCGGGATCAGTATTACCAAACACTCGACCTCATTTCGAAGGAAGGAGACTTGAATCCTGGGATTCAGTTTTTCCTAGAAGGTGTCGTTACCCAGTGCGAGAACAACATCGGCTTGCTTAATGAGATGGTAGACCTTTACGAACGGAGTAAATCCTCATTTTCGAGCACGACGAACTCGTCGGTCGCTATTGCCATACTGGATTTCGTCTTTGAGTCTCCGATTTTTACAATCCCAGCCATTCAGCAGAAATATCCGAATATTTCGAAGCAAACGCTTGTCACGATAACGGCAAAGCTAAAAGATGCTGGCATTTTTGAACAAGTTTCTGTTGGGAAAGGAAGACGGCCGTCGGTCTATCGGTTCAACGAATTGGTGGACCTATTGTCGTAGCCTCCCTTGGTTTCACCGCGAGTGCATCATGGGTTGAGGTGGCCGCAGTAGGATGGTTAGGTGCCCAGTAACACTAGTGCCGCTTACGGCAGATTTTTTTGTGTCAAGTAAAACGCGTTCTAAGGTACACAAAAAATTTTGTGTCAACCAAAAGGCGTTTTAGTTGACACAAACTAGATGACCCAGCCCACAGTTTGAAGTGGGTAGCGTGACTCGATCAGAGGGCGCGTACGCGCTCGATGGGTGCGGCGGGATCGACCACAATCGTACGCAGGGCGCGGCGCTTGAGCGAAGCCTCGCCGCGTTCGGTGCATATCACCGTTGCGCCGTGGCCGAGTAGTTCGCCTTGCCAGAGAACCTTACGTCCTGCGACGAAGGTTGCTACGGGTGACTGCGTGGCAAGATTGTAGACTGTGATGTCCGCATCAGCGCCAACCGAGAGGTGCCCCTTCTGTTTCAGACGCAACATGCGTGCTGGGTTGAGTGAGGTCTTTTGCGCATACTCTGTGAGTGAGAGCACATCCAGTTTGACGAGCGAGAGTCCTTGCGAGAGCAGGACATTGCGCGGGATGCAACCGCCGTCCGTCGAGAGCGCGTCGACGACGAAACTGCTGTCTGCGCGCTTGGCCTGTGCAAGCAGAATACGTGGGATGGGTGGGTTGATGTTGAAGCTGCCGCCAACGTCGGTGTTATGAGCTTCCCAGTACTCGAGCGCTCGCTCGCCAGTCATGAGCTCGGAATAGCCTCCTGCGTCATAGACGGCAAAAGCTTTCTCCGCTAGTAGCGCAGCGCGTACGCCTGCTCGGTCTTCGGAAAAACCGAAAGCGCGCAGGCAGTTGCCAGTGACTTTCGACTGAATCCGCCCGTCCTCGCTACAGGTGAGCCGCGTACCGTTCTTGGGTGAAATGTAGCTTTCGCAAATGATGTTAGGGTTGGTTTTGAGTAGCTCAATCGCCTCCTGAGCCTCGGCAATATCGTTGCGGATCGCCCCACGGCAGTATGCGTTAATGTGGGCGAGGTGCAGTGGGTGGCCGCCTGCCATTTCAACAGCTTCACGCATGCCTTCAATATTGGAGCCATGCTCGCTCGTACCGGCGTGCCAAGCTACGTAGGCACGGTGCTCGAGGGCTGTCTGCACTAGCGTTGCGCTCACCGCTGGCGTAAGTGGATAGTGTCCACCAAGGAGTTTGACACCCAGTGCTCCGTCGTCGAGTGAGCGCTCAATCAGGGTTTGCATTTCTGAGCGCGACGGGGCGTTTGTTTGGAAGGTAAAGGGCGGGGAGGCAAATTGCAAAATCGCGATATTGAGACCCGCCCCATACGCGGGGATGTGCTCGAGCACATCGTCCAAAGGACCAGCCATATCGAGCGCGGTGGTTACGCCAGCTCGTGCGAGCATACGGTGTCCGAAGGGAGACCCCCACATGGTGCCTAAGTGCACATGGCTGTCGATGATACCAGGTTGGACCACGAGTCCGGTGAGATCAATCGTTTCACGAGCGGCTTCGTCGAGATCACGGCCAACCGCGGCGATGTGACCATCGGCAATACCGATGTCGGCGATGCCATTGAGGTGATTGAGTGGATCGACAACGCGAGCGCCACGAAGAAGCAAATCAAGCATGGTAGGAGTTCCTATATATTCGTCCATGGACGACGGCAACGTCATGCCGTCACCTCAGGAAGAAAACGGGTCTTTATCTTAGAAAAGTGTAGCGCAGCGCGACTTGGCGGGCTCAGCCACTTCTGCCTAGTTGTTTTGGCTTGCCTCGGTGTTATGTGCTTCAAAAGCTGGTACTGAGGCTTGCTCGTCGCTCAGGCCTGTGCGACAATGCCTGCCTTGCCCGCTGAGCACAAACGCTTCTCGTGGTGTTCCTCGGCAAAGGCCTCGATCCCAGCCCGTCATGCGTGCGCTTTTTCGTACAATAACGTCAGCTGCAATCTCCCGAGCACAAAGCGCCACACACTATGCCTGAATTAACGCCACAACTGGTTTTGGAAGCCGCTCTGTTAAGCGCGAAAAAACCGTTGCCTGTGCGAGAGTTGCGTCGTCTTTTTGATGATAGGCTCTCGGCAAAAACCATCAAGGAGCATCTCTCTGAGATCGAGAAGATGTGGGCATCGCGTGGGCTACGGCTTGTGGAGCTCTCCAATGGTTGGCGCTTTCAGACGATTGATGAAGTGGGGCTCTACCTCGCTAAGCTTCAAGAAGAGCGCCCCGTGCGCTACTCTCGTGCAGCGCTCGAGGTATTGGCCATTATTGCGTACCGTCAGCCCGTCACGCGTGGCGACATTGAGGAGTTGCGTGGCGTCGCGGTCAATAGCAACGTGCTACGGCAATTTGAAGAAAGAGGTTGGGTGGAGACGCTCGGGTATCGAGAGACGCCAGGACGCCCTGCACTGCTTGGTACCACTCGCCAGTTTTTAAATGATCTTGGGTTAAAGAGCCTTTCAGAACTTCCTGCGATGGAGGCAAACCCAGAACCAAATTTTGCGCTCGGAATCGGTTCGCTCTTCGATACGGAAGAGACGCCCGATGTGGCCGAGCAAGAGACGCTCCTAGAGGAGACAGAAGTTGAAACGAAATGATCGTGGCTTGTCGCGCAATGGCGACGGCCGTTACTCAGCCGATGGGAAACGCACACCGTTTCGTCGCCCGCAAAAGCGCGATGACCGTGCGCAGAGCGCTCAGCGCGCTCGGCTTTCTGCACCCGCTGAGGCTTTTAATGAAATGGCTGATGATGAACTCTACACAGGGTTTGCCGAGCGCCCGCTCGCGCTTGACATCATCGATCGGGCTCGCGCTGCCCAGCAGGGGGAGCTGCCTACGGAAAAGCTCCAAAAGATGCTTGCTGAGGCAGGGCTTGGTTCTCGCCGTGCAATGGAAGCACTGATTGCCTCGGGCACGGTGACGATTAATGGACGTACCGCAACGCTTGGAGACCGTGTGAGCGCAGCCGATATGGTACGCATCGAAGGTCGACTCGTGCGGCGTCGCACGGAAATGGAGTCGACCCCGCGTGTTCTGATGTACCATAAGCCCGCTGGCGAAATTGTTTCCCGTGACGACCCTGAAGGGCGTCCGAGTGTGTTTGCGGCGCTGCCGCGCATCAACGGCGCGCGTTGGGTTGCGGTCGGCCGTCTAGACTTTAATACCGAAGGCCTGCTGCTCTTTACCACCTCGGGGGCGCTTGCGAATCGCCTCATGCATCCGCGCTACGAAATTGAGCGTGAATATGCCGTTCGTATTGTGGGCGAACTCGAAGCCGAAGAACTCCTTCAACTTCAAAAAGGGGTGGAGCTTGAGGACGGGATCGCGCGCTTTGATCTCATTACCGATGAAGGTGGTACGGGCATGAACCACTGGTATCGCGTCCAGATCAAAGAAGGCCGCAACCGCGAAGTGCGTCGCCTCTTTGAAGCCGTGGGTAAGACCGTGAGCCGCTTGATCCGTATTCGCTACGGTGCGGTCTCGCTACCGAAGACATTGCCGCGCGGGCGTCGTATGGAGCTCACTGCAGAGCAGGTTCGTGCTTGGATGCTCGAGCTGAAGCGCCAAGAAAAAGAGCTCGAACCACTGGCCGCGGAAAAAGCTGAGGAAAAGAAAGCAGAGAAAGCGCAGGCTCGCGTTCGCGCTCGCGCACAGGCGCAGAGGGAGCGCGCGCGGGACGAAGGGCGCGGTGCTCGAGCGCTCGCTGCGGGGCGCGAAGCACGTGCAGAAGAAACGAAGCGTCGCGCTCGGCGCTTTGCCGATGGGCAGAGTGACCGCACGGGGGTGCCCATGTGGGAGGCCCGTGATATGAGTGATCGACCGACGCAGAGAAAGCGTCCGCGTCGAAGCTAATTCAATACGGAAAAAACGAAGAAAAAGCGCCCTTTGCACTTGCACAGAGGCGCTTTTTTCCCTAGAATCACGCCATTCAACGTCATCTATGGCTGTTCAGGTGAACTGGCGGCGTTTTCAGGTGAGTGTGGCAAACCTCACAAGAAGACATGACGGAGAATGAAGTTCAGGCAGTGAAGCGCTCAGTGTGCCGTGGTGGTGCTGAGAGGCTTCTCTGTTACCCTGCTGGTGAGCAACTTCCCCAAGAGACAGCAGTGATGTGTTTGGCGCTTGAAGCGCTCCACGTTCACAAGCCTCTCATGGAGAGCTCCCACTAGCGAGAAAGGGTCTGTGAATGGGCGTTTGCCCATTTTTTTTTGGAATTCGTCTGCCACAGCTACTGCGTCACTCGACAGGCCTGTCGTTTGCGCTTGAGGCAGAGAGCGTTTTTGTTCACAGTCCCGAGTGTTACCACAATCGTTTCAAACCAACATAAGGAAACCTGCTCAATGTCCAATTCCGGAGCTTTAAATGAGCTCGTTGAATCTACTGTGACCGGTCTCGGTTACGAATTTGTGGATTGCGAACGTCTTGCCCGCGGGCTCGTTCGCGTCACGATTGACACGATGGCTGAAGGAGGCATTTCGCTTGACGACTGTGAACGGGTAAGCGAGCAGCTCTCCCATGTCTTCACCGTGGAGGCAGTGGATTACGAACGCTTGGAGGTTTCCTCCCCAGGGGTTGAACGCCCGCTTAAGCGTGCGCGCGACTGGGAGCGTTTTGCCGGTGAGCTAGCGCATGTGGAACTCTACAGTCCGATGCATGCCGAGGGTTTTCCTGAGGCAGGCCGTCGCAAACTCGATGGTCGCATTGTCTCGATTGACGGTGACGCCGGCGAAGAGATGGTGACCTTCGACTACTTTGAAGTCAATATCGCCCGTACACCCGCTGTGGCGGCCTTGCGGGCCCGCCGCAAACAGGCGCAACCAGCCGATCCGATCCGAGTGACGTTCGCGCTGAGCGCCGTTGATCATGCAAACCTTATTGCCGAATTGAATTTTAAGGGGTAGCCCGAGATGAATAGTCGTGAAATGCTTGAGCTCGTTGATGTGCTTGCGAGCGAAAAGAATGTAGAAAAGGACATCGTGTTCGGTGTTCTGGAGCAAGCCGTGGCGAGCGCTCTGAAAAAGAGCCAGTTCCAGGGCGAAGACGCGGATGTGGTCGTGCACGTCGACCGCGTCACAGGCGAGTTCAAGGCAGAACGCCGTTGGCTCGTGGTTCCCGATGAGCAGGGGCTACAGGCGCCTGATCGCGAGGAAATGTACTCTGATGTGGTCGATGACAATCCTGGCATTCAGCCTGGCGACTACATCACTCGTGATATCGAAGTGGTTGACGTGGATACGACGGGTCGCCGCTTTGCGCAGGATGCTAAGCAGGTCATTCTGCAGCGGCTGCGTGATGCGGAGCGCGATCAGATCCTCAAGGAATTTTTGGCTCGTAATGAGAGCATCGTTACGGGCTCGATTAAGCGCATTGACAAAAACGAAGCGATTGTGGAAATCGGCCGCCTTGAAGCCCGTTTGCCCCGCTCGCAGATGATTCCGCGTGAAAATCTCCGCACCGGTGACCGTGTGCGCGCTTATGTGGATCATGTGGCCGAACTCAATAAGGGCCGCCAAGTTATTCTTTCGCGCACTTCGCCCGAGTTCCTCAAGAAGCTCTTTGAGTTGGAAGTTCCTGAAATTGAAGAAGGTCTCTTGGAGATCAAGAGCGCGGCGCGTGACCCTGGCATGCGTGCCAAGATTGCGGTGTTTGCAAAAGACCGCCGTATTGATCCGATCGGTACTTGCGTGGGTATGCGTGGCTCGCGTGTGAACGCCGTCACCAACGAGCTCGCTGGGGAACGCGTTGACATTGTGCCTTGGAATGAAGATCCTGCCCAGTTTGTGGTGGGGGCGCTTGAGCCTGCGAAGGTGCAGTCGATTGTGATGCTCGAAGAGCAGCACACGATGGAAGTGGTTGTCGGTGAAGATAACCTCGCCGTGGCGATTGGTCGCGGTGGTCAGAATGTGCGTTTAGCGAGTGAACTCACTGGTTGGCAGATCAACATCATGACTGAGGCTGAAGCCACGCAGAAGCGCGATGAAGAAGTGGCTAAGTTGCGTGCTGAGTTCATGCAGAGCCTCGATATCGATGAGGCCGCTGCGGACGTGCTCATCAACGAAGGCTTCTCGAGTATCGAAGAAATCGCTTACGTCCCTGAAAAGGAATTGCACGCGATTGAAGCGTTCGATACCGAGACGATTGATGAACTGCGTCAGCGTGCTCGCAACAAGTTGCTCGCCGATGCCATTACGCGCGAGGAGAACTTGCGCAAGGCCGATGAGCCTCTACTCACGATGGAAGGTATGGACAATGATCTCGCTAGTAAGCTCGTGAGCCATGGCGTTAAGACGCTTGACGACCTCGCTGAGTTAGCAACCGATGACCTCGTCGAGATGACGGGCATTGATGAGGATCGTGCCTCCAAGCTCATCATGGCGGCCCGCGAACACTGGTTTGAATAAATCAGCGTTTGCAATACGTGGTTGAGCGCAAGCGAGCAGAGCGCCTCGCTTGGGTGGCTCGAAGGTGCGCTTCTTTGAGCCTCTCTGTTCAACCCCTCTTAATTCACGCCGGCCCCTAGGGCCGGTTCAGCGCGGAGATTCCAGCCTAGCGGCACTCCTCTCTCCCTTTGGATTGAGTGAGTCTGCGACTGGCTAGTTTCTCCCCGAACCGCCCTTTGGCGGCAACAGCATCAGGAGGCGTTTGCCCCCATCGCACACGCGAGACAACGTAGAGAGAATTCTGGCACCGCAGAGAGGTCCGCTTCGTCCGAGCGCGAAGCGTTAGACGCGTGCAAGAGAATCTCCAACGTTGTGCTTACGGAGTGCCTCGATGGGAGAGGCGAGAGCGCCAACCCGATGCAAAGGAGCAAAAAATTTATGGCTAGCAAAACAGTCAGTGAATTCGCCCAGGAACTCAAAGTCGCTGCCAAGACGCTGCTCGCGCAGCTCAAGGCCGCTGGAGTTATGAAGACTAGCGAAAGTGACGAATTGAGTGAAAACGACAAAACCCGTCTGCTTAACAGCCTGCGACAGGAGCGTACGAATCAGCCACATCGCAAGATTTTGGTGACCCGCAAGGAAAACACCGTTGTCAAGCAGCAGGATAGCTCTGGCCGTGCCCGTGCGATTCCGGTGGAAGTTCGTCGCACACGTGTTTTCGTCAAGAATCCGCAAGTGATGGCGGAAGAAGCCGCCAAACTTGAGGCTGAGGCTCGTGCCGCAGCTGAAGAAGCCGCTCGCCGTGAGGCGGAACAAGCGGCAGCACGCGCAGAAGCAGAACGCCTCGCGCGTGAGGAAGCGGCGCGTCGCGCTCAGGAAGAAGCGCGTGCCCGTGAAGAGGCCGAACGTCAAGCTGCGCAAGCTCGCGCTGAAGCGGCACGTCGTGAAGCCGAAGAGGCGGCTGCTCGTGAGCAGGCCTTGAAACAAGAAGCCTCGGATAACGAAGCAGCGGTCAAGGCCGCACGTCGTGAAGCCGAGAAAGCCAAACTCGAAGCGGAGGTGGCCGCCGCAACGGCCAAACGTATGCAGGATCAAGCTCAAGCAGAGGCGGACGCTCAGGAGGCTCAACGCCGTGAAGAAGCGCGCCGTCAGGCCGAAGAAGAAGCTCAGCGCATTCGCGAAATGATGACGCGTCGTGCGGGTGTCATGACGGCTAAAAAGAAGCCAGCGCCGGCGCCCGAACCTAAGAAGGTCGAGGCCGCTGGCAATCAGAAAGACCGTGATGGTGCCCGTCGTGGTGACAACAATGCGCGCACCGAGCGTCGTTCCGACGCGAAGAAGGGCGGTACGCGTTCAGCGGAGCGCTCGCATGAGCGTGGAGCACGTGCGGAGCGTCCTAACAGAAACTCGGGCGCTGATTACGAGAACATGATGGACGCACCAGCTTCCGAAAAGAAGGGACATCCTTCGGATCGCAAGAAGGGCGCGGGTAATCGTGACCGTTGGAGCGAGGAAGGTCAGCATCGTCGTACGATCAAGACTCGTGGTGACGAGGACAGTGGTGAAAATGTTTGGCGTACCGCTCGCGGTCGTCGCAGCCAAGATCGCCGCCGCGGTAACGAGCCCGTTCAGCAGCAGACGCAAGAAGCGGTGGTGCGCGAGGTGGAAGTGCCCGAAACCATTAGCGTTGCGGATCTTGCTCATCGCATGGCCATTAAGGCCACGGAAGTGATCAAGGCTCTCATGAAGATGGGGCAGATGGTGACGATTAACCAGATGCTCGACCAGGACACCGCCATGATTATCGTGGAGGAAATGGGTCACAAGGCGGTTGCCGCCAAACCCGATGATCCGGAAGCGATCTTGGGCGAAATGGCTCAGAACGAGTACGAAGCACTGCCGCGTCCGCCTGTGGTGACCATCATGGGTCACGTGGACCACGGTAAGACCTCGTTGCTCGACTACATCCGCCGTGCGAAAGTGGCTGCGGGTGAAGCCGGTGGTATTACGCAGCACATTGGTGCTTATCATGTCAAGACGCCGCGCGGTATTGTGACGTTCCTCGATACACCGGGGCATGAGGCCTTTACGGCGATGCGTGCCCGTGGTGCGCAGTCGACCGACATCGTGATTTTGGTGGTGGCGGCTGACGACGGTGTGATGCCGCAGACCAAAGAAGCGATTGCGCATGCCCGTGCGGCCAATGTGCCGCTCGTGGTGGCGATCAACAAGATTGATAAGCCTGAAGCTAACCCCGATCGTGTCAAGCAGGAGCTCGTTGCCAACAACGTCATGCCTGAAGACTGGGGTGGCGATGTGCCGTTCTGCCCCGTTTCGGCTAAGACGGGTCAGGGCATTGATGAGCTACTCGAAAACGTGCTGTTGCAAGCGGAAATGCTTGAACTCAAGGCACCGAAAGACGGTCCTGCGCGCGGTATCGTCATCGAAAGCCGTCTCGATAAGGGCCGCGGTCCGGTGGCCTCGTTGCTCGTGCAGTCGGGTACGTTGCACCGCGGTGACATCGTGCTTGTGGGGAACGAATTCGGCCGTGTTCGCGCTATGATCAACGAACTCGGTAAGGCCGTGCAGAGTGCTGGTCCCTCGATTCCGGTGGAAATTCAGGGGCTCTCTGGCGTGCCTGATGCCGGCGAAGAGATGTTTGTGCTCGACGATGAGCGCAAGGCGCGTGAAATCTCGCTCTTCCGTCAGAGCAAGAGCCGTGATCAGAAGCTTGCCAAGCAGCATGCTGCGAATCTGGCCAACCTCTTTAGCGACAAGAGTGAGAATGGCGAAGCCAAGACGCTCTCGCTTATTATCAAGGCCGACGTGCAGGGCTCGCAGGAAGCACTTATCCATGCGCTGACGCAGTTGAGCAACGAAGAAGTGCGTGTACAGGTTGTACATGCTGCTGTGGGTGGCATTTCTGAGAGCGACGTCAACTTGGCTGCCGCCTCGAACGCTGTCATCATCGGCTTTAATGTGCGTGCTGATGCGCAGGCGCGAAAGGTCGCTGAGACGGAAGGCATTGATATCCGCTACTACAACATCATCTACGATGCGGTTGACGATGTGAAGGCAGCCTTGGGTGGTATGTTGAAGCCCGAGCTGCGTGAAACCAACTTGGGCCTTGTGGAAATCCGTCAGATTATCCGCATTCCGAAGGTGGGTAACATTGCGGGTTGCCGCGTCATCGATGGTCTGGTTCGTCGCTCGGCTTCGGTGCGCCTGTTGCGTGACAATGTGGTCATCTGGACGGGTGAACTCGCCTCGCTCAAGCACTTCAAGGATGACGTGCGTGAAGTCAAGGCCGGCAACGAATGCGGTCTCTCGCTCAAGGGCTACGACGATATTCGTGAAAACGATCAGCTCGAGGTGTTCGAAGTCACTGAAGTGGCTCGTACCCTTGATTAACACAACGCCAGCAGGGCGCCCCAATTTTGGCGCTCGCGCCCTGCGGCATTGATGCTTTGGATGCGTGTGCCCGCGTGTGGCGCACGCATTCCTCCCATGCAAAGGAGGCGCCAGCTATGGCACCCAAGAAACCCGGTCGCTCTTTGCGAGTGGCCGATCAAATCGCCAAAGATTTGGCGACGCTTATTCCCAAAGAGGTGCGCGATCCTCGCGTTGGGCTCGTGACGATCACGGGCTGCGAGATCACACCTGACTATGCACACGCCCGTGTGTTCTTTACTGTGCTTGGCGTGGATAGCGAAACCTGCACCGAAGGCTTGAATGCCGCAGCGGGGATGTTGCGCAATCATCTCTTTAAGCACTACACGATTCATACGGTGCCGACGTTGCACTTTGTGCACGACGACAGCGTGGAGCGGGGCTTCGCGATGGATCGCCTCATTCGTGAAGCCATGGCCGATACGCCTGAGGAGCGCTGAGCGTGGCCAAACGTGGAGATCCTGTGGACGGCGTGCTGCTGTTGGATAAGCCCGCGGGGCTCAGCTCGAATGCAGCACTGCAGCGTGTGCGGCATCTACTCAATGCACAAAAAGCTGGCCATACGGGAACACTCGACCCGATGGCTACGGGGCTTTTGCCGCTCTGCTTTGGTAACGCCACCAAATTTTCAGCCGATCTGCTTGATGCAGATAAAGCCTATGAGGCGCGGGTGCGTCTTGGCATCACGACCGATTCGGGCGATGCCGAGGGGGTGGTGCTCGAAGAGCGCCCTGTACACGTCACCCTTGCAGAGATCAACGCTGCAGCCGCCCGCTTTTTAGGCAATATCGATCAGGTACCTCCCATGTATTCTGCGCTCAAGCGCAATGGGGAGTGCCTCTATGAAATTGCCCGTCGCGGTGAAACCGTTGAACGAGAGCCGCGCCGCGTCCGTATTGACACCTTGGAGGTGAAGGATTTCGACGGCACGAGCTTTACCATGATTACGCGCGTGAGCAAGGGTACCTACATTCGTGTGTTGGCCGAAGATATCGGCCGCGCGCTTGGATGCGGGGCTCATCTCGTGGCGCTACGCAGAACGAGGGTTGGGGAGTTGACCCTTGAGCGCGCAGTGAGCCTAGAGACTCTGCAGGCGTGCGCCAGCGTTGCCGACGCCCGCCTCAAATTGGAAGCCGCAGACGCACTACTGCAGTCGCTGCCCGCCGTGTCCCTTACCGACACGGATGCGGCTCGCCTCATGCAGGGACAACGCCTTGCGTTGGGCCTTTCCATACGCGGGCGCGCCCGCGTCTACGGCCCGGAAAAAGAATTGCTGGGAACGGCGCTCATCAATGAGCGCGGTGTTCTCCAGCCCGAACGTCTTATTGCACATTAACCGAGAACTTTCATGACTCGAGCGATTCGTAACATTGCCATTATTGCCCACGTTGACCACGGTAAAACCACGATGGTCGACCGTCTGCTGCAGTGTGCCGGCACCTTCCGCGAAAACCAGCAGGTGGCGGAACGCGTGATGGACTCCAATGATTTGGAGCGTGAGCGCGGCATTACCATTTTGTCCAAGAACTGCGCTGTGCAGTACGAGGGCACCCACATCAACATCATTGACACCCCAGGGCACGCCGACTTCGGCGGTGAAGTCGAACGTGTGCTCTCCATGGTCGACGGCGTTCTGCTTTTGGTCGATGCGGTGGAGGGCCCGATGCCGCAGACGCGCTTTGTCACGCGTAAGGCGCTCGCTCAAGGGCTTAAACCCATTGTGGTGGTCAACAAGATCGACCGCCCGGGGGCTCGCCCAGACTGGGTTGTCAATCAGACGTTTGACCTCTTTGATAAGCTCGGCGCCACAGAGGATCAGCTTGACTTCCCGGTGATCTACGCCTCGGCGCTCAATGGCTTTGCCGGTTACACCACGGACGTCGAAGAGCTCAAGAAGATCGGCAACATGCGTGCGATTTTCGATACCGTCATCAAGTACGTCCCTGTGCGTGATGACAATCCCGATGCGCCGCTGATGTTGCAGATCTGCTCGCTTGACTATTCGAGCTACGTGGGCAAGATTGGTATCGGTCGTGTGCACCGTGGTCGTGTGCATCCGAACCAGGAAGTGGCGATCATGAATGGTCCCGAAGACACCCCGAAGCGTGTCAAGGTCAATCAGATTCTGAAATTCGAAGGCCTAGATCGTAAGGTCGTCGATGAAGCGGAAGCCGGTGACATTGTGCTTGTCAACGGTATTGAAGATCTCGCTATCGGTACCACGATTACGGATGTGGCCGCGCCTGAGGCGCTTCCGATGCTCAAGGTCGACGAACCAACCCTGACGATGAACTTTCAGGTGAACAGCTCGCCCTTGGCCGGTCGCGAAGGCAAGTTCGTCACCAGCCGCCAGATTCGTGAGCGTCTCGAGCGTGAGCTCAAGAGTAACGTCGCGATGCGCGTGCGCCCGACGAGCGATGAAACGGTTTGGGAAGTCGCAGGCCGTGGTGAGTTGCACCTCACGATTCTGCTTGAAAATATGCGCCGTGAAGGTTTCGAACTTGCGGTCTCGCGCCCGCGTGTGCTGCTCAAAGAGATCAACGGCGTGAAGATGGAACCCTATGAACTGCTCACGGTCGACGTGGAAGAAGAGCATCAGGGTAGCGTGATGGAAGAGCTGGGTCGTCGTAAGGGTGATCTTCAAGATATGCAACCCGATGGCAAGGGTCGTGTGCGTCTCGAGTACCGTATTCCCGCGCGTGGCCTGATTGGCTTTCAGAGTATGTTTATGACGATGTGCCGCGGCACAGGCATCATGAGCCACGTCTTCGATGACTATGGTCCGATCAGCCGTGGTGAAGTTGGTGAACGTCGCTCTGGGGTGATCATTTCTCAGGACGATGGGGAAGCGGTGGCGTATGCGCTCTGGAAGATTCAGGAACGCGGCCGTCTCTTTGTCTCCCCAGGCGACAAGCTCTACGAAGGTATGATCATTGGCGAGCACTCTCGCGATAACGACATCGTTGTGAACCCCATCCGTGGCAAGCAGCTCACGAACATCCGTGCCTCGGGCACTGACGAAGCAATTCGCCTCGTGCCACCTGTTAAGCTCACGCTTGAAAGCGCGGTGGAGTTTATTAACGACGATGAGCTCGTGGAGATTACACCGCAGTCGATCCGTCTGCGTAAGCGCTACCTCAAGGACTTTGAGCGTAAGCGCGCTGCACGTGCCGAACACAATGAGTTTGGCGAAATCGACGAATAATGGGACGCCGCAAAATCCCATTGACTGAGCTCGAGTGCCCGTGCGGCAGCGGGCGTCGTTACGGCGAGTGCTGCCAGCCGTATCATGCGGGGGCGGCCGCCCCCACGCCTGAGGCACTGATGCGTAGCCGCTATAGTGCGTATGTGCTCGGCTTGGACGACTATGTGCTAGCAACTTGGGCGCCTGAGACGCGGCCCGCGGCACTTTTCTCGCGCGGTCAAGCGCGCCCTAAGTGGTTTCGCCTCGTGGTGCACGGAAGCGATGCGGCTCAAGCGACGGTGCACTTCACCGCCTTGGCGCGTACGAGCACGGGCGTGATGCGCTTAGAAGAAAAGAGCCGATTCCGACAAGAGAACGGCCGCTGGGTCTATGTCGATGGAGATGTCTCGCCAGAGGCGAACGACTAAAAGCGTTTAAATCATTTGCGCCAAGACTTTGGCTTCAACGCTTAAAGTCTTGGCGTCTTCTTTTTTTGAAATAAGAGCTGCCATGACAGAAAAAACGCTTCCGCTACCGCGCTTTTCGGTGGCACCGATGCTTGACTGGACCGATCGTCATTGTCGAGCCTTTCACCGTACGCTCTCGCGTAATGCGTGGCTTTACACCGAGATGGTGACGACTGGGGCCATTTTGCATGGCAACCAAGATAAGCTCTTGGGATTTTCTCCTTGTGAGCATCCTGTTGCACTGCAGCTTGGCGGCTCGGATCCAGCTGATTTAGCTGCCTCCGTGCGCATTGCTGAGCGCTATGGCTATGACGAGTACAACCTCAATTGTGGTTGTCCCTCGGAGCGCGTGCAAAAGGGCTCGTTTGGTGCGTGCTTGATGCTCGAGCCAAAAACTGTTGCGAGCGCTTGGCGCGCGATGGCTGAGGTGACCGAGAAACCCGTGACGGTTAAGCACCGTATTGGGGTGGACGATCGCTCGGACTATGCGTTTGTCGAAGACTTTGTTGGGACGGTTTATGAGGCGGGATGCCGCCACTTTATCGTGCACACGCGTGCGGCCTGGCTCAAGGGGCTTTCGCCCAAAGAAAATCGAGAAATTCCGCCCTTAATGCGTGAGCGCGCGTTTGAATTGAAGCGCGCTTTCCCAGAGGCGACCTTTATCATTAACGGTCAGATTGACTCTCTAGCGCTTGCGCGTGAACTCATCGACGCGGGCATGGATGGGGTTATGATGGGGCGCGCGGCGTATCACAATCCGTGGCTTCTTGCCGCGGTGGATGCAACGCTCTACAACGAGGCGCCTGCCGTCACGACGCGTCGTGAGGTGATTGCGCTAATGACGCGGTATCTCTATGAGACGTGCCGTGACGATGTGATGGCCGTGCGTGCCGTCGCTCGCCATATGATTGGGCTCATGCAGGGGCTCGCTGGCGCGCGTCAATGGCGTCGCCTGCTCTCCGACCCAACGACCCTTAAACGCGAAGGACTCAACATTCTTGAGTTCGCGTGGGAAAGCACCTTTGGTGACGAGCGTACGCTGGAAGAGGCGGCCAACGCCATTTAGGCGCCGTTTCTAGCCTCGCAAAATAATGCCTCGGCCCGTTAGAGAAAACGCGCCGAGGCGAAGTTCAACCGTGGGCGTGTACGCCAGAAGCGTCACGCCCATCATTGCCACAAGCCTTACTTTTTGGCTTTGGTCTTTTTCACCTGCTTTTGGGTGATCTTCTGCTTGACGGTAGCACGGGACTTCTTCGACTTTGCGGGGAGCGTCTTCGCTACAACAGCCTTCGGCGCGTTCGCGGCATCAATGGCGCGAGCACGGCGAAGCACGTCGTTTTCGTTCGCTGCTTCCCACTTAGCGCGCAGCGGTGCGGCTTCGGCGATGGCATCCTGTACGGCCTTCGCGGCGATGCTGTTAAAGCGATACTGGCTGTCACGCACTGGAGCGCCCTTATGCCAAACGTAGACGGGCACAGCACGGGTTTGCTTAGCGCCATTTTCGGAGACGATCATCTCAGCAATACCCGTACCCAAATGGTGGCGATTTTCTTCCGTCATACCAAAACTTGCAGCGGGCACATTGCCAGGGAAGTCAAATTCCATTACACGGGTGCCGTTGATGCTCGAGAGCGTCCAATTGGCCTGAGCGAGTTCTTCATCGCGTTCGCGGCCGCAGAAAACCGTGTTTTTCTTGGCGGCATAGAGCGAGACGCGGCCGCTCTGATCGGCTTCAACCGTCTTGCCCTTGACCTTTTCAGTCTTCACGCTGATGGGCTCTTTAAACGCCATGCCCATGGGTTGTACGACGTTGCCCTGTAAAAAGCGCAAGCAGTAGGGCGTATTGGAACTAAAGCGGCGGCTAAAGTCAGCAATCGTGTCCGTCCCCGTAAAGCCTTTGAGGTTGGGCACGAGCACCTCATCCTTATCAACCCAAAGCGTCATGGCGTAGGCCACAGAGCCCTTTGGGAACTTGCGATCCGCCGAGACAAAAGAGGCTGAGAGTGTAGGCTGATTGCCGCGGGTGCGCAAGAATTCACGCACGAGCAAGCCTGAGACGTCGAAGGCTTCGATCTTCATGTTGATCGACATATTCGGATGGTCGCCGTAGCTAACAACGAGGTGACCATCGCGAGCGCTCTGCGCGTAAAGGATGTTCTCAGGTTTGACGGCAACGCCATCATAGAGCAGCGCTTCAGCGCCATTGCCCCACGGCAGACCATGCACGGCGCCTGTGGAGAAATTCTCTTTCACAAGGTACTGATCCTTGCTAGCTTTGTCTTGAACGATGTAAAGACGCGAGGCTTTGTTGTCGTCAAAGAACACCATTCCTTCGCCAGAAAGCGCTTGGAGCGCGGAGATGTCTAGGCGCGCAGCCGCTGGCAGTGCTAGCGGCGCGCTCGCACCGACGTTGCTGAATTCGCTCGCGCTAGCGGGACGACTTCCAGACTGAAGCGCAGAACAGCCGCTCAAGAGGGCAATACTCGTAAGCGTCAAGGTGCCCAGAGAAAACTTCTGGGTGAGCTGTCGATACATGTTGAATCCTTTCTCAAAAGGTGAGGATGTCAATGTTGAATAAATTGTTGAGCGCGCCACCAAGAGAAGGAGCTGACTCAAGAAATTTCAGACTGTGGTTTTACACCAGGCGGGCGTTACTCGCAAGAGCAAGGACAGATTTGCGTCAAAGGGCAGGTTGTTTTTGTGAAAAGGGCGCCCATCACGGATGACGGACGCCCATCGAGCGTAGTTGCTTCTTGCGCGTTGCGCTTACTTGAGCGCTTCGAAGACGCGTGCCGTGATTTCTTCAATGGCACCGAGCCCAGAGATGGAGACGTACTTCGGCGCCGAGGCGTCGCCACTCGCGGCGAGGTCACGGTAAAACCCGACGAGTGCTTCCGTCTGGCCGTGGTAAACCTTCAGACGATTGAGAACCACTTCTTCTCGGTCGTCATCACGTTGGATGAGCGGATCGCCCGTGATGTCATCCTTGCCCTCAACCTTGGGCGGGTTGTATTTGATGTGGTAGGTGCGCCCCGAGATCGGATCGACACGACGCCCCGACATACGTTCAACGATTTCACTATCAGGCACCTGAATCTCAAGCACGTAGTCAATGGGAATACCTGCGTCTTTGAGCGCCTGGGCCTGCGGAATCGTACGGGGGAAGCCATCAAAGAGTGCACCCTTGGCCGCATCAGGCTGCGTGAGACGGTCCTTCACAAGGCCAATGATGATGTCATCGCTTACGAGTTGGCCGCGGTCCATGATTTCCTTGGCAGCGAGCCCGAGCGGCGTGCCAGCCTTAACGGCAGCGCGAAGCATATCGCCCGTGGAAATCTGGGGGATACCGAACTTTTCGCAAATGAACTTGGCTTGGGTGCCTTTACCAGCACCGGGAGGCCCAATCAGAATCAGACGCATTGGAAATACTCCTAGATGAAATGTAAGGGACTGGGACTGCTGCAGTCGGAGGCGCAGGGCGTCAACAGGGACGGCAGTACCGATCGAACATGTCCTTCGGGGGCTCGAGCGAAAAGTACGAGCTACCGTGCGCAGTGCGCTGGGGTCGGACATGTGTGAATTTGACTATTTTAGCCTGAAATGCGCACCTAACCTCAGAAATATGGAGGGTGTGCGACGCTAAAGCGCGTTGAGAGCGTGGCCTCAACGTCCTCTAGCGTGCGCCGCGCAGGGTGCACGGCGCACAGAAAAAATATGAAAATTAGCCCTCGCGCGAGGCGTAGATGGCGCGAACGCGCTCGAGATCCTCTTGGGTGTCAACCCCAGCAGGGAGTTGCTCGTTGAGAATCATGACCGCGATACGCTCTCCGTAGTAGAGCGCGCGCAACTGCTCAAGGCTCTCAAAGCGTTCAAGCGGCGCTTGGGCGAGTGTGGGGAAACGCTTCAAAAAGCGTACACGATAGGCATAGAGCCCAAGGTGGTGCAGAGCGGGTAGCCCAGCGGGTAGGCCAGCGAGTCCCTCACGGAAATGATCGCGCGGATAGGGGATGGGGGCACGAGAGAACGTAAGCGCTCGGCCTTTTTCATCGAGCACCACTTTGACCACGTTGGGATTGAGAAACGCATCAACGCTTTCAATGGGGTGCGCTGCGGTGGCCATGGCACAGTCGGGTGATTGAGCAAGGAGTGCTGCCACGCGTTCAATGACCGATACCGGCATGAGCGGCTCATCGCCCTGTACGTTCACCACAATCGCGTCGTCATCAAGGCCTAGTCTCGTGACGGCTTCAGCGAGGCGATCGGTGCCGGTGGGATGTTCTGCGCTTGTCATGACCGTTGCGATACCGTGTTGCTCGCAGGCTGCTTGCACACGGGCATCATCAACCGCCACAATCACGCGCTCGGCCGAGCTTTGTTGGGCGCGTTGCGCCACACGCACCACCATGGGCGCACCGCCAATATCAGCGAGGGGCTTACCAGGAAGACGCGTTGACTTGAGCCGCGCTGGAATGAGGACGCTAAAACTCATGATGCATCGGCCTCATCAACGAGACGTGTGCACTGACTGCGCCAATGCTCAACTTCTTCAGGGCTTAGGGCGCGGGCATTATCTTTAATCATGACAGCAATGTCGTTGCGCACCTCAAAAGCAAGGGCACAGCGGTGGCAAATCAGCTCCTCCCGTTGGCCCGTGCTCTTTTGTAGGGAGCCCTTACAGATCGGGCAGACCAAAACGTCAAAAAAAGAGGGTTTCATAACGCTAAGCGATTTCTCCGTAGTCTGCTGTCCGCATCCTCTAAAAAGGGAGCAGAGCAGAAAAGGGGTCTATTGTCAAAAGGCATGCTCAGCCGTAGCGAAGGCTACGGGTGGCGAGCGCCACTCATCCTAGGAAGCGTCTTTGCGCTTGGCTGAGTAATCAGGCAAAAGTATAGCGGAAGCCACTAGGGAGGCGAGTGGCTCAATGGCGCGAGTCCTGCGTCAGTTAAAGGCCTTAGAGAGTAGCAAGCAAAAATGAAAAATGTCACAGGAAATTTCTATAGAAAAGCCTCGTGACAATGGGAGCGACATCAAGCTCTATAGTGGCGGATGGATTTTCCCGCTTTTGCGTCTCACGGGAGTTAGTCATGGAATTTCATTCCAAAAAAAACTGGTCGCCATTTGGGATTTTAGGCATTCTACTGCCTGCGGTGGCCTTGTTTCTATTAGTTGCTTTTCCGCCACACACACTCGATCTGGCGGTCAGTAAGCTCTTTTGGCGGAACGGACATTGGCTTGGACAAGGGGTGGCGGTGGCTGAACTTGTCGGTCACGAGCTTATCAAAGTCATCCCAGCTGGGATTGCTCTGTATTATGTGTGGCTTGCGTGGCGGTTTGGAAAAGCTGGAGATAGCCTCAACCGTAGGCGTGCCGTTTTTGTTATTGTGGGCCTCTTGTTAGCGCTTTTTGCGGTTTGGTGGCTCAAACGTACCACGGGCGTGTATTGTCCTTGGTCGACGGTCCCCTTTGGCGGCGAGCAAGCGATGCTGAATCCGACTTGGCATTGGTCACGCGTGAGTGGAAATTGTTGGCCAGCTGGGCATTCAGGCACGGGCTTTGGACTATTCGTTCTCTATTTTGCTTGGCGTAGTGTGGATGTGCACAAAGCGAGGAAATGGCTTTGGGTGGCGCTGCTACTGGGGGGCTTTTGCTCTTTTCTACGCATCACGCAGGGTGCGCACTTTCTCTCGCATACGCTAGCAAGCCTTTTAATTGACTGGCTCATTGCGGCGCTACTGTATCGCTTCTGGCTTTATCCATGGGAAGTACGCGCCAAGTCGCCCTCTCCAAGTGCGCCCAACACGCTAGAGCAAGAAGCTCAGCAGCGGTATTCCCATGGTGGTTGCCGAGCGCTAACGAGTGATTGAACAACACAGAGTAAAGACTCATGAAAAAATACCTGCTCTTTACCGCCCTCTGGTGGACCATAGTTTTTGATTGGCCCTTCTGGCAGGGGGCGATTGCGTTTTACCGTAATGAGCCCAACACGCTCTTTCTCGTGTTGCTCGGAACGGCATTCGCCCTTTTGGCGGTGGCCTTTGTTCGGCTCCTCGCTTTCTTGCCTTTTAGAGTCTTTCAAGCGCTGATGGTGCTCTTGAGCATTGCGGGTGCTGCGGCCTATTGTGGGGCATTGCTCTATGGGGTGCCGATCACGCCTGACATGATGCGAAATGTCATTGCCACTGATATGCGCGAAGCGAGTGGATACCTTTCGCTCAAGACTGTGGTGATTTTCCTTTTGGCGGTTTTGCCGCCGCTTGCTGCGACATTTTTTGTCGCCAAGCCCATTGCGCGCGAACGTTGGCGATTCGTCAAAGGGCTCGGGCTCATCGTGGGGTGCTTGGTTCTTGGGCTAGGGGTCGTTGCGCTTAACTTTCAAGATGCGGCAGGGCTTTTCCGCGGAGCAAATAAGTCTCAGCGCTACTATATTGCGCCCTTTAATGTGCTCTACTCCTCTGTGCGTACAGTGGTGCAGGATGCAGCGCCCGATGAGTATAAAGTGCGCAAGGTCGTTGATGCTCGCCCAGAGATGAGTATCAAGCCCGAGCGTCCGATGCTCATGGTGGTGATGGTTGGGGAGACAACTCGCCGTGCCAATTGGGAGCTTGCAGGCTACTCGAAAGAAACCAATCCTGAACTCAAGCGTATCCCTGATCTCATCAACTTTATGCATACCACGAGTTGTGGCACGAGCACCGATGTTTCCGTGCCCTGTATGTTCAGTCGTGTGGGGCGACACAATTACGATCGTGAGCAGATTCTGCAAGAAGAGCCGCTACCGTCGCTGCTATCGCGTGCGGGCTTTAAAGTCGCTTGGATCGACAATCAATCGGGCTGTAAGGGTGCTTGCTACAACGTCGCTGAGCGCAAGGTCAACAAGGTGGATCTCTACTGCCCTGGGGGCGACTGCTTTGATGACGCGTTTTTCCCTGAGATTGACGAGGCAATCACGCATCTTTCGGCAGTTGAACCCACGGTGCTCTTTTTACACATGATGAGCTCGCATGGCCCTGCGTACTACAAACGTAGCATGCCGCAGGATAAGAAGTTTGGTCCAGAGTGCCGTGACGCCGACCTCTCAAGTTGCAGCCGCGAGAGCATTGTGGCGGCCTACGACAACAGTGTGCGCAACACGGATCGCGTGATTGCGGGGGTCATTGAACGGCTCGCTGCTGCTAAGGGTTATGACACGGCGCTCATCTACGCATCGGATCACGGGGAGAGTTTAGGAGAGGATGGCCTCTACCTACACGGTGCGCCGTGGTGGATGGCGCCTGATGTGCAAAAGGAGATTCCGATGGTGATGTGGTTCTCGCCAGAATTTAAGGCAGATTTCCATGTCAATGAAGCGCTACTGCGTGAGCGCGCGGCGAACGCTCCGAGCTCTCATGACAATCTCTACCATACGATCATGGGACTGCTTGGCGTCAAGGGTAGCACCTATGAGCGTGACTACGACTTGAATGCACCCGCGCCCTAGAGGGCGTTGCTAATCAAAATAAGGAGCCTCTCGCCTGGGCTCCTTTTTCTTTTTTAGGCAAGGGTGCAGTGGCGGCCTAGAGCAAGCGCTAGGCCGGCACTGGGTTCGCCGCGCTAGCGCTCGCTTTGTTGCGAAACGTGTGCAGCGCTTCCTCAATGCTGTCAATCAAATACGGCTCGAGATGCATATCGAGCTCAACGACCCAAATGCGCGAATCCATTGAGAGTTCAGGGTGGGTTGCACACTTGACGGCATCTTTACTCGTGATAAAGATCAGCTCTTCAGTTCGCGCCGCAAAGGGGTTTGTTGCAAAGTCAAAATGGTCGCCCAACTCGAGCGTTAAGCTCTCAATACCATGCGCACGTACCATTGCAAAGAACCGTCCAGGGGCAGCAATGCCTGCTGCGCAAAGCGCATGCAGACCCTCACGACTGATGCGCGCGGCAAGCTCATCAATACTGGCGGTTGCACCCGTGGCCAACTGACGGCAACGTCCAAACGTGCTGGAGGCCGCGTAGCGCGGAGTGCGACTTTTCACGATGACCTCACTAGGACTATTGAGCACGATGGCATCGACGGTATCGAGTCGACTCGGTGGTTCGCGTAGTGGCCCCGCCGGTAGGACGAGCCCGTTGCCGAGTCCACGTGTGCCGACGACTGCAATTTCAAAGTCACGCGCGAGTGCATGGTGCTGTAAGCCATCGTCGCTTACGATGACATCAATTTCTGGGTGCGCGGCCAGCAATGCTAAGCCTGCTTCGTAGCGGCGACGCCCAACTGCAACGGGGGCACGCGTCTCCTGTGCAATGAGTAGCGGTTCGTCGCCCACTTCAGACGCAAGACTCGTGGGCTTGACGAGTTTGACGGCATCGGCCTTACGCCCAAAACCTCGAGAGATGATGCCAGGATGCCAGCCGCGTTTGATGAGTTCACGCACAATCGTGATCGTAATCGGGGTCTTCCCCGTGCCGCCCACATAAATGTTGCCAACCACAACGACGGGAACCGGTAAGTGTGCAGGGGTTGTGCGGTGTTGGCGTGAACGGCTAATCCCGTAGAAAAGCAGAGAAAGCGGGGAGAGCGCGAACGCAAAGAGACCAAAATGATCCCACTGGCGATGTAGCCAGTTTTCTATCTTGGGTTGCGCAGTCATTGGCAGCACTCCTTGGGGGTAGAAATGCTGAACTGATCACAGAGATGGGGATAGCACGCCTGCGCGTGCATAGGTCGTGGTGGTTTGTCTGACATATCCAAAAAAAAGATGACCTGTCGAAGGTGACTTGTGAGTCACCTCTTAATCATAGCGAGATTTGATGGTCGTGAGACTTGGTTGGTGGCCGCTTTTTTTGTTAGCCACTTCGTCTGCGTTGTCCACTACCTATCCACTAGCCTGTGTATAACTTCGTGGATAACTTTGCAGAGTATTGATTTTTCAGGTGAAGAGAGCGGTTTTGGTGTTTGCGTGAGCCAAATTGTGATTTTGCTGAAACCCTTGTGGCACAAGCCTTTGAGAGGATCAGAAGGTAATGAATTTGATCCTATGCCTGTGGGAAAACCTCTAAGCCCTTGATTACACTGCGGTTGTGGATAAATTCGGCGGATTTATGGGATATGGGCTTGACAAACGGTTTCAAATCTGTATTGCGTATGGTGCACTGGGAGGCTAGCAACTAGGGGATTTCCCCAAAACGTGTGGGTAGCTATGTGGATAAGTATGGGAAAATGCAATTAAGTCGTTAAAAAATAAGAAGAAAACTCAGTTTGCCTATTTTTTAAGCAAATGAGGTGTTTGCGTGGAAAAGTCATGGTGGCGCCCCCGTTAATCCCGCTCGCGAGTAGGCTTACCCGTGATGGCGGAGAGGCGCGCGCCTTGTGGATAACTTGGGTGCTAAGTTATCCACCAGGAATGGGCGAGGGAAAATGGCGCCAACACTAGAGCTTGATTTTTGATGAAGAGTTCGTACTGCTGGTGGGTTTCTCGACTCAAGTACCTTCCTGAGCAGGCGAGTTTGCCGTGGCAGCGCGCCGTTCGGTTAGGATTGTGGTTAGGATTTCTATGTGCGCAGCCGTTAGCATCTGAGAGAAGGAACGCTGCAGCGTGCGTGCAGTCGCGAGAGTGTAATGAGTGAGGTCTGAGGTGAGTGATCCGAGACGTTTTGAAGACGTGCCTTTTTTCGATTGGGATGGTACGCCGCTAGAGCAGGCGCAACCCGTTGAGCCCCGTACACGTAGTGCACAAGGCTCGCCACGCCTCACGTCCTACGCAGAGAGCGGTGCGCGAGCATCGACGCCGCGCCCAAGCGCTGTGGGCTTAGATCGTCGCACGGGCCTTAGCCGTACGGTGAGTCGACCGCTCTCGGATTTCTCGAGCACGCCCGAGCGATTCCGTCGCCCTAGTGAAATGCCCCGAGCCGATTTTGGCAGCCAGTCTTTTGCGGGCGTTGTGCAGAGCCCTGATCCTTCGGTCATGACGGTGACGGCTGCTGTGCAGCGGCTTCGTGATGCTGTGCAGCAGCAGTTGTCGGGATTTTGGATTTCGGGTGAGGTGAGCAACTTTTCTCGCGCCTATTCTGGGCATGTCTATTTCACGCTCAAGGATGACGGCGCACAGATTCGTGCGGTCTTCTTTTCGGGCTCGCAGCGCCGCTTCCCCGTGAACTTTCAGGATGGTGATCGCATCGAGGTGCGTGGCGAGTCTGATGTCTATGTCAAGGGGGGCGACTTGCAGGTACGCGTACTCGAGTGGCGCGCCGCGGGCTTAGGCGCCCTCTACGAAGCGTATCTCAAACTTAAGGGGCGGCTTGAGCATGAGGGACTTTTTGCGGCGACGCGCAAAAAGCCACTTCCCAGGTTTGTCTCAGCGGTTGCGGTGGTAACAAGCCTTCAAGCCGCAGCCCTGCAAGACGTGCGCCGCACGCTTGCACGCCGCATGCCGTGGGTGCGTATTACCGTGTTCGATACGCTGGTGCAGGGGCAGGAAGCACCCGAGCGGATTGTGAGTGCGCTTGCGCGCGCAGATGCTTCTGGCGCAGATGCTGTGCTACTCGTGCGCGGAGGTGGCTCCTTTGAGGACTTGTTTGCCTTTAGTGACGAGCGCGTTGTGCGTGCGGTTGCTGCTATGCGTACGCCTATTGTCGCGGGGATTGGGCACGAAACTGATGAGACGCTTGCTGCGCTTGCGGCCGACATTTGTGCGTCGACGCCGACAGCGGCCGCTGAACAGCTCGGTGCGGATCTGCGCGCTTGGTTGGCAAGGCTTGATGAGGTTGGGGCGCGGCTTGCGAGTGCGCTTGCAAGGCGTTGTGACGAATTAGATCAAGCACTGGATCGACTTGAAGAGCGTACGCGTTCAGTCCCTCGCTTACTCGAAGCGCGTAGCGAGGCGCTTGAGCGTCGTGCACAGGCCCTAGAGCGGACGATGTGTGCGCAGATTCAAAACGCAGAGACTGCGCTCGGCCTCTCGAGAGGACATTTTGAACGCTCGCTCTCGGTATATCTTGCGGAGCGTTTTCGGGTTGCCGAGCGCGCCGCAAGGCTCTTGAAAAGTCCTGATGGGGCGCTTGCCGCTAAACGTAGCGCCTTTGAGAGTGCCGCTCAACGCTTAACTGCCGCAGCGCCTGTGATGGTGCTCCGCGCCGAGGAGCGTCTCGCGACCTTAGGGCGCAGGCTTCCAAACGCGGAGACGCTTTTAGCGGCGCGTGAGGCGCACCTGACAGCGATTGAGCGCAACATCGCAGCCTTTAACCCCGATACTGTGTTACTGCGTGGGTTTACGCTGGTAAGCCTTGGGGAGGAGGTGATCACGGCAGCTGCTTCGTTAAAGGTTGGTGATAACCTCTCGATTCGCTTCTCAGATGCTTCAGTGAAGGCGATGGTCACGGAAACTCCGACTAAAAAAGTAGGTCTTTAGTCGATCATGCTACGCACTTTAGGTAAACCTAATCGATGCTGGCATTGTGATACAATAATTTAATCACTAGAAAACTTTGGAGATAAGACATGTCTCAATTTACTCTGCCCCAGCTTCCCTTCGGCTTGGACGACCTTGCTCCTGCGATGAGCCGTGAAACGCTCGAATATCACTGGGGTAAGCATCATCAGACCTATGTCAACAACCTCAACAATCTGATTGCTGGCACCGAATTCGAAGGCAAGAGCCTCGAAGAAATCATCAAGACTGCCAAGGGTGGCGTTTTCAATAACGCTGCGCAGGTCTTCAACCACTCCTTCTTCTGGCAGTGCCTCACCCCCAATGGCGGCGGCGAACCCTGCTGCGACAACCTCAAGGCCGCGATTGATGCGAAGTGGGGCTCCTTTGCCGAGTTCCGTAAGGCCTTTACAGCCTCGGCGGCTGGTAACTTTGGTTCTGGCTGGACGTGGCTCGTGAAGAAGGCTGACGGTACGCTTGACATCGTGAATACGAGCAACGCTGCCACGCCGCTTACCGATGGTCTCAAGCCGCTCTTGACGCTTGACGTTTGGGAACACGCCTACTATGTCGACTATCGCAACGCTCGCCCGAAGTTCATCGATGCGTTCTTTGACAAGCTCGTGAACTGGAAGTTTGTGGCTGAGCAGTTTGCTGCTTAATGCCGCGACTGGGGAGAGAGCTGAGTCTCTTCCCCGTTAGCGAAGCCTACACGCTCTGTGAGGCTTACAGTCCTTGACGCCCTTCTGAGGTTGATGCCTTGGTGGGGCGTTCTTTTTTGCGCATGGACTTTGGTGGGCAACCGTTTAGAATGAAGGACGATACGCGTCCGCTACTGCGCTTAGAGAGGCATCTGAGCAGAGGGGCGCGCAGTGAAAAACTTCAGGAGGCCAATATGGCGACCAACACGCAGCATTCTGCTGGCAGAGCCGTTCAGAAAGAGGAAAAGCCTGCTGCACAATGGCTTGTGCTATTCATCAACGATGACTACACCCCTTTTGACTGGGTGGAACTCATATTGATGCGAATATTTGGTCATACCGCTGAGGGGGCGCATCAGGTTGCGCTACAGGTGCACACGATGGGTGCTGGTGTTGCGGGGCGGTTTGATACGCGCGAGGATGCGGTCGAGCGGGCGGAATTGACGATGGCGCTTTCAAGGCAGGCCGGTTATCCGCTCTCGACGAAGGTGCTTGAAGCAGTCTCAGGCACTTCAACATAGATGCGTCTTGATGGATGACCTCGGGCTATCTAGCAATGGGATCAATGGATTATGGAAAATGATATGACGATCACGGTGGAGGCGCGCCTTGGATGGCATTTGCGCGATCTTGCCACCATTGAAGCAGCTCTCGGAATTGACCCCGAAGAGGAAAGTTTTTGGAGTGTCTTACTACTAGCGCATCGTCTCCTTGGAATCAGCTATGTGTCCGACGCACTCGCTTGTGCCAATGCGGGTTATGTGAGACGGTGGCGAGAGGTGCTCGAAACGTTTATGAAGACGTCTTGGGCCGATGGGTGGAAGAGAGCCTCGTTGGCAGCACCTCTGCGTCGTGAGGAGATACCGGATCCGCTTAAAGAGCAAGCAGAAGTGCTTGAACCTCAAACGGCACCAGTGCCGCTTTCTTCGCTCAGGTGGAGTCGTGATGTCAGCAATCAACTCTACTTAGCAAGCATGCATGTGCTCACGAGTGCTCGTGCACCCGAGCGGCTTGATGCTATGGATTTGCTTGTGCAGTTGGTGACGTATCTTGAAGTTAACTTGGGTGATATCGTGCCTCAAGGCGATTCCACTGAGCGACTAAATGCGCTTGATATTAAGAAGGCCGACGCTGAGCTTCGTGACGCTCGTAAGCTCTTTAAGAGTGGTTATGGCAATTCGCTCGAAATCAACGAAGTCTTTGCGCCTCTAGAGCAGTGGCATTTCCCTGCGTTCATTAGTCTCTCGCTTGAGGCGTTTGTCAAAGAGGATCTAGCTCGTTTAGAGGCGCTACTGCCGGCTACGAAGGAGTTGAAACGCCTTGAGCCGCCCGCGCCAAAGCGCGAGCCGCGCGATGAGGAACTTTTGAGCCAATTGCCAGAGGGCTTGCAGCAGTGGTTACGCGAGGAAAATCTTCTAGGGGTGAAGATTGTGCATCTTGACGCCAGCGCTCTAGAGGATGAGGATTTTCCTGAGCACTTGTTTACGCCGCCGCACAGCGCTAACGAAGAGGAAACCAGCCAGCACCGAGGCGAGGCCTCTGCGGGCTTGCCTCAACTTATTATCCCGGAGGAGATTGTCAACCTCACGGTCAATCTCACGTCGCTGGCACGCCAAGGCAAACTTGATCCGCTGATTGGGCGGAAAAAAGAGCTCGATGATATTGCGTTTGCACTGAGCTGCCGCAGACGTCGGCGCGCACTCATTTTGGGTGAGCCCGGCGGCGGTAAGACCGCGCTGATCGAAGGTTTTGTGCAGTCACTTGCGGATGGAACGGCACCCAAGAGTCTTTGCCACTATGTGGTCCTGGGTCTACGCATTGAGCGCATCGTGGGAACCCGTTTCAAGGGGGGAATTGCAGAAAATATTGGCATGTTGATCAATTGGCTGCGCAAACAGACGCATGTCATGTTAGTGATTGACAATGTGCATACGATTGTCGATGGAAGCGAAGATGCTTCGCTTGAACAACTCAATGGTCTTGAGAATTTGCTCTCGCTACCAAATGTTCCCATCATTCTCTCGACTGACCATAAGAGCTGGCGTCGACGTTTGGCCGAGCGCTTTGACAAACGAGTTCAGCGCATCGAACTGAGTAGCTTGAACCTCGAAGAAGCCACTAAGGTGCTTCATGGCCTTAAAGGGCGTTATGAAGCCTTTCATAACGTCGTTTATGCTGATGGTGTGATTGAAGAGGTGGTCAAATTTTCAAAGCGGTTTATTTTGGAGATGGGCCTGCCGGAGAGCGCGATCGATGTGATCGACCAGATGGCAGCCGCGACGCGGCTCAATTATGAAAAGTCGCTCAATGCGCAGGGGCAAGAAGCTGCCGCTGTGCTCGAGGCTCAAGCTGAGCAGAACGCAGCAAGTGCCGCGCCTGCGATGCGCTCCACTTCTCACTCTGCTCAAGAGGGGGTGTCAGTTACTCAAGTCGTTCCCGAGCAAACCGCTCCAGGGAGCGCTCCGCTTACGGTGGACTGCTCGCTTCTGGCTGCAACGGTGGCGCGCTTTGCCCGCATTCCGCTCGAGCAGGTCAAAGTGGACGACCACAACAGTGTGCGTACGCTCGAAGCAGACATCCGAGCAGTGGTTTTTGGACAAGATCAAGCGATTGAAAGCGTGGTCAATGCCATCAAACTGTCGCGCTCAGGGCTGATTACGGGTGAGCGCCCGATGGGAAGTTTTCTCTTTACCGGTCCGACGGGTGTGGGGAAAACCGAGGTTGCGCGGCAGCTTGCTAAGTGTTTGAGTGTGCCGCTACTGCGCTTTGATATGTCGGAGTACTCGGAGTCGCATACTGTCAGTCGTCTGATTGGCTCGCCCGCAGGCTATGTTGGCTATGGTGAAGGGGGGCTTTTGACCGAGCAAGTCAATAAGCACCCGTACTGTGTGGTGCTCTTGGATGAAATTGAAAAAGCGCATCCCGCGCTCTTTAACTTGCTCTTGCAAGTGATGGACTATGGGCGTCTGACGGATAGCCAAGGTCGCGAGAGCGACTTCCGCAATGTCATTCTGATCATGACCAGTAACGTTGGGGCACGTGAAGGTGAGCGGCAGTCCATCGGCTTTAGTAGCGGCGTAGTGTTGGGGGACAATACCGAGGCGCTCAAGCGAGCGTTTTCTCCAGAGTTTCGTAATCGACTCGACCGTATCGTTACCTTCGCACCACTTAACGCAGAAAGCTTGCGCCGTGTGGTGGATAAGTTCCTTGGGGAACTTACGGCTCAGCTACTGCCACGCGGGGTCTCGCCGCGCTACAGTGATGCGCTCAAGGGCTACCTTATCTCCCATGGCTATGTCCCGAATATGGGTGCGCGTCCCATGCGCCGCCTTATCGACGAGAAGATTCGCCGCGAGCTGGCCGATGAGCTGCTTTTTGGGGAGCTTAAAGAAGGAGGCGAGGTCGATATCGACTACGATGCGCAAGCTGAGCGCGTGCGCTTTACCTTCCGCTCAGCTTCCCACGCGTAGCGAGCGTTGACTAGATTGAGCAAGGGGAGGGGCTCGCTGCGCGGGGCGCACCTCTCCTCTCCTTACCACGCTCAGATGCGTACGCTCACGGCGGCCGCTACATATTGAGGCGCGTTGTGCGGACGCGCTCAACGCGCTGATTGCACGCTGGCAGACGCGCGCCACTGAACATTTCTCCGCGACTCTCGGTCGATAGTACGTATAAATACCTAGTCGAAAATTATCGTAGATAATCTGCGGAAAACACTTAATTTTACAAGCAATATCAATGACTTATGGAATATTGAATTTTGCGTATCATGGGGTGGTGTTGCGGAATTACCCTTCTTAGGGATGGAAAATCGGCCAAACCGTAAAAATTCACTACAAATAATGATGTCAGAGGCTTTCACAAATTGCCTAAATCAACCAATTTTTCCCCACTAATTTAGATGTAGATAGTTGATTTTGCTTTGAAATAATAGTATTGGTGGAGAAAAATTACGGTTCTATTTTTATATCTGTATATATACGTACTCTAATTGATATAGATCGGAGGTGTTACAGACGCTCCAAAAGCTGAGTGTTAAACTCAACCATAACAAAGTTATGACTATTGATGTGTTGAAATCAATAGTTAAAAACAATCGAATTGTAGACCCGCTTCCACTGAGCGGGTCATGTTATGAAGGAGTCTCTGATGAACCTCATCGACAAGAAATACGGCCTTTTCATCAATGGCGAATGGGTTGACGCAGAAGGCGGAAAGACCTTTGAAACGTTCAATCCGGCTACGGGTGAAAAGCTAGCGGACTGTGCCGATGCATCTCCTGCCGATATTGACCGTGCTGTGAAGGCTGCGCGTGAGGCGTTCCCCGCTTGGAGCAAAACGAGCGTGCAGGACCGTGCCAACATGCTTCTGAAGATTGCCGATTTGATTGAAGCGAACCTCGATCACTTGGCTCGTGTTGAAACGATGGACAATGGCAAGCCCTTGCGTGAAACCACGCTCGTTGACCTGCCGCTCACGGTTGACCATTTCCGCTACTTTGCGGGTGCCATTCGTGCTGAAGAAGGTAGCGCAACGATGATCGATGAAAACACGATGAGTATCGTGTTGCACGAGCCGATTGGTGTTGTCGGTCAGATTATTCCTTGGAATTTCCCGATTTTGATGGCGGCTTGGAAGCTTGCGCCGGCGCTTGCTGCGGGTAACACCGTGGTGATCAAGAGCTCGTCGGCCACGCCGTTGAGCCTCAATGAACTCGTCAAGCTGATGAGCCAGGTATTGCCGAAGGGTGTGGTCAACGTGATTACCGGTCGAGGTGCCGTCTCCGGTCAGGCCATGCTGGATAATCCAGGCTTTGACAAGCTCGCCTTCACGGGCTCGACGGAAGTGGGTTACAACGTTGCGGAAGCTGCTGCCAAGCGCCTTATCCCTGCGACGCTGGAGCTCGGTGGTAAGAGCGCCAATATCATCTTTGATGACGCGCAGCTCGACAAGGCGATTGAAGGTGCCCAGATCGGTATCCTCTTTAATCAGGGTCAGGTTTGCTGCGCAGGCTCGCGTATCTTCGTTCAGGAAGGCATCTACGATGAGTTTGTGAAGAAGCTCGGCGAAGCCTTTGACAAGGTCAAGGTCGGCGATCCGCTCGATATGTCCACGCAGGTTGGCTCTCAGGTCAATGTGCGTCAGCTCAACAAGATCATGAGCTATGTGGAAATCGCTCAGCAAGAGGGCGGCAAGATCGTCGCGGGTGGAAAGCCAGCTTCCGACAAGGGTGCTTTTATGCGCCCGACGCTGATCGCTGTTGAGAACAACGATGTGCGTGTTGCGCAGGAAGAAATCTTCGGGCCGGTTGCCGTGGTGATTAAGTTCAAGACGGAAGAAGATGCCATCAAGATGGCTAATGACTCCGAATACGGTCTTGGCGGCGCCGTCTGGACGCGCGACATCAACCGCGCACTGCGTGTAGCCAATGCTGTGCGTACGGGTCGTATGTGGGTCAATACCTACAATGAACTGCCCGCTCACGCGCCGTTCGGTGGCTATAAGAAGTCGGGTATCGGCCGCGAAACGCACAAGATGATGCTTGCACATTACTCGCAGGCGAAGAACATCTTCATTTCGCTCTCCGAAAAGAAGCGCGGTTTCTTCTAAACGAGCCGAGCGGTATCACCGAGGCGAGTGAGTGCGTACTGCGCGAGCTAACTCGCTGAGGTGAGCGCCTCAGGCAAAGCGACAGGGGCTCTCGGGATTTTCTCGGGGGCCTTTGTCTTTTTTGCCTTTGGCGCGTTGCTTTTTCCCATAGGATCGGGCGGTGCAGATCCTGCCCGCTATAATGAAAATAGTCCCAAGTCTTTGAGGACAGTCCCTAGCGCTTGTGCGGCGCGTGGATTCTTGATCCGGGAACGGAACTTTCACCTGCTCTAAAGAGGATATGGGCAGAGCGAGAGCATACCGTGTGTGCTCGCTTCTGCCTCTCAATGCTATGACCGATACTGCTGAACTTTGTCGTGACATCCAGATGAAGCTCCCTGACGAGATCTGGATGCTGGATGCGCTTGAGCGCTACCGTCATGGCGCGCGCTATACCGAGGATTTTGCTTCGATGGACGGCGCCTACTATATCTTCGGTGTCATTGAAGTGCCGCTTGCCTACACAGAGGGCAGCTTTACTTGGGGTTGTTGGGTTGAGGTGAGCCGTGCGCTACATGACGCGTATCTTGAGGCGTTTCAAGAGAGCGACGCGGATCGCTTGAGCGGTACAGGCATTCTCGCCAATAGCATCCCAGGCTATGAGGATGCCGACAAGTCCCCCGTTCATATCACCTTCTCCTCGGAACGTCGCCCCGTCATTATTTTGGATGCGGGAAACAGCCTCGCGGACGATCAAGTCGCTGGGCTCTCCGAACAAGACCATCATCTGCTCGATGAGGTTCTCTTTGGCGATGACGATGAAGAGGACGAGGAGGACTTTGAAGAGTCCGAGCGCTAAGTGTGGCGAGACGCGAGCGGCAGGCTCGCTCTAGACCTCGCCTTTGACGTGTGCCGCCCATTGACCTCTCCCAGAGGCCACGGCGGCACTTTCTTTAGCGCGTGCCTGTGGAACCAAAGCCACCCGTACCGCGTTCACTAGCGCTGAATTCGTCAACCAAGTTGAATTCGGCCTGCATCACAGGAATGATCACGAGCTGCGCAAGACGCTCAAACGGCTCGAGTACAAAGGGCTCGTTGCCGCGGTTCCAAGTTGAAATCATCAGTTCACCCTGGTAGTCGGCATCGATCAGGCCAACTAAGTTTCCAAGCACGATCCCTTTCTTATGCCCTAGGCCGGAGCGCGGCAGAATGACGGCGGCATAACGGGGATCCCCAATATGAATAGCAAGACCCGTACGGACGAGCTTTGTTTCGCCGGGCGCAATGGTGAGCGGCTCATCGAGCAGCGCACGAAGATCGAGCCCAGCAGAGCCCGCTGTGGCGTAGGCGGGAAGGCGTTCCTTCATGCGAGGGTCAAGGATTTTTAGATCAACTTTCATGGAGTTTCCGTTGTGCGTTGAGGTGATTGGTTTGGAATGCGTTGGGCGAGGGGGCACCGCTTGGCGCCACAGCCATGCGCGCGTCTAGACGCAAAATGAGCGTCAAGCGGGCTCATCAGCGCGCTGTTAGTGAGCCCGCGCCTTGAGTAGCTCGGCGAGTCGCGCGAGCACCGCCTCGGCAATGCTGTATTTATCTGCTTTCTCTACAGGGGTTGTGCGATCAGCTTCGACCAAGAGCACGCTATTATAGTCGCTGCCGAGCGCGCTCCCAGCATGGTTCGCAACGACCATGGCACAGCCCTTTCTTAGACATTTGCCTCGGGCATAGGCTTCAAGATTTTCTGCTTCGGCAGCAAACCCTACGGTGAGCGGCGCGTTTTGAAGCGCACCAACGGTCGCGAGGATATCGGGATTTTCTTCCAGCTCGAGGCGAGGGGGTGCACCATGCTGTTTTTTGAGTTTGCCCTGCGTGCTCGATTTAATGCGCCAGTCTGCCACCGCCGCGACGCTGATAAACGCATCCCACACCGTGCCATCCTGTAAGGTCTCGAGTACGGCGTCGAGCATTTCTCGGGCGCTTACGACATTAAGTCGTTTGACGCCTTCTGGCGTTTTGAGGGAAACAGGCCCCGAAATCAGTGTGACCTCTGCACCTGCCGCGCGCGCGGCCCGTGCAAGCGCGTACCCTTGTTTACCCGAGCTCAAGTTCGTGATGCCACGCACGTCGTCAATGGCCTCGTAAGTGGGGCCTGCTGTGAGAAGGATGCGTTTCCCAGCGAGCGTTTTCGCAACAAAGTGCGCGTCGATTCGCTCTGCAATATCGGCGGGCTCCATCATACGGCCGCCACCTTGATCGCCGCAGGCTTGTTCCCCCTCGACGGGACCAGCAAACTCAATGCCGTCCGCTTTGAGCAGCGCAACATTGCGCACGGTCGCTGGGTTCTGCCACATGAAGCGGTTCATCGCGGGCACGATGAGCACCGCTGTGCGGTGTGCAAGGAGCAGTGTACTGACGAGGTCATCGGCGATGCCATGCGCAGCTTTTGCAATGATGTTGGCGGTAGCAGGCATGACAACGAGTAAGTCGCTCTGGCGGTTGAGATCAATGTGCGGCATACCGCCCTTGCCATCGTGGTGCCATTCGGTTAAAGCGACGGGGTTGCCTGAGAGATTTTCAAAAGTGAGTGCGCTCACAAACTCGGTGGCGTGTGCTGTCATCGCAACATGCACTTCGTAGCCTTTTCGTCGCAGGAGTCGGACGAGCTCACAGGCTTTGTAGAGAGCAATCCCGCCCGTGAGGGCAAGCGTAATACGATGGCTTTGCATAGTGTTCCTTCCGGATTCAGAAGCGTTTTTTGGCGGGTTTTAGCATAGGAAGCTGCGAGAACCCGCTGTTTTTCTCGCCACTGAGTATACGATCTGTGAAGCGCTATAGCAAAGCCTGCGTGAGTTGAGGTTCGGGGAGCGCTGCCGCGCGTACTTGCGGTAAGTCGCGCGGCACGCGCTCTCTTTTAGGCATCTAGCGGGGCAGCGCCTTCTTCAGGCCCCTTGAGTGGGCGCCCGACCGGTGAGCCTGCGGGGCGATTCTCAGCAAGTGCGCGGCGGATCGACTCGGCTGCGGAGCGCATCGCCGCTTCACGTGCATCGATAAAGGCTAGCAGTGGTTGCTGAGGTAGCTCATCCCAGATGCCAGGGTCTTTGCCAACAACTGTGATGGGAAGCACACGGTTAAGGGTGCGAGCAATCTCCACCACGCGTAGTGCTTCGGTGGTGTTGTCAAAGAGAATCAACTGACGCGCACGCATAACACGAGCATTCATGAGCGTCTGTGGATCCGTAGCGGAGCCCACAATGACCGAGAATCCTTCTTTGATGAGGTTGTCTGCCACATCGTGGTGCGACATGAGCGCAACAAGTGGCACGCCGGTGGCTGCTAACGTACGAATCAGCAGTAGCGCGGAGCGGTTTTCACCAATGATGACCACGGGCTCACTGTGTGTGCTTTCACTCGACTCCATGAGCTTTGTGAAGGGACCCTCACGGCGGTTGGCTTCTCGTACCCATTCCCAACGCTCAATCATGAGCGCTTTGATCTTAGGAATGAGATAGAAGGCCACTGGATTGAGTGCAATCGAGAGAATGGCGGCGCCAACGATCAAGTTGACCGCATAGTCATTGGCAAGATCGAGACTTTTGGCCTGCACCACCAAAATGAACGAAAATTCGCCGATTTGCGCTAGCGCTGCACTGACCGTGAAGGACGTGTGTAGTGGGTATTTGAGTAGGTGCACCAGGCCAAAAGCGACGGCACTTTTGCCGAGCATGATGATGAGCAGTACCGTCAGTACATGTAGGGGCGCTTCGAGCAAAATATGCCAGTCAAAGAGCATGCCGACCCCCACAAAGAAGAGCACCGAGAACGCGTCTTGGAAGGGGAGGGTTTCCGAGGCGGCGCGATGAGCAAAGCTTGATTCGCGCATGACGGCCCCAGCAAAAAAGGCGCCGAGCGCAAAGCTCACATGGAAGAACTCCGCTGCGCCATACGCTACGCCCACAGCAATGGCCAAAATGAATAGCGTAAAGAGCTCACGCGAACCCGTGCGCGCAATTTCCGAGAGTGCCCAAGGGAGTACGCGCTTGCCGACCACAAGCATCGTGGCGACAAACGCACTCACGTTGAAAACGGTGATACCAATTTGCCAGAGCACATCTTTTGCGGTGATCGTCGCCCCCGTGCCACTGCCGCCCGTTAGCCCCGCCACCACGGGCAGTAACACGAGAATAAGTACCGTGGCAATGTCTTCGACGACGAGCCAACCCACAGCGATTTGACCGTCCATCGAATTGAGAATGCCGCGCACCTCTAGCGCTTTGATTAGCACGACGGTGGAGGCGCAGGAGAGACAAAGCCCGAGCACGAGGGCCTTGCCCCAGTTCCAATCCCAGAAAAAGTGCGCCGCCACACCCCCGAGGAGAGTGGCGAAAAACATCTGCAAGATGGCGCCAGGAACCGCAATCCCTTTGACCTTGAGGAGGTCTTTAAAGGAAAAGTGCAATCCAACGCCAAACATCAAGAGCATCACGCCGATCTCGGAGAGTTGACCAGCGAGTGCAGGATCGGCGTAGACGCCAGGCGTGTATTTGCCCGCAGCAATCCCTGCTAGGAGATATCCCACGAGTGGGGGAGAGCGGAAAAAACGTTCGGCAATAAAACCGAAGACGAGGGCGAGGGTGAAAGCTATCACCAACGTAGAGATGAGGGGAAGAGAGTGTTCCATGGATTGGGCTTCGTTATTTGTTGTGTTTGTTGACGGAAGATCCCACCTAGGAATAGGCAGATTTTTTACTTATTTTAGAGGAATGAGGCTTCGGAGTCTTTGCAACACAGGGCGATAAAATGTTGCAAAATGCCAACAATAGCTGTGGAGATGATGAAAATTAAGTGTGGTAGGACGGAATACTGAGCGCGTTGTTGACAAAGATGCTGAAACTCTCCCTCCATAGGTGAGAGTTGTGGCGAAAAAATCTCCACCCTAAAGGTTGGGTGGAGATTGGTGTCAACTCAACGCACAGTGCGATGAGTTGACTGAGCAAGGTGCTCGCAGCGAGCAATCAACGCTTTGTGCGGGTGCGCAGTCCGAAAAACTCATCAATGATGAGCAGACCCGCGCCCACGCAGATGGCAATATCGGCGACGTTGAACGCTGGCCAGTGCATCCCATTGACATAGAAGTCAAGAAAGTCGATGACGTAGCCACGGAACAAGCGGTCGACGAGGTTGCCCGCTGCACCCGCGCAAATCGAGGCGAGCGCAAGCGAGAGCATGACATGCTCGCTCTGACGTCGCAGAATGCGTAGCATCACGACAATGACCACAATGGCCAACGCGCTAAATAGCCACATCTGCCAGCCGCCAGCATGAGCAAGAAACGAGAAGGCGGCACCGCGGTTGAAGGCCAACACTAAGTTGAAGCCCGGAAAGACCGGACTGACTTGTCCGGGCTCAAAGGTGTGGGCAAAGTAGTACTTTGTCCCTTGATCAAGTGCAAAGAGCGCAAAAATGATCAAAAGCCAAAGCACATACTTGCCGTTGTGCCGATCGCTACGTAAGCGGGCATTGCCTGCCATAGCGGTTCCTTGCTTTTAGGCGAAGCGGCGAGTTTCGCCGGCGCCAAAGAGGTTGGAGATACAACGCGGGCAGAGCGTGGGATGCTCGCTATTGCTACCAACGCCCGCGACATAGTGCCAGCAGCGGGCGCACTTCTGCTCGGTAGCAACCGTCACCGAGAGATGCGTGCTGTCGTCGGCGCTCTTGACGAGGTCAACGTGGCTGACGATCATCACAAAGCGCAGCTCCTCACCGAGGCTAGCGAGGTCTTCGTAGAGCGCAGCCGGCACTTCGATACGGGCATTGGCCGCAAGAGAGCTACCGAGGCCGCTCTGTTCACGCTGCTCTTCGATGGCCTTTTGCAGATCGGCTCGTACCGCACGGATGCGTGCCCACTTCGCGAGCAGGGCTTCTGCATCGGCGGGCGCAGGCAGCGGCTCAAACGTTTCAGCAAAGATCGAGCCGATTTCGTTCGGAGAGAAGATAGCAAAGGCTTCTTCTGCGGTAAACGAGAGGATCGGCGCGATCAATCGCAGGAACGTCTTCGTGATGTAGTAGAGCGCGGTTTGAGCCGAGCGGCGAGCACGGCTATTGGGGGCCGTCGTGTAGAGACGATCCTTGAGCACGTCTAGATAGAAGCCACCGAGGTCGGTCGAGGCGAAGGTCTGCAAGAGGTTCGTCACGTTGTGGAAACGGAACTCCTTGTACTCGGCAAGCACGCTCTGCTGGAACGCTTCGGTATAGGCGATAGCCCAGCGATCGAGCTCGGTGAGCTCATCCACGGGGAGCATATCGTGTTTCGGATCGAAGTCAGAGGTGTTCGCCAAGAGGAATCGCAGCGTATTGCGCAGACGGCGATAGCTTTCCACGACACGCTTCAGAATCGTCTTACCGAGACGCAGTTCACCTGAGTAGTCGGTGCTACCGACCCAGAGGCGGAGAATTTCAGCGCCGAACTGCTCGCTGATTTCCTGCGGACGGACGATGTTGCCCTTGGACTTGGACATCTTTTCGCCCTTTTCGTCAACGACGAAACCGTGCGTGAGCAGCATGTCGTACGGAGGACGACCGTCGAGCATGGTGGAGGTGAGCAACGAGCTGTGGAACCAACCGCGGTGCTGATCGCTCCCCTCAAGGTAGAGGTCCGCAGGCCACTGCAACAAGTCCTTGTGAGAGCCGCGCAACACCGTGAAGTGCGTCACACCGCTATCGAACCAAACGTCGAGAATGTCTGTGCTCTTGACGTAGTTGGCCGCATCAGCGCCCAAGAAGTCCTCAGGCTTGCTACGAGACCACGCTTCGATGCCCTGGGCTTCGACCAACTCGATGACACGGTCCATGATCGCGAGCGTATCGGGATGCAGTTCCCCTGTTTCCTTATGAAGGAAGAATGGGAGCGGTACCCCCCAATTGCGCTGGCGCGAGATGCACCAGTCGGGGCGGTTTTCGATCATGGCGTAGAGTCGATTAATACCCCAAGCAGGGAAGAACTTCGTGTTCTTGACGCCTTCAAGAGCCTTTTCGCGCAACGAGTGTTCGCTCGGCTTGGTATTGAGCACGCCCTTGGTGTCAGCATCGGGCTGATCCATGCGAATAAACCACTGGCTCGTTGCACGGTAGATGAGCGGCGTCTTATGACGCCAGCAGTGCATGTAGCTGTGCTGCATCTTGCCCTGCGCGAGCAAACTGCCAGCGAGGTTGAGCGCTTCGATGATCTTGGGTTGTGCGGCCCAGATGTTCATGCCGCCAAAGAGCGGCAGATCATCGGCGTAGACACCATCTCCCTTCACAGGGGTGAGAATGTCGTCGTTGGTGAAGCCGTTGTTTTTGCAGGAGAGATAGTCGTCCAAACCATAGGCTGGCGCCGAGTGCACGATACCCGTACCAGCGCTTGCATCAACGTAGTCCGCAAGGAACACGGGTGAGAGGCGACGGTAGCCTGCTTCAAGCTCATAGAGCGGGTGACGGAAGGCGACGTGGTCAAGCGCAGCACCCTTAACGGTGGCCTTGACCGTACCGTTCAAGCCGTAGCGCTTGAGTGCGTCTTCGGCGAGGCCCGCAGCCAAAATAAGCAGACGATCGCCCGTATCAACGAGCGCGTAGTCCAGCTCGGGATTGACGTTGAGCGCTTGGTTGGCTGGCAACGTCCAAGGGGTTGTCGTCCAGATGACGACATAGACGGGCTTCTCAAGCGTGGTATTGAATGCACGCTCAAGCCCTTCTTTGCTTGAAGGGTCAAGCGCAAAGGCAACGTCAACGGTATAGCTTTCGACGTCCTTGTATTCGACTTCTGCTTCAGCCAACGCGCTCTGGCAGTCAAAGCACCAGTTGACGGGTTTGAGCCCGCGGTAGACGTAGCCCTTTTCCATCACGTGCTTGAGTACACGGATTTCTTCGGCTTCGTTCGTGTAGCGCATCGTGCGATAGGGATTGTCCCAGAAACCAAGCACTCCCAAGCGCTTGAAGTCCGCGAGCTGCAACAGACTCTGCTCCATGGCATATTCACGTGCAAGGCGTTGCGTCTCGTCTGCCGGCAGATTCTTACCGTGGAGCTTTTCGATCTGAACTTCGATCGGCATGCCGTGGCAATCCCAACCTGGTACATACGGCGCGTTGTAGCCCTCGAGGAGTTTCTCCTTGACGATCATGTCCTTGAGGATCTTGTTGACGGCATGGCCGACGTGGATGGTGCCGTTGGCATAGGGAGGACCATCATGGAGGATGAACTTTTTGGCGTCACGGCGCGCGTCGATAATGCGCTCGTAGAGGTGTGATTCGTCCCAGGCTTTAATCCAGCCGGGTTCACGCTGCGCGAGATTCCCTCGCATGGGGAAGGGGGTATCCGGTAGGTTGAGCGGATACTTCTTGGAATCGGCGTCATTGGCCGTGTTGGCATCTTTTGCCATGGAAATCTCCTGGCCCCCTCGGGCTCTTCAGTTGATTAAACATGGGTGCACAAATTGTCAGCGTCGACCGATTACTCTGGCTTTGGGCTGACAGTGCTGTCCGCAAGGGGACAGCCTAAAATCCGACGGGCACTCCGTGCGTCGGATTCGATGGCAGCTCGAAGTTCTTCGAGCCCCGAAAACTTTTTCTCGCCGCGTAGCCGCTCGACAAACTCGACTTCGACAACGCGACCATAGGCATCCCCTTGCCAGTCAAAGACATGCGTTTCCAACAGGTAGCGCCCGTCGCTTTCAACCGTGGGTTTACGCCCAATCGACGCAACGCCGTTGAGGCCAATACCTGCGGATAGACCACGGATGCGTACAGCAAAGATTCCATCGACGGCGGGGTGCGCTTGGGATCCCGGCGGAATTGGCGCCATGTTGAGGGTCGGAAAGCCGAGTGTGCGACCTAGCGCCGCCCCGTGAATGACGCGTCCAGTCATGCTGTAGGGGCGTCCGAGCATCTGCGCTGCTTCGAAGAGGTCACCCGCGCGAAGCACTTCACGAATGCGCGAGCTGCTGATGCGGCTTTCTTCGTGATAGACCATGGGCTGCACGTAGAGCTCGAACGGATAGCGCGCGCTCATCGTCGAGAGCGTCTCGACGCTTCCCGAGCGATCGCTACCGAAACGAAAATCTTCACCCACCGTGATCCAATAGGTTTCCAGTCCTTTGAGCAGGATCTCAGTGACGAAGTCCTGAGCACTCAAACTCGCGAGAGACCGGTGGAAGGGCAGAATGTAGACCCGTTCAATACCCGTATTGAGAATTCTGAGAACCTTGTCGTAGAGCGTGGAGATGCGAACAATCTCGCCGCCGCGACCGAAGAAGTCCTTCGGATGCGGTTCGAACGTCACCACAGAAGGGACGAGCCCCCTGTCGTGAGCCGCTGCGCAGACCATCCTCAAGAGAGACTGATGTCCAAGGTGTACGCCATCAAAGTTGCCAATAGCAACGGCAGAAGGACGTTTCAGCAGAGGATCAGGTAAACCACGAAAAACGCGCATGGCTATCAAAAGGTTATTGGTAAAAGGGTGATTTTTGATTATACGGAATTTCACCGTACTTTCAGCACCTCTAGGTAAAATAGCGGATAGAATGTGCGCCTTCAAACGCCTAGTATGGCGCTTTGTGGCAGGCTAGAGCCCTCATTCGCACGATGTTTGAGCTGGTGTTGTGTTCTGGTTTTGCTCAATGGGTCACGTGCCAGGGCACGCTTCCCAACTCTGCTCACCTCTTTTAGGAGTCGTTCGTGAAGAACATCGTCATTTTGATCTCGGGCCGCGGAAGCAATTTTGAAGCGATCCTGAACGCCTCGCGCCAAGAGGATTGGGCGGGGCGGTTTGGTGCTCGCATTCGTGCGGTTATTAGTAACCGTCCAGAGGCCGCCGGGCTTGTGACGGCAGCGCACAACGGTATTGAGGCCGTGGCGCTCGACCATAAAGCTTTTGCGAGCCGTGAGGCCTTTGATGAGAAGCTCGCAGAGTGTGTGCAAAGCTACGAGCCCGATGTCGTAGTGCTCGCTGGTTTTATGCGTATTCTCACGGAAGGCTTTGTGCGGCGTTTTGAGGGGCGGCTACTCAATATTCATCCCGCGATCCTGCCGCTTTTCCCTGGGCTCGATACGCATCGACGTGCGATTGAGGCAGGTTGCCGCGTGCATGGCTCGACCGTACACTTTGTGAGTCCCGTGCTTGACGGGGGCGCCATTATCGGTCAAGCGGTGCTGAGAGTGCTTCCTTCTGATGACCCTGAGGCGCTCGCGCATCGGGGACTTGCGCTCGAGCACGTGCTGTACCCGCGTTGCGTGCGCGCGCTGATTACGGGGCGCGTTCGCTTAGAGAACAATCGTGCTGTGATGGATGATGAAACGGCACGCGAATTGACGATTTTTGGTTGAGTGAGTTGGCGTTAGAGCATACACGGGCCTGCTCCGATCGGGCGCAGCCTACGGTTGAGAGGCTTCAGCCCAACCCTCCCCATTAACTATTGTGAGAACACTAGCACTATGGCAGAAAATGCTTTCCCCAAGCGCCATGCGTTTGCGCGTCCCAAGAAGCGCCGCGCCGAGCGCACTGAATCCCCCCGCCGTACCGAGCGGCAGCGTGCCGCAAGCAAGCGTCAGCGTGAAGCTGCACGCGCTGGCTTTGAGAAGGGGGCGCAGACACCTGAGAAACGTATGGCGCCGCTCAATCCTGGGCAGGTCCGTATCACGAGCCTCATTATTGATGAATTAACTCGTGCACTTGCCGTGATTCTCAAGCTCGATGGCCCCGCGGACGTGCTCATGAAGCTCTTTTTTAAGAGCAACCCACAGCTCGGCATGCGTGAGCGCGGCTTGATCGCAGAAGGGATTTACTATGCGCTACGGCACTACGCATCGATTCGCTGGGCCATGCGCCCGGTGCGTGCAGATCGTGCTCCACGGCTTGCTGCGCTCGTGACGCTAGCACGTCAGCATGGGCTTGAGAGTTTGCCGCCCAATGCGATTGGGCAGGAAGAGGGACCGCTTAAAAATATTCTCGCGCAGGATCTTTCTGCTGCGCCCGCACACGTTCGCGCGGAGCTCCCCCAGTGGCTCTACGATTTGCTTGAAGCGCAGTACGACGATACCGCTGTGCTTTACCCGTCAATGCTCGAAGGGGCTCCGCTCGACTTGCGTGTCAATCTTCTTAAGGCTACTCGTGCTCAAGTGCTAGCAGAACTTGAAAAAAATGGCGTGGCTGCGTTTGCTACCCCCTACAGCCCCGACGGGATTCGTCTGCCGACCAAGCCTGGTTTGACACAGTGGCCGGTTTACAAAGATGGCCTTGTCGACGTACAGGATGAAGGTAGTCAGCTCGTGGCGCGCTTGGTGCAGCCGCATCGTCGAGAGATGATTTGCGACTTTTGCGCTGGCGCCGGTGGCAAGACGCTCGCGATGGGGGCGCTTATGCGCTCGACGGGACGGCTCTACGCGTTTGACGTCAATGAAAAGCGTCTCAATGGCATGATGCCCCGTGTGCGTCGCGCTGGTCTCACGAATGTGCATCCCATTGCGATTCGCAATGAACGCGACAACCGTGTCAAGCGCCTGCAGGGTAAGTTTGACCGTGTGCTTATCGATGCTCCGTGTACGGGAACAGGTACCTTCCGCCGTAATCCCGACCTCAAGTGGCGTCTGAGCCCAGAGGAGCTTGAACGCATCAATGCGATTCAAAAAAGTGTTCTCGAGGAAGCTAGCAAACTCGTGAAGGCGGGAGGGCGTCTCGTTTATGCGACCTGCTCCATGCTGAAGCGCGAAAATCAGGATGTGGTGGAAGCGTTCTTGGCCGAGCATCCCGATTGGCACGTGGTACCTGCTCTCGAAGTGCTCGCTCAGCAGGGCATTGTGTTTGACCCCGAAGCGGCAGCGCGCTTTGGTGATTACTTCCAGATGTTGCCGCACGTGCACAACACCGATGGTTTCTTTGCCGCGGTACTCGTGAAGGATTGATGTGCTGAGGAGCTTGCTGGTCTCGCGCCCGCAAGCTGTAGCATGCCTAAACAGAGAGGCGTTCTCCACCTGTGGGAGAGCGCCTTTTTTTCGAAGACTCAAAGAAAAAGGCCTCTAACCACCTTGTTAGAAGCCTAAAAAGCAAAATGCTCGGCTAGCATCAACCGAGCATTTTCGCCAGAAACTCATCGCTCGAATTACTTGAGCTTGGTTTCCTTGTAAACCACGTGCTTACGAGCCACGGGGTCGAACTTGGAGATTTCCATCTTGCCGGAGGAATTCTTCTTGTTCTTCGTCGTGGTGTAGAAGTGACCGGTACCGGCCGTGGATTCGAGCTTGATCTTTTCACGTGCGCCTTTTGCCATGGTGAACTCCTAATTAGATTTCGCCGCGGGCGCGAAGGTCCGCCAAAACCGCATCAATACCAATCTTATCAACCGTGCGAAGGCCAGCCGTCGTCAAACGCAGACGAACCCAACGGTTTTCACTTTCAACCCAGAAACGGCGGTACTGCAGATTGGGCATGAAGCGACGCTTTGTTTTATTGTTCGCGTGCGAGACGTGATGGCCGACCATCGGCGCCTTACCGGTGACTTGACACACTCGTGCCATCTCTAACTCCAGTCAAAATTTGAAATAAAAACATCTCGCAGGCTCAAACCTCAAACGCATTCAAGGAAGCCACGCGAGCGCAGAAAGAATGAGATTATACGCCAGAATGACTTTTGATTTCCACTCATGCAGGCAAGAAAATGCCTCGAGCTGATTCCCCACAGTGTCAGTACAGGGAGTCTGGAGCACCAAAAATTTCAGACGTGGAGCGCATTCTACCGATTTTTTCCAGAGTTGTGTGAGCGGAAGGAGACTTTTTTTGAAGCGCTAATCTTGACGGGGCCCTCACCATGGCGGGCATCGCACGTGCACAGTGCTAAGAGCGTTTCTGTACAATGCGGGAAAGGAGCCGAGCGCGGCTACTCGCCAACGCGATGCTCTCTTCGATATGCCGAGCGGGCCGCTGAGGCCCATTATTTTCTCTAGGTGTCCTCTTTTTTGAGGAGGACGCTTCTGCCTCGAGGAATCACGAACGATGAAGATTCTGCTTGCTCAACCACGCGGCTTTTGTGCCGGCGTTACCCGTGCGATTGCCATCGTCGAGCGCGCCCTTAAGATCTATGGCGCACCGATCTATGTGCGTCATGAGATCGTGCATAACCGTACGGTGGTTAATAACCTGCGTGAGCGTGGTGCAGTGTTTGTGGATGATCTCTCCGAGGTGCCAGCTGGCGCGACGGTGGTCTTTTCTGCGCATGGCGTGCCACGTGCCGTAAGCGAAGAAGCCTCGCGCCGTGGACTACGAGTCTTTGACGCGACGTGCCCGCTTGTGACCAAGGTGCACCGTGAGGTGGGACGTATGCGTGAGCAGGGACGTCGCATTCTCATGATTGGTCACGCTGGCCATCCCGAAGTCGAAGGGACGATGGGGCAGGTCAAGGATGGGATTGAGCTGATTGAGACGGTCGACGATATTGAGGCACTGCCCTACACCAATCAGGATAGCCTTGCGTATGTGACGCAGACCACGATCAGTGCTGACGACAGTCACGGCATGATTGAGGCGCTCAGACGGCGTTTCCCGCTTATTCATGAGCCCAAGCAACAAGATATTTGCTACGCCACGCAAAATCGCCAAGAAGCGGTGAAGCAGTTAGTGCGTGCGGGCGTGGATGTGGTGCTGGTGATCGGGTCCGCGACGAGCTCCAACTCCAACAGACTTCGCGAGGTTGCCGAGCGAGAAGGGTGCCGTGCGTACTTGGTCGATACGGCCGAGCATGTTGATCCCAAGTGGTTCGAGGGCATCCGTAGTGTGGGAGTGACGGCCGGTGCCTCAGCGCCCGAAGAGCTCGTACAGGGCGTGGTGAATTATCTTATTGAAAAGTGCGGGGCGAGCCCCGCAGTGGCTCTTGAAGGAGTTGAGGAGAACGTTGCGTTCCCGCTCCCTAAGGGGCTTTGGGAGAGCGATCTCGCGGAGTGCGAGGAGGATCGCGACAGCAAGTAAATGGTTGCGTAGGTTTCTGAGCTCGCCCAATTCTCGTTTAAAAGGAACTAATCGTATGTCTAAGGACAAACATCAGAGTCTTACCCCCGCCACACAGTGGCTTAAAGCGCACAACATTGCTTTTGAGGAATACTCCTACGAGTACGAAGACCATGGCGGCGCGCTACAGGCGGCGCAAGAGGTCGGTATTGATGCGCATCAGGTGGTCAAGACCTTGATTATGGAGGATGAGCACGGCAAGCCTTTGGTTATTCTGATGCATGGTGACAAGAATGTCTCCACGAAGAATCTTGCTCGCCAGATTGGTGTCAAGAGTGTGAACCCCTGCAAGCCAGATCAGGCTCAGCGTAATTCTGGCTACATGGTGGGAGGCACCAGTCCCTTTGGAACGCGAAAGGCGATGCCAGTTTATGTAGAAAGCACGATTCTCGCCTTTGATAAGATCATCATTAACGGCGGGCGTCGCGGCTATCAGGTGGGGATTGACCCCAAGGTGCTTGTGGATGTGTTGGGCGCCAAGCCTGTTGAGTGCGCGATCGATAAGTAAGGCGGAAAACGCAGTATCTACGTAAAGCGCGGGTGTCTTTCACAAACACGTCCTTTCTGAGGAGCGTGAAGGCGCCCGCGCGTTTTTTGATGGGTTTTGCGCTTAACTCAGTCGATTGCGCGCTTGATAAAGTGCGGCATGGGCGCGAGTTTATGCAAATTCATTTGGTGTAGCCGATCGATGCGAGCCCGAAGCGCCTCATCCGTACAGCGCCCGCTCTCAAGATAGTCATCGAGTGCGGCATAAGTAAAGCCCAACTTGTCCTCATCAGAGAGTCCCGAGAGCCCGTCTGATGGTGTTTTCTCAACGAGGTGCTTGGGAAGGCCGAGGGCGTGCCCAAGTTGACGAACCTCTGTGACCGTTAAATCTGCGAGCGGGCTCAAATCTCCCGCAGCGTCCCCAAATTTGGTCGAGTAGCCTACCCAATCCTCGGAGCGGTTGCAGGTGTTAATGACGAGCCCACCCTCTGGCAAAGACTGTGCAATGGCATAGAGCGTTGTCATTCTGAGGCGTGCAGGGAAATTGATGGCGGCTTCGCCAAGTAGAGCGCGTTTACCAGTTGCCTCAAAAAAGCCTTCACTTGTAGGTACGCTGGCGGCGAATGCCTCACTAACTGCGCCGATATTGACACAGATGCTAGCAATGCCGAGATGCGCAATGACGCTGCGGCTATCGGCGATATCCGTTTGCACACCGTTTGGCATCATGACACCGAGTACGCGCTCGGCACCGAGCGCTCGAACGCAGAGTGCAGCGCTGACAGCACTATCCTTGCCGCCAGAGATGCCGACCACGGCAGTGGCCTTAGGCAGTGAGCTGAGAAAGTAGCTCTGAATCCAGTCTGCAATGGCCTGAGCAGTAGTAGAGGGGTTGCGAAGCATGTGCGATTGTCCGTCCATCGAAAAGTGCGAGAAAAAGCGAGCGCTCTCTATCACTAGCGCCTTTTGAGTGTCATTGTAGTATGGGCTTGTGACCTGCTCGCCTCGGAGGAAGTGACTGCTTCGGTTGATAGAAGTGAGAGATTGCGCTTTGCGTGAGTGGCTGCCCGCCGAAGCTCAGCGCTTGGCGGGTGGGATCTGGTGGGCTTAAGGGGGCGCGAGGAGGCGCTACGCGACGCAACGCCCCCACTTTCAGAGACCTCGCTTAATTGGAGAGCGTCTCGAGTGACCAGCGTGGTCGTACGCCGAAGGCGCGCTGTGTTTTGAGTGCTTCTCGCGCTTGGGGTGACATGCTCGTCAAGCGTGCAAGCCCCGCTGCGGCAATCATCGCGCCATTGTCCGTGCAAAGCCTTAATGGGGGGAAGAAGATTGTGCCATGGCGACGTTTGACTTCACGGGTGAGGCGTGCACGTAGCTGTTTATTGGCGGAGACGCCGCCTGCGACCACCACATTGGTGAGTTTAGTGGCTTTCATCGCGTTGACAACTTTGGTCGCGAGCACATCGACGAGTGCGTCGACAAAGCCGCGTGCGAGATTGCGACGCCAGGTTTCGTCGTGAACATCTTCGGCCTGTTGCACCGCGGTGAGCACACTGGTTTTCAAGCCAGAAAAACTCATATCTAGATTAGGGGAGTGAATCATCGGACGAGCCAATTCAATTGCCCCCGACTCCCCGAGCTCAGCGAGTGCGGAGACGGCGGGGCCGCCTGGATAGGGAAGCCCCAAGAGTTGGGCTGTCTTATCGAACGCTTCGCCTGCGGCATCGTCGAGCGTCTGCCCCAAGATTTCGTACTCACCGAAATGCTCAACGCGCATGAGCTGGGTGTGACCGCCCGAGACGAGCACAGCAAGGAAGGGAAACTCGGGTGCTGGGGTTGCTAAGCGCGCAGCGAGCAGATGCCCCTCTAAGTGGTGAATACCAATGACGGGAATATCGAGTGCCCAGCCTGCGGCATGCGCTACGCAGTTTCCGACGAGCAGGGCGCCCGCAAGGCCAGGCCCCTCCGTGACGGCGATCGCATCAAGTTCGGCGCGTGTCTTCCCTGCCTTATCGAGAACCTCGTCGATTAGGGCAATCGTGCGGCGGATATGGTCGCGACTGGCGAGCTCGGGAACCACCCCACCATAGGCCTTGTGCATATCGATCTGGGAGTGAAGCGCGTCCGCAAGTAGCCCCCCTTCATCGGAAATGAGGGCGGCGCCCGTTTCGTCACAAGACGATTCAATACCTAAAACCAGCATAAGTCGTGCGTTTCTGTCCGATCTGACCTTTTGGGGGATCGTGCCTTGGGATTAAAGAAAAATCAATATTTTAGCACCCGAAAAATGCATGTTGTGGCGCCGCTGAGCGGACAATTCTCAGCGCTTAGCAAGAAAAATCAGTCTTTGGTGTTGATTCTTCGTGGGCATTTATGAGAAAATCCTGTCTTTACGATTTTTTGCACGTACCCTTCGGACCGCGTCTGATCGCGTACCTCTGCGAATTGCTCCTTGGGTCTTGTCCCGGAACCAGACCTTGGGGGTGACGAGTGTATTTCCGGGTCATCACATTTTTTTACTGAGGTTAGGTGCCTAATGCCCACTATCCGCGTTAAAGAAAACGAACCGTTTGAAGTTGCTCTCCGCCGCTTCAAGCGCACCATCGAAAAGTCTGGTCTCCTTACTGAGCTGCGCGCCCGCGAATTCTACGAAAAGCCCACCGCTGAACGTAAGCGCAAGAAGGCTGCTGCCGTTAAGCGCCACTACAAGCGCCTGCGCAGCATGATGCTCCCCAAGAAGCTCTACTAATTCCGTTTGGTAGCGCTCGCCCAATTGGGCAGAGTATCACGGTGGGGTGAGCGTTCTCCGAATGAGTTCGGAGCTCTGCTAACCACACAAGGTGCTGCAGTGTGCAGCACGACAAAAATCTACAGACAATTTACCCTCACGAAGGATGGTGATGATTAAGGACAGAATCCGCGAAGATATGAAGACTGCCATGCGTGCGCATGATGCGGCTGGTCTGAGCACGATTCGTTTGCTCCTTGCCGCGATTAAGCAGCGTGAGGTCGACGAACAGATTGACGCCGACGATACTATCGTGCTGCAAGTGATTGCGAAGATGGTGAAGCAGCGTCGTGACTCCGTTGAACAGTACTTGGCTGGCGGTCGTCAAGACCTCGCCGACAAAGAATCGGCCGAGATTCGTGTTCTCGAGGGATATCTTCCCAAGGGACTCACGGATGAAGAGGTGACGGCAATCATTGATGCCGCTATCGCTGAAGTCGGTCAGACGGGGATGGCAGCCATGGGCAAAGTTATGGCCCTGGTCAAAGCCAAGGTCGCCGGCAGGGCTGATCTTGGCAAGGTGAGCGCGCTTGTTAAGAGCCGCTTGACCGCCTAAGCATGCGTCGACAGTACGATATCGCTCGCGGGTGTCGCTAACGACGACACAAACTAACGCAGAGATGCCGCCGTTGGAGAAAACGTCTCCTGCGGCGGCTTCTTTTTTTGCATGCTTCAAGGACTCGTTGAGTTGGTTACAATGACTTCTCAAGCGGAACTCACGCTCAGTGTGTGCAGTGAGTCCATCCTTTTCTTCCATCCCACAGAGCAATACTAATCGGCTAGAGGCGACCATGATTCCAGAGGGCTTTATCACGAATTTGCTTGACCGAGCGGACATCGGTGACGTGATTGGCCGCTACATGCATCTCAAGAAAGCAGGCCGCAATTTGATGGCCTGTTGCCCTTTTCATAAAGAGAAAACGCCGTCCTTTTCGGTGAGCCCCACCAAACAGATCTATAAGTGCTTTGGTTGCGGCGCCTCGGGCAACGCGATTGGCTTTTTGATGGCCTATGAAGGGTTGGAGTTCCCTGATGCAGTCCGTAAGCTCGCGGGCTTTTATGGGATGGTAGTGCCTGAGGATCAGTCGCCTGAGCGCAAAAAGGCTCGGGAGCTCTCGCGCACGCTCACAGACTATATGGGTGAAGCAGCAGCGTTTTATACGACGGCGCTTACGCGCGCGCCCCGTGTCATCGACTACCTCAAGGATCGTGCCATCCTCTCAGAGACGGCAGAGCGTTTTGGCTTAGGGTACTCGCCCGATGAGTGGCATGCACTCAAAGGCGTTTTTGCCGAGCGTTACGGCGCCAAAGAGCTCGAAGAATGTGGCCTCGTTAATGTCAAAAACGATCGTCGCTACGATGCTTTCCGAGGTCGCCTCATGTTCCCGATTCGTAACGTAAAAGGGCAGGTGATCGGTTTTGGCGCCCGAACGCTCAACGGTGATGAGCAACCAAAGTATCTCAACAGCCCTGAGACACCGATCTACCACAAGGGTAGCGAGCTCTATGGTCTCTACGAAGGACGCGAGGCGATTCACCAAAAGGGGCGTGCCATTGTTTGTGAAGGGTATATGGACGTGATTCAGCTCTCGCAGGCTGGCTTCACGGAGTCGGTGGCGGCGTTAGGAACCTCCATTACCTCGGAGCATGTCCATAAGCTCTTTAAGCTTGCTGATACGGTTTACTTTTCGTTTGACGGGGACGGGGCAGGGCGTAAAGCTGCGCGTCGAGCGCTCGAGGCGACACTACCTGTGATTACGGACGTGCAAAAGGCGGGCTTTGTGATTCTGCCACCTGAGCATGACCCTGACAGCTTGATTAAAGCTGAGGGGGCAAGTGCGTATGAGGAGGAGATCAAAAAGGCCTATACGCTGACGGCTTTTATGAAGCATGTGCTTCTTGAAGGTAAAGAGCTTCAGTATGCTGAGGAGCGCGCCAAGATTGTGGCAGAGGCCAAGCCCATGGTGCTTGCCATGCAGAAAGCGCCGATCCTGCAACTCACCGTGATCAAAGAACTTGCGGGTATTGCGCGCCTTACCGCTGATGAAATTCAGCGCCAGTACGGGCTGATGCCTGCGGCGCCGCGCTCTGTGCGGCAAAACCGTCCGTTTTGGGAAAGCGGTCGCGGCCCTCGTGGCTGGCGCTCTGCGGCGCCAGCTGTTGAATCACGGGTACGCGTTAAAGACATGCGTGAGCGTATGTTGCAGTGCTTCCTCGCTTACCCTGATTTGCTCACCCGCTTCAGCCACCCCATTGAAGAGGAGTTTCTCAATACGGAAAATGCGATCTCTCGTCGCATCGTTGAGCTCTGGCAACATTCCACCGACGAAGACGGCAAGCCTGTGCACTCTGCTGCCTCACTACTTGAGCGGCTCAAGTCGAGTTCCTCTCTGGCGTACTACCGTCTTTTGCTCGGAGAGGAGCTCACCATTGATACGCCTGCCGAGACGGCGTTACATGAAGTTCGGCGCGCTTTCATCGACTTGGAGCTCGAGCGCATTAAGGCCCGTATTGAGGAGTGCGCGAATGCCGGCAAGTGTGATGAGCAGACGCTACGCCCACTTATGAGTCGGCACGCAGAGTTGCGCTCTCAGCTGGAAGAAATCGCCGAAGAAGAGCGACTCTACCGGCAACGAGTTGATACCCGCTCGCGCTACGAACGGCAGGAGCAACTGGCGCAGAAAACGAAGAAAGTGAGTGCGGTGCCGCTCTCGGACAATCCAATCGTGCGCGAGTTGCAGCAATATTTGCGCGGCTCGGACAGCCCCGAGGTGAATATTCCTGGGGAGGACACTGCGGTAGCAGTGAGCGCGCCCACGGGGACGCAGAGCGCCGCACGAGCCGCTCGCGAAGCGCTCGAGAAGCTCTCCGCTCAAGGTGCTCAACCCTCAAGTTTGAGCACAGAGACGGCGCCGCGCGCGCGTAGTGGCTGGAGTGTGCCGCCTAGCGAAATTGCAGCGGCGAGTGCGAGAGCGATGCCTGGCGAGATCGTCGCTGCCGAGACGTCCCCCGCTCAACAAGATGACCCTTGGGCGGATTTACCGGCTGCCACTTTGGGGGGGGCCGTGCCAGAACCTGACGATGATATCCCTTGGGTCGACCCTGATACCGCGGATTTGCAGGCCTCAAGTGAAGAAGATGCAGGCGAGTATCACTTCGAGGATGTAGAAGCTTCTGAGCCGGACTGGCACCGCTAGGGCAGGGGGCATCCGAGCGCTTGTCGCGCGCACATCAAAACAAAAGCCTGCGTTGTACGGCCGATTTTACCGCTACAATCAGGGCATGCTTTTTTGAAGGAGATAGGGCGCGTGTTGCTGCACGCCGTCGAAGGTTGCCCGGCCGCCTCATGCTTTATGGCATGAGCGAGGGAAGCGCCAAACGCTTTCTGCTAAAACTCGGAGAGAAAGAGCGGCGGCAAGGCGTTGCACCACACTCCTTCACCATTACGAATATTGGAGATGTAAACGGATGTTTACCCGTAAAACACTAACCGCTGCACTGCTATGTGCATTCTCTTTTGCAACGCTTTCCGCCGAAGCGGCCGCCCTGCGTATTGGTGTGTTGCCCGCAGCGGACTCGATCGTGCTCTACGCTGCGCAAGAGAAAGGGCTCTTTAAAAAGGCTGGGCTCGATGTGGAGATCGTCCCCTTTAAGAGCGCCTTGGAGATTGGTGCGGCGATGCGCGCTGGCAAGCTTGATGGTCATTTTGGTGACCTGATGAATGTGCTTTCGCAAAATGCGCGTGGCGTTGCGCAGTCTGTGGTGCTCACCACAACTCATACCACAGCGCAGCAGCGCAATTTCGCCATGGTGGTTTCGCCTGCTGCGGCTTCTCGCATCAAGAGTCTCTCGGACTTGCACGACACCGACACCGCGATGAGCGGTGCCACCATCATTGACTATTTGCTCGACCGCATGAGTGAGCAGCAGAAACTCCCCTCCGATGCCCTCAAGCGAATTGAGGTCAAGCAGATTCCAATCCGCTTGCAAATGCTGATGGCTGGACAGGCCTCGACGGCGCTACTCCCTGAGCCCCTCGTTTCGATGGTCGTTGCGAAGGGTGGTCGCGTTCTCTGGGATGACCGCACGCTTGATGAAGCGCTTGCGGTGGTGGCGCTAAAGAAAACGGCGCTTGATGAGAAGACTGTCGCGGGCTTTCGCAGTGCCGTGGCAGAAGCGGCTAAACTGATTGAAGCCAGCCCGCAGACGTACCGTGCGGTGATGGTAGAGAAGGGACTCCTGCCGAAGCCGCTCGAGTCGAGCTACACCATGCTACGTTTTTCGCTCTTTAAAACAGCGGATGGTCTACCTCCCTTGCCCACTGAGGCAGAGGTTAAACGCGTCGGCGAGTGGATGATTGATCACAAGATGATTGATGCGCTTCCCCGCTACAGCGACGTAGTAGTGAAGTAATGAGAGGGAGCGCGCGATCTGCGCGCTCCTAATTCAGAACGAAGTAATAACGATGTCAATGACCGCAACCACGAAACACGTTGGGTTGTCCCTTGAGGTAAAGAATCTCTCGGTGGGCTATGGGGGAGAGGCTGTGCTCGCGCCGCTCTCTTTTTATCTGCCGCAAGGTGGGTCATTGGCAGTCATTGGTGAGAGCGGTTGCGGAAAATCAACGTTACTGACAACTCTAGCGGGTCTACATCCGGCCCTTAGCGGCTCGATTAGCTGGCGAGTCAATGACCGTGAGGTTGCGCTTAACGAAACACGCGTCAGTTTTGTTTGGCAACGTTTGGGGCTGTTCCCATGGAAGCGTGTGCGCGACAACATGCTGCTGCCGCTTAAACTACACCCAGAAATTTGTCCGCCCCATGAGCGAGCGGGACGCGTTGCTGAACTGCTTGAGCGACTGGGCCTCAGGGGTCTTGAGGAGCGCTTCCCGTCGCAGCTCTCTGGCGGGCAGAGTCAGCGCTTGGCGCTCGGACGCTCCTTGATATCGCGCCCTGATGTGCTCTTTATGGACGAGCCTTTCTCGGCGCTCGATGCGCTACTACGCGAGCGGCTTCAAAATCATCTTCAGCAATTGCGCCAGACCCATCGTGGCACGGTGATTTTTGTCACGCACGATATCCGTGAAGCCGTCTTTTTAGGCTCACATATTCTGATGCTCTTTCCCAAAGGGCGTGCTCAGGCCCCACGGTTTTACGAAAACCCGGCGTTTTCGCTTGATGCCGGTAGCCAAGCGCGTGACTGTACGCTCTTTGATGAAACGGTGCGTCGCGTGCATCGAGTGCTCATGAGCGAGGGGGGGCTCTAAGATGTGGACGCTCGTATTGCGCTATGTGCTGGGGTTTGTGGCCATTGGCTTACTATGGCAACTCGGTTCGCTCTCGATGGGTGAAGCGCTTCTGCCAGACGTTGTGTCAACTATGGTGGCTTTTATCGCTGCCCTCAAGACGAGTGCTTTTTGGACAGCCATAGCAGTCAGCTGCTCTCGTCTCGCGGTTGGACTTTTAACCGCGGTGCTCGTAAGCTTTCCGCTCGGGCTCTGGATGGGGCATTGTCCGAGAGCCGATAAAATTCTGAGCCCGCTACTCTTTATCACCTTCCCGCTCCCGAAAATTGTGCTCTTGCCGGTGTTTTTTACGCTCGTCGGACTTGGGGATGCGTCGCGCATTTTGCTTATTGGACTCACGGTGGGCTACCAAATCCTCGTCATCATCCGCGATGAGGCATTGAATTTGGATCCAGCTTATATGAAGGCCTTTCGCTCGATGGGCGGGACGTCTTGTCAGGCGGTCTGGCACGTGTATGTCCCAGCGGCTCTGCCCTCACTTTTTACCGCGCTCAAGGTTGCTGCCGGCACGGCAATGGCAGTGCTCTTTTTAGCAGAGAGCTTCGCAACTACCTCAGGGCTCGGCTATCTCATCATGGATGCTTGGGGGCTTGGGGATGTGCTGGGTATGTTTACGGCTATTCTTGGGATGTCGTTACTTGGGCTTGCTCTTTACGGCTCGATTGCTGCGATCGAGCGTCTGCTCTGCCCTTGGTCCGTGCGCGGACTGCCCCGAATTTGACGAAAACGTATTTTTCTTACGCATTTCTATTAGTACTTCCCATTAGAGAGCACACAGAAATGCTTTCAGATGTGGCAGAATTTCCTAACTGCACTAAAAAATTTTGTCAAGTGGGATGTGTTGATTTTTTTTAATCATACCGTTTCCTCTTTGGCGTCTCTGCCAGCCTGTTGAGCGCTTCTCTCGGTAACGAGGCGCGCTAAGTATCGGAATTTTTGGCGGAAACACGAATTTTTTTTCAATCCTCCCAAGGGGGCGTATAGTTAAGGAGGCACGCGGACTGTTACAAAGATTTCACTGAGACGTCACTACTCATTGCCTCAAAGGACAAGGTCAGGCGGCAAGGGCTAAATACTCCTTTGCTGTTCGTTTTTGTCTTCGACCAAAAATGAAGAGCAAAGTGTCTTTTTAGACCACGACACACTCGAAACTGTCCATTCATCGTTGTGGTGTATGGCTCGTTGGTGTTGCTTGTTGCAAGACCCGCGAGCGAGGCGAGAGGTTCCTTTTTGCAGACTGCAGGGAATGCGGCAAGCTAAGTTTTGCAAAGGGGGCGTGTTAGAAGCGCATTGCTGCGCTCTGATGCAGTGTGCTGTGGCTTGATGTTGCCAAAAGCAGGCTTTGCCGTAAGTGCTTTGGGCGCAATTTGAGGGTAGGTATGGCTGAAAAAAAGAAATCGACAAGCAAAGTGAAGTCCGCCGCGTTAGCGGTCGAAAAGGATGAGCTTTCGCCAAAAAAGTCGAAAAAACGCGCAGCAAAAAAGGTGTCCCCTGAAGCAACGCTCAGTACGTCAGGTCTGACATTGTCCGTGGAGACGCAAGAGCCTGACACCACCGAGAAAGCGACAAAGCTCGGCCGCAAGAAGGCCGCTACGCTTGAGCAAAGCGCGGCCGCTGAGCAAGTGCATGAAGAGAGTGCCCCTACCAAGAAGCGCGCGCAGAAGAAAGCGCTTGCGCAAGAGAGCGCGCCGGCTTCGGTACCCCTCCCCGAAGAGGAACCCCCGCAAGCGGCCTCAACACCCGAGGCGCCAAAAAAGACGACGCGGCGCCGTCAGTCTAAGAAGGACGAGGCCGCGAGTAGCTCAGGTAACTCAGATGCGCTCGCGCCCACCGAACCCCAGCCGAAAGCGGTGAAAGGGCGCCGTGCGAAAGCGGTATCCGAAACAGAGGTGAGCACTCACTCGCAAGTGGGTGTGGCGACAGATGTCTCTACCGAGGCGAGAGGCGCTACGCCGCTTGACGATGCCACGGGGGCCGTGGCGGTTGCCGAAAAGCCCCGTAAGTCTACCCGCAAGTCTGCGGTGAAAAAGTCTGTCGCTGCTGCCCCAACGCCTGAGGCGGCACAGACTGCTGAGCTTCTGCCCACGGAGCCCCCCGCTACTACGGGGAAAAAGCGCTCCCGCAAGTCGAAAGCTCAGGAGGGTGAAGAAGCGCTCCCAGCTGCAACGCGGGCGGCTGAGGTTATGACTGAAGTGCTTCCGGTTGAACCTAGCGCGCAGCCAATTGAGTCTGAGCAAGCTACTACTACCTCTGAAGAAGAGGCGCCAGCTAAGCGTGCGCGGACGAGTCGTCGCAAAACAACAAGCACTACAGCGAAAAAAGAGCGTAAAGGTCGCTCGACAACGAAGCGCTCTTCCGATGAAAACGCGGACGAAGATGATGACTTAGCAGAATTCGACAAGGAAGGGGGCGACTCGGATTACTTTGACGCCATCGATGGCGAGGCCGATGACTACGACGAAGAGATTCCCGAGATCGATGACATCGATGAGCTTGATGAGGTCGATGAGGAGGAGTCTGAAGCAAGCGCCGAAGATGAGCCAGAGCATGAAGAACGTCCGACGCCGAAAAAGCGCGCCCGTCGTAAGAAGGACACTAAGACTGCGCTCGCTGACTATGCAGGCGTGGAAGAGTCGACTGAAGATCGCCGTCAAAAAGTGCAGACCCTCATTTCGATGGGGCGCGAGCGTGGTTACGTCACCTATGGGGAAATCAATGATTATCTGCCTACGAGTCTCGTCGATGATGAAGCGATTGACTCCATTGTGCAGATTCTCGGTAACCTCAACATTCCTGTCTTTGAAACGGCACCCGATGATGACACACTAGCGATGCTTGGCACAGAGACGGTGGCAAGCGAAGAAGATGCCGAAGCTGAGGCCGAGGCAGCGTTTTCCACGGTCGATAGCGAATTTGGCCGTACGACGGACCCAGTGCGTATATACATGCGTGAGATGGGCTCTGTGGAGCTTCTCAAGCGTGAGGATGAAATTGAAATTAGCAAGCGCATCGAAGATGGCCTTAAGCACATGGTGCTTGCCATCTCGCGCTGCCCCGTGACGATTGCCGAGATCATTGATATCAGTGAAAAAATTCGCAATAACGAAGTTGCCATCGATGACATCGTGGACGGGATTGTGACCACGGATGACCTAGGCAACGTCGTGGGTCACGCTGACGATGAAACCGATATGGGCGCAAGCTCCATGACCACGGGGCAGCTTGAGCATCTGCGCGATCAGAGCCTAGAGATCTTTGAGCGCGTGCAGAAGTTGCTTGGTGAGCTACGGGCGATTGCGGAGCGTGATGGCTATGAAGCCCCTGAACTCTCGGGCATTAAAGACGCGATCCAGCAAGAGCTGATGCAGGTTCGCTTTACAGCCAAGACGGCCGATCGCCTCTGTGACGTGTTGCGCAACACCGTCGATGAGGTACGTAAACATCAACGTATGCTCTACGATGAATTGGTGCGCCGCCATGGCTTGGATCGCAAGTGGTTTATTGAGCATTTTGAAGAGTCGGCGTCCGACATTCGTTGGTTTGAACTCGCTATGACCACTTTCCCTGCACTGAAGGAAAAACTGGAATTTGTGCGTCCGACCGTTGAGGAGGGAGTGCGTCAAGTGGGGCTCATTGAGCGGCGCTGCTCCATGCGTATCAAAGAGCTCTTTGATATCTACCGTCAAATGACGGCGGGTGAAGCACAGGCGCGAAATGCCAAGCGTGAGATGACAGAAGCCAATCTGAGATTGGTCATTAGCATTGCGAAAAAATATACCAATCGTGGGCTACAGTTCCTTGATCTCATTCAAGAGGGCAATGTTGGCCTCATGAAGGCTGTCGATAAGTTTGAGTACCGCCGTGGCTATAAGTTCTCGACCTATGCTACCTGGTGGATTCGTCAGGCGATCACGCGCTCGATTGCAGATCAGGCGCGCACGATCCGAATCCCGGTGCATATGATCGAAACGATCAACCGTATGAACCGTATCACCCGACAAGTGTTGCAAGAAACAGGGGTTGAGCCTGATTCTCGGATGCTTGCAGAGATGATGGAGATGCCAGAGGACAAGATCCTCAAGATCATGCGCATCGCCAAAGAGCCGATCTCCATGGAAACGCCGATCGGCGACGATGATGATTCGCACTTGGGTGACTTTTTGGAAGATACCCAGACGGAGTTGCCGAGCGAGGCTGCGCATAGCAACAGCATGCAGGAAACGGTTCGACAAGTGCTCGATAGCCTCTCACCTCGAGAAGCAAAGGTGCTGAGAATGCGCTTTGGTATCGAGATGCAAAGCGACCACACGCTCGAAGAGGTCGGCAAACAGTTTGATGTTACTCGTGAACGTATTCGTCAAATTGAAACCAAGGCGTTGCGTAAGTTGCGCCATCCCTCGCGAGCAGACAAACTGCGTAGCTTCATCGTTCCTGATAATAAGGACTGAGACGTCTTACGTCTCTCTTTAGTTAATAGGCCGTCTAGCGAGACAAGTTGACACTTGCTAGACGGCTTTTTCTCTTGTGCTAGCTTGAGGGCATCGCTTTTTGATGAACGTGTTCTCTAGAGGCTAAAAATCACTTGCAAAAAGCGGGGGCTTGTGCTACGTTAAATGCCCTTTTCCTTTTTCTTGATGTCTTGTGCGCAGTGTAGCTCGGCCGAAACGCTGGGTATGTGAAGCATACGGTGCGGAGGATGGTGAGTTGCCTCCGGCAGACTGATGTGGCGCGAGTCATTTCGCCAAGGCGTACCTTCAAAGTGGAAGGACTGAAAAAGAGAAGAAGAACTAGGTTGGCTCAGCGGTTGGGTGTGCAGGTTGGTCAGCCGGGTAACTCCTCTTGCGTTGCAATTCTCAAAATGAAGTCGAATCAAAGCCGGCAGGTCGGCTCTTGGGCGTGTTGGTCTACGTGCCCGAGCCGCAACTCCTGTCAAGGGCATTTTTTGCATCGCACGAGGCAGAGCTCTATACCCGTGGCACATTCCCTAAGCACGTTGAGCAAGACAGAATTAAGTGAAGCGGCGATTCTGCCTGTGCTCCGCCCTTTATATTCATTCGGAGCGCATCAGCATGGCGCTGCTTCTGGAATTGGGAAAGCTTTATGAAAACGAACGATGACGATTTCGACGGCGATCTTGACGACGACGAAACCGAAAATAATGATGAGGAGTCTCTAGAGCTTGACGCTTGGGAGGGGGATTCTGAGTCAGAGGCAAAAGGCACGCATGCCCACGATGTTTCTGGGAACGGCTATGGCTCTTTGGTTCGTCTAGGGCGTTCGCGTGGCTGGGTAACGGTTGAAGAAATTAACGACCACCTTCCAGAGAGCGCTGTGCGCACGGCAGAGAATCTTCAGGAAATTACTGAAACGCTCGGTCGTCTCTCGATCCGTGTGTTCGAAGCGCCGCCCGATGAGGATGATCTCCTGCTCGTAGGGAACGGCGCAGACGATGGCGAGGATATCGACGACGAAGATGCCGCCACCATGCTCACGCCAGAAGAAAGCGCAGGGCTCTCGAAGGACCCGTTGCGCAGCTATTTGCGCGGTGTGGGCACGCACAAGCTCTTGACGCGTGCGGGCGAAATTGAAGTGGCGAAATCCATCGAAATGTACACGGGCAAACTCGTTTCGACGCTTGTGCACTATCCGATGGCGGTGGTGGAGCTCAATAAGATCGCACAGACGCTCAAGGACACGAACGTGCCCGTGGATACGCTCGTTGACGGCTTTACCGATAATCTCGAGGATCTGTCCAATGACGTTTCTGACGAGGGCGGTAGCGATGATATTTCTACCGATATCGGCGCAGCAGCGATGACGATTGAGCAGCTCGAAGAGATGCGCACGCGTGTGCTTGAGCTCTTCGCAGATTGTGAAAAGGAGCTCAAGACAATCGAGGCGACCTACCGTGATCCCGCCCAAGCAGCGGCCTATGAAGCGGCATGCAACCGTATTGCTTCGCTCTTGGAGTCGACGCGTTTCTCGGTGAAGGTGGTCACGCAGATTACGAGCTCGGTTACCGATACGATGGATTTGGTGACAGCCGCGCTCAAGCGCATGCGCCATGTGCTCGTGAGCCAGTGCCGTGTGCCGACCGCTGAAGCGCTTCAGATGATCAACGATGATGATCCCGTGCGTGAGGGTTTCTTCGAAGAGAAGATCGCGCTCGGAAAGCCTTGGGCTGAAGCTCTGCAACGCAACCTCGGCATCCTGCTTGAGGAGCAGCAGACGCTACGCAAACTCGAGGATCACGCCTTCATGTCGGTAAAGCGTATGCGTGAATTGACGCGTCAACTGAAGTTGGCGCAGACCAATCTCATGCAGGCTAAGGCTCGTATGATTGAGGCCAATTTGCGTTTGGTGATCTCCATTGCTAAGGGCTATGTGAACCGTGGCTTGGCGATGACTGACCTTATCCAAGAGGGCAACCTCGGTCTTATGAAGGCGGTGGACAAGTTCGAGTATCGCCGTGGCTATAAGTTCTCGACCTATGCTACATGGTGGGTTCGCCAGTCTGTGACACGCGCCGTGGCGGACTTTGGCAATACGATCCGTATTCCGGTGCATATGACCGAGTCCTACAACAAGATTCGCCGCCATAAGCAGCACTTCTTGCAAGAGCATGGTCGTCAGCCGACGGAGCAGGAACTCTCGGAACTTGCTGATCTGCCGCTACCCAAAGTGCAACTCCTCACGCAGGCCATGCGTGGCGTTGAGAGTATTGATGCGCCGATCGGTGACGATGAGGACGCAACCAAGCTCGACTTTGTGCGCGGCGATGAGCGCGATGATCCGAGCGTGGCGTTCCAAGACCAGTCCATGATTGATTGTGTGAAGAAGTCGCTCGACGAACTTGCGCCTCGTGAGGCTCAGGTACTGCGTTTGCGCTATGGTATCGGCACCAATAAGGATCACACGCTTGAAGAGGTGGGACATGCGCTTGGCTTGACGCGTGAACGTGTCCGCCAGATTGAGTCTGCGGCCGTGCGCAAATTGCGTCAACCTGAATTCCAAGAACGGTTGCGTGACTACTTAGCGGAAAACTAAACCGTAAGCTAGATCAACGACTTACCGAGGCAGCTCTTCTCTCTGAAGGGCTGCCTTTTTGACGGCGCCCGCTAAGGCGTAGAGCGGGGCGCCCTGTCGTGATGATTCGCCTGCGCCGAAGGTTGCCGATGAGGTCGACACATTTCGGCGCCAGCTCAGGCAGTAAAAGCCACCTGTTTTGGGTGGAGAGCATGCTGCATCTTGCAATTTCATCCAAAATGTGTAGAATACATCTTCCTCCAAGCAAGGCACGCACACCGCTTTTTCGCGGTTGAGCGCTTAAATGTGGCACAGGTGATGCGATTCTCTCTCTGTGCTCGGTCTTGTGGCCACGGCTATTTTGGACGTGACAACTGTCACAAGCGCCACTATAGCTTGTACAATAAGATTTTTGCGTGGGCCTGTAGCCAAGTTGGTTAAGGCACCGGACTCATAATCTGGCTATCCTGGGTTCAAGTCCCAGCTGGCCCACCATTTCGTCTCTTGTCGTGAATCGCCGCTTCTGCCCGCCGCAGGCGACCTTTCTATATTTGTCCGCACACAGCATGTCGTCTTTTGCCGATTTCAATCTTGATCCTAGAATTCTTACTGCCATTGATAGCATGGGATACAAAGCGCCCACGCCGATTCAGGAGCAGGCCATTCCCGTTGTCATGAAGGGTGGGGATGTGATGGGAGCGGCCCAGACGGGGACGGGTAAAACCGCTGGGTTTGGATTACCGCTGATTGCACGAGTGCTGCCGAAGGCAAATACTTCCGTCTCGCCAGCGCGTCACCCTGTGCGAGCGCTCATCCTGACACCGACGCGTGAATTGGCGGATCAGGTATCGGAAAATCTCACGAAATACGCCAGTGAAACCCCGCTACGTGTTGGGGTTGTTTATGGCGGCGTCGACATTCGTCCGCAGGCAGAGATGTTGCGTGCTGGGGTAGAGATTCTCACAGCGACTCCTGGCCGTTTGCTTGATCATCTTGAGCAGCGTGCGACTTCGCTCTCTCAGGTGGAAGTTGTCGTGCTCGACGAAGCTGACCGTATGCTTGATATGGGCTTTTTGCCAGATATTTCTCGCATTCTGCAACATCTGCCTGCGTCGCGTCAGAGTCTGATGTTCTCGGCAACTTTTTCGCCCGAAATCAAGCAACTTGCGAAGAATTTCCTCAAGCCCAATCCCACCGTGATTGAAGTTGCTGTGCAAAACCAGACCGCGGATACGGTCACGCAGAAGGTCTATCGCGTACACGATCGTGAGAAAACCGACGTACTCATCGATATTCTGAAGAATCAGGGTGAGGGCGGTATGCCGATGCAGCAAGTGTTGGTGTTCGTCAATGCCAAGATAACTTGCCGTCGTCTTTCGCGTACGCTCGAGCGCGTTGGGATCAATACCGATGCGATTCATGGTGATAAAAGCCAAGAGGAACGTCAGACGGCGCTGGATGGCTTTAAGAGTGGTGCGATCCATGTGCTTGTCGCAACCGATGTGGCAGCTCGTGGCCTTGATATCAAGGAACTACCCTATGTGATTAACTACGATGTGCCGTTTAATGCTGAAGATTACGTGCATCGTATTGGTCGAACGGGGCGTGCTGGGGCCCATGGGCTTGCCGTGATGCTCACCACAAGTGACGATGCGCGTCTTGTGGAGGCTGTTGAAAAGCTGACGCATCAGAGTTTCTCGATTGAAGAATTGCGCCCGCTCTCTCGTCACGCACGCATGCGTCATCAGCGTGCTGAAGAGAATCTTGAGCGCTACGATACGCCAGAAGAAGAACGCTATGCGCGTGAACGGGCTCGTGCTTATGTTGCGCCTGGACAGCGTAGTCGTGATCCTATTTTCGATACACCTTACCGCGAAAGCGGCCGAGCTACACAACCTCAGGAAGAGCAGCTCAAGGTGTTTGAGCGTGTGCAAAAGCCTCGCCAAGTCGCGGCCCTACTGGGGGGGATGCGTATGCCGCCACGCTGGACGCCTCCAGTGGAAACGAACGAATCCCACACGCAGACGTTCGAAAGCGCTCAGGTAGCAGAATCGTCGACGGAGGCATAAATTTACTCTTCTCACTTGGCGTGAGCTAAGTGTTTTCTCCTAAGTCCTATATCCATCACATCTTTTGGGGCAGGGGATTGGCTTGCAAAAAGCGTTTTTGCTCTATAAACTTAATTTCAGGCATGAAGAAGTGGACGTCATAGTCCCCGCCAACCTACCGTCAACCCGGCAAGGTGGAGACTCCCGTGGGGGGTCATGTGGTCTTGAAAGAGACAATCGAATAGGTTCGCATACAACCTCTCGGTGGCTTAGTCTCGAGAGGTTTTTTGTTATCTAAATTTTGGTGCAGGGGCCCATCGGAGGGGCTCTGATGGGCGAATTTGCATCCAGCTTGCCGCGCCTTGGTTAAAGCGGCTAAAAGGAGTTTGAAGATGTCGCATCGTTTGACAATTAAGGGTCAGGTGACCATTCCTAAGGAAATCCGTGATTTTCTCGGTCTTCAGGAAGGTAATTCAAGTGTTGAGTTCATCCTTGGTGATGATGGAACGGTGACTGTGCGTAAAGCGGGTGAAGAGACTCATAAGACTCGCCACCGTACTGCAAAGCCACGCGCCTTAGCTGAAGCACTCCCCGCCGCGCCCCGTATTATTCGCCATGCTGCTGACGGTTATATCCCTGCGCGTCGTGCTCATGGTGGTGTTTTGGCCCTTCTAGCTGGAGGTTTGTAAGATGTTATTGACGATTTATAATCGACATGCTCGAATGTGTTGAATTTCGGAGACCATTATGCGAATGTGTACTGATAGCCAAACCCGAATGTGTTCGGTGACACAAAAGAAAGCGGCGGAATGAATCCTCTTCATCCGCCGTTTTTTCTTGTGCCAACAAATGCATAACGAGAGTTGACACAATTGATTAATTATACAGTTTTGGACTAAAAATATCTTTTAATAAAATGTGTCCAAAATACGATATAAATTCAAAATGTCACCTATTGCTTGATACTGTAAATTATCGTATACACATGTATGACAAAATTTATGTATGCACAAAAAATTGGACATTCATTGGATCGTGAGGATAAGAATCAATTTTTGTGTCCAAGTTTATATATAAAACACAAATGTCAAATACAAAATGTACTTACATTGTTAGGCAAACAATAGATGACGCTATGTTAAACAATAAATAAAATGGACTCATTGTTGTCGGTTTTATCCCTTTACTTGAATTGATGCTAGTTGTCCGAAATATTGATTGTTATTCAAGTGTGTCACTTACCTGTATCTTCAACTAGCCAAAGCGCAATGATCCAATAAACCGTAGCAGATCAGCGTAGCCTAGGAAGGTTCTAGCGTTTGGGTGCTGAGTCAAGGAGCAACTATAGCGAGGAAAGGTTGTGGGTAACAAACAGTGTTGAAAGAAGGAGTGAAGCGGACGGAAGGCGATGGAGAAAAGCGTTGTGGCGTCCCCAATGGGAGTCGAACCCATGTTCACAGCGTGAGGGGCTGTTGTCCTAGGCCTCTAGACGATAGGGACTTGCTAGAGAAGAGGAGTTAATTTTACCGTGCTCGTTCTGCTTGTAAAGTTGCAGCTTTGAGGTATATCAAATAAAGAACAATTGTCGCGCGTGGTGGACAGCGGACTCGGGCCCCTGTCCACCACTAGGAAAGATGCGCGTTAGGCAAGTGCCTTTTCGATTCGTTTGAGGACTTCGTCCTTACCGATCAGGCAGAGTGTAATGTCGATCTGCGGCGTGCGTTCTGCAGCCGCCACACAGACGCGCAACGGCGTGGCGAGGATCTTCATGGGGATGCCTTGCTCTTGCATAACGGCTTGAATGCAACCGTAAATCGCTTCAGGGGTGACATCTGTCAGTGCGCTAAGTTTCTGCGCAAAGAGCGCCAGCGCTTCGCGACCTCCATCGGCAAGGGCCTTTTCTGCTTCTGCGGCGTCCACAACGGGATCCACGTAGAAGAACAGCGCTGCATCGGCGAGCTTTTCAAGCGTGGCCGAACGCCCCTTGAGTAGGTCACAGACCTTGGCCAAGCAGGGGCCAGCTTCGAGCTTGCCGCCGCGGCTTTCAATGCGGGGCTTGACCAATTCGGCCAAACGGTCGTTATCCGCTTCTTTCATGTACTGGCCATTGAGCCACTCGAGTTTCTTCCAGTCGATACGTGCAGCGGCGCGAGAGCAGTCAGCAAGATCGAAGACCTTCGCAAGTTCGTCACGGGAGAACTTTTCCATATTGCCGTGACCCCAACCGAGGCGGGCAAGGTAGTTGAAGATGGCTTCAGGCAGATAGCCCAAACGCTCGTATTCAAGCACAGAGACCGTGCCGTGACGCTTGGAGAGTTTCTGACCGTCTTGACCGTTGATGAGCGGCAAGTGTGCAAACACAGGAACTTCAGCGCCCAGCGCACGGTAAATATTGATCTGTCGAGGCGTATTGTTAATGTGGTCGGCGCCACGAATCACGTGGCTCACCTCCATATCCCAGTCGTCCACGACCACTGCAAAGTTATAGGTCGGGATGCCGTTACGCATGATGATCAGGTCATCAAGTTCGCTGTTGCTGACCGTAATCGTGCCGTAGACCGCGTCGTCCCAAGAGACGGCGCCTTCATCGGGGTTACGGAAGCGGATAACCGGCTGCACGCCTTCAGGAATCTTTTTACCGACAGCGTTTTCAGGGCGCCAGCGGCCGTCATAGCGGGGCTTGAGACCAAGACGCTTTTGTTCTTCGCGCATTTCGTCGAGTTCTTCAGGTGTGGCATAGCAGTAATAGGCCGTGCCGTCCTTGAGCATCTTGTCGACGACTTCTTGGTAGCGTGCCAAACGATCCATCTGGTAGATCGGACCCTCGTCGTAGTCCAGATTCAACCACTTCATCCCGTCGAGAATAACCTGCACGGCCTCTTGGGTAGAACGAACCTGGTCGGTATCTTCAATGCGCAACAAGAACTTGCCACCGAAATGGCGGGCGACAGCCCAACAATAGATAGCTGTACGGGCAGTACCGAGGTGCATCATCCCTGTGGGGCTGGGCGCAATGCGGGTGCGAATCGTTTTCATAACTTCCTGAGGGAGGGCGAAAATAGCGGCCTCCCAGACTCCTAACTGACAATAATATTGGCATCCCACTGGGGAAGCTGGGCATCGGTTCCGAAGTGCGTCCTCAGATGGATGTTGGAAAATCGCGAGCCTTCTGCATGGCTCTTGTTTGTGCTAAAGCCACGAATAGGCGTCAGTGTGCCGCGTTCTGCTCGGAACTCGCAATGATGGGCGCCAAGCGAGGGCAGACCGAAAAACATGCACAACGAAATAAACAATTTTAGCGCGCTCACGACGGCCTGTGCCCAAGATAATTGGGTTTGCGTTTTGTGGGCGCGGCTCGCTCGGTGCTCACGGTGCGTCTCTAGCTCAAATAGCGCCAAAGTGAAAAGAGGGCGAGCAGGAGGCCTTCAGCGATGACAATGGGCACGAGCGTTTTGAGGTAGTCAGCCTTGAAATAATCAATGGAGATGGTCAGACACACGTGGGTGGGCGTCCACATTTGTCCCGCTACACCAAAGACCATCGCAATGCCAGCAAGCTCTACGGAACCTGGTGCAAGTTGAGCCACAAGCGGCATCACCATGGCTACGTGAGCTTGACTCATGCCAGTGAGTGTACCGATGAGCACACTTGTGAGCGCGATGATCACGGGTACGGGTAGGGAGGAGTGTTCAAACGAATGAGTGATCGCCTCAAGCACCCCCGTGCTCATGAGCAGTTGGATGAAGACCAAGATACAGAGTACGTTGCCAAGCAGTTTGACGTCAAAGGCGCCTTTAAGCGTTGTCCATACGTTAACCGATCGGCGGGCGAGCCACAGCGTTGGGAAGAGTGCCGCGGCCACAAGACCCATCGAGAGCGAGGCATTGAGGTTAAAGACAAGCATCAGCACAACATTGAGCAGAATAGGGGCGATGGCTAACATGACATTAAATAACCCCGTGCGACGCTCCTCGGCGCTTAGCGCATGCGGCGTTCTCTGCTCTTTGAAGCGTAGCGGCATAATCATGACAATCCAGCCAATGACAAATGCAGCAACACTCACCCAAGCTAGGTGTGCAATAAAGGTGCCAATCTGAATGTGCGCAATGGAGCAGCCCAGGAGCAGTCCTGGCACGATAGGCGAGCAAAATTCAAACACATGGCGAAACCAGAAGTTAATGCTCGCCTTGCTTTCGGCGCTGATCGTGGTGTCACGGCTTGCCTCATCGACGATAGGGCAAGAAAAGCGAGCGCCTCCTAGACTCGGTAGCAAGCCAAGAAAAGCGGGCATCGTGGCGAGAATGACGCGAGTCGACGAGAAGAAACTGTTAAGTGCGTCCACCATGCCGCGTAGCGTCCCAGACTGGCGCAGTTGGATCTCTAAGCACATGACAAAGTAGAGCGCAAACATCAGATCCCACGTTCGGGACATGGTGAGTGCATTGGTGAGCGCGTCTGTGACGCTACTCGGTTGGCGGTCATTAACAAGCCAAATGAGTAGTCCCGCCAGCAAAATTGCAATGCCAATGGGGATATGCTTTCTGAGAAGAACCACAATGAGCGCAATGGCCGCAATGAGTGAGAGGTAAAGCAGCACGGCGGGACTCCGAGTGTTGATAGACAGAGATAGTGTACGCCAAGCGCTTGTGGCCGTTGATGCCGTTCATTGCACGGTCTTCAAATAGTGCGTTTTCGGCTGTGTGCAGAAAAATTTTACTCATTGCTATGAGTATCTTTGGGTATTCGCTATAATGTGCACTCTTCTGCGGGGGAGTAGTCTGTTGACGCCACCCAATGGTGTCAATTTCACGCATCAACACGCTCGTCATTTTCTGTCTCTTCTCTTGACGTGGTGCGTGACCGAATTCATATTTCGGAGACAAGACCTGCGGCGGACTCCCTAGCTTCTACGGACGTAAAGGCAGCCTAGGGGGCACCGTCGCATTGGTCTGTTGCCACACGTCCCCATTTGTTCCAAGCACTTTTCTATGTTGTCCGATATCGGTTTCATGACGATGGCTGTCACCTTTGCGGAGCTCGGTGACAAGACCCAACTGCTGGCTTTTTGTTTAGCAGCTCGCTTTAAAACTCGTATGCCCATTGTTTGGGGGATTTTGGTTGCGACGATACTCAATCACTTGCTTGCTGCGTATGTGGGTGTCAGTCTGCGCGAGTGGCTTTCTCCGCCGCTACTGCGCATCATCATCATCGTCTCCTTTGTATTGATGGCGATTTGGATGCTGATCCCCGATAAGCTCGATGATGTCTCCTGTGACACGAAGCCGCGCTATGGGGTGTTCCTCACCACGACATTGCTCTTTTTCTTGGCGGAAATGGGAGACAAAACGCAAATTACAACGCTCTTACTTGCGAGCAAGATTGGCTCGGTGCCCGCAGTGGTCACGGGGACGACGTTGGGCATGCTGATTGCTGATGTGCCAGCGGTATTTTTGGGCGATAAACTGTCCGCGAAGTTGCCGCTCAAATATTTGCGTTGGGGCTCCGCTCTGATTTTCATCCTATTCATCTTTATTTAGCGCTGATCTAGGGCATGTAGCCGCCCCAAGCCCCTCGCTCAAGGAGCTAGAATCTCTGACAAGGTCTGGCTCTTTTCTATGGATAGCAGTTTGCGTGTGAGCGCTCACTTCTTTCGCTTAGCGTTGTATTGTCGTGAGTGCGTAGGTCGGGTAGGCGTGCTGATGGCGGTTTCCGAGTTGCGAGTGAGTACTCACTCATTTGCCTGAGATTTTCGCCTATACCTCGAGAAAAATGTCGAACGTTATGTCGATGATGTGCGTATAGCAGATGTCGAGTGTTGCTTCTCGTTCTTTAGCTACTCACATAGTGGCAGTGAGATGCGCTCAAAGACTATTTGTTTGAATTAGGTCTCTTGGCTTAGGGGTAATTCCTAGTACCTCGGTTTATTTTCGCTTATTTCACAGCAGAAACACCAGTTTGCTTTCTACACCTTCAGAAATACTTCCTCACAGAGCATAGACATTGCCCCTCTCTTTCCCCTATGATCGTGGTCAGGCAAAAAAGGCGCATGCGTCGACTGTTGCCGAGGAGTCTGTCTTTCCTCCTTGATGGAAGTGTCGCAGAGGGGTCCTTAGGGGACGCTTGCTAACGACGCCTAGAAAAGACATCCCTATGCTCAAAGGAGTTCAGCATGAGCAAAAAGACACTCGCTGCCGGTGTGATGGCGGCCACTCTTCTGACGTGTGCGTCCGCGCAGGCCGCCCCGACCGAAATCACATTCTGGCACGCGATGGCCAATACCCTCGGCGACTGGGTTGCCGATCTGACGGCTCAATTCAACGAAAAAGTTCCTCAGTGCCACCTCACCTCCATCTACAAGGGGACCTATGACCAGACGATGAGCTCTGGTATTGCGGCACACCGTGCCAAGCGCTCCCCCAACATTCTTCAGGTTTTTGAAGTGGGTACGGCAACCATGATGCACAGTGGCGGTGCCGTTGTGCCGGTTGGTGAACTGATGCAGAAAGCGGGCTTCAAGTTCGATCCCAAATCCTACATCCCAGCTGTCTACGGCTACTACTCTACCGCTGACGGAAGCATGATGAGCTTCCCGTTCAATTCCTCCACCACCGTTCTCTACCTCAATCTCGACAAATTTAAGGCCGCAGGTCTGCCGACCGATGCGGCGCATTTCCCCAAGACTTGGAAAGACATCGAAGAAGCGGCTAAGAAGCTTAAGGCTGCTGGCGAAGCTTGCCCGATGACCACCTCCTGGATTGGTTGGACGCAGCTCGAGAGCTTCTCGACTTGGCACAACGTTGAATACGCCACGAAGAACAATGGTTTCGGTGGGCTTGATGCTCGCCTGATGGTCAATTCTCCGTTGCATCAGCGTCACCTCGAGAACATGGAGCGCTGGAACAAGGAAGGTCTCTTTGTGTACAAGGGACGTGGCAACCATGCTGATGCGGCGTTCTACTCTGGCGAATGCGCTATCAACATGGGCTCCTCTGGCTCGCTCGGCAACATCCGCCGTAACGCGAAGTTTGAATTTGGCACTTCGACGTTGCCTGTCTACGATGACGTGCCCAACGCTCCGCAGAACACCGCCATTGGTGGTGCTTCGCTTTGGGCGATGGCTGGTAAGAGTGATGCAGAAAACCGTTGCGTCGCAGAGTTCTTTAACTTCATCTCTGATCCGAAGATTCAGGCTGCTAGCCACCAGCGCACGGGTTACCTGCCTGTAACGATGAAGGCTTTTGAGCTCACGAAGGAATCTGGTTACTACGAAAAGAATCCAGGTGCCGACGTCGCTGTCAAGCAGATGCTTAAGACCACGGAAAAGAGCCGTGGTATCCGTTTGGGTAATCTGCCTGCGATCCGTACGATCGTTGACGAAGAGTTCGAAAAGATTTGGTCTGGTAAGAGCACCGCTAAGGAAGCTCTGCAGGCAGTGGTCGATCGCGGCAACGCGGAATTGGCCAAGTTCGAACGTCAGCAGTCCAAGTAACTGCTTGTAGCGCTTTGTTCCACCCAAAGGAGGGGGTGAACCCTCCTAAGGGTGGGCATGAAGCCGTTGGTCGCATGCTGTAAAATGCCTGCTCAAAAAGCCGTGAGGGAGTCTCGATACCCTGACGGCTCTTGGGTTATGTGCCTGACGGTTTCCCTGCCTATCTAAGCCAGAGTATCAAAGTGGAAAAACGAGTTGTTTTCAAAAGTCGCTGGTTGCCGTACCTGCTGGTTGCTCCGCAGCTCGCAATCACGCTGATTTTTTTCTTCCTGCCCGCCGGTCAGGCTATGTATCAGTCCGTACTGATGCAAGACGCTTTCGGCACATCTACTGAATTTGTGGGACTTCATAATTTTGAAGTACTGTTCGCAGACCCCAACTACCTGAACAGCTTCAAGATAACGATGCTCTTCTCCGTCCTGGTTGCAGGACTGGGACTCGCCATTAGTCTCACGCTCGCCGTTTGTGCAGACCGCGTCATTCGCGGTGCCACGGCTTACAAGACATTCCTCATTTTGCCCTACGCCGTCGCACCTGCTGTTGCGGGCGTGCTATGGATGTTCATCTTTAATCCAACGCTCGGGGTGCTGAGCTACGCCATGCACCAGCTTGGATTTGAATGGGACTACCTTGTCAATGCCAATCACGCGCTCACGCTCATTGTGATCGCTGCAATTTGGAAGCAAGTAAGCTACAACTTCATCTTCTTTTTGGCAGGCTTGCAAGCGATCCCCCGTTCCCTGCTTGAGGCTGCGGCCATGGACGGTGCTGGTCCCTTCCGCCGCTTCTGGTCGGTGGTCTTCCCCTTGCTCTCACCTACGACGTTCTTCTTGTTGGTGATGAATGTGGTGTACGCCTTCTTCGACACGTTCGCTATTGTGGACGCGACGACGATGGGAGGCCCTGGACAAGATACGACGGTGCTTGTCTACAAAGTGTTCGTAGACGGCTTCCGCAATATGGACTTTGGTGGTTCGGCCGCACAGTCAGTGGTGCTCATGGTCATGGTGATTCTCTTGACTGTTGTGCAGTTCCGCTTCATCGAACGCCGCGTGAACTACTAGTGGAGCACGGACATGGTTGAAAATCGTCCTTGGTTGAATTTCTTCACGCATGCGGTGCTCATTCTCGGCATCGTAGCGGTGATCTTCCCCGTTTATATTGCGTTCGTTGCGTCGACGCAGACGGCTGTTGAAGTCGAACAGGCGCCGATGAGTCTATTGCCTGGGGTGCATTTCCTCGACAACTACGCCCAAATCCTCTTTGAAGGGGGCGGTACGGCTTCTCGAGCCCCTGTGGGTCGTATGTTGCTTGTTTCCCTTGGTATGGCCATGGGGATCTCAGTGGGTAAGATCTTCATCTCGTTGCTGTCGGCTTTTGCGATCGTTTACTTCAAGTTCCCTGGTCGTACGCTCTGCTTCTGGCTCATCTTCATTACGCTGATGTTGCCTGTTGAGGTGCGTATTTCGCCCACCTACGAGGTGATGGCCACACTCAACCTGCTAGACAGTTGGGGAGGCCTTATTCTGCCTTTGATCGCTTCGGCAACAGCAACGTTCCTTTTCCGTCAGTTTTTCTTGACGGTGCCTGATGAACTTTGTGAGGCCGCCCGTATGGATGGTGCAGGGCCTTTGCGTTTCTTCTTCACGATTCTGATGCCGCTCTCGATGACGAATGTGGCAGCCATGTTCGTGATTCAGTTCATCTACGGCTGGAACCAATACCTCTGGCCGCTTCTGGTGACGACCTCTGAAGATATGTACCCGATCGTCATCGGTATTAAGCGAATGATTGGCGGTGGTGACTCCGCCAATGAATGGAACCTCATTATGGCAACGGCCATTTTGGCCATGCTGCCACCAGCACTTGTGGTAACCATCATGCAGCGTTGGTTCGTCAAGGGTTTGGTCGATACGGAAAAATAAGAGAAAAATTATGGCCGGCATTCAATTTAAAGACATCCGCAAGAGCTACGGTGATGTGGCCGTAGTGCATGGCATTAGCCTCGATATCGAGGACGGCGAATTTATCGTGATCGTCGGACCTTCGGGCTGCGGCAAGTCCACGCTGCTAAGAATGGTGGCGGGCTTGGAGCCCATCACGTCGGGCGAACTGTGGATTGGTGATCGCGTTGTCAATCAGCTCGAACCAAAAGACCGCGATTGCGCTATGGTGTTCCAAAACTATGCGCTCTATCCGCACATGACGGTCTATGACAATATGGCCTATGGCCTCAAGATCCGCCGTGTGCCTACGGAAGAAATCCGTCGTCGCGTTGAGGCAGCTGCTGAGATGCTTGAGCTCAAGCATTTGCTGGATCGTCGTCCCCGTCAGCTCTCTGGTGGTCAACGTCAGCGTGTGGCTATGGGCCGCGCCATCGTTCGCGAGGCGGCCGTGTTCCTCTTTGACGAACCGCTCTCGAATTTGGACGCGAAATTGCGTGTGCAGACTCGTCTTCAGATTCAAAAGCTCCATCGTCGTCTCAAGACCACGTCGCTTTACGTCACACACGATCAGGTTGAGGCAATGACGCTTGCGCACCGTATGATTGTGATGAATGCGGGGCGTGCGGAGCAGGTCGGTACGCCTAAGGAGGTCTACGAGGATCCTGCCACAATGTTTGTGGCTAACTTTATTGGCTCGCCCCCGATGAACCTCATCGAAGGTACGTTAGACCAAGAGGGAGCGACGCTCGTGGCAGATAATGGCGAATCGATCCGCTTGCCAGAAGCGGTTCGTCCGCTCGCCTCTCGCCGTGTGGTGTTGGGGCTACGCCCAGAGCACGTGACGCTTTCTGCTGAAGGTGGCTTTGGCCAGGCAGCCGTTGAGAGCGTCGAGTCGCTTGGTGCCGACTGCCTTGTGCATACAACGTTGCTAGGGCAGAACGCGGTGTTCCGCGTTGAAAATAACGCTTTCATCCCTGATGTCGGTTGTCAAGCGGCACTCACGTTTGAGGCCAAGCACATGTACTGGTTTGATCCTGAAACGACCAAACGCATTCGCCTCTAAACGAGCTCCCTTTTGATCATGACGCCAGCCTTTGTGCTGGCGTCAATTGTTTCGAGCGGTACCAAATTTCTCGTTAGCTTAGCTTTTCGGCTAATATGCCTCAACCGACTGCCGACCAAAGCACTTTTTCGGCTCTTCATCAACAGCCATAGCACCCTGCCTTTGTGCAGGCAAGGAATCAAAACGATGTGGGAGAACTTCTCCATTTGGCTGAATTCTCTTCCCCTAGAGTGGATGCTTCTTGTAAGCGCCTTTATTTCCGCGACGTTACTGCCGGGAGGGACAGAAGCGTTGCTGGCGGCTGCTGTGCTTAGCACCACAGAACCCAGTCGATGGCTACTTTTCGTTGCGATGGCGAGCATCGGCAATACAGCGGGTGCGATGACGAGTTGGGCGATTGGGCGTTTTTTACCTCAGCGACCGATGCCCTTACGTGCGCAGCGCTGGATTGAGCGCTGGGGGGCTACTGCGTTGCTATTTTCGTGGTTGCCTCTCGTTGGGGATGCCTTGCCCTTGGTGGCAGGCTGGCGTCGGATTGACTGGCGCGTTTCACTATTTTTTATCGCAGCTGGCAAGACAGCGCGCTTTGCTGTGCTCGCTCTTGCTGCGCTTGGTGTGCTCGCGCTTCACTGAGTTGGTGCGCAATTAGGAGGTGATTGCGCCACCGACATCGAACACTAGAAAAGGACTTTAAACATGCGACTTGACGATACAAGCCTTCTTGCCATTTTTGTGGCGCTTTATTTTGCGTTGGTACTTTGGTACGGGATACGCGGTACGCACAGTGAGCAGGATGGGGCACGTTTTCTCACGGCCAACCGTAGTGTGGGCTGGGCTTTTTGCGCCATGTCGCTCGTCAGTACCATCATCGGTGGCTCAGCGACGCTTGGCATTGGTAGCCTTGCCCGCAAAAATGGTACCGCGGCGTTTTGGTGGCTGGGGGTGGGCGCGATTGGCCTATTGATTCACGGTTGGCTGATTGTGCCAAGGATTCGCCGTATGCGAGCGGTCACCTTACCAGAGGTGGTGGATGAGCTTGCTGGACCGTTGGCGCGTCGCTGGTCAGCATTCATTATTGCAACCGCTTGGGTGGCCATTACGGCAGCGCAGTTTGTCGCGCTTTTTGCGCTTCTGAAGAGCCTAGCTGGTCCTACGCTCGGCTCACTTCTCTACTGGCTCACGGTGAGCGGTATTCTGCTACACACGATGATTGGTGGACAACGTGGCGTGATTCGTACCGATGTCTTACAGGCTGCAGTTCTTCTGATAGGCTTTTCAGCTACGATGCTCTGGCTGATCGTAGAGGAACCTGCGCGGCTTAGTGCTGTTGAGTGGTCCTTTTTGACGCCGACGTTTGGTTGGCTTGACTTACTGCAGATGTTACTGCTCGTGGGGATTACCTATGTTATTGGCCCCGATATGTTCAGCCGCACCTTTTCTGCGAGTAGCCCCAGCGCGGCTCGTCGTGCGGCGTGGACAGCTGCGCCCGTGCTCGTTTTCTTTTCGGTGGTCATCACGCTACTTGCCGTGACGAATCTCTCTGCTGCGCAGCCCGTCGGGGATTGGCTCTCCTCGGCCTCGCCTTTACCTTTTGCACTCAAGACGATGCTCGCCCTAGGGCTCATTAGCGCACTCTGTGGTTCCGCTGATACGGTGCTTCTATCGGCGGCAGGTATCTTTGAGCGTGATATTTTCGGCGGCAATCGCGCGCGCGTCATGCAGGGGATTGTGGGCCTCATTGGTATTGTGGCCGCGTTAATGGTTTACGTCCAAGGCAACATCATTTCGTTGCTACTAACGGGGTACGCGCTCTTTGTGCCAGGAGTGGCCGTGCCACTGCTTGTGACACTACTGCTACGCGAGCGAGCGCTCGATCGCAAATTGTGGGTAGCGGGGGCTTTTCTAGGCGGGCTCTTTGGTATTGCCGCCAATCTTCTCGGGATGAGCGCGCTCACCTATGTAGGGATGGGGATTTCAGCGCTCGGAGCGTTGCTAGCGTACTGGTTTGGCAAGCCTGCGCTCACGCTTGCTAGAGCAATGTCCAAATAAGCACACTGAGTTGCAAGCACTCGCCCCTAACTCTCCCATCATGCCCAAGCTGTTATGTTCTAGCTTGGGCTGTGGGAGATTGAGCGGCAAGTGAGCGCTCGCCTTACGCCTTCTCGACAGCTGCTTTTGCCTCGGCCTCAGCGGCGGCCGCAGCCGTCTTTTCTGCGAGGCGTTCTTCACGTTTGCGGATATCAGGGATCAGATCAAGGATGTAGGCGGGCAAATCACTCTGCGAGCGTTTGAGCAAATGTCCCATGGAAAACTCGCAGCCGCACCAGAGCTGGTTGTAGAACCCCTCGTTCGTGATGATTTCTTTTTTACGCTCCTGCAGCCCGCCCTTTCGCCAGTCCTTGTCCCAGTATTCTGTGCCCTCATTGAGGGCAGCGGCCTCTTCTGCGGCTTCGCGGATTTGATCTTGTCGCTTCCAACGACTGCCTGCTAGGGTGGTGGTAAAGCGGCGGATGCCGAGCTCACGGGCTTTAGCGGCCGTTGCGCGCATACGCAGACCAAAGCACTGGCGGCATCGCGCACCGCGCTCGGATTCATCTTCTAGCCCCTTGACGGTCTCACGCCAAAGATCATGGTCGTAGTCGGCATCCACAAAGGGAATGCCGAGCTTTTCACAGTAGCGCACGCACTCGTTTTTTCTGACCAGATATTCCTTTTGCGGGAATATGTTCGGGTTAAAGAAAAAGACGGTGGGCTCAAAATCATTTTGCAGTAGCCACTCCAGAATGGCGCTTGAGCAGGGCGCGCAGCAGCTGTGTAGCAGGATCTTTTCGCTCATTCTCAAGCCTCCTTGTGGCCGTAGTCACGAGGGCCAAAGATGGCGCTACCGACACGCACGAAGGTAGCCCCTTCAGCGATAGCGGCTTCCATATCCGCAGACATCCCCATCGAGAGCGTATCCATCTCTGGGAAGTCGGTAGCAAGAGACGCCATGAGTTCAGCGAGTGCGTGAAGTGGTGCGCGCTGTGCCTCAGGGGTATCAGCGGGCGCAGGAATGCACATTAAGCCGCGCAACGCAAGGTTCGGGAGCTTGGAAATTTCAAGCGCAAGCGCAGGAACCTCTTGCGGCGTCACGCCCGACTTGGAGGTTTCAGCACTGACGTTGACTTCGATTAGCACGTTGAGTTTTCCTAAGGCAGCGGGCCGTTGTTCTGAGAGGCGGCGCGCAATTTTTAGGCGATCAACCGAGTGCACCCAGTCAAAGTGCTCGGCCACAGCGCGCGTTTTGTTCGACTGCAGCGGCCCGATGAAATGCCAAATCCCTGCGTCGGTTGGGTGGGTGCGGCGGAAGTATTCGACTTTTTCAATACCTTCTTGGACATAGTTTTCGCCGAAATGACGTTGTCCAAGTTGCCAAGCTGCTTCAGCTGCCGAGATGGGGAAGGTCTTGCTCACGGCGATGAGCGTGACGCTCTCTGGCGCACGATGAGCGGCTTGAATGGCCGCATCGAATCGAGCGCGAACTGTCGCTAGCCGTTTGTCTAAACCAGGTTGTAATGTGCTCATTGTTCTATCAGTTGGTGCCGCTTTTGAGCCAGGGGCGTTGCGCAACGGGCAACTGCGCGCGGCTAAGTGCGGCATTTTTTTTGGTGTGTGGGCAGAGAGAAAAAGGGAGGCTACCTGAGCGCGCTCACGTTTTTTCACGCTGCGTGACAATCGCTTTGATCGGAACGAATCCTTTCGGTTTGCATAGTCTAACGAATCTCAACAGGGTGCGAAGGATGCCGAGCGGAGCTAAGCGGTCACGACTTGAGAAGTGGAGCCAAAAGAAAAGTGATACATCATTGATTTTAGTCAAGTCACATCGCGTTGAAAATGCTTTTTTGATCCTCTACAACCATGCTTATTCCTTTCTGCTGATCTATTTCCCAATCCTTGGGACACTAGCGTTTGCGCTGAGTAAGCCGCCAAGCTGTGATCCTCATTAAATTTTTTAGTATGTTGATTTTATTGAATAAACGCAGTGGATCATGCTTTCAAGGATCAAAAATATAGACACAGATTTTCCGTTGATCTAGACTTTCAGTCAAGAAACACAGAACGCATGAGCAGTGCTTGAGCGCATCTCTTCAACTGTCTGGATGGAGCGTTGCACATTAAGCAAGTTTCAGCGTCTCGCTAGTGGTCTTGGATACCGATAACGGTTTTCGCAGTTTTGAGCGCGAATGTTTTGATTTTTGGGGTGAAGAAGATGTCGACTGCCGTTTCCACGATCTCTCGTACCATTGCCGATTGGACTCTTGGTGCTGAAAGCACCTTTGACGAACTCCTCAGTGAGAAGAAGGTTCTGCCCACAGGGATTGCCCTGTTGGACGAGGCTCTTGATGGTGGGCTTCCTGTGGGCAAACTTATTGAAATCTATCCGCAACGCACGGGGCGTTGCGAGGTAGGGCTGTTGCTTGGGGTTCTGCGTCACTTTGAGCGGGTGACCTGGGTGTTGGATTGCACGGAACCGCTACTGCCTTATCAAGAGGGGTTGCGTGCAGCGGGGCTGGACTTGTCGCGACAGCTGATGGTCGCACCTGCGACCGCTAAAGATGCTTTTTGGTGTGTCGAGCAGGCGCTACTTTCTGGTGAGTGCGATGCGATTGTGGCGTGGCTACCGCCGCTCTCGAGCAAGGAAGATGCGCGTGCGATGGCAAGACTCTCGCTTGCGGCGTCGCACGGTCGTGTCTCGCTCTTTATCATTCGCCCCTTTGTGATGAGTGGGGTAAACTCCCCTGCTGATATGCGTATTCAGCTCTTCGTTGAGCACGATCCTCGTCTTGTGCGGGCTCGTATCCATACGGACACTTACATTTGGGCTCGCCCCGTGGAGGCTACGTTCCCACTTAATTTCATCCGTGAGTTCTCTGGCGTTGCGCAGGTTGCCCCTGCAGCTAACAGTCGAGCGTTCCCTGTGTCGACACTAAAGCACGCAGTCATCTCTTAACGAACGTATTTACTGATCTTACTTTAGGAAGTGGCCCCCGCTGGCGTTGACCCTCGTTTGCAAAGAGGAGGGCGCGCCAAGCGGCGCGCCCAATGACGCCATGACGATTTCACTGATTGATACGCTACAGACTCAACTTGGTCGAGGCCGCGTCTTTGCACTCGACAATCCCACGCACGCAAGCTCTTTGAACCAATTAATGAAAAGAGATTTGCCAGCCTTGCGGGAGGTTGAGAACCAACAGCCACAAAATGGCTTTGACCAGCTGCCCACTTTTATTTTCCGTGACTCGCTGCCACTCAAGGACATCGATGGCGTGCCGCAGTACTATGGCCCGTTGCGCAGTCTCGGGCGCGGGAGGCTTTCGGAAGACCGAAGCCGCCTTTACGTCCGCGCTTGCCGCCAAGATGGCACGTCGGTGTGGATTTCTAAGCGCGTTTCCGATGGTTGCTGGTTCTTGGAGGGGATATTTGTCTAAAGCCACGGCTCGCCCAAGCGAAGTGGCTAAGCGAGCTAGCGAGAGGCGCGCGTAGCAGACGGTACGCACTCAAGTAACAGTGGTGATGAACTCAGCTCGCTCGCGAGTTAACGAGTTGAGTCCACGTTGCGCGCTGCCACGCGCGATCTAAGCTTTTCTTGCCTCTTTGCGCAGCGTCGTGATGACTGCGCTCCCATCACTCTGGCGCTCTGAACGAGAATCGTGATCCTTATAGAGAAACGCGCCATAAGTCTCTCTTTCGGGTGGGTTGAAAAGCCGCCTCAAGGTTTGCTAGAGTTTCAAGATTGTTATTTCTCGCGAAGCTGCTTTGCGTGGATTCGCCTGTGTTTCGGAATTCCTATGAAAGTTTTGGTTGCTGTAAAGCGTGTGGTTGACGCCAAGATTAAAGTGCGCCCACTGCCCGACTTCTCTGGTGTGGATACCAAGATGGCCAAAATGGCCCTCAATCCTTTTGATGAAATCGCCGTCGAAGAAGCCGTTCGTCTCAAAGAGGCGGGTACGGTTGAGGAAGTGGTTGCGGTGACGATCGGGCCTGCGAAAGCGCTCGATCAGTTGCGTGTGGCAATGGCGATCGGTGCAGACCGTGGTATTCATGTCACGACCGATGCGGAACTTGAACCGCTTGCCGTTGCAAAGACGCTGAAGGTCATTGTTGAGCGTGAAAAGCCCGATTTGATTCTCTGTGGCAAACAAGCCATTGATGATGATTCCAATCAGGTTGGGCAGATGCTCTCAGCGCTACTCAATATCCCTGTGGCTATGGCAGCGAACGACATTAAGTTCGAGGCTGGTCGCTGGCTTATTACGCGTGAAACGGATGGTGGCACACAGACGTTGTCCCTTTCTGTGCCCGCGGTGGCGAGTGCCGACTTGCGCCTAGCTGAGCCACGCTATGTGACGTTGCCAGCGATGGGTAAAGCGCGCAAAAAGCCCGTTGAAGAAGTGGCGCTCGATACACTTGGCGTAAATTATGTTGCACGCAATCGGGTGGTTCGCGTTGAACAGCCTGCTGAGAGAAAAGCCGGTGTGATGGTGAGCTCGGTCGACGAGCTGATTGAAAAACTCAAGAACACGGCCAACGTGCTGTAAGGGGAGATCTGCTAATGACTGCTCTATTGATTGCTGATCATGACAATATTTCCCTCAAGCCGAGCACAGCGCAGGCGGTTTGTGCCGCGCTACAGATGACCGATACGGTCGATCTCTTGGTGGCAGGTAACGGTATTGAGTCGGTGGCACAAGAAGCTGCAAAGCTCGCTGGCGTGCGCACTGTCTACTACGTTAACCAGCCACAGCTTGCTCATGAAACGCCCGAGATTCTCGCCGAGCTTGTCAAGAAAGAGTGCGAGGGCTACAGCCATGTCCTCTTTGTTGGAAACCTCGTTGGCAAGGCGGTGATGCCGCGTTTGGCAGCGCTACTAGATGTCTCGCCCGTCTCGGATATTGTTCGCGTGCTGGGGCCCAAGACGTTTGTGCGTGGTATTTATGCGGGCAGTTTGCTCGCCACCGTAGAGGTGGGTGAGCCGCAAGTGGTGGCAACGATTCGTACCACGGCGTTCCAGCCAGTGGCCGCTGATGGCGCGGCTGCGCTTGAGGAAGTCATGGGCGTGCCTGCGTACGAAGGATCGCGGTTTGTGAGTTTTGCTGAAACGAAGAGCGATCGGCCAGAGCTAGTGAGCGCTAAACGCGTGGTGGCTGGGGGCGCGGGTCTCTTTGATGAAGAGGGTTTCCGTGCGCTCGAGGGCTTTGCCGATGCGATTGGCGCTGCGGTTGGGGCAACGCGTACCGCCGTTGACATGGGGTTATGCCCGAACGATTGGCAAATTGGGCAGACGGGCAAGATGATTGCGCCTGAGCTCTATTTTGCCTTCGGTATTTCTGGTGCCATCCAGCACACGGCTGGCATTAAGGATGCCAAAGTGGTCGTTGCAATTAATAACGATGCAGAGGCGCCGATCTTTGAAGTGGCGGATTACGGCTTGGTGGCCGATGCGCTGCCCACACTTGCTGAGCTCACGAAGAAACTCGGGAGCTAAGGCCTCAGCTTCAGCGGTTCACGATCGTCGAGGGGGCGTGGAATAAAACAATCTGCACCCCCTCACTTGCATCGCCAGTGACTTTTCACTAAAATCTAGGTCTTTCTGCGGCCTTTGACCCAGAGAAAAGACAAAATTTCTTGTGGGGTGTTCACGATGAACGCCCCCATCCTTTTAACAAAACCAAATAGTTCTAGAGGTAGACTCATGGTTATCATTCGTCTCGCTCGTGGTGGCGCCAAGAAGCGCCCCTTCTTCAATATTCACGTTTGCGACTCCCGCGCTCGTCGCGATGGCCGCTTCATCGAACGCCTCGGCTACTACAACCCGATGGCTGCTGGCCAGGCCACGATGCTCGTGATCAATCAGGAACGCCTCGCCTACTGGCAGAGCCAGGGCGCCCAGCTCTCCGACACGGTTGCCCGTCTCGTGAAGTCCCAGAAGGCTGCCTAATTGAGCCCCATTCGGATTCCTGCGTGAATCCCTCCCAACATGAAGTGGTTCTCGGGAGATAAGGAGAACTGCGTACACCCCGCTTTCCTCAAGCGCGAATATGCAGCAACGGACGTGCCTCTCGTGTCCAGCACATCGGTTCCGTCGCTGCAACACTATTCGGTATCTACACTTGAGTTGAAGAGCGGGGTTGTTTTTTGTGGGTCGCGCTTGGGCACTCTTGTGCGCTACGCGCGCGAGCCGCAGCCTGAAAGCGCGGTCAACGGCTTTCGCCTTTTGTCTCTGATTGCACAAGGATGATTGTGATGGACGATTTTGTTGAACTTGGACGAGCCACGGGCTCTTACGGCTTTCGTGGATGGGTTCGCGTGCAACCTACAGGTACGGGTGAAGTGCTCAAAAAGGTCAAGCGCTGGCGTCTTGTACCCTTGCGCGGTCAGACACAGGATGTGCAAGTTGAAGCGGTACGTGTGCACGGCGCTGGGCTCATTGCCAAGTGGGTGGGCTGCGACAGTAAGGAAGCCGCTGATGCCTTGAAGGGAACGCTCTATGTGGCGCGAGCGGATTTCCCTGCTGCGGGTGACGATGCGGTTTGGGCTGTCGATCTGATTGGCATGCAGGCGCTCAACACCCTTGGGGAAACGCTTGGGCGCGTTGTACGCATCAGCTCCAATGGCGTGCAGGATCTCCTCGAAGTGGAGTATGAGATCGCAGCGGGCAAATCCGCCACATTTATGGTACCGATGGTCAAGGATGTCTATCTTGTGCGCATTGATCTCGAGGCGCGTTGCGTAGTCTTAGATTGGCAAAGTGATTGGCGATAAGCCAAGGAGCTCTAACATGCGTTTTGATGTCATCACTTTGTTCCCAGAGATTTTTGAGAGCGTGACGGCCTGTGGTATTACGGCACGCGCCATGAAGCGAGGGCTCTGGTCATGTCATACGTGGAATCCCCGTATGTTGACCGAAGACTTGCATCGTACGGTGGATGATCGTCCCTTCGGGGGCGGTCCAGGCATGGTGATGATGGCAGAACCGCTTGCACGGACGCTCGAGGCAATTCGTGCTGCGGGTAACCGAGGACGTGTGGTGAGCTTTGCGCCCAATGGGGTGCGCCTGACGGATAAGCGTGTGCGTGAACTTGTGGCTGCTCAAGATGACTTGGTACTGCTTTGCGGTCGTTACGAAGGCATTGACGAACGTTTTCTCAGTACTGCGGTCGATGAGGTGATTAGCCTTGGCGACTTTGTACTGAGTGGCGGGGAGATTCCCGCCTGTGCGCTCATTGATGCGGTAGTGCGACAGCTCCCCGGTGCCATTAAGACGCTTTCTACTGAAGATGAAAGTTTTGCTACGGGGCTTCTCGATGCCCCGCACTACACGCGCCCAGAAGTCTGGCGAGGCATGCCTGTGCCAGAAGTGCTTTTGTCGGGGCACCATGCCAATATTGCCCGCTGGACGCGTGAGGAAAGTCTACGATTTACGTTGCAAAACCGGCCAGATTTGATTACAATCGCCCATTCTTCTGGTTTGCTGACCAAGGCCGACTACCGTTGGCTTGAAGCAGCAGGGTGGAAGAAACCACATTAATCAAAAACATTCCATCCTCTCTGTGGCGGGCGTTTGAGGCCCTCAAATTAGGCCACATGATGATGGTACGGAGAATTATCAAATGGATCTGATCAAGGTTCTTGAACAAGAAGAAATGGCCCGCCTTACGGCTGGCAAAACCATCCCCGATTTCCGCGCTGGTGACACGGTTGTCGTGAACGTCAACGTTGTTGAAGGTTCTCGCAAGCGCGTTCAGGCCTATGAAGGTGTGGTTATCGCCCGTCGCAATCGTGGTCTGAACTCCTCGTTCATCGTCCGCAAGATTTCGAGCGGCGAAGGTGTGGAACGTACGTTCCAGCTCTACGCTCCGACGATCGCTTCGATCGAAGTGAAGCGTCACGGTGACGTCTCCCGCGCCAAGCTCTACTATCTGCGTGATCGCTCCGGTAAGGCTGCCCGTATTAAGGAACGCCTGGTTCGCAAGAACTAATCCGAAGCCGTTTTACGGATTCAGATGCATTAGCCGCTTTTTCCTAAAGGAGAAGGCGGCTAATTTTTTCGGCGCAATAATGAGTTTGCCCAGCCGCCGTTAGGACGTGCTGGGCAAAGAAATGCCTCAAACAGGCAATGACTTCAAATCAAACGCCGCCAATCGTTGAGCTTTAGCGCTTGAAGCACTCATTGGGACGAGCGCTCGTTTGACGTGTCGTCATGCTTTGGATGTCGGCGGTTGCTGCCCGCTACCATTTCAAAGCGGAAGAAGCGGCACTCAAGAGCACCGTTATAGAGCACCGTCTTACGGGACTCTTTCAGGCGCATCTGCTGCGGGAGCGTACGGTCACTGGTGAGCATCCACGCGGTCCAGCCAGCAAAGTTTGCTTTGAGATTGTCGGCGACATTCTTCATCATTGACTGAATGGAAGCGCTCTTTGGGTTGGACTGCTCGCCGTAAGGGGGATTAGCAATCAGAATGCCAGCTGGCGCATCCGCAGGTGGGGTGACCAAGCGAGCGTCGCCTTGGGTAAAGCTCAAGCGCCCATCATCGATCAGCGCGCCTAGCCCTGCACGACGAGCATTTTCGATGGCCTTTTCTACGACAAGCGAAGAGATGTCGCTTGCTTGGATGCGCACGTCGGTGTGTAGGTTCACCGCAGCACGGGCATCTTCGAGCATCTCCGAGAAAATCTCCATGTCAAAGCCCTTGAGATTTTCAAAGCCAAAATGACGCCCGAGTCCTGGTGCCATTGAGCAAGCTTTTTGCGCTGCTTCAATCGCGATGGTGCCTGAGCCGCAGAACGGATCGACGAGCGTTTTGGAAGCGTCCCATTGTGCTAGCCCAAGCAGTCCCGCTGCAAGATTTTCTTTGAGCGGCGCTTCACCGTGCGTGAGACGCCAACCGCGCTTAAAGAGTGCTTCCCCAGCGAGGTCAAGGTAGAGCGTGCACATGTCGTAGGTGAGAAATGCTGCGATGCGCACCTCGGGATGGTAGCGATCCACGTCGGGGCGGCGCCCCGCGAGTTCAACAAAGCGGTCACAGATCGCATCCTTGATGCGAAGCACGGCAAAGTTGATACTCTCTAGCGGACAACGCATGCCGGTGGCCGAGACCTTGATACTTTGATCCGGCTCGAACCACTTTTCCCAAGGTGTTTTGGTTGCGATATCGTAAATGTCGCGTGTATCCCAGTACTTCTCTTCGGCAACTTTCATGAGCACGCGGCTCGCTAAGCGCGAGTGCAGGCAGACGGCCATCGCTGTCTCAGTGCTACCGCGGAAAGCGACGCCGCCACTTTGTGCGCGCACATTTTGTGCGCCGCAAGCGGTGATTTCTTCACTGAGAAGCGCCTCCAGTCCAAAGGGACAGAGTGCGTAGAAAGATTGCATGGCCATAGTGTTCTGCTCAATCGATGTTGGTTTGAAAAAAGAACGATAGGATATCACTGGCGTAGCTCGCCGTGTCCTAGAACGACGTACTTCACGCTCGTCAAGCCCTCGAGTCCAACAGGACCGCGTGCGTGGAGCTTGTCCGTGGAGATACCAATTTCGGCTCCCAACCCGTACTCGAAGCCATCAGCAAAGCGAGTGGAGGTATTGACCATGACGCTTGCACTGTCGACCTCTCGCAGGAACCGCTGCGCAAGGGTCCAATTCTCAGTGAGAATGGCATCAGTGTGGTGCGAGGAGTGCGTATTGATGAATTCAACGGCTTCGTCAAAGCTTGCGACAACACGGATCGCGATGATCGGAGCGTTGTATTCCGTATCCCAATCTTCGGGGGTAGCGTCAATGGCGCTGTAGCCTGCTTGCTCGATGATACGGCGCGAGAGATCGTCGCATCGCATCTCCACTTCTTTGTCGTGGAAGATGCGGGCAATATCGGGCAGAAAGTCAAAAGCCACCGCCTTGTGTACGAGTAGTGTCTCGGTTGTGTTGCAAGGGGCGTAGCGCTGCGTTTTGGCATTGTCCGTGACCGAAACGGCCATCTTGAGATTGGCATATTGATCTACATAGGTGTGGCAAATGCCATCGAGGTGCTTGATCATGGGCACGCTCGCTTCAGCGGCGAGTCGCGCAATCAAACTCTTGCCGCCGCGCGGAATCAGTACGTCAACAAAGTCCTTTGCACGAATCAACTCCCCGACGAGTGCGCGATCAGGGTTGGTAATGAGTTGAACCGCATCGCGCGGCAATTTCACTTCATCGAGTGCTTTTTGTACGAGCTCCCAAAGTGCGATGTTGGTTTTGAGCGCTTCGGAGCCCCCACGAAGGATCACTGCATTGCCTGATTTTGTGGTGAGCGCGGCAGCATCCACCGTGACATTCGGGCGAGCTTCATAGATCATGGCAACCACGCCGAGCGGCACGCGCATGCGTCCAACCTGAATCCCTGAGGGTTGCGGTTCAATACGGCTGACTTCACCAATGGGGTCGCGCAGTGTGGCAATTTGCTCGCAACCAGCAATCATCGCGTCGATGCGCGCCTCGTTAAGCGCGAGTCGGTCGAGGAACGCTTCATCACGGCCTGCGCTGGCAGCGCCGTCGAGATCCTCTCGGTTAGCTTGTAGGATTTGTGCTCGATGCTCGTTGATCAGCTCAGCAAGACGCTTGAGAAAGCGGTTTTTTGTCGCAGAGTCAGCTCGCGCCATCGCGCGGGAGGCCTTGCGGGCGGCGCGACCGATATGCTCGATCGTGTCATGGGCATTGATGGAAATTTCGGGCATGGTTTGACTCCCTGAAAAGGCGGTCGGCTCATGGTTCATCGCCACTGAGCGGCAAGGGATGCGGCGGCTCTGCAGGACGCGGCCGGCCGTTGATCCATTCTAACAAAATGGCAGAGAAAACCGATTTGATCGGTGTAGTGCGCTCTTGAACGCGTACCCTTGAGTATGGGTTCTAGCGCGCCAAAAAGAGCGCAATGCTCTTTAATTCAAGCCAAGGGTTGTCGTCGCGTTCAGGCACAGCCAAGCCCTTGACCTGCTTATCAAGTTCCGCGCACACCAAAAGGGCATTTTTGAGTTTTATGCTCGAGAGGCGCCTTGCTGCAGCTCGCTTGCCTGGCGTTGCGTACACCCCTTTGACGCTTGAGGCACCTTGAGCGGCAGCGGCTTGCAGTTTGATGATGTCACGGATTTCTCGCGTGAGCATGGCCAATAGCAGCGGCAGGGGGGCATCCTGAGCTTCGAGCCCATCGAGAATACGCAAGACACGAGATGCATTCGCCTGCTCAATACTTTCGATGAGTGAATCAATTTCAAAATGAGAACTGTCCGTGACGGTTTGTGAAATTTCGCTTCGTGTCAGCTCACGCGCATCAAATAGCAGGGCGAGTTTGTTGATCTCTTGGTTGGCGGCAAAGAGATTGCCTTCAACTAGATCGGCCAAATAGTCGAGCGCTTCGGGGCTTGCGCTCTGCCCTTGGCGAGCGAGCCGGGCGGCGAGCCAGCGGCCAAGTTGCGCACGCGGTGGTGTGTCGCAGGTGACGGTGCTACACGTTGTTCTGAGCGATTGCCACCATGCAGCTTTGGCACTTGCCCAATCGGGCGTAGGAATGGTAAAGAGCACCGTGACGCCGTCAAAGGGTTGAGAGAGTAGCTTTTTGATGCCGTCAGGTCCCTTTCGACCCACTTTTGCACCGGGGATGCGTACGTCGATAACCTTTTGTGCAGCAAACATACCGATGTCGGCAGCGGCCATGGCTACTTGCGACCAGTCCGAGGAGCCGTTCATCTCGAAGATCTCTCGATCATGGTAGCCGAGCTCACGAGCGGTTTCTCGGATTAGGTCTGCGGCCTCGATACGCAAAAAGTCATCATTGCCCGTGACCAGCACAAAGGCAGGTAGCTGCCCCGCTTTTTTGGCTTGGGAGCAGAAGTCTTTGGCGTCTGTGTAGGAGGGCATTGATGAAACTCCAAGAACGGACAGCGGGTACGCGCTCTGGCGCACACAGCGAGTCGAAGTTGCCGCCAGCTACCTCAGCGAGAGGCAGGGTAGTGGCGACGGTGAGGTGGCAGTTATTTTTCGGGTGGCGTTTTACGCGGTTGAATGGTTTCTAGAACACCCAAGAGCTGATTGCAGAGATCTGTTGCCATATCGCGATAGAGCGTGTTCGCTTCGTCGTTAAACGAAAGGAACTGAGAATCAGAGTAGGCAAGACTGCGGTTCTCCGCAAAGTACGTGGGCTTCATGTAGGTGTAGCCATCGGGTGCAACGAGACGGAAACCGACCGTACGGGTGAGGGTATATTCACGAGCCTGACCGCGGTCATTGAGTGCGAGGATATCCTGTTGGCGCGTATCCGAGAGTAACTCAAGAATGGCCTCGGCTTCGTTCGGGTTGTCGACGATGGTGATGTTAGACCCTGCTTCAATCATCTGGCGCAACTTCACAATGAGTGGTGTATTGAAGCCGCCCTGAATGTAGAGCTTCTCAAAGGGCGCCGTAAAGGAGCCGCGGAGATGAAAACCGCAGCCGCCAAGCAGTAGGGAGATCGCAGAAGCCCCGATCAAGTGTCGACGAGAGAGCACAGCAGTAGTCCTAATCAGTGTATGGCCGCGGACAGTTGAGTAAGGAGCGAACTCCACCCTTGCCCGCAGTGAGAAACATCTCACTGATTATAGACGAGAGTGTGCTCGTATCAGTCGGTGAGCACAAAAGATTGGGAGGGCGTCGCATTTTTAGCGGCGCCCTCCCATTGAGTGTTAGGAGGCACGGATTGGGTCTCAACCGTGCCTTTGAGCTCTGTGTGCGATTACTTCGCCACCACGTTCACGAGTTTATTCGGAACGATGATGATCTTGCGCACGGTTGCGTCACCAACAAAGCGTTGGACATCTTCGTTGGCGAGCGCAGCGGCTTCGATTGCTTCTTTGCTGGCATCGGCAGAGACGTGGATTTCTCCACGCAGTTTGCCGTTGACTTGCACAACGAGTTTGATCGTATCGACCTTGAGCGCGTCCTCTTCGACCGTGGGCCAAGGGGCGTCAATGAGATCGCCAAACTGTTCCACATAGCCGAGCTCGCCCCAGAGTGCCGTCGTAATGTGCGGAGCAATCGGGTAGAGCGTACGCAACAGGATCGAAGCACTGTCACGAACTGCTGCTTCGTCATGCGCGTTTTCGGGCTTAAAGCTTTCGATCGCGTTGAACATCTTCATGCAGGCACTCACTACCGTGTTGTACTGCATGCGTGCGAAGTCAAAGTCTGCTTGCTGAAGCGAGACATGGATGCCGCGTCGCAGCTCTTTGGCAGCCTCAGAGAGCTCGCTAAAGTTGCTACCCGCACCACGAACCGCATCGCGGTTCGTATAAGCCCAAGTCCAGATACGACGCAAGAAGCGGTACGTGCCTTCTGCACCACTGTTGGACCAGGCTGCAGACTGATCGGGAGGACCCGCGAACATCACAAAGCTACGAGCCGTGTCGGCACCGTACTTTTCAATAATGGCGCGCGGCTCCACAACATTGTTCTTCGACTTGGACATCTTTTCGATGCCACCAAGCACCACAGGTTGCCCATCGGCCTTGCAGGTGGCGCCGATAGGGCGGCCCTTTTCGTCGTACTGCACTTCGACTTCATCGGGGTAGAACCACGTCTTGTGGCCATCGGCCTCAACACGGTAGTAGCACTCTGCCATGAGCATGCCCTGCGTGAAGAGGTTCTTAAACGGCTCGTCAAACTTCACGAGCCCCATGTCGCGCATCACTTTCGTCCAGAAGCGTGCATAGAGCAGGTGCAAGACCGCATGTTCAATGCCACCGATGTACTGATCCATTGGCATCCAGTAGTCATTGCGGCTATCGACCATCGCGGTGTCGCAGTTCGGCGAGCAATAACGCTGGAAGTACCAAGAACTGTCGACAAACGTATCCATCGTGTCAGTTTCACGCTGTGCATCGGCACCGCACTTCGGACACTTCACGTTGAGGAACGACTCGCACTTGTTGAGCGGGTTGCCAGAGCCATCCGGAATGAGGTCCTCTGGCAGAACGACCGGCAGATCCTTTTCAGGAACGGGCACAGGACCGCAGTGTGGGCAGTTGATGATCGGAATCGGGGTTCCCCAATAGCGCTGACGAGAGATGCCCCAGTCACGCAGGCGGAACTGAACCTGCTTTTCCCCGAGTCCCTTGGTAGCAAGGTCAGCGGCAATGGCTTCAACGCCCTCTTTGATCGAGAGACCGTCGTACTTGCCAGAGTTGACAAGGTGCGCATCAAGCGTTTTATCTCCGTACCATTCCTGCCAAGCTTCGGTGGAGAACGTTTCCCCTTCGACGGCAATCACTTGCTTGATCGGAAGGTTGTATTTCTTGGCAAATGCGAAGTCGCGCTCATCGTGAGCTGGCACCGCCATGACGGCCCCTTCGCCGTAGCTCATGAGCACGTAGTTAGCGATCCAAACTTCCACAGGTGCATCGGTGAGCGGATGGTGCACCATAAAGCCCGTGGCCATACCTTTCTTTTCCATGGTGGCCATGTCGGCTTCGCTTACACCACCCTTGGCACACTCTTCAATGAAGGTTTGCAGATCAGGGCGATCCTTGGCGAGGGCGCGCGCGAGCGGATGCTCGGCTGCGATCGCCACATACGTTGCCCCCATGAGCGTGTCAGCGCGGGTCGTATAAACACGCAACGCTTTGCTTTGCCCTTCGAACGTGTAGGGGAAGGAGAGGTTCACGCCTTCAGAGCGACCAATCCAGTGCTCCTGCATACGGCGTACTTGCTCGGGCCAGCCTTCGAGTTTCTTGATGTCATCGAGCAATTCTTGCGCGTACTGCGTGATGCCAAGGTAGTAGCCAGGGATCTCACGCTTTTCAACAATGGCACCAGAACGCCAGCCACGCCCTTCAATCACTTGCTCATTGGCGAGCACAGTTTTGTCCACCGGATCCCAGTTGACGATTTGGGTCTTACGATAAGCGATGCCCTTCTCAAGCATTTTGAGAAAGAGCCACTGATTCCAGCGATAGTATTCGGGCTTGCAGGTGGCAACTTCTCGAGACCAGTCAAACGCGAGCCCTAGCGGTTCCATCTGCGACTTCATGTCGGCGATGTTGCTATAAGTCCAAGCTGCCGGCGCTACCTTCTTGGCGATAGCCGCATTTTCGGCGGGCAGACCAAAGGCATCCCACCCCATCGGCGTCATGACGTTGTAACCCTTCATACGGTAGTAGCGGTACATCACGTCATTGAGTGTGTAGTTGCGCACGTGGCCCATATGCAACTTGCCGCTCGGATAAGGCAACATCGAGCAGACATAGAACTTGGGCTTGGGTTTGCCATGGCTGTCGAGCGCGTTTTCGACGGCTCGGTAGACGTCCTTGGCTCGCCATTGAGCCTGGACTTCAGATTCCACTGCTTGAGCAGAGTAAGTCTCGCGCATATAGATTCCAGTAAAGGGGTTGAAAAAGACAATTCCTTAGTATACAGCCGCGGGCAAACACTCAAAACACAATGTCCTCAGTAAAATAAGGATTTATGCCTCATATCCGCTTTTTTAGGCGGTTTATCGCAGATAGGGCGGGGTGCAATGCGAGCTTCTCTGCAACCGTCACATGTGCTACTCTCTTAGGTCGCTTTTCGAGTGGGCTTTGCGAGTGTGCTTTGCCCACCCGTGAAACCTCGGTAGCAGACAGTTTTCAATGAGCCCGCCCGTCGCGCGGTTGATATCCTTATTTGAACGCATCCATGTCAGACAATCTTCTCCAATCGCTTAACACCAAGCAACACGAAGCCGTGACGGCCCCTGCACAAAGTGTGCTCATTTTGGCAGGCGCGGGGTCAGGGAAAACACGCGTGCTCACCACGCGCATTGCTTGGTTGCTTGAGCAGCATATTGCGCGGCCAGAAAATATTTTGGCGGTGACTTTCACAAACAAGGCTGCCAAGGAAATGATGACCCGCTTGGAGGGAATGCTCCCGTACGACCTTTCACGCATGTGGGTCGGGACGTTCCATGGTCTCTGCAACCGCATCTTGCGTCGGCATGCCGTAGAGGCGGGACTACCAAAGAACTTTCAAATCATGGATCAGAGCGATCAGCTCGCGCTCGTCAAGCGCATCATGAAGGCGGCCAATGTCGACACCGATCGTATTGAGCCAAAGAAAGTTCAGAACTATATCAACTGGCACAAGGAAAACGGTATTCGTGCGAGCCGTGCGGGCACGGGCGGCGACAACGATGAGGGGGCAAAACTCTATTTGCTCTACGAGCAGCAGTGTCAGAAAGAAGGGGCGGTGGATTTCGCCGAGCTCCTGCTACGCTGCTATGAGTTGCTCGACCGCAATGAGGTGGTGCGTCAGCACTATCAAGAGCGCTTTGAGCACATTCTTGTTGACGAATTCCAAGACACGAATGTGCTGCAGTACCGTTGGCTTCAGCTTTTAGCGGGGCTCGGTGCAGGTGGCGCGCATGCTTCTCGCAACGCCGTCTTTGCGGTGGGCGATGACGATCAGTCGATTTATGCGTTCCGCGGCGCCAATGTTGGCAATATGGCTGACTTTTTGCGCGACTTCCAAGTGCGTGAACCGATTCGTCTTGAAGAAAACTACCGCTCGACGAGTGTGATTTTGGAGGCAGCCAATGCGGTGATCTCCCATAACCCCAATCGCCTTGGGAAAAACCTTTGGACGAGTGGAGAGAAAGGCAGTCGCATTGCACTCGTCGAACAAGCCGATGATGAAGATGAAGCAAATTGGGTGGTCGAAGAAATTCGTGCCGACGTCGCCCGTGGACATTGCTACCGCGACCATGCAGTGCTTTATCGCATGAACGCACAGTCGCGTGCGATGGAGACTGCGCTTACGCAGCGTGGTATTCCTTACCGAATCTATGGTGGGTTGCGCTTTTTCGAGCGCGCTGAAGTCAAGCATGTGCTTGCTTACCTGCGCCTTTTGAGTGGCGATGCGGATGATACAAGCTTTTTGCGTGTTGTGAATACGCCCGCACGTGGCATTGGGGCAAAAACCATTGAAAAGCTCATGGATGATGCAAGCCACGCAAACCTCTCGCTCTGGGCAACGCTCATGCATCCTGCGTATATGCCCGCTGGGAAGCTGCAGCTATTTCGAGATCTTCTCAAAAAGATGCGCGCAGAAGCGGAGCACCTCAACCTCATGGACACGATCATGCTCGTGATCAACCGTTCGGGGTTGCTCGAGTATTACTCGGCTGAGCGTGAGGGCGAGGATCGCCGAGCAAACATGACCGAAATGATGGCTGCGGCCAAGGGATATCTCAATACCGAGGGTATTGCACTGGATGCGCCTGCCTTCGCAACGTTAGAGAACACAGACCAAACGCCACTGCAGGGCTATTTAACGCAGGCAACGCTTGAGGCTGGGGATAAAAATGATGATCCCAATGCCGATGTTGTCCAACTCATGACGGTGCACTCGGCCAAAGGGTTGGAATTTAAAAATGTCTACATTATTGGCGCAGAAGAAGGGATTTTCCCGCATTTTTCTGCCTACAAAGATCCACAGGGTGGTGGTGTTGATGAAGAACGTCGCCTCATGTATGTGGCAATCACCCGAGCGCAGAAGCGTCTAGCCATTACCTACTGTCAAGAGCGTCAACTCTACGGCGATGTGCAGAGCAATCCCCCCTCAAGCTTCATTGAGGAGATTCCCGACGCCCTCATTGAACACATCGAGTTGAGAAAAAGCTCGCCTTCGGCGTACGACTCTTATCCTTATTCGCCATGGGATGATAACTATGGCTGGGAGCGCCCAAGCTTTAGCGGTTCGCGCGGCGCAGAGCGCGGCTATCGCGGCTCTAGCAATAGAACAAGTGGCTCAGGCTATGGGCGTCGTCATGAGTCGAGCCGTAGTCACCATGGCGGAAAATCAAGTGCTTCGTCAGGCTTGGGCAGAGGGGACTTTGCGCAGAGCGCTTCGGGGGAGAAACTAGAGGCTGAGTACGGCTTCAAAGTGGGTGATGTGCTTGAACACACAAAATTTGGCCGTGGAACCGTGCGAAAGCTCATGGGCGCGGGTGACGATGCTCGCATATTGATCGATTTCCAAGGCGCTGGAACCAAAGAGCTCTTACTGGCATTGGCGAAAAAGAGTCTTTCTCATGCAAAGTGATCGTAGACTAGGCGCTTGCTTGCACGAGGCTGGGGCGCTTCCGCGCAAGGCATCATAGGCTATAATGCCTCACGATTAATAGGGTTGCGACTGTAGTTCAACAGGATAGAACTGTCCCCTCCTAAGGGACGGATCTGGGTTCGAGTCCCGGCGGTCGCACCATACATTCCTGTTATTCCCGCGGAAACGCTGGTACTGATGTAGACAAACCCGCTCAGAAGCGGTATTGAGAGGTAAATCTCTTTACATCAAGGAGTGGCGTATTGAGACAATCATCAAGTTGTGCCACGTGCCACCAGCTGTAAGTTCTCTCTGCGTGCGCGAAACTAGCCTAGGAAACGCAAGTTACTTGGCCAATACGCTGCTCAGCCAGCAGCCCTCTTTCTCTAAACAAAGCCTTAACGCAATGTCCGTAACGCGTTAGAGCACGCGCCAACGGCGCTGACGCCAGAAGTAGAAGCACACCACCCCGACCACGATGTTATAGACGTATTCAGAAGTCCACATGACTTCGACGTGCGTGGTGCTCAGGCTCAGTACAAAAATATAGGCCGAGTAACTGAGGGTTGCTGCCGTGGTGGCAAGACTGGTTTCTTTGGTAAGCCCCATGCCACCCATGGCAAAGTTATAAAACATGCAGGGCACAATGACAAAAAATGCCCCGAGCAGTACATAGAGCGTTGTCACGCTCCCCTCGATGATTTCTGGGATATTGGTGAAGATGGAGAGAATCGATTCGGGAAAGAAGGCCACCAGCAGATAAAAGGGAGCAATCACAGCAACGGTAATGCCAAGCGTGCGCCGTAGCATGGAGGGTATCTCATCAAAACGGCGCTCGCCGATTAAGTTCGCCCCGATTGCGCCGCCTGTGGAGCCAAAGCTGTGAACAAGCAGATAAAAAATCGAGGAGGTTTGCCGCACGACATTGCTGATGGCGAGTGCTGCGGCGCCCAGGTGCTCGACGCAAATGAAGAAGTAAAGCCAAGCAACAAAAGCGATACCCTCTTGAATCATGAGCCAGCGCCCGAGGCTGAAGAGCTTTTTCTGCATGCCCCAATCCCAGCGCAACGGCTCAAGTAGGCCATATTGCTTGGCGTCCATGAATTTGATTGCATAAACCGCATAGACCAGCATGGCGATGGCCTCAGAAAGACTTGATGCAATGGCGGCGCCACGAATCCCAAGTGCTGGAATAGGTCCCCAGCCAAAGATGAGCACGTAGTCAAGGACAATATTCGCGAGCATCATGATGACGCTCGCAGTCGTGAGAATCTTGGGGCGAAGTGTCGCAATGAAAAAGGCCCGTGAGACGGCACAGAGGAACGTGAAAGGTACACCGATCACGCGCCAGAAAAAATACTGATCCGTAGCACGAGCGACCGCCGCATCTCGTGTGACTGCCGAGAGAAATGGCTCGGAAAAGAGCAGTGCGACGATAAAGAGCACGACAGAAAACCCGAGCAAAAAGGCCGTTCCGTTGTGAAACACGAGCCCAATGGCACGCCAGTCACGTTCTCCATTTTTCTGCCCCATATAGGCTTGCATGGAAAAGCTGTAGCCAAAACCCACCATGATGAGTGCGAGATACATCACGCCGGCGAGCGCTGAGGCGCCGAGCTCCGTTTCCCCAACGCGCCCGAGAAAGGCAACGTCTGTAAAGCCGATGACTTGTTCGATCATCAAGCTGAGGATCAAGGGGAGCACCATGCGAAAGATCTGACGATTGGAGTAGACCTGGGGCTGAATTGGTTTGGCAGACATTTGACACCATGAAAGAGGGCGCTCTTGCGGCCCGCGCAAAGCTCACTGGCTTTTGTGGGCACGACAGCGCGCACATCATGGAACTGTGCGCGTGTAGCAAGTAGCTAAAACATCCATATTTTAGCCTAGCTACCTGAGATAAGGCGTAAGAGATGGACTCTCTCTAGGGGGAGAGTTTTGGCGAGCAACTTGCTCTGAGCACAAAAAGATACGCCGTGTGGAAAATTTCCAACACGGCGCATCCCCCATGCAATCGTTAGCAAGGTAACCGCGCCTCGGCTCTAGGAGACGATACCGAGGCGAGGCTCAGATTAGTAGCGATCGAAGTACTTCTGGATTTCTTCCCAGTTGCTCGTCTTCGTCAGAGCAAGCTGCAGAAGAATGCGAGCCTTCTGCGGGGTCAGATCGCCAGAGGAAACCCAGTGCATGGCCTTGTCATCGACCTCAGCATCCTTCGTGGTACCACCCGTAGGAACGCGAGAGGAGCGCACAACGACGATGCCGTCCTTGGCAGCTTTTTCAAGCACCGGCCAAATGGACTTGTGGACGTTGCCGTTACCAACACCAGCGCTCACGATGCCCTTGTAGCCAGCCTTAACGAGTGCTTCAGCCTGCACGCCTTCAACACCAGCGTGGTTGTAGACGATACCAACCTTGGGCAGGCTCGTGAGCTTGCTCACATCGAACGGCGTGTTGGAGTAGTCACGCAGGCTCTTGCTTTCATAGGTCACGTGGCCGTTGTAGATGGTGCCGACCTTACCGAAGTTAGCAGCTTGGAAGGTTTCGGGTTGCACCGTGCTGGTCTTGGAGACTTCGCGTGCACCGATGACAATGTTGTCCATCGCCACCACAACACCTTGTTGAGCCGTCGCAGGGTCGGCAGCCGTCACCACGGCATTAAAGAGGTTGCGAGGACCGTCGGCAGAAAGCCCCGTGGAAGGAAGCATGGCGCCAACCATCACGATCGGCTTTTTGCACTTGCTCGTGAGCTGCAGGAAGTAAGCGGTTTCTTCCATCGTGTCCGTGCCGTGCGTGATCACAAAACCATCGTACTTGCCGCAGTCAGCGTTGATCGACTGGGCGAGCTTGAGCCAAACTTCATCGCTCATGTCCTGCGAGCCAATCTGCGCAACCTGAACAGGGGTGACGTTTGCCACTTTGGCGATTTCAGGAACGGCGGCAACGAGGTGGTTGACGCTGACCTTACCTGCAGAATAGGCAGAGCCCGTGGAAGACTGGCCAGCTCCAGCGATCGTGCCACCCGTAGCGAACACTGCGATGTTCGGCAGGGCTGCCATAGCGGTACCAGAGGCAATGATGAACCCGAGGCCCACGAGAGTCTTTTTCAACGACATGATGTTGCTCCTTAAAAAGGGAATTCAAACGAAGGCTACAGCCCTTAAGGAAAAGTTCGGCTGAGCAACCGGATTGTGCAAGCAGTAAGCGCTGTTAGAGGGTCCTGACTTACTGAAGTCAACGTGACCGGTCGTTGAGCAGTCTATCGGGGAAAGTTTTTCCTGCACACAGGGTCAAGCACAGCTTTTGATCTTTGACGGATAGCCTGCAAAATTAGGAAAACCCTAATAGCAGTCTTAGATAATGCAGAGTAATATTCAAATTTCGAACTAAGTCAATGGTATTAGTAAAAACCCTAATGCACTGAGATTTTCCCTTGGTGAAAGTGATCAGAGCATTTGAGCAGGAGACGCTCCCTAGCAGAAAGCTGAAAAAAGACAGCACCCGCAGGCGTCAAGCGGTTTCTGAAAGACCATAATGCTTCTCTAGGCCCCAGGTTGCTGGGTCAACAACAACACAAAAGATCAGGTTTTTAGTTATGTCACAAACAATTCTGCAGAGCGTACCCGTTGGCGAAAAGGTCGGTATTGCTTTTTCGGGCGGCCTTGATACGAGTGCAGCGCTGCGTTGGATGAAGAACAAGGGCGCCTTGCCGTATGCCTACACGGCCAATTTGGGGCAGCCCGATGAAAAAGACTACGAGGCCATTCCTAAGCGCGCCATGATGTATGGTGCTGAAAATGCTCGTCTCGTTGACTGCCGTGAGCAGCTTGTGCGTGAAGGTATTGCTGCCATTCAGTCAGGGGCGTTCCATATTTCTACGGGAGGACAGCTCTACTTCAACACGACGCCGCTTGGGCGTGCTGTGACGGGCACGATGCTCGTTGCTGCGATGCGTGCCGATGGCGTCAATATTTGGGGGGACGGTAGCACCTATAAGGGCAACGACATTGAGCGTTTCTACCGTTATGGCCTTTTGACCAATCCAAACCTGAAGATCTACAAGCCCTGGCTTGACGTACAGTTCATTAAGGAGCTTGGTGGCCGTGCGGAAATGAGCGCGTTTTTGACCGCTGAAGGTTTCAACTACCGCATGAGTGCTGAGAAGGCTTACTCGACTGACTCGAACATGCTCGGCGCTACCCATGAAGCCAAGGACTTAGAAGAACTTGCCACAAGCATGAAGATTGTCGAGCCGATCATGGGCGTGCCTTTCTGGCGCGCGGATTGCGATATCAAGCCTGAAGTGGTGAAGGTGGAGTTCAAAGAGGGTGTTCCTGTTGCACTGAACGGGCAACACTTCGCTAACCTTGTTGACCTCATGATGGCTGCCAATGCGATTGGCGGTCGCCATGGTCTCGGGATGAGCGACCAGATCGAAAACCGCATCATTGAAGCGAAGTCCCGTGGTATCTATGAAGCGCCGGGTATGGCTTTGCTCTTTATCGCGTATGAACGTCTCGTCACTGGTATCCACAACGAAGATACGATTGAAGAGTATCGCATCGGCGGCATCAAGCTTGGTCGTTTGCTCTATCAGGGTCGTTGGTTTGATAGCCAGGCAATCATGTTGCGTGAAGCTAGCATGCGTTGGGTTGCTCGTGCGATTACGGGTGAAGTGACGCTGGAGTTGCGCCGTGGCAATGACTACACCATTCTCGATACGAAGAGCCCAAATCTCACCTATGAGCCCTCACGCCTCACGATGGAAAAGGGCGACTCGATGTTTACGGCTGTGGATCGTATTGGTCAGCTCACGATGCGTAACCTCGACATTACGGACACACGCCAGAAGCTCGGTATCTATTCCGAAGCTGGGCTACTTGCCAACACCAAGGACGGTATCGCGCCTCTGCTCACGGGTAAGTAATTCTCTCGCTTCTGCCTGTCGCAAAAATTTTGTGGCAGTGCCCTAGCATGCACTCTTTGCGCCCCAGTTGGTCCCTAAACTCCCGCCTCACAGATCCCTATTTCAGGAAGCGAGGCGGGTGTGCCACC
>OOBP01000118.1_pt1 | contig 102089 bp, 66 predicted proteins | sample 1671681 | NCBI WGS metagenome assembly OOBP01 (sample SAMN06348181, study PRJEB24527) | human gut metagenome
GGATCATTAGCCTTTTTATTTTAATACACTATATAGAATCGCGGAGACGCTTACCACCGTTCTTTTTATATGCCATAAGCTAAAGTAAATATGCTATAAGCAAAAACGAATATGCTATAAGCTAAAATTAATAAGCTCATAGCAAACGCTCCATCAAGTATTAACATTTGAGCTATCTACTATTAATACTTTGTATTTAGGCTATTAATACTTGAGTTGTTGGCTATATATACCCAAGGTGCAAGATATATATATCCAACGTGTTAGATCTATATGACCAATACATTGGATCTATATGCCCAACAAATAGGGTGTATAGACCCTTAATCTATACGATATAAGCATCTTTTAGTCTGGTTATTTGAAAGAAAGAGAAACAATCTTGTTAATATCTGCTAAGGAGCTATATCGATAAAAAGCTATCTAAACTTGGGGGCTTACTAGTTCTCCGTTAACAATCTTAAAGCTTATAAGAAGTCTCTCTTTCGAGTGTAAAACTAAAAGACGCTTACTTTTATTTTGTGAAGGAGGTGAAGGATGATTCTTTATTATTTTATGTATCTCTTTCACCATAAACATCTGATTTATACTCATTCAACTAAAGGTGAAACCGGTGAACCTCCTAAATGAATCTTATAGTTACAAGTAGCTTTAGAAGATTTTGTCTTTTGCTGATCGTTGTAAACTTCAATTTATATTGATTTTCTTTTCTCTTTTCTGATTTTATATTCTATCTTTGCAATGCTCTTTATCAAAATCCACAGCAGGGGAACCTGCTGTATCAATGTGGCAGGCTTTTTTATGCTTGTCCTATCATTCTATATGGCGGTTTCGTACCCCCATGTAGGATGTTAATGCACCTACTGCCTGTTGTGGATGGTGAAGAGCAATGGGACAGGCGGAACCGCTTCTTTTATTTCTTAAAACTACCCTTCTGTATCGCCCCATTGAACTTAATTTATTCACCATTTAATTAAAATTCTTATGGAAGAAGTTTTAAGCAACCAGCAGGCTCGTCCGGGGGACGCGACGCAACTCATGCACGTTATCTTTTCATCCGATGATGAAATGATGTCTTTTTATCTGACTCTCAATCGTTTTATGAATCCTGAAAGCTATCTAGTGGAACGAACAGATCGAAAGAGACTGGAGGATTTAGCTAGTACGCTTTGTAGTAATGTGGCAGCCTTTGAAGCCATCCGTAATTATAAGTCGATAAGTGTGAAAGAGGTGATTAGAGGATTCGGGGCGCACATGATGAATACGCTAATCTCCAATACCAATCGTTTCCAAAGTGCCGATGCCGTGGGAACGTTAATGAATTGCATACTGAATACCACTAAAAACAGTTGGCAGTTTAAGAAAATGGATCGGAATAACGATATACATCTTCAAAATGTACGCTATTTGTTGAATCGGCTGGATGCAGCAGAATCTAATGAAGAGAAGAACTGTGAAGAAGTAGCGATATAAACAGTTTTCTCTAAAAATTACTTAGGAAATGCAAATAGAGGGTATAAGAATCGGAGATAATGTATAGATAAAGGCAAATGTAACGTAACATAAAGCATCTGTAACCTGCCCGATAGAAAAGGAACACAAGACGTTGTGCTCCTTTTTTATATTGTTGTAACTTTGCTTTCAGATAATATGATAAAGCTGATTGTTATGAGAAACACACTTTTTGGGATTCTATTCCTTTTTATTTTGCCTCTTCAGGCACATCAGAAACTTCCGTATTTGCAGAAACAGGGAAGTACCACACAACTTATGGTAGATGGAAAACCATTCTTAGTGATTGGCGGTGAATTGGGAAATTCTTCAGCTTCCTCTATTGAAGATATTGAACGTATATTCCCGAAATTGCAGCGTATGGGTCTGAATACGGTACTGGTTCCTGCATATTGGGATTTAACAGAACCACAGGAAGGTAAATTTGATTTTACCCTGACGGATAAAGTGATTCAACAAGCCCGTGCGAATGATTTGAAGGTGGTTTTCCTTTGGTTCGGTGCGTGGAAAAACTCAATGAGTTGCTATGCTCCGATCTGGTTTAAGGAAGATTATAAGAAATACCCGCGTGCCTATACGAAAGCAGGGAAGCCCCTCGAAATAGCCAGTTCCTTTTCGGAGAATGTGTTTCAGGCGGATAGCCGTGCTTTTTCCCAATGGATGAAACACATTGCTTCTGTGGATAAGGAAGAGGGAACGGTTATCATGATTCAGATAGAAAACGAAATCGGAATGTTGGAAGATGCCCGCGATTATTCCAAAGAAGCGGATAAACTGTTTTATGCATCAGTTCCGTCCCTTTTCATCGACTATTTGCAAAAGAACAAGAGATCTCTGCATCCCGAAATGTTGGCAAAATGGGAGAGCCAGGGATTCAAGAAGAAAGGTACGTGGCAGGAAGTGTTTGGTGCAGACGTGTATACGGATGAAATTTTTATGGCCTGGTCGTATGCGCAGTATGTAGAACGAATGGCAAAGTTAGCACGTTCTATCTATAATATTCCGTTGTATGTCAATGCAGCAATGAACAGTAGGGGGCGGAAACCGGGAGAATATCCGTCGGCAGGACCATTGGCTCATTTGATAGATGTATGGCATTATGCAGCACCCAACATTGATTTTCTGGCTCCGGATTTATATGATAAAGGTTTCGTTGATTGGGTGGCAAAGTATAAACTGCACAATAATCCTCTCTTTATACCTGAAATTCGGTTGGAAGACAATGATGGAGTACGTGCTTTCTATGTGTTTGGTGAGCATGATGCGATTGGCTTTTGTCCTTTCTCTATTGAAAGCGGTTCGGATAGAGCAGATGCACCTTTGGTACAGAGCTATATTAAATTGAAAGAACTGATGCCTTTATTGACAAAATATCAGGGTAAAGGAGTGATGAACGGTCTTTTGTTTGATGAAGAGAATAAAGAACGAATACTTTCATACGATGATTTGGAGATTACCTGCCGTCATTACTTCACTCTGCCATGGGACCCACGTGCCCGGGATGGCACTGTATGGCCTGAAGGGGGAGGTGTTTTGCTACGTCTGGCTCCAGATGAGTATATCGTTGCCGGCAGTGGCTTGGTACTTGAATTTAAGAAACAGGGGGAAAATAAAATGAAAAGTTCACCGGCATTGGGCGAGGATGGTTTTGCCAGTGTGGGCGGAAAGGCATCAAAAACGGAAAATAGCTGGCAAGGTGGTATGAGAGCCGGTATCGGTTCTGTAGATGAAGTTAATGTGAACGAAGATGGTTCACTGAAATATATCCGGCGCCTGAATGGCGATCAGGACCATCAGGGAAGGCATGTACGTATTCCTGTCGGAGAATTCAGTATTTTACACGTCAAACTGTACGAGTATAAATAATGTGACGACATGGTGCACCTTTGTTGGCTACATACGTATAGAAGAGTGGAGTCATTACTTGCCTAGTACCAACAGACTTTCCGGTCCCATATTGAACAACAGGTCTATGATACTCAAATTAGGAAGAAAACCCAGTTTGGGCTCGAAAACCTGATAGTAAGGTTGCGGAATAAACTCTGTATCCACTTCTCGGAAATCCTTTTTGGGATGAATGACTTCCCGAAAATCGAATTCTCCGGGAGCAAACTCCATCTTATATTCGCTAGTACGCTCCATAGTGGGGTGAATATCTATCAATTCACAGACCATCCGGCATAGTTCTTCGTTGAAATCGATTAAAAACTCGTATTTCTTTTCGTAGAAGGGACGGAAGTCGTCCTTGTAATATTCAAAGAAAGGAGTACTGTTGTAGGCTGATTCGATGGCGTTCCAGTGCAGATGTCTCCAGTTGCCGTGGTCGGAGATGCGGATATCTTTCATCGGACACTTCAATGTGTCGGGTTTTACGGTTGGGATAGAAAGAGCTAATTCGCCGGATGGGCCGGCAATGGTGCACCGGTTACGATAGGTTTGTTTGATATAGTGGTCGTGTTGCTCTACAAACACTTTGTCATAAGCCAGAAGTTTGGTATAATATTCGACGGGAGCGAGATAAGCTGAAGATAAATAAGCTATTTTCATTTCTTTCATTTTAATACGTTTAGGGGGCTCTATAATAAGGATATTAATTAAGGATATTATTAAGGAGTTATTTCTTTTATGTTCCGGAAGATTATTTCACCGTTCTGAAGAAACGGTTCCATCGGTATCCGTCAAACAAGCCTGTCTCTTTTTCTTTGGAGAACCAAATGATGGAGGCTTTCCCGATGATATGGTCTTGCGGGACAAACCCGAAGAGCCGTGAGTCGGAAAAGTTGACGGTATTGTTAGATCCCATCCAATAGTAATCTTTAGTGAAATAACAGTGTTGTGTAGGTTTGCCGTCTACGTAGAGAGTGTCGTTCTTTATTTCTGCCTGTTTGCCTTCGTGCATCACGAGGGTATTCCGCAGTAAGGTTATGTTCCAGGGATAGACCCGGATAAATTTCCCTTTTCCGGGAACAATCAGCGGATTCGGTTCGGCATCTTCCCTGTTTGACAAAGGTTGGACAAAACTCTCTTTCCCATTCATGGCCTGTTCCAACAGATAATATTCGTAACGGCTGAAACTGCGCACATGGGTGCTGTCATTACTTCCCATCAATCCGTCGTTGGTGATGGAAAGGGTATGCATGAGTGACGTAATCAGATTTTCTTTTGAAGCGGGATACGAATAAAGTCTTTTCTTATCCGGATTGAATCGTGCCTCCGGAGAAATAACGGAGAAAAGAGAATCGACCAACAACGTATCTCCCGGAACTCCGAGACAACGGCTGATATAGATTTCCCGACGGTCGATGACAGGTTGCCGTATTCCGGCAGGATTATTGAATACTACGATGTCTTGCCGACGCACGGGACTCTCGCACCAGCGGTGATAAGAGAAAAGCGACATGAAAGGAACCCGCAGCCCGTAGCTCCATTTGTTGACCAGGATACGTTCACCCTGAAAAATGGAATTCTCCATGCCGGTGGAAGGGATAAGGCAGGACGTGAAAGCAAATCCCCGGAGCAGAAGCACTACGGCTACTGCTCCGGCAAATGCTAGTATCCATTTGAATTTACGAATGTTCATCAACTTTTATCACCTTATCACTCTATTCTATCCGTACACTTATCAGTCTACCCACTTGAAGAGGCGGTTCCAGCGAATCTTGCCGTCGAACCATCCACGGTCTTTGTCAAGCGATAGCCATACAACAATCGGTTTGCCCACTACGTGATCTTCGGGTACAAAACCCCAATAACGGGAGTCGGCGGAGTTGTGACGGTTGTCACCCATCATCCAGTAATAATCCATTTTGAAGGTATACTCGTTGGTCTTTTCACCGTTGATGTAGATACCGTCCGGTTTCACTTCCAGCTTATTGCCTTCGTAGGCTACGATGCAACGCTCATAGATAGGCAGGTTGTCTTCTGTGAGGGTAATGGTAGCTCCTTTGGCAGGAATCCAGATCGGACCGTAATTGTTGCGGTTCCATTTGGTATAAAGATTGAGCGGATACATCTGTCCGGCATAATCTTCGGGTTCCATTACTATTTTGCTGATTAGCTTTTTGTTGCCCAAAAGCGTTTCATACATCTTCTTGGTTAGCGGGAAATGATATACCGGATTCAGTTTGCCCTGTGCATTCCGGCTGTCCAGTCCCATTTCCAGCAGTCCGCTTTCCCAGCCGGAGTCTTCTATCAGCATGGTGTCGTCCTTGCTGATACCCAGTTCACGAAGCATATCTTCGGGAATGTACGGACCAGTGGTCTGTACGAAATAGTTGAATTGCAGGTTTTCGGGGTTCTCAATCGCTTTACCGTCAATCATCACCTGTCCGTCTACAATCTGAAGGGTGTCACCGGGCAGGCCGACACAACGCTTCACATAATTCTCGCGACGGTCTACCGGACGCCAGAGGACTTCTCCGTAAGTGCGCGGGTTGTTCATTATCTGTTTACGTCCGGCAGCATAGTACAAATCATAGATAGCACGTTGCTGGGCGCGTGTCAGACTATCCATTTCAATCTGTTTGGAATAGATACGTTGTCCTTCGCCGTAAGCCAGCGTATAGAAGTCCGTTGTCTGTTGGTAGTTCACTGCTACCGTATCTCCTGCGGGGAAGTTGAAGACAACAATGTCATTCAGTTTCACTTTGCCGAAGCCCGGTACCCGTTTGTACTTCCATTGTGGCCACTCGATATATGATTTAGTATTGAAGACAGGCAGTGTATGCTGCGCCAACGGCATGGAAAGGGGAGTGTTCGGTACGCGGGGACCGTAACTCATCTTGCTCACATACAGGAAGTCGCCCACCAGCAATGATTTTTCCAATGAAGAAGAAGGAATCTGATAATTCTGGAAGATGTAGATATTGACGAAGTAGACAGCAACCAACGCAAACACGATGGCGTCTACCCAGCTCATGATACTGCGGACAGCCGGATTCTTCGACTTCTTCCAAAAAGACCAGGGAATTTTCTTTGTGATATAAATATCGAAAATGAAAGGAACAACAATCAATCCCCACCAACTCCGTACCCAGATAAGGAAGATGAGGTAAAGTAGAATAGCAGTGGCACATTTGATCCATTGTGCGCGTGTGGCTTGTCTCATAATGTTATATTTGTTTAGAACTAGCTTCTGATATTTTAGTCATTCAAGAACGGGAATAAATCACTCATACCCAAAAAACCTTCGTGTGTGGCAGTATATTCGGCTGCCAATACGGCTCCCAATACAAACCCGCCGCGGCTCTTGGCATCGTGGGTGATAGAAATGGTGTCTACATCGGACTCATAACGGATGGTATGAAGTCCGAAAACTTCGCCCTCACGGATCGAGCTGATAGGAAGTTCGTTAGGAGCACAATCGTTGGTTCCGCTAATGGTTCCGTCCGGCGCAAGGAAAGTCCCTTTCACCCATTTGTCTTTACGGTCTATCTTTTCCAGAATACCTTCCGCCAGTGTAATGGCTGTTCCGCTGGGGGCATCCAGCTTGTGGATATGATGTGTCTCGCTCATGGTGACATCATAAGCAGGGAACTGATTCATGATTTTAGCCAGATACTTGTTGAGAGCGGAGAAGATGCTGACTCCCAGGCTGAAGTTGGACGACCAGAAGAGTGTTTTGCCCCCTTCCGTGCAGAGCTTCTTGATTTCTTCGCCATGCTCCGCCATCCATCCGGTACTGCCCGATACCAGTTTCACACCGGCTTTGAACGCTTTCATATAATTGCTGTAAGCTACCATCGGATTGGTAAACTCAATGGCCACATCGGCCGATTTGAATGCTTCCGATTCGAAGTCATCCTGATTATTGATGTCAATGATGCAGACGATTTCATGTCCGCGACTACGGGCAACCTTTTCTATCTCTTTGCCCATCTTTCCGTAACCGATCAGTGCTATTTTCATTGTTTTCTGACTTATATTCAAAATAATAGTCGCAAAGATAAGATTTTTATTACATTTGCAGCGCACATTAACGTCTTGTTAACATGGAACATCTTCTCCACTACGTGTGGAAACATAAATTATTTCCCCTGAAAGTACTGCAAACCACCAACGGCTTACCGGTAGAAGTGATTGACCCCGGTCTGCAAAACCCCAACGCCGGTCCCGACTTTTTCAACGCGAAACTAAAGATTGACGGCGCCTTATGGGTGGGAAACATCGAAATACATACACATTCTTCCGACTGGTTCCGCCACGGACATCATTCTGACAAAACATACGACTCTGTGATTCTCCATGTAGTGAGTGAAGCAGATACGGAAATAACCCGTACCAACGGTGAACAGATACCGCAACTATTACTTACTTGTCCGGACAATGTGCAATTACATTACCACGAACTTTGTGTAGCCGATCAGTATCCGGCTTGCCATCCCATCCTTGCCTCTCTTCCCAAACTTACCATTCATTCCTGGCTGACCGCTTTGCAAACGGAACGTTTGGAGCAGAAAGCGCAATTAATCACACAGCGTCTCGCGCTTTGTAACCGTAATTGGGAAGATGCATTCTTTATCACCCTTGCCCGTAATTTCGGTTTTGGCTTGAATGGAGATGCTTTTGAAACGTGGGCGGGATTATTACCGTTTCGTGCGATGGATAAGCACCGGAATGATTTGTTTCAGATAGAGGCTTTTTTCTATGGCTTGGCGGGATTGTTGGAAGAGACGTTTCTGAAAAAGGAACAGGAAGACGAGTATAGTCTCCGTCTTTGTAAGGAGTTCCGTTATTTACAGCGGAAGTTTGAAATCGGGCAGGGGATGGACGCTACGTTATGGCGTTTTCTACGGCTTCGTCCGGAAAACTTTCCGCATATTCGCTTGGCGCAATTAGCTTATCTCTATCAGAAAGGGGATAAGTTGTTTTCACGTTTACTGGAAGCGGAAACTCTGGCGGATGTGAGAACGCTGCTGGATGCCCGTACGTCTCCCTATTGGGAAAATCATTATTTATTCGGACGACTTTCTTCACAAAAGGAGAAGGCGATGGGAGAGCGTTCCAAGGATTTGATAATCATTAATACAGTGGTTCCTTTTCTTTATACATACGGCTTGCATAAGGCAGATGAACGAATGTTTGAACGTGCCGGACGTTTTCTGGAAGAATTGAAGGCGGAGAGTAATCATATTATCCGTTCGTGGAGCGATGCCGGACTTGCGGTTGTCAGTGCAGCGGATAGTCAGGCATTGATACAGTTGCAAAAAGAGTACTGTGATAAGCGAAAGTGTCTGTACTGTCGTTTTGGTTATGAATATCTGAAACATACATAGATTTGGGAAATTGATTATATAGGCGCAAATATTTAGTTCTTAAAATAACCAAGATGCCAAACTTGTCATTATCTTTGCGCCGTCAATTAAACTCTTAATTTGTATAGTGTTATGAGAGCTAAAAAGTTTGTATGCTGCTTGCTGGCTATGCTGCTGCTCGCCGGTGTTTCGTTTATCTCCTGCGGTAATAGTTCCAAGGCAAAAGCCGATAGTGAACTGACTACGCAAAACGGTGAAGATTTCAAATCGTTTCTGGATAAATTTACTTCCAGTGCAGCCTTCCAGTATACTCGTATCAAGTTCCCATTAAAGACCCCGATTACTTTATTGGCAGATGACGGCGAAACCGAAAAAACATTCCCTTTCACCAAGGAAAAATGGCCGTTGCTGGATAGCGAAACCATGAAGGAAGAACGTATCACCCAGGAAGAAGGGGGAATCTATGTCTCCAAGTTTACGCTGAATGAACCGAAACACAAAATCTTTGAAGCGGGCTATGAAGAGTCCGAAGTGGATTTGCGTGTTGAGTTCGAATTGCAGGCTGACGGGAAATGGTATGTGGTGGATTGCTATACAGGCTGGTATGGATATGACTTGCCGATTGGGGAGTTAAAACAAACCATCCAGAATGTAAAAGAAGAAAATACCACATTCAAAGAAATACATCCGTAGAGATAAGTATTAAGTATCAAGTATTCAGTATTAAATGACTGGCTAATACTTAATACTTATTATTAGGGTTCTCCTACATAATATCCTAACTCCGATTCTTTTCCGTCCACCATCTCCCTGACAATACCGTTCTTAGTGTTGAAATCCTGATAGAGTTCTTCATAATCACGTGTATAATCTGCGTCGGGGACTACGTTAACATCAAATTTTAGTTCTGCTTTTCCATTTGGGAGCATATTGCCGAAAATCCGGATGCGGTGAACCACTTCGCCTACATTCTTGATGCTGTTGTAGGTTGCCTTGAATTGCCTGATACCGTCTTCGGGAATGATGATATGCGAACTTTTATCCAGAATGATACAGCCACAGGAAGGTTGCATTTCTGAAATGATTAACGGAGCGTCTCCCGTGTTGGTGATGGTAAACATGATATCGAGTTGCTGACCTTGCTTGATAGGGTAATAGTGCCTGACGGAATCTTTTATCGTCATGCTGGTGGGACGTACTTCCTTCCTGCACCCTGTAAAGCAGAGCGGAAGTGCCGTCAGTAGTAAAATATAGAATATAGATTTATTCATTGTTGCCATTTATTTTTGTTATATCACTTTTTCAGCATCTAAGGGATGAATGCAATTTCATCGATACCCATTTGCGTTCCCGGTTTCTTTAAACAACTGATTTTTATGCTTAATTGTTCTGTTCCGTTCAGGTCTGCCGGAACAGTGGCTTTCATCATTTCTCCTTTTTCTGGGGAGTCTTCCGGTTTCAAGTCTATTGTTTTATAGGCTACTCCGTCTTTCAACAGTTGAACTTGCTGTGGAGCATAGATGCGGTGGCGGGGAAGATTCAGAAAACTGATATAGAATGTTCCTGATGCATTGAGTCCTTTAACCGGCAGGTTGATGGTACATTCTTCTCCCGGAATGATAACCCAACCGCAATGATAGTCTCCGGGTAAACCGTGAGTGCCGTCGGTCAGTTTCTTTGAATCATTTTTATTTAGTTTAGGGGTTGCGGAAGGATTCATTCCCAGAAACAAACTTTTCTTTATGTCGGAAGCAAGTATATATTGTTCCCATTCCTTTATATAATAGTCAATCTCATAAGCTGACTCATTATAATATTCCATTCCGGCAAATGCTTGATGCTCTTTGAGCTGGGTGACCCAATTACGAGCTTGGGGGAGCGGCTGAATATCCTTTCCATTCCGCTTGGCATATCCGTAAGCGTCGAAACCGTGGTCACGTGCCAATTCCATGCGTGTGAAAGACAAGGCGGTCTGGAGCTCGTGCAGCTTTTTGCGCTCTTTCCCTTTTGCTTCGGATACAAAATCTCCCATTTCATCATAGAATTTGATAAACTTCTCCGGATAGAGGAATCCTTTTTCCGATTCTCTGATACCGGCGTAAAGTCCGAGCTGCTTTCCGGATTGGGCGTTGTTTTCTAGCTCTGTGTAGTAATCGTACAGCCATTTTTTGGATACCGGGTATTCCTGATTGAAATAGCTTTTAATTAACTCATCAACCGGAAGTTCCGGGTTGATAAGAAGGGCTGATAATACAAAAGTCCTCATTTCATCGAAAGAAGAATAGCTGTAGCCGCTTCCGTTGAAAAATATGCCGCTGGCTCCGTGTTGTTTGAAAAGTTGGAGTCTTTGCTGGGCTATCTTTAATATGGGGAAAGGAGTGAGGTAGTCGTCGAAGTTGTTGATATAGTCCCATATATAGATGTTGTTCGTTACTTTCTTCCAGTTGTCGAGTTGTTCCGCAAATTTCTTGTCTTGCTCGTCCTTGCCGTCTGTCCGGCGGAGCGGGTAGTCGATAGCGCTGACAATTACCCCGACGTTAGGCGGAAGTTGCTTGTCTGTGACTTGTTGCGTAGTCAGGTAGGAAGTCGTAAAGAACGTGTGTTTGGGGAAACGCTGCGACAGGCGGAGGATCAGTTCCGTAACGGCGGGAGTTGCGTTCTTCTCTGTATTTCCCAATGCGGTGCAGGTGGCACACGTACAGGCGTACGGAGTATCATCCGGTGCGATTACAAAACGGAAATTCCCCTTTTCACCGAAGTTATCTACGATGTAACTTTCTATCTGGCGATACATATCCTCGGAAGAGAAACACAGTTGTGAGTCATCTGTCTTCCCGTGAATGGTGGCATATACTTTCTCTGCATCTTTTCCCAATACTTTTCGCAGGTTGTGTCCCCATATTCCCCAGCTGTCGTCAAAGTTATTCAGGCCGATAACGCCTGTATGATCGGCGTTCAGGCCGTATGGAGAATAAATACTTTGATAGTCAAATGCAAAAGCTCCGCAAGTATCGTTGAGATTGATAAGGGCGGGAGGAAGATCTGAACCGTCTATACGCGGGTCTTCTTTGCTGATCTTCTTTATCAGTTGGTATTGCAGCCATAACATTTGTTTGTCGTCACTTGCGGTCAGTCTGATATCCGAACCTTTGCAGGCTACTTTGAATCCTCTCTGCAATGTTGGGTCTATCTGTATGATGATACGCCACATATCCATCTCGGAGACACCGAAAGCGACCATTTCATCGTCGTTTGCACGTTTCTTGAGGTGCTCGTACAGGTATTTGGCCCATCGGGTATCTCTGTCCGTCGGATCTTCGCCGATTGTGATGAGGTATCCTTCTTTAGATGGGAACATCTCCGTGCGTGCCTGCATGCGGCAGCCGGATAAAAGGCAGCAAATACATATCATTCCTGCCAATATGGGGCAAAGCGTGTCAGAATGAAATATAGACTTGTGCATAGATGTTATATAAGTTTTTATAGCGTGTCGATATGGATTCTATCGGGTTGAGCGGACTGCTCCCTCGCACGGTGTTGGTCTGGTTATAATAGGTATTCCAGGTACCCATCAGACCTATGGTAATATTAGGACTGACCATGTATTGGCCTCCCAGTCCTACCATTGTATTGGTGTGTGAGAAAGAGCCGGGCAGCGCGTAATCCAATACAGCCGTTTCCGGGGCCGATCCAATACTTGCCATGGCGTTGATATTTGTCTTTCCGTCATTAGCCGGAAAGTATTTGGCACCAATCTGTGCATTGTAGTAGAAGTTGGAATTGAAGAAATGCATATCTATCTTCGTGTTGAGGCGAACGACTTCGATAGTTTTGGCTAATTCTCCGCCTACGGTGAGCAGGTTGGTCTTTGACTCATTCCAGCCGGTAAATAGATAACCGTTATCTCCGGTGCCTCCTGCAAAGAATTCGTCGTTCCATTCATAACGTTTCGTATAGGCAGCTACACGTCTGTATCCCACATGTGCTCCTATTTCCCAGTCATTCTTGAGATAATGCCGTACGGCAACATCGGCGGTAATATCCGGGAAGTATTTGGTAGCAAAGGCGGCATTGACCGTAGTGCTCCACTTCGGTGAGAAGTGGTGCGTCCATTCTCCCTGTACCTGGATGCCGACCCCTCCCGGTGTCTGTTCTTCAGCCTCCATGCTGTCGCTTGCCGAGCCGCTTCGTCCTGCATAGTTGAGACGTCCCGTGTAGCTGTTCTTCTGGCCTTTTCGGGTGTATTCGGCGGTGGCAACGGAGGTAATGATGTCTTCTTCTCCGTAGCGTGCACGCAGGTAGGTCAAAGCGATCTCATTCTTGAGCATCATGCTTCTAAGGCCCGATAAGTGCCGTTGGAAAGAACGGTATTCCATGATGGAAGGCTCGTAATACTTTTGATAATAATAGGCTGAATCCGCTTGTCTGTTGGCTTCATATACCACGCCTTTGGTGTATTTCAATGACTTGTTCTGGCTGTCGTAAAGCAAAGCTGTATCAAGAACAGCGAGAGCTTTTTCGGGTTCTTTCGCCTTTGTCAGTTGCAGGGCACGATATTCGCTGCTTTGTGAGAATGCGCCTATAATCTCTTTGTTGCTCGGGTATTTATTGAGTATCGGTTTCAGGAATTCCAAAGAAGCTTCGTATCTCTTGTCGCGTTCAAGGACAGTAGCCCTCTTTGCCTGATAGAAAGGTTCTTCAGGATAGTAATTGATTCCTTGCGCTGTATATTTCTCGAATTCATCGTATTTTCCGAGTAAACCGGACGAGTTAATGGCATACCGTAATCCAAGATCGCTTGATGGATTCAGGCTGACCAGTTTGATGGCTTCTTCGTATGCTTTCTTCGTAGCTCCGGCTTCCATGCACTTTTTGATGTAGGGCACTGCCAGTTCCTCGTATCCGATGACGTAGAAGATACGCATATCCTCGTCGCTCTGCTCGATGGCAGACAAATATAGTTGCAAAGCCTCTTCGGTTTTGTCCATTTTATCGAGAATAAAGGCCCTTTTCAACGTACCATTCTCGTAATCCGGGAAGTGAAGGGTGATGGTGTCCAATGTGGCAAGTGCTTCATTGTAGCGTTTCATATTGATATAACAACTCAAGGCTTTTTCCCATGCGGCACCGTTCACGTCGTTGTCTACATGTTTTTGAGATACAAACAATACGTGCGGCAATGCTTCCGCATACAGACCGAGTTCCATCAGCTTTTCGGCTTTCTTCATGTGCTGTGCGCTCATGGCAAGCGTAATGTCATAATCATCAGGATACATCTCGTACATCTTTTTCAGCGTTGAATAGGCAAGATCATCCTCATTCATCTGGCGATAAAGCATATATTCTTTATAGAGAATTCCTTTATCATTGTTGCCATATTGTTTTTTAGCCTCTCTGATATAGAAGAGGGCATCGTCGGTATATCCGCGGGTGACGGAAGTGTTCAATAAATAGTCTAATGCTTCCTTGTTCTTGTTGCCTCCTTCGTAGGCCATGCCATATAATACATAAGGGTCCCGCTGTTTCTCTGCACGGGCAGCTTCCATCAATAAGTCGTTGTACATACGCCGTATGGCAGGACTATTGTTTCTCTTCATTTGCTCGCGTATAAATGCCAGTGCTTCCGGATAACGCGCCAATTCACTGAGGATACTTGCCCTTTTGACGATGAGGGCACCACTTCCCGGTATGGCAGCCAAACCGTTGGATGACCAGCCTAGAGCTGCTTCCCGGTTTCCTTCCTGTAAATGCAGGTTGATGATGTCCAGGTAATATTCTTCGTTTTGAGGAGATACTTTGATTAGCTCCGTCAGTCTCTCGATCGCTTCTTTCCGGTTACCGCCTTTTTTCATTTGTTGGTAGCCTACTTCCATGCTGTAGATGTAATCCTTCCTTAGAATGGTATCGTTCGGGTAAATCTGATTGATTCGTTTCAACAGGCGATCCGCTTCCACATCGTTGTTCTGCTTGCGGTATAGTTCAATCTTCCTTCGCCATAAGCCTCTCCAATACGGATTCACTTCCAGCAACTCATTAACGTAGCAAATGGCACTGGAGTAGTTTTCGGTAATATCTTCCACGTCTACCAGCAGGTGTTTGGCATTGACGTTGTTATAATTGTCGTCTATTGCTTTAACAAGATGATAACGCGACTGGTCATAATTCTTTTCGTGAAACCAGTATTTGCCCATGAGCCATTCAAGGTCAGAAACATTCGGGTATTTCTGAAGGCCCTCCTCCAACAGCTCTTTCCCTGCTTCCCATTCCTCGTTCGCAAAATGCTCCTGCACAATCTGGGCATATTGCTCCGGTGTCTGGAATCCATTATCGGTTCCGGAGGAAGAGGTTATCAGCAAAAACAGACAACCTAATAAGGTGATCTTATGGAGAAATTCTCTGTTCATTCTATCTTGTCTTTAATCTTTCTTTCTTGTTTAAATCGTTGCCGGTTCAGGCTTCATAGCCGCTGTTTCAGCATCATCCGTATTTTCTTCTTTCTGCTTGAATCCTTTACGCTCCATATTCTTCCACTTGAAGTCTCTATTGGTCAGATAGCTAAGGTATCCTCTCAATGAACAGAAAGTGATGATGGGATGATAGAAGATGGGCTCCAATATGGACGCTATGATAATCCACAGATATTCGTATCCTCTTTTATAAAGCATCCCGACGTAATAGTCGTAGGTAATAACGACGATGGAAAGGAACTGGCAGAACGTATAGATCGTCAGGTAAATCATCCACGCCGTATTCCAGTTGACCGCTCCTGTAAAGGCCAGATAGATAAATACGATCAAACCGGTAAGCTCGATGATGGGTGCCAGAAACTCAAATACGAACATATAAGGCAGAGTCAGCAATCCCATCTGTTTATATGTTTTCTTGAAAATCATCTTATGGTGGATACTAAGTGTCTGGAACAATCCTCGTGCCCAACGGGTACGTTGACGGTAAAGCATCGCCAAGTTGGGAGGTCCTTCCGTCCAACAGCAAGTATCAGGAATCTGAATAATCTTATAAGGACGGGAGAAGTCGCACATGTATCCTACCATGCGGGTAATGAGGTCCATATCTTCTGCAAAGGAAGTACCGTCGTATCCTCCGGCTGCAATGGCTACGGAACGGTCGAAAAGACCGAATCCACCGGAAACATTCGGCATACCATTGATTGCAGACCATCCCATCTTACCAATCAGGTAGGAACGCATGTATTCGAGGTTCTGGAAAAGCGGAATCGGAGTACGCGGAGTTCTCACGTCTACTATCTGCCCGTCTTTCACTACGCATCCGTTTGCCATCAACATCGTTCCGCTGACTGCGATTACCTGTTTATCGGAAGATATGATGGGCGATATACAGCGGTAAAGAGCATATTTCTCTAAGATACAGTCTACGTCCGTACAGATGAAATAAGGATATGAAGAAACATTGATACCTGCATTGGATGCATCCGCTTTGGTTCCTCCATTCTCTTTGTCTACAACGATGAGTCGACTGTATTTCGGACTGGTAGATTTGAAGAGTCTTCTGAACGGTTTGGTTTTGATTCGCTCAATATAGGCATAGGGCACTTCTATCAGTTCGTAATGTTCAATCATCTTCTTCAACGTACTGTCCGTGCTTCCGTCATTTACAATCACCACCTCGAAAAGCGGGTATTCCAATGCGAGCATAGAGTTCACGTTATCAATGATTGTCTTTTCTTCATTGAAAGCAGGGGCAATTACCGAAATACCCGGTGTATAGGGAGATTCCTTAATCGTTTTCCGCATATAGCTTTCCACATAGTAATCTTTTCTCCGTTTCAGAGAAATGAAAGAGAGGAAGGCGAATGTGACGAAGAATATCGCCAGCATACTCGTATAAAAGAATACGAAATAATTGAAGAATGTAAATATTATATCTCTCATATTCTCTAAATTAACTGGTTGATTAACGGATGCTTGGTATGGGCAAACAATATAGCTGTGTGGGAATCAGCTTTTCTCTCCAATTGATCGAATGTTTTTCTTCCCATTGAACTGTATTCATAGAGGGCTTTCAGGATGATACGTTTTGTCCCCCAGTTGTCTGCTTCATCATAAGCATTGTAAAGAAATCCTAATGCCTTATCTGTTTTCAGATCTGCAACAGCCGAAATGATTTGTCGCTTGACTTCTTCCGGTTGCACATGATACATTTCAATCAGCTTGGGCTCGATCTCTTTATATTTTAGCTTTCCTAAAGTTCTGATCGCTTCGCCCCGGATTTCGGTAGAGCGTGCGTTGATTTGTTTAGCCAGAATGGGAGCACTATCGGTTTCATTATATAACCGGATTTCGTTGATAAAGAATATCTTAACATTCTCTTCGGCCGAAGTATTCACCCATTTTATAAAGCTCGGTGTGTTATATCCCACCTTCTTGCGGTGTTCCAAGATGGCATGCAATTCCATCATATCCCATTGTCTCAACTTCATGCCGATGTCTTCGTCGAAGAAACGGAACGGATCTCCCTGGCTTAGCCACATATAAGTGTAGCGTGCAGAGTTCCTCAATTCTATTTCACGATGATAGAGGAAGCGCACCAATACCGCTTCAGAGGCATATCCGTTGATGGATTGAATAAGTTTCAGCGCTTGTATCTTTGCTCTTTTGGAGCCGAATTGAAGTTCGCGTTCAAGGAAACGCGTGATCTGGAATACGGTTTGAATCGTTTGATAGTTTAGTTCGTTAATCTCATCTTCGTGTACACTCTTGATTTCTGTTAATAGTTGAGTGATAATACGTAATTCATTAGGCTTGGGACGTTTTTTCGTATCATACTGTAATCTGTCTGCGATTTCTTCTTCACTTAATGTGTTAGAATCTAGCGAGATAGATTTCATTTCCTCGTAATATTTGTCGAAAGCTTTGTTGTATCTTCGCTTCTCTTTCCGCCTTTTGAATATACCATATATAATATGGAATAGGAGAAACAAGTACGCAATAATACAAAACATTACAGCAATTGAGCATATTCTTATGATTAAAGGATAGCCAATAAACTTGTAATATATCCAATAGAAATAATATTCTATGTAATCTATACCATACAGTACTTGATCCATTTCCCTTGATATATTTATATATAGAACTTGTATATTCGGAATAAAAGCTCTATATTTGTTGTATTGAATGTTCTGTCTAATGCAAATATACGAAATAACTTGTATATATTATCCAGTGTTCATGAACAGGCCTTTTGAGCCCTATTTTAGCTCTTGTGATTATTCTCGATGGAAAGGATTGAAATTACAAATAAAGGCAAGCAAAAAGCTATTAGGAGTTAAATATATTTTTGATAAGTTAACAAATGGAGCCTGGAAATAAGTGTGATAAGCCAGGTTCTCATGCGAAACAAAAACAAACAATAAATTTAAAAATTAAATTAAGATGAAAATTAAAAGTTTGATGTATGTCCTTATGGGGACAATGTTGGTTACTACTTCCTGCTCTGATAATGAGTTGGAAAAAGGTAACGATGGTTCGGGAACTGTTGACCCGGTAAATGCTTCTACACTTGTGAATGTATATTCCGATAAAAGTGGTTCTGAAGCGAGTCTGCTTGTGGGAGATGTATTAGTGAAAGATTCCCGTACTCTTACGTTGAATGTTCCTGCTGCTTGCGAGAAAGTGTATATGAAATACAATACAGTTTCGGGAACAGAAGCTACAAAAGAATTTGCTTTGTCTCCTGTTAGTCGTGGTGTAGATCAGAGTACTGGTTTCAATTTTGAAACAAACCGTCTGGCATTGGTAACTCTTGCGCTTCCTGAAGATGCAGTGCAGCCGACAAATGAAACGGACCAAGGCTATCTTTTCTATCATAACACAGGTGTGGTGATGTTCGAAGATGGTTGGCCTATTCAACTGGATTCATGGTATGATGAAGATCTCAACGATGTTGTATTCGAGTATGACTTGAAGGTGACTGAATGTCATAGTCAACAGATGATGGAGACTGTAGGAGGTAAAGAAGAATTGTTGTTGACTTTGGATGTTCGTGCTGTAGGTGGTATATACCCGACTGTGTTAGGTGTTGTACTGGATGGTTTGAAAAGCGAGTATGTTGATCGGATTACTGCAAGCCTTGTACTAAAAGGTGGTCAGGGAACAATGACAGACTTAGCTAAAGAGGAACTTTCTACAAAAAATATAGTGAAAGTTGAAAATAAAAATTGGAATTGGAGTAATGATACTCGCAAAGAACCGCGTTTCGCAATATTGACAGTGGATAAAGCACAAGCGGAAGGAACTGTTATTACACTGGATGGTTTAACTTCTTTGATGGATAATAATCAGGATATGTTTCAGGTAACACAAGGAAAAGTAAGAGAAGGACTACCTATGTTGCGTGCTGAAGTTAGACTGATTGGTAAAGAAGGATTAACTGGAGCTGAAAGAGATGCTCAGCTTGCAGCATTTAGAGAGTTGATTTTAGATACTAATAGACAGAATTTCTTTATTAAGGTGAACGGTGGTAAAGAAATACACATGAGGGGTTATGCACCGACTTCTGCTTACAAAGCAGAATATGAAGCATTGGTTGCGGGTGACACTACACTGGATGCAAATGTTTATTATTCAAATACCAAAGGTTCCACTTGGGGAGTTAAACTTCCGGTTGGCACACGTCATGCTTATGAACGTGTACCATTTAGAGAAGCATATCCTGATTTTACTAAATGGGTAGATAGTAAGGGTGCTTCAAACCAGAAATGGTATGAGAACTTTGTTGATGAAAAAACTATAAGATATTGGTAATGCAAATTATCAGTCAATACGTTATTTGAGTTATTTTGTACAATTTGAACCCCTCTTTTTTCGAAAAGAGGGGTTTCTTTGTATTCGGAAGAATAATCTTTAAACTAATACCGTAATGACGAAGCGATTTTTTATAGGCTACAGTTTGATTACTTTTTTTCTCTTAAATAGTGTGGTGCTTTTGGCACAACACAAAGCTTCCTTTGTGCAGCAATGGAAAATAGAAGATGCATCCCATGCTTTGCAGATAATAGAACGTGCAGATACATTAGAATTGATAGTTCCGGACGGACTGACTATGTGGTATCGGCAACGATTGACGGGCGATTATGAAATAAGTTATCGTATTTGTATGGTGATGCAAGGTGGAAAGTATGACCGCTTGAGTGATCTGAACTGCTTCTGGGCTGCCAATGATCCTAAATACCCTGATGATCTTTTTGCCCGTAGTCAGTGGCGTGACGGCATCTTTAAAAACTATAACACATTAAACCTTTTCTACGTTGGATACGGAGGAAATGATAATTCAACGACCCGTTTCCGTCGATACAAAGGAGAATATTATGGAGTGGCAGATGACAAGGTGAAACCTTTATTGAAAGAATATACCGATGCCTCTCATTTACTCGTCCCCAATCAGTGGTATGAGATTCGGATTCGAGTGGAAAAGGGAATCACAACTTATTCTGTGAATGATGAAGAGTTGTTCCGCTATACCCTTGCGGGTGGTGAAGGTGACGGACACTTCGGTTTACGTCTTTTGCAGAATCACGTACTCTTTACAGATTTTAAAGCGACTATACTTTGACTTATATACTGAAAACCTAATAAGACTATATTTCCATGATGAAACAACCTTTTACTAAATTTGGAGTGACAACTCTGTTTTCTCTTTTGTGCTCAGCATTCCTTCATGCTCAAGTTGTAACAGATGAACGGATGTTTTCTTTTGAAGAACCGCAAATACCGGATTGCATCACCGCTACCCATTCCCGCCTGTCGGTATCTGATCTGCATTATAAAGATGGAAAACATTCGTTGGAATGGACATTTGAACCGGGTGGTATATTGGAACTCAAGAAAGACCTGAAGTTTGAGAAGAAAGATCCGACCGGCAAGGATTTATATCTTTCGGCTTTTATTGTGTGGGTTTATAATGAAGTTCCCCAAGATGCGACCATTGAGTTTCAGTTTCTGAAAGACGGCAAACGATGCACATCTTTCCCTTTTGGTATTAATTTCAGTGGTTGGCGTGCCGCATGGGTTTGCTATGAACGTGATATGCAAGGCACACCGGAAGAAGGCATGAATGAACTCCGGATTATTGCTCCAAATTCAAAAGGAAGCCTTTTCATCGATCATTTGATTACGGCTACTAAAGTTGATGCACGTCAACAGACGGCCGATCTGCAAGTTCCTTTTGTCAATGCCGGGACCACCAACCATTGGCTGGTTGTCTATCAACACTCGCTTTTGAAACCGGATATTGAATTGACTCCTGTAGACGATAAGCAAAGAGCAGAAATGCAACTGTTGGAAAAGCGTTTTCGTGATATGATCTACACGAAAGGAAAAACGACTGATAAAGAAGTAGAAACCATCCGCAAGAAATATGATTTCTATCAGATAACTTACAAGAACGGCCAAGTATCGGGAGTACCTATTTACATGGTACGTGCTTCAGAAGCTTATGAACGGATCATACCAAACTGGGATAAAGATATGCTGACTAAAATGGGAGTGGAAATGCGTGCTTATTTCGACCTGATGAAAAGAATTGCCGTTGCATATAATAATGCGGCAAATCCGGTGATTCGGGAAGAAATGAAGAAGAAGTTCTTAGCAATGTACGATCATATAACCGATCAGGGAGTAGCTTATGGTAGTTGTTGGGGAAACATCCATCATTATGGCTATAGTGTTCGCGGTCTGTACCTGGCATATTTTCTGATGAAAGATGTGCTTAGGGAAACCGGGAAACTTCAGGAAGCCGAACGGACATTACGCTGGTATGCGATTACTAACGAAGTATACCCTAAACCGGAAGTCAATGGAATTGATATGGACTCTTTCAATACACAGACCACCGGACGCATTGCCAGCATTTTAATGATGGAAGATACACCGGAAAAACTACAATATCTCCGGTCTTTCTCCCGTTGGATTGATTTTGGTTGCCGTCCTGCATTGGGATTATCCGGTTCGTTTAAAGTAGACGGAGGTGCTTTCCATCATCGAAATAACTATCCGGCTTATGCTGTGGGCGGACTCGATGGAGCAACCAATATGATTTATCTTTTCAGCCGGACGGAATTTGCTGTTTCCGAGTTAGCTCATGAAACAGTGAAAAATGTACTGTTGACCATGCGTTTCTATTGCAATAAGCTGAACTTCCCTCTTTCCATGTCCGGTCGTCATCCGGATGGAAAAGGTAAACTGGTTCCTATGCATTTTGCTATGATGGCTCTAGCTGGTTCTCCCGATGGAAAGGAGGAATATGATAGTGAAATGGCTTCTTCTTACCTCCGTCTGATTTCAGGCCCAAGTATTGCAAATGACTCTCCCGAATATATGCCTAAGGTTTCAAATGCTGAAGAACGTAAGGTGGCAAAACTTCTTATAGAGAAAGGTTTCCGTCTGGAACCGGACCCGCAGGGAAATATAGCGATGGGATATGGTTGCGTCTCTGTTCAACGTCGTAGCAATTGGTCGGCTGTGGCACGTGGACATTCCCGTTATCTATGGGCGGCAGAACATTATCTGGGAGCAAATCTATACGGTCGCTACCTGGCACACGGCAGTTTGCAAATATTGACTGCTGCACCGGGACAGACAGTAACTCCCGCCACTAGCGGCTGGCAGCAGGAAGGTTTTGACTGGAACCGTATTCCGGGAGTGACATCTATTCATTTGCCATTGGAGCAATTGCAGGCTAAGGTGCTCAATGTGGATAGTTACTCTGGAATGGAAGAGATGCTTTACTCCGACGAGGCTTTTGCCGGTGGTTTGTCTCAACAGAAGATGAATGGTAATTTCGGAATGAAGTTACATGAGCATGATAAGTATAACGGATCACATCGGGCACGTAAATCTTACCATTTCATCGATGGAATGATTGTCTGTCTTGGTTCGGATATTGAAAATACAAATACGGAGTTCCCGACAGAAACGACTATCTTCCAATTGGCAGTTACTGATAAAGCAGGGCATGATTATTGGAAAAATTATCAAGGAGATAAGAAAGTATGGGTGGACCATTTGGGAACGGGTTATTATGTTCCAACTCCCATCCGGTTTGAGAAGAACTTTCCTCAATACTCGCGAATGCAAAATACAGGAAAGGAAACAAAGGGTGATTGGGTTTCTTTGGTTGTAGATCATGGAAAGGCACCGAAAAACGGAAGTTATGAATACGCTGTTCTGCCTCAGACGAATGAAACTCTGATGAAGAAATTTGCAAAGAAGCCCACTTATAAGGTATTACAGCAAGACCGGAATGCACATATTGTAGAGTCCGTTTCCGAACAGATCATTTCTTATGTGTTGTTTGAAACTCCTGAAACGACATTGCCGGGTGGTTTATTACAACGTGTGGATACTTCCTGTCTGGTTATGATTCATAAAGGATCTGCTGATAAGATTAAGTTGACGGTGGCACAACCGGATTTAGCTTTGTATCGCGGTCCAAGCGATGAAGCGTTTGATAAAGATGGGAAACGCATCGAACGTAGTATCTATTCACGACCATGGATTGAAAATGCCAGTAGTGAAATACCTGTGACTGTAACGATAAAAGGGCAATGGAATGTAGAAGAAACTCCGTTTTGCAAGGTGATTTCTTCTGATAAGAAGCAAACAGTTTTGCAGTTCAGTTGTAAAGATGGTGCTAGCTTTGAAGTGGAGTTAAGGAGATAAAAGTCAGACAATAGGAGATCATTTGCTTTTCCTGATAAGGGAACACTAGTTTCTCTTGGAGAAACCATAGTTTCCATGTCGTTGAAACTATTGTTTCTCGGTGCTGAAACTACAGTTTCCCAATGCTGAAACTTTAGTTTCCCGGTACGAAACCTTTGGTTTCAAGCCTTGAAACTAAAAGTTTCCCCACGAGAAACAAAGGTAATGCATTCATGAAATAAATAGGATTGCCTGGAGCTTCCAGAGTGAATACCTCCGCGTTGTGAAATGTAGTTTATCTGTTTCTGGTGACAGCATTATTGTTGTCACACTGCTGTCACCTATTGCTGTCACGGTGTTAATTGTTAATAATCAAACCGTTAAGCAGCAATCGGTGACAGGTGACAGAGATATAATTAAAATAATTGTATAGAGAGGTTAGAACATAAACATGGCAACGGCAACAATACGGTTGTTACATACGGCATGGGTATCTTGAATTTTCCCATTGGACGTATTGAGCGAACCATACCATGCAGAGCTTAATGTATATTCCAACCCGAATTTCCAGTGGGGGACATTGTAGGTCAGTTCTGCTCCTGCCGTAACTAATTGGTTAAGGTCTGTTCCTGTTCCATAAAGTTTTGCATCATTTCCTTTGGGAGCATATAGTGCATCACTTGTTCCCAGATTCTTGGCATAGCCTACGAAGATTCCCGGCTTCCATTTCTGTCCGTAGACAACGTTGAACCAAGAGCTGGAGAAACGTATCGGAGTATATTCTTGTTCTCCCGTTTGTTCGTTGACAGACTTGATCCCGAATCCACCCAAACCGGAAGCTTGTGTCAGATTGGATCCTAATACACTCTTCGCAGCGATGAACCAGTCTTTGTTGGTGTATTTCACATGAGCTTCGTATGAAAGAGTTGTGATGCGTTCGTCTACCTTGTATTTATCTGTATTTACTATAGACTCCGTACGTGGTTTCAATGATAACAACTCAATGCCTACGCCGGCCAGCAAACCGCCATTCTTATAATCAGCTCCGACATAAAATTCGGGAATACAGCTTTGCTTCAGATACTTATGTGTTTTCCCTTCCGGTCCTTGTGAAGTATATTGTGATTGCCACACTGCGGCTCCGGTAAGTTGGAAATTCTTGTTTGTATAGCGATAACGAATTTGTGGCGCACGGCTGAAGGGCTGAAACGGTGCTCCTACGGAGAGATTAAGAATCTGCGGAGACACATCTCCGAATAAGGGATGCCAGTTCTGTCCGAGTAATAAAGCTGATTTTCCCCAATCCAGATTCAAATAAGCATGACGAAGGCGAATGACCGAATAAGAAGTGCCTGTGCCGCGGAAGTCGACTTCTACTTTGGCAGATGTCTTGGCTGTTCCCAGTTTTGGACCGGCAACGTCTACTCCAAGGCGCGAATATAAAGTATAGAAGTTACTGTTGGGTGTTGAGTTCAAATCGTTCCCCTCCGGATCACGCACTTTGTCTTTTGGATACATATAAAACAATCCGTCTACGGTTTCTTCGTTAGCACGACTATTATAATAGAAGTCAGTACGAATCTGTCCATAGAATTTGAACTTGAAATCCTGCATTTGTGCGAAACTGCCTGATACGGTTATCAGACAAAGAAAGATTAGAATGTATTTTTTCATAATGTGCATGTTTGTAAACGGGCGCAAAATTACGTAAAATTACTGGTTATCAGTTCATCGTTGATTAAAAAAGGCAAGGATTGCCTGATTATATTTGTTGAGACTTGTGCTTTTATGAATTGCTTTCAGTAATTTTCTGTCTGCTTGCGGCATTAAATATTCCCAGAAAGTTTTCATTTTGTTCAGAAGTTGTTCGTCTCCTCCTTCCAACTGTTCTGCATATTGATTGTATACGCATTTGTGCATAGATTGCAATTTTTCTCTCATTTCATCGAACTCGAGTGCACGGTTTTGTCTATACTCCAAAGCTAATGCCGGGTTGGCAAGTAATCCCCGTCCTATCATCATTCCGGCTAGTCCGGGAAACTGTTCCTGAATGCGGTGAATATCTTCTACACTATTGATATCTCCATTATAGATGAGCGGATGCTTGCAGGCATTCTGAAAAGCCTCAAACGCTTTAAGGTCAACTTCTCCTTTGTATTGCTGTTTTCCCAAGCGGGGGTGCATAACCACTTGTCGCAAGGGTAGCTCATTGATAATCGGAGCCAGTTTCAGACATTCTTCCGGATCTTCCCAGCCCAACCTCATTTTGATGGAGAAACTTATTTGCGGATATTCTGTAATCAGGCTAAGTAACGCCTGAACTTCTTCGGGATAAGGAAGAATGCCGGAACCATTGTGGCGTTTAGCCAGCATGGGAAAAGGACATCCTATATTGATGTCGACTTCCTTATATCCCTTTTCAATGAATAGGGATAAGATTTTTTCTGCTTTCTCAAAAGAAGGGGCTATCAGTTGGGGAATCAGATGGGCTACCTGATTATTCCCGGGTTCGATTCCGCGGACATCTCTATGGCGGAATCCGCCTTTTTCGAGTCGTACAAATGGGGTATAATAAGTATCTATACCTCCGAAGCAGGCAGCATGAGCATTACGGTAAAACACTTCGGTGTAACCTTGTAATGGGGCAAAATGAATAGGAAGAGTCTTTGGCATTATTTTTATTTTTGTGCAAAGATACAGAAAAAGTAAAAGAGAGGAACCTCGCGGTCCCTCTCTTTCTGATGTTAAATTGATTAAAGTCTGATTTTTATAAACGTTTTCTATGATTGAAGGTTAGAAAAATTGGGGGATATATTTTTATTCTACAACGTTTATAGTCAGTTCACGTACTACTTGACCACCTTGATGGACGTAGTTTGCATTGTTGGCTACGAAAGTAGCGGTATATGTACCGGCCTCTTCATAGGTATGTGAGTATATCTCCAACGATTGCGAGATATTCTTGATAGCTACACCAGCGTCAGGATCGCAGGAACCGTTAAGGAGGATGGAATTGGAGATAAGCCAAGTATCTCCTTTTGTATACCCTGCTGCTCCGCCACTGGTTACGAGATCGCTTGGCTGGCTAATTCTCCAGAAATAAGGAATATTACCGTCTACAGTAGCATATGCTATTTTATCTGCATATTCTGCGCTTTTCATCTCTTCAAGTGTGAGGTTTTTATTTCCTAATGCTTCCTTCAATTTGGTAAGATGAGTGTTGTTTTTTGAAAGATCATCTAAATTGTAGGTTACATTTAAAGCCGAGAATTCGAAGTTCTTTGCATTAATTGTGGTTGATTTTCCATTGTTGAACTCCAGATTAAGCTGTAAGCCTTTAATATGTATTACAGGCATTGTGCTGCTATTATCAAGAGGGTTGAGGCGGAAAGCAATGCTGATTTCTTTACCCAAGTAAGATATTAAAGGACAAGAATAGTCTTTAGTATCTTTGGTTGCTTTAGGAAGCTCATCTTGGCTGACAAGTTCTGTCCATTCGCAATTAGTAACTGCTTCTTTGTCTTTTTCCACATTGTTGCCACTAATTCCTTCGAATTGATCGGATATTAATATGTGAGTAGAACCTTCGATGGTTTTCGCACTACCATAGTCATATACTACGGAGAAGTTGATTTCACATTTTTCTACGTCTTCCGGTTGCATTTCAATTCTGTTCCGGTGTTTGTATTCGTGCCCTATCTCACCGCTGAAGAAACTGATAAAATCAGGGTCACCATCGAAGCTGAACGTTACAGGGTTTCCTTTCTTTACAGTCACAGTTTTGCCATCGAAGCTGACATTGCTGTCTGTCACCACACCCACTTCCATTGCTGTTTCTTCTTTTAATTCCTTGTCGCATGAAGCCAGGGATAGTCCGGCAAAAGCGATAGTCATCAAACTTTTATATATTATTTTCATGTCCTTTTCTTTTTAAAGTTATTAAGAGAATTACCAACCCGGATTATTCGTCTTGATAGCACCGTTTGATCCTATTTCATTGGCAGGAATCGGGAAATAATTGTAAGACTTCGGAATATTGAAGTAAGTATATACATTGATTCCGAATTTCCAGGATTCGTCAGCCTGTGCCTTGTCCACTTGTTCCTGCATCAGTTTGTAATAGTCTCCCCAACGGATCAGGTCGAAACGACGTGTGTACTCGAAGCAGAGTTCCATTGCACGTTCGTCTTTGATCGCTTTGCGGAAGCTCTCTTCATCCAGATTTGCTACAAGTTTTTTGATTCCTGCACGTTCTCTTACTGCATTGATACATTCATACGCCAAATCATTAGGGCCATGGTTGACTTCATTTTCTGCCTCTGCAATCATTAGCAGAATGTCAGAGTAACGGAGAAGAGGGAAGTTGATGGAAGTATCGTTTTTACTCTTCTTGTCTGCTTCATATTCTCTACGATATTTGGCGGCAGCCCTGTTGCGGTTCTTATTGGCATCGTTCTTCGATTCACGATCACCGTAAGTAGACCCCGGCTCTGTTTTACCATAGCTGAAGGATTTATCCCAGTATTGTTGTTCCACTTCATCTCTTTTTCCCTTTACAAATTCACGACCGTCCACCGGAGTACCTTCTCCTGCTGACTGGGTGTAAGTGAATGGAGCAATATTCCAGTTGCAACGGTCAATGTCATCGTTTGCTTCATATAATTCCAGCAGTTTAGGAGTATTCCAGATAAAAGCGTATGCATAGCCCGGATCACCTTTACCAGTGATGGATGCTTTGGAAGAAAGGTCCTTACCCTGAATGCCGATAATATTACCGATTCTACCTTCTGCACGTACATCCGTTGAACGGTTACCTGCAAATTCTACTTCCCAAATACTTTCATTAGCCTTGGTACCATCCTTATTGAGAGCAGTGTTATACTTATCAGAACAAATGTCGATAAAGAAGTCCCAATATTTGGCAGTTAGTGAATGACCCTCATTCTTGACTAACTGTGCATAGTAACTTGCTTTTTTGAAATATTCTGTAATCTCGGCACTAGTCGTGTTGTTAGCCAAACCCACTTCCTTGTCACGTTTAGGTTCACCGGCCCGGAACATATATACACGCGCCAACATTCCCCAAGCAGCCGATTTGGAAACACGTCCCGGTAAATAGTTCAAATCTTGAGCAGATTTGAGATCTTCGGCAGAACCATACATCTCTTTGATGATAAAGTCGTAAATCGTCTGTTTGTCCGTACGTGGAATGGAGAGGTTATAGGCATCTTCTGTAGAAGTAGTCTTGAAAGGTACATCTCCCCAACATTCTACTAAAGTAAAATAATAGAATGCGCGTAAGAAACGGGCTTCGGCTTTGTACTGCTTGCGGGTGTCGTCGTTCATATCGGGCACTGCATCAATATTTTCCAGAAAAATATTGGCTCTGTTGATGCCGGAGTATAGTGTGTACCATAATGCTGCAACGGCCGGATCACTTGTATTGGCATTGTTACAGATCAACCCACTTTTGTTAGGTCCGCGGTTGGCACCACCATAGTGTCCCAGATCGTCACCTCCTACAAGGTATAAGAATTCATTTCCGTAGAAGGAACTTTGTCCCAGAATGGCATAGGTTCCTGTCAGCCAAGAGGTAGCGTCCGCTTCATTTTTGAAGAAGTTTTCAGGAGTGGTGTATGTCGGGTCTTTTTCCAAGAAATCGCAGGAAGTCAGGTTAAGTCCGACAAGAAGTGATATGATGATTATTTTTATTGTTTTCATATACGTAATTGTTTGAAGGATGATTGATTAGAAACCTAAGTTTATACCAAAACTGATAGAGTAGGCTCTCGGATAAGCGGAGAAGTCCAGTCCCGGAGTCAGTGCGCCTTCACGGATAGATACTTCCGGGTCGTAACCGGAATACCCTGTACATGTCCATAGATTCTGACCGGCAACGAATACGCGTGCATTGTCTATCTTCCATTTTTTGGTCAGTTGTTTCGGCAGTGTATATCCTAAAGATACGGTCTTCAGACGAAGGAACGAACCATCTTCGATAATACGTGTAGAGAACACTTTGTTAGAACCGGAGTCGGTAGCTCTCGGAATATTACTTTCCGGATTTTCCGGTGTCCAGCGGTCTGCGTAACTTGCGTATTGGTTCAAGTCACGTGTTTTATTGCTGTTCTCGAAGAACAGGCGGTTGGCATTCAATACATCGTTTCCATACGACCATTGGAAGAAGATGCTCAAGTCAAATCCTTTGTATTCGAAATTGTTGGTAAATCCACCCGTATGTTTCGGCATACCGTTACCGATCATAGTGCGGTCGTTATCGTCGATGATACCGTCACCATTCAGGTCTGCGTATTTCGGCATACCCGGTTGTGTATTACTTTCGGAAGAGAAATACGGAACATTGCGTTTCAGTGTATATGTATCACCCACTTTGTCGAAATCTTCGTATTTGTATGTACCTTCGTAGATGAATCCGTACATCATTCCCATCGGATAACCCACTTTGGCAATGTAGCTGTATTGAGAGTTATAGTTCTGGTCAAATTTGGCTGCACTCAATAGAGAAGATTGGTTTTCGGCCAATTCTAATACTTTGTTCTTGTTGAATGCGATATTAAAGTTAGTAGTCCATGAGAAATGACGGTTCTTGATATTGGTCGTGTTCAATGTGAACTCGATACCTTGATTGCGTACCTTTCCTACATTCTTCATGGCACTGAAATAACCGGAAGAGGTGGGAAGTGCAGTATTCAGCAACAAATCACGAGTCGTTTTACGATACCAGTCTACGGTTAATCCGATACGTTCGTCCAGGAAGCCTAAGTCCAGCCCTAGGTTCCACTGTTCGGTAGTCTCCCATTTCAGTTTTCTGTTTCTTAAGGAAGTGGGCACTGTACCTACACTTGTCAGGCTGTTTTCGAACGGATATACACCACTCGGTAGGCTACCGATCGAAATAAAATCTCCGACTTTATCTTTTAATATCTGATATAAAGCATACGTATCATACTCGCCTACACGGTTGTTACCGGTCAATCCCCAGCTTGCTCTTAATTTACCTGAAGAAACAACAGACTTCAATGGTTTCATAAAATCTTCCTCCATGAATCCCCATGCCAATGAACCGGAAGGGAAATAGCCGAAACGGTTATCACCACGGAATTTGGAAGAACCGTCGGAACGGAAAGAAACCGTTGCATAATACAATGATTTGTAGTTATAGTTCAAACGGCCCAGGAAAGAAAGCATAGACCAGGAACTCTTTAATGATTTAGTCGTACTGGGAGTTCCTTCACTCATTCCCGCCATGCCGAGTGCTTCGTTCGGAATCTGTACCGTTTTGTATGAATAGTATTCATAGTCGGAATTCTGCAGGGTTACACCTACCATGCTATTGAAGAAATGCTTCCGTTTGATATTGGTCTGATAGGTCAGAATATTTTCATTCAACCATGTTGCACGTTGAGAATGGTAGATTTCTGCATTTACCTTATCGGATGATTTCGGATTACCATAACGGGTCTTCGAGTTGTTGAATGTTTCCCCTTTGCGGGTATCGAATGTGTAACCGCCTGAAACTTTCAACTTCAATCCTTTGATAAATTCATATTCTGCAAATCCGTTGAACTGAATGTAGTTCGCATACGTCTTGCGATATTCGTTTTTCAAGGACATGATAGGATTGAAACGATAATCGTTGGTATTGTTTATCGCGTCGTCCATGATGTTATCCATCAACGAGTTTAATGGTCTGTCCGGTTCGGTCACGGGGCGATATCCCCATACACTATAGAACAGGTTATTCATACCACTGTATGAGTTCTGGGAAGGAGAACCACCAGTGGTTGTAGTGCTTGAATAGTTGGTTGTCAGATAGATTTTCAGTTTCTTCTTTTGGATGGTAGTACCCATACGGCCTTGTACACGTTTGTAGTTTGATTCCAATAAGATACCGTCCTGGTCATAATAAGATAAAGAAGCATTGTAGCGAACTCCTTCCGAACCACCGGTCAGGCTGACATTGTGGCTTTGCATCCATGCGCTGCGGAAGATTTCATCCTGCCAGTTATATTGCGGGATATTCCTATAATCTTCCAGTCCCCATTTCTTACCGTCATAATTCATGAAGTAGGTAGTTTCCATATCTTTGGGACTACGTTCTGCCTGTAGTTTGACGAACTCGTATGCATCCATCATCGGAATCGTTTTGGTGATATGCTGAATACCGAAACTTCCGTCATATTTAATTTTAGGCTGACCGATTGTGCCTTTCTTGGTTGTAATCATCACGACACCGTTGGCACCACGGGCACCGTAGATAGCGGTAGCAGAGGCATCCTTCAGGAAATCGAGTGACTCGATATCGTTCTGATTGATGGCTGCGGCTATGGAAGGATCTTCCACCGGGAAACCGTCAATGACATAAAGAGGAGAGTTGTCCTGTGTCAAAGAGTTGTTACCACGGATGACGATGTTCATCTGTCCGCCCGGCATACCTTCGCCCGAACTTACGTTGACACCGGCAATACGTCCGCCCAATGTCTCGCCGAAAGAAGCAGTCGGAGTGCTAAGTAGTTCCGCCATACTGGCTTTGGCAACAGAGCCAGTCAGATCCTTCTTGCGTATTTCCTGATAGCCGACTACTACCACTTCGTCCAATGTCTTTGTATCTTCCTTCAATGTGATAACCATTGGCTTTTGAGTGTCCGCCTTTATTTCTACAGTGACATAACCAATGAAAGAAATAACCAATATTGAATTCTTATTGGGTACGTTAAAAGCAAATTTACCATCAAGGTCAGTGATTGTTCCTTGTGAAGTACCTTGTACCTGAACACTGGCTCCCGGCACTCCTTCTCCTAAGTTGTCCTTCACTGTACCTTTAACAAGTACCTGTGCAAGTACAAAAGAAACAGAAAATAAGATCAGTCCGATGGAGGAGAGCATCCTTTTTCTAGTTTGAGTGGATAAATGTTTTTTCATATATTAAAAATTAAGTGATTTTATTGAATCTACGCTTGCAAAGATAGACGGATTGAATATTCTAATATGGATAGAATTATTCAAGATTGGTGCAAAATCATACAATTTTTCTGTTCTCATAAACTATTTCTCTTTTATGGATTCTAGTAATTCGGATAACTCTTTCACTATGTCGGGATGTTGTTTTGATACATTCGTTTTCTCCGATGGATCGGAGGATAAATCGTAAAGTTGAGGCTGTTTGTCGTTGCCTAACTCCATTTTCGTCCAATGTTCGATGGCGGGGCCGTCGCTCGGTTCGATGTATTTCCATTGACCTTTTATGATGGCAAGTGTGTTATTGAGATTCTGTTGAACGACATACTCACGGTTTGTATTATTTTTGCCGAGGAGAACGTTCAGATGTTCCTGACTGTCGGGGGCAGCTCCTTTGCGTAAAGGTTGGTCCAAAAGTGAGGCGAGCGATGCATACACATCTATTTGAGAGAAAAGAGCTTGTTGCTTGTTCGGCTTCACCCGGGCAGGCCAACGGACAATAAATGGAACGCGTGTACCCGCTTCGTAAGCACTGTATTTCCCACCACGGTAGATACCCATCGGAGTATGTCCGTTGAGAAGTTCGTAAGCTTGGTCTTGATAGCCGTCGTCGATAACAGGACCGTTATCGCTGGTAAAGATCAGGATAGTGTTGTCTGCGATGTGGAGGCTGTCCAGTGTGTGCATGATTTCACCGATAGTCCAGTCCAGTTGCAGGATGACGTCGCCACGAGTGCCGAGTCCGCTTTTGCCTGCGAAACGTGGGTGGGGGATGCGCGGTACATGTACGTCTTGCGTACCCATATATAAGAAGAAGGGTTCTTCCTGATGGGATGCAATGAAATTCTTAGCCTTATGGGTGATGATATCGGCTATGTCTTCATCTTTCCAAAGGGCGGATTTTCCTCCGGTCATCCAGCCGATACGGGGAATGCCGTTGATAATTGTATTGTTGTGTCCCTGGCTGGGTTTTAAAGTGACGAGCTCCGGGTTCTCTTCTCCCGTAGGCCAGTCGCCGACTTTGTGGTCGTAACTTACGGTGATAGGATCATTGGGGTCAAGTCCTACGACATGTCCGTTTTCTACAAATACACAAGGTACACGGTCTACGGTAGCCGGAATAATAAATTCGTAGTCAAAACCGATGCTTTGTGCATTAGGGGTAATCCGGTTGTTAAAGTCGGTTCCACCTTTCGGACCGAGTCCCAGATGCCATTTGCCTACTGCACCGGTTGCGTATCCTGCATCTTTCAGCATATCTGCCATGGTGACGCAGGTAGTGTCGATAATGAGTTCAGAGTTGCCGGGAGCGATTCCTGTGTTTTCTTGTCTCCAGGGGTACATACCTGTCAGGAGTCCGAAACGGGAAGGAGTGCTGGTGGCAGAAGTTGCATAAGCATTGGTGAATTGTACTCCTTGTCCTGCCAACCGGTCGATGTTGGGAGTACTCACTTTCGTTGCTCCATAACAGCTTAAATCACCAATGCCGAGATCATCTGCAAATATATAAATAATGTTAGGCTTTTGGTTATTCTGCCCATTGCTCTTTTGGGGTGCATGACTGCATCCTGACAGCGTGACGATGCCGGACAATAGGGGAAGTAGACGCGAAACGTTTTTCATAATGCTGAATGTTTTAGGAAATAATGTAATGAACACAAAGATAAGCGATTGGAAGAAAAAGAATGAGTAGGAATGTACAAGTGAAGTACAAAATAGTACACTTAAGAAGTTACCTTCTTTATTCGGGCGAAGATGTCCGGACTAAGAAACCGTTTATATCATAAATTTAGGCACGGATTACACGGATTAACGCTGTTGTTTTCATACTCATCGTTTTTTAATCCGTGAAATCCGTGTGATCCGTGCCTAATAATATAAGATTATTTTGCAAGAGTGCTTGTATAGTTACCTGCTAATCTGTTTCTTCTCCGTCTCCTTCTTCTTCGCTCTCTTCTCCTTTACGATAAGCCAGCGGACTGACGTGATAAATCTCCTTGAAACATTTACTGAAATAGCGGGAGGAGGAGAACCCAATCCGGTCAGAGATCTCCGTGATATTCAGCTCCGGGTTATTCCTTAACATGACAGCGCCTTTTTTGAGACGTATGCTTAGGATGAAATCATTCGGGGTCTGGCCTGTAACTGCTTTCAGTTTAGTGAATAGGTTCGTACGTGCCATACCCATTTCGCGGGCGAAGATATTAACGTTGAAATCCGTATTGTCCAGATGGCGTTCGATAATGGCCATCGCGCGGTCGAGCATCTCCTTATCCATCGGGTTGGTAGCCAACATTTGGGCAAAAGCCTGTGGTTGTTTGCTGAACTTCTCTTGCAATAGCCGGCGGGAGTTAACCAGGTTATTGCAGCGGGAAATCAGAAGATTGGTATTAAACGGTTTCGTGATATAATCATCCGCACCAATCTTCAAACCTTCGATATTGTGCTCTATAGCAGTACGTGCAGTTAATAATACCACCGGAATATGGCAAGTGTTAAAGTCCGTCTTGATCTGTTTGCAAAGTTCCGTACCCGACATGCGTGGCATTACGACATCACTTAAAATGATGCTCGGCATATCCTTCTGTATCATTTCTAATGCTTCTACTCCGTCGGAAGCCGTACTGACTTGATAGAATGTTTCGAAAATACCGACTAACATCTGCTTGATAGATTCATTGTCTTCCACTATCAGCATTTTGGCGTCTTCGATGCGCTTGTTATCTTCTTCTTTCCATTCCGAATCAGGGATTATTTCTACTGAAGGAACAATAGTCTCTGTTTGCTGGATGGTTTCCGTATCATCTTTCGCTATTTGCTCTTCTGTGAAGTGTTCCTTGCCTAGTTTGAGGGTGATAATGAAACTGCTTCCTTTGCCCGGTTCGCTTTCTACCCGGATTGTGCCGTGATGAAGTTCCACAATTCCTTTCGTCAGTGCCAGTCCGATGCCTGTACCGGCTCCGGTATTCAGCGAGTTGAGATGTTCGGTCTGGTAGAAACGGTCGAATATCTTATCAATTTCGGCAGCGGCGATACCTGTACCGGTATCTTTTATTTCAATGATGACATGGTCTTTCTCCTGCGATACATTAATCGAAATCGTATCTTCGGCCTTGGTATGCTTCACTGCATTAGACAGCAGGTTGTTTATCACTTTCTGCATCTGTTTTTGGTCATACCATACTTCAATGTCATCCTTCTGTTTGTTGAACTTGAAGTTGATTTGTTTACTGCTCGCATATTCGAGGAAGAGCAGATAATTCTCATACAGGAAGTTAACCAGATTGTGCTGGCTAACTTTGATCTTCATGTGACCCTGTTCCTGTTTACGGAAATCAAGTAGTTCCGTAATCAGTTCCCGTAATTGGAGACTGTTCTTGTAGATTCCCAACACCTTATTATATATATTAGGCGTAAATGTCTGCACCTGCAACAAAGTTTCCACTTGTCCCACGATCAGCGTTAACGGTGTGCGGAATTCGTGCGAGATGTTAGTGAAGAAACGGAGTTTCGACTGGTTCAATGCTTCGAGGTCTTCAATATGCTTCTTTTCGTACTTCAAAGACTCACGGAGTTTGATGCGCGAATTATAGTTCTGAATAAGATACCATAACAGGCTGATAGTGACAATGGTATAAATCAGGTAAGCCCACCATGTCTCATACCATGAAGGGAGTACGATAATCAGCAGTCTGGCCTCTTTTATTCCTTCCCTCTGTGATTTGATGACAAGGGTATATTTACCCGGATTCAGGTTTGTATAAGTAATCAGCGTTTGCTTCCGGTAAGTATGGTTCCATTCGTCTGAGAAACCCTCCAGGCGATAGAGAATTTCATCTCTGTTGGCAGGGATGAAGTTGGAAGTGGCATATTCGATGCTAAACATCGATTGATTCGCTTTCAGACTGATTTCCGGAGTGTGGCAGATCGACTGTTCCAGGATGCCGCTTTCATCTCCCGGAACTACTTCTTTTCCGTTGACAAGCAGGCGGGAAAGAATGATATTATATGATTTGGGAGTGAAATGTAACTTCTTCTCCCAGAAAGAAATCATTCCCTGAATACCGCCAAGGAATACTTCTCCGTCATGTGTCACAAATAGTGCGTTTTCATTGACGGCAGTCAACGGGAATCCGTTTTCCGTACCGTAATTATAGAATTTCTTGCTTGGATAGTCAAACTGTGAGAATCCTTGATTGGTAATCAGCAATAAGTCACCTTTCTGTATGGACGATTCGCATACTTCGTAGATACAGTCGCTGGATAAACCATCTGTCTGTACATCGAAGTTTTCAAAGTCATCACTTGCCTTACGGTAACGGTCGAGACCGCTTCCGGAGGTGCAGAACCATAGATTGCCGTTACTGTCCTGCATGATACTGTTGATATTATTGTTGCTAAGACTGTTTGGATTAGCGGGATTGTGCGGATAATTAGTAAGTTTACCGCTGTCGAACCGGTAAGAATAAACACCCTCTCCGGTAGCCGCAATCCACAATGTACCGTCTTTATCAATGCAAAGACTGGCTACCATGCCAATACCTCTTCCTTCTTTAGTCTCTTTGAAGAGTTGTTGGCAAGTGCCTGTTGCCGGATTGAAAAGACAAACACCGTTTTGTGTGGCGACAACCAGCTTGTCCTTATAAGGTACAATGTCTCGGACGATATCCGAAGGTAGTGAGGTTGGGTCTCCGGCTTTCATCCGGTAGACTGTGAAACGGTTGGTACGCAGGTCGAGTTTGTTCAATCCTCCCAAGTGTGTACCTATCCACATAATTTCATTAGTCCGGTCGTAATAGATTGCTTTGACGTTGTTATGGGAAATACTATTTTTGCCCTCTTCGTGGCGATACCACCGATAGGTGTTATTTTTCCGGTCGTACACATTCACGCCACCGCCTTCAGTACAAATCCATAAGTTTCCGTCTTTATCTTCAGTCATTCTGCCGACAATCGGGCTACTTAAACCTTCTTTTTCTGTATCTCCTGTCTTGTAGCGTGTATAGATTTCATATTCCGGATTGAAATAGTTGACACCTCCGAAATAAGTACCCAGCCAAATTGTTCCTTGTTCATCTTTGACGATGCACCAGATGGAGGAGTGGGTGAGTCCGTCGGGTTTGTTCGCGTTGGCAGTGTAAAGTTGGAATTTACCTGTGCTTTTTTCATAGCGATTTAATCCGTGAAAGGTTCCTATCCATAGATTTCCTGCATTATCTTCACAGCAACTCCTTACGAAGTCGGCGCAAATACTGTTTGGATTTTTGGGATCATGACGGAAGTTCTCAATGGTACTGTCTGTTTTTATCCGGTAGAGTCCTTCTTCCCAGGTACAGATCCATAATTCTTTAGACGAATCTTCGTAAATACTCGCGATATTACCTCTTGTGACAGGTTGGGAAATCTTTTTGTCTCCCGATAAACAGTAAAGTCCGTTACTGGTAGTTCCCATCCACAGATTTTTCTTTTCGTCCAGGTGGAGGCAGGAGAGGGTGATATCTTTTCCGGCAAGATGATAGTAGAGATCGAAGTTTCCCGTACTTTCATTATATACAAATACTTCTTCTCTTTTCCCGATATATAATTTCTCGTTGAAATAAATAGCATCCACATTGCCTTGCAGCAACGTTTTGAATCTTTGTGTGGTCAGATCGAATTCTGCCACCCCGTCCGTACAGAGCAGGTATACCTTTCCGTTTTTGTTTCCGGTGATGCGCAGCACTGTATTGCTGAACAAGCTGTTCGGATCGTTTTTATTAAGTTTGAAACTTTTGATATCGTTACCGTTATACCGGTTCAGTCCTTCACGCGTGCCGATCCATATAATTCCCCGTTCATCAATATAAAGGCTATTGACAGAAAATTGGGAGAGTCCGTCGTCCGTGGTCAAGTGGCTAAAAGTGATGTTTTGACCTTGTGTGCGGACTCCAGCTACGCTTAAAAATAGCAGAAATAAAAGAATTACTTTTCTCACTAATTTATTTTTTAAGGTGTTTACATCTATGCAAATATATTGTTTTTATTCGATTTCAGTGAACCTTATTAGAAGAAAGTAACTATATTTGTATCATTCAAACGAAAGATATATGAAAGTAAAGAAAATTAGTGCGGCTAACGTGGAGGCTTGTTCGCTTCCTAAACTATTCGATGAAGAAAAAATAGATTTTCAGCCGATCCAGTGTGTCAATTGGGCTGAATATCCTTACAAACCTAAAGTGAGTTTTCGAATTGCTCACACGCAGAACTCAATCTTGCTACATTTTAAAGTGAAAGAGGAGAGTGTACGTGCCAAGTATGGAGAAGATAACGGTTCTGTATGGACTGACTCTTGTGTGGAATTCTTTTCTATACCTGCAGGCGACGGGATCTATTATAATATAGAATGTAATTGCATCGGAACTATCCTGATAGGTGCCGGCCCAGTTCGTAACAACCGGGAACATGCACCGAAAGAAGTGACTGCTCTCGTACAACGTTGGTCTAGTCTGGGTAATCAGCCTTTTGCAGAACGTGTCGAGGAGACAGACTGGGAAGTTGCTCTCATCATTCCGTATGCTGTATTCTTTAAGCATCAGATTGAATCACTCGATGGAAAGGAGATAAAAGCTAATTTCTATAAGTGTGGTGATGAGTTGCAGACTCCTCATTTTCTTTCATGGAATCCGATAGAGATTGACCAACCGGATTTCCATCGCCCCGATTTTTTCGGTACTTTGGAATTTGAATGATGAATTGAATTTCTGGATTTGAAGATGAATCACTAGTGTTGCTGAATCACTGAAGTATCCTCCATTTGTAAAAATATTATCTATTGCGTCATCCATCTATAAAAAAGAAGGGTGACGCTTTTTTTGAGCATCACCCTTTCTTTTTATAGATGTTATATTGTTTATTTCACAATCCCTCTTTCCGAGTTCTTCACGAAATTTACAATATTCTCGATTTCTTCACTCATAGGAACCTGGTCGATAATCTTCTGTACGGCATCCTGAACGCTGAAATTACCCTGATAAATCAAACGGTATGCGTTAGCGATGTGACGAAGGATTCTTTCCGATGTATTGTGATGTTGAGAAAGAACTACAGCGTTTACACCATGATATGTTACCGGATTTCCTGACATGATAACGTATGGAGGTACATCTTTAGATATACGGCAGCCGCTTTGTACCAGTGTCCAGCTTCCGATGTGACAATATTGATGTAAAGTGACATTTCCACTTAGGATAGCGCAATCATCCAACGTACATTCTCCTGCAATAGTGGTGCCGATACCTACCACACAGTTATTGTTGATTTGTACGTCATGGCAAAGATGTACTTTATCCATCAGGTAGTTTCCGTTTCCGATTTTGGTAGCATTGCCGGCAAATGTAGCGCGGCTGATTACTACATTCTCACGAATATCGTTATTATCTCCGATAATCAGGCTGCTTTCTTCTCCAGTATAGTGGAAATCTTGTGGTTCCGCTCCGAGGACAGCATTCTGATGTACCTTGTTTCCTTTTCCCATTTTAGTACCTTGCAGGATACTAGCGTAAGACATGATGACGCAGTCATCCCCGATCTCTACATTCTTTTCAATGTAGGCAAAAGGCAGAACGGTTACATTCTTGCCCAGCTTTGCTTCGGGATCTACGTAAGCTAACGGACTAATCATAATAGTATATGTTTAAAGTTATTCTTCTCTTCCACCACCCAGTGCCTGGTAAAGGCTTACTACAGCCTGCATCCGATCAAAGCAATCGGAAACCTGTGAGATTTGTGCGCTCAAGTAAGCCTGCTGTGCAGACAATACTTCCAGGTAGGTTGAAGTCCCTAAGTTAAACAATTCTTTTGTATCTTCCGAAGCTTTTTTGGCAGATTCTACTTGCATTTGACGAGATTCTACCTTTTCACTCGTCTTTTGGTATAAACTTAGCGCATTGCTGACTTCACTACCGGCATTCAACAGCGTTTGCTGGAAGGAGAGTTTCGCCTGTTCTTCCTGCGCTTTGGCCATTTTCAGTTTAGCGATATTTGCTCCGTGATAAAAGAGAGGCTGTGTCAGTGAGCCGATGGCAGTAGCCAGGAATTTTCCCGGATTAATGATAGCAGAGCCTGCGCTGTTTGTCCATCCGGCAGATCCACTAAGTGTAATTTGTGGATAGAAAGCGGAACGTGCGGAGTTCGTGTTATAATAAGCAGAAGCTAGTGACATTTCAGCCGCTTTTACATCCGGACGGTTGGATAATAATTGGATAGGTATGCCTACTGAAAATTCGGATGGTAGAATTTGCTTTTCGATGGTACCGCGTTGGATATGGCGGGGAGCTTCTCCAAGAAGAGTTGATAGAGAATTTTCCACTTCGCGGATGCTCTGTTCTATTTCCGGAATAGAGGCCATCACTTGTGCATAAGCCGCTTTACTCTGTTCGACACCTGCCGAATTGATATTATACATAGCAGCATTTTTCATTGCTTCCATTGTTTCGGCATTACGCTTTAATATTTCTGCTGTCTCTCTGGTGATTTCCAGTTGGCGGTCAAGCATTAATAAAGTGTAATACAGATTAGCAACATTGGCAATAATCTGCGTTTGTACAGCTTGTTTGTAAGCTTTGGCCTGCTTAACGGCAACATCTGCACCTCGTTTGGCATTTAGCAAGCCTCCAAAGAGACTAATCTCCCAACTGGCGGTTACCGGAAGTGAATAAGTCTTACTTGCTTTACTATTATCAAAACTGCTGATAGTACCTTGTGGGGACAAGGCCAGAGCTGGAACATAGGCTAGTTTGGCTGCCAACAACGGAGCCTGGGCTGCTTTGATTGATAGTATTGCACTCTGCAGGTCAGTATTTTGTTTCAGTCCCGTTTCGATGAGTGACTGGAGTTGCGGGTCGGTGAAGACTTCTCTCCACGGCAGATTACCGAAGTTGGCTGTATCCGAAACCAGTGTATCATTATCCGCTACCGGATCGCGATACAGGCCGGAAGTAGTGATATCTTCGGGTCTGTCATACGACTTATAGATGTGGCAGCTGCTCAAGAGAGCAGTTGCGCACAACATATATAGAATCTGTTTCTTCATATCGAATTTCATTATTTAGCGTATTGTTCAATCTCTGTTACGGCATCTGCATTGTCAATATCTTCCCATTCCATCGGTTTAACTTTCTCTTGCAGATACTGGAAGATAACAAACAAGGCAGGAACGATGAAAATTTGGCAAATCATACCGATTAACATACCACCGATAGAGGCAGTACCTAGTGTACGGTTACCGTGGGCACCTACACCGAAGGCAAACATCAACGGAAGCAAACCGACTACCATCGCCAATGATGTCATCAGAATCGGGCGGAGACGAGCACCGGCACCCAATACAGCTGCCCAAGTGATACTCATACCCATCTTGCGACGATCTAGGGCGAACTCTACGATCAAGATGGCATTCTTCGCCAACAGACCCATCAACATGATTAACGCGATCTGCATATAGATATTGTTTGACATCGTACCCAGAATCATCTTCAATGCCGAAATATTACCGATAGCACTTACACCATTCACAAACAGGAAACTGCCTAATAGACCGAACGGAATGGATAATAATACGGCCAATGGAAGAATGTAACTTTCGTACTGTGCACTCAACAATAAGTAAACGAATACAAAACAGAGTACAAAAATCAGTCCGGTAGCACTTCCGCTACTTTGAGCCTCTTCACGCGCCATACCTCCTAGTTCATACGTATAACCGGTAGGCAGGTTTTCTTGAGCAACTTCGGCAAGAGCCGTCAATGCCTGACCGGATGTATAACCACTTGCCGGAGCTACCATTACTTTCATAGAGGTATAAAGGTTGAAACGACTAATAATATCCGGACCATATACTTTCTCCACAGAAATGAACTGGGCAATCGGGGCCATCTCGCCTGCACTATTACGCACCTTGATATTTTTTAAAGATTCCAGGTTTTTGCGTGATAACGGATCTGACTGAATCATAACACGATACATCTTACCGAAACGATTGAAGTTGGATGCGTACAAACCTCCGTAATATCCTTGCATAGTAGTGAGGATATCGCTCGGGCTGATGCCAGCTTTTTTACAAGCTGCCGCATCAATGTCAATCATGTATTGCGGGAAATTCGGGTTGAAGGAAGTCTTTGCTGAATTAATTTCCGGACGTGCTTCCAATGCTGCCGTATAATCATTAACCACATCGAAGAATTTGTTCAGATCACCACCGGTCTTATCTTGCATATTGACCTCAATATCCGTAGATGCCGAGTAACCCGGGATCATAGGAGGAGCGAAGAACAATACCTGTGCTTCTTTGATAATCTTTTGTGCACGCATATATAAGGAACCGACTACAACGTCTGAATTCTGTATCATGGAACGTTCGTCCCAGTCTTTCAGTTTGATGATGAAAGAACCGTATGATGGTCCCTGGCCACCGATAAAGCTGAATCCGGAAATCATGGTACGTGACAATACCGCAGGATCGGAAGCGATCAGACTGTCTACACGTGCCAGGATTTTTTCAGAACGGTCTTGGGAAGTACCCGGAGGTAATGTCACTGCTCCCATCAGCGTTCCGGTATCTTCATTAGGCACCATACCTGTCGGAGTGGTGTTCATGAAGAATACAAGTATCGCAATGGAAGCGACAACTAATCCCATAGACAACCATTTCTTCTGGATAAAGAACAGTACTCGTTTCTTATAACGTTTCAGGATTGATTCGTATGTATCGTTGAATCTGTTTTTAAACTTCTTCGTACTCATTCCGATCAGTGCCAGAATACTAAGCACTACGAAAATTGCAGTGACTATCGGATTGATACTGAACAAACCAAAGATCATGCCGAGAATGGCAATAAGCGTCAAAGTAAGTGTAATTCCCGGATGCAACATCTTTCCGATAGCTTCGGTATATCTGTTGATCATAGTTGTATGGGCTGCCGTATAGGCTACTTTCATACGTTCTTTCAATGTGGAGTCTTCCGTTGTTCCATCTTCTTTTTTGTGAGGTTTCAGAAGAACGGCGCACAAAGCCGGACTCAAAGTCAATGCGTTCAATGCGGACAGACCGATAGCGATAGCCATAGTCATACCGAACTGACGATAGAATGTTCCTGCTGTACCTCCCATGAAACTTACCGGAACGAATACGGCCATCATAACCAGCGTAATAGATACGATAGCACCACCCAATTCATTCATGGCATCGATAGAAGCCAGACGGGCAGATGTATAACCTTGGTCAAGCTTGGCATGCACACCCTCGACGACCACAATCGCATCATCGACCACAATCGCAATAGCAAGCACGAGCGCACATAACGTCAACAAGTTCAGACTGAATCCTACCAGGGACAGGATGAAGAAAGTACCGATCAGAGCTACCGGAATGGCGATAGTCGGAATCAATGTGGAACGTAAATCCTGCAAGAAGATATACACTACGATAAACACCAGGATAAATGCTTCGATCAACGTCTTCACCACTTCATGGATAGAAGCGAAAAGGAAGTCATTGGCATTCATGGAGATGTTCAGTTTCAATCCGGTAGGCAACGTTTTTGATGCTTCATCCAACAATGCCTCAATATCACTGATGGTTTGTGTCGCATTGGTTCCTGCCATCTGGTATACGATACAAGTCACAGATTTGTGACCGTCTACCCGGTTGGTAAAGTTATATCCCAAACGGTCCAGCTGAATTTCTGCTATATCTTTCAGACGGAGTACTTCACCGTCAGGAAGAGATTTGATAACGATATTTTCAAACTCTTCAGGCTGTTGCAAGCGTCCTTTATAACGGATGGTATATTGGAAAGTCTGGTCACTGCGTTCACCGAACTGTCCTGGAGCAGCTTCGACATTCTGTTCTGCCAGAGCAGCGGAAACATCACCGGGAACGAGCTTGTATTGTGCCATGACATCCGGTCGTAACCAGATACGCATAGAATAATCCTGACCTAAAACGTTGGCATCACCTACACCCTGTACACGTTGAACTTGAGGAATCAGGTTGATCTTAGCATAGTTTTCAATAAACGATTCGCTATAGGTATCCGTCTCGTCATAAAGAGAGAATACTACCAACATGGAAGTCTGGCGTTTTTGAGTGGTTACACCGACTTTAGTTACTTCGGCAGGCAGCAGACCTTGTGCCATAGAGACACGGTTTTGTACATTGACGGCGGCCATGTCCGGATCTGTTCCTTGTTTGAAATATATGGATATATCACCGGAACCCGTGTTTGACGCAGTTGAGGTCATATACATCATGTTTTCTACACCGTTGATTTGTTCCTCCAACGGAGCAATCACGGAATTCAATACGGTCGATGCACTGGCTCCCGTATAGGTGGCTCTTACCGAAACGGTAGGAGGCGCGATGTCCGGATACTGCGTGATAGGCAGTGTCGCCAATCCGATAGCCCCCAGGATGACTATCAGGATAGAAATAACGGTTGATAGTACCGGACGGTTAATAAATCTATCTAATTTCATAATGATTATCTGATTATTAGTTGAAGGCTGTGGCTAAATTACCGTCGTGTTGGTCTTTCAAATGTTGTTGATAGTTTGCTTCTTTTTGCGCCGGTGTGATAGGCTGAACCTTCTGGCCATCTTTCAGGTTTTGTACTCCTTCGATTACGATTTTATCTCCTGAATTCAGACCGGAAGTAACCAAGTAGTCTTTTCCGTTATCCAGATTGAAGATTTTGATTTCTGTATATTTTACCGTGTTGTCCGGTTGCAGAACATAAACGAACTTCTTATCCTGGATTTCTACTGTTGCAGACTGCGGTATAGTGATTACATTCTCCATAGCATAAGGAATCAGAACGTTTGCAGTACCTCCGCTACGCAATACATGTTCCTTATTCGGGAAGATGGCACGGATGCTTACCGAACCGGTAGATTGGTCGATAACGCCTGTGATAGCATCCACTTTACCCTCTATATCGTACGTGGAACCATCGATTAATTGTAGTTTGATAGTCGGTATTTTGCTGATTTCTTCTTTGATAGTGCTACCGGACTTGGTCATTGCCAGCAATTCCTTTTCTGTCATTGAGAAGTATACATATACTTCGTCAATCTCGGAAACAGTAGTCATCGGTGTAGCGATAGAAGGGCTTACCAATGCTCCTACACGATAAGGGATATTGTTGATAACGCCATCTGACGGACTTTTAACCTGTGTGAATGACAAGTTCTGTTGAGCAGTGGTCAGTTGTGCTTTTGCTTGTGCCAGCTGGGCTTTGGTCTGTGCCAGGGAGTTTTCTGCCATTGCCAGGTCATAGTCACTGATGATTTGCTTTTTGTTCAACTCTTTCTTATTGTCATACGTCATCTGTTGAGTGCTCACTGCTGCTTCTGCTGTAGCCACTGCTGCTTTGGCAGTGCGTACAGCTGCTTCGTATTGAGTCGGATCAACAATGAACAACACTTGTCCTTTACGTACAGCTGCTCCTTCGTCTACACAGAGTTTTGTGATGAAGCCTGATACTTGGGGGCGGATTTCTACATCTTGTTTACCTTTGATGGTAGCCGGATAGGCAGTTGTTAAATTAGCGGTCGTCTTTTGTAACTCTTGTACTGCATATTCAGGAACCTTTCCTGTGTCATTGCCCTTATTGCCACAACTTGACAAGAGGGCTACGCAAAATGCAAATAAAACAATTCTACTTTTCATACTTATAAATATCTGTTTTTTAATTTAATGCATTTGTTGCCAGTGTGCTGTTCGTCCATATAGATTAAGGAGGTTAAGGAAGAAAAAGCCGGAAACTAATTCGGTTAAATTAGTTTCCGGCTGCAAAAGTACTTTAAATTCGGTATTCTTGTTCTCTGATACCGTGTTTTTTAACTATGTTTTTTACTTTATTTTATGATATACAGGAGTCATAATAAAACTTAACTCATAATCTTGGTAAGGAAGACGGTATTTTTCCAGTGGAATGGCTCCCCAACTGTTCACACAAGCAAGTCCCGCTTGTGCCTTATCGATACAGAAATTGGTGAAGTCTGCCTTTTCTACTTCCGGTGAGTGACGTTGATCTTTACCGTCACCGTCATCCAATGACTCGATGGTATAATTCAGGGCAGAAGCAGAGAAAGGAGCATCCGATATGAATTGCAATCCGTTACCACTAATGTTCAGAAGTCTCCACCAGCGGATATCCGTTTTGGTTCCGGTTTCCTGCGGGCGGATGTAAGGATAGAATTGTTCTTCTATTGTCTGGCGGTATTTGCCTAGCATGGCTCCGTGGTTACGGTCAGCATAGTTTTCTCCCGGACCACGGCCGTAGTACTCCACCTCATTGAAGTTGACAGGCATACGCATTTGCATACCGAAGCGGAACATTTCAGAAACCTTCTTGCTCTTGTCTGCCACCATCTTCTGCGTAACCTTCACTGCACCTTTATTATTAATAGTATAAGTCAGTGACAATGTTCCACCTATCGATTTCATATCATATTCAGCACGAACCACTGCCTGATCGTTTTCGATAGCATGTTTCAGAGAAGTCAGTTTCAGCTCCGGATTCTTCCATGCAGCATATTTATGTTGCAGTCCGGCTCCGAAATCATTGTCGGTCGGTGCACGCCAGAAGTTAGGAGTCAATGCGCTGCCGTCTTCCATCATTTGCATACCATTGACGTCGTAGCGACAAAGGTAACCATTGTGCTTATTGAAGTCCATAGAGAAGTTTTCACCTTTCACAATCAGGTAATTGCCGTCGTTATCCAAAATACTGGGCACGATAACCGGAACGTTGGAAGCCTGTTGATTTTCCAGTTTCAGTTCCGGTGCTTTGTAGTCGCGGATGCTTAACTGGTCGTAAGCGATAGTCGTTCCTGCCGGCAGCAATGTTTCGGCGGCTTTCAGTTTATAGCTCACATTCAGCAACAATTCCTTGCAAGGACAGATATTCTTCACGTCAAACGGAATTTGCACTTTCACAGTTTGCTGGGGTGCAACTTTCAGGTCGGATACAATGCCTGTTTGCACTACTTCCCCGTTTGCCAGTAATTGCCATTCCATATAATATGCAGAGAGGTCGCGGAAGAAATATTCGTTGAAAATATTGATCTCACCTTTGGCAAGATCCGCAGGAGTAGTCCATATATCCTGATAGAAATAAGCAACTTCATAAGCATGCGGATTAGGCACGCGGTCGGGGCTGATTAAACCGTTGTCGTTGAAGTTGTTGTCCGAAGCGTCGTATTTGTTGAAATCACCGCCATAACCATAGATATTTACTCCGTCTTTGTTTTTCCAGTGGCAAGACTGGTCTACAAAGTCCCAGATAAATCCACCCTGATATTTCGGATATTTGCGGATGATGTCCCAGTATTCTTTGAATCCTCCCTGTGAATTACCCATTGCGTGCGCGTATTCGCATTGGATTAACGGCTTTTGGATGTCGCCTTCGCTATATTTGATACAAGCGTCGTAGTCATAATACATCGGGCAGAAAATATCGGTGAATTCGCTGGTTCCTGCTTGCTCATACTGTACGGCACGTGTCTTGTCTTCGTTCTTAATCCAAGTGTAGCATTTCTCAAAGTTCGGTCCCATGCCGGCTTCGTTGCCCAGTGACCAGAAGATGATGGACGGATGGTTGTATCCGCGTTGTACATTGCGTTGGTTACGCTCCATGTGAGCTTTAGCGTAACTCGGGTTCTTTGCCAGTGTCTGATCGCCGTAACCCATTCCGTGAGATTCTACGTTGGCTTCGGCCACTACATACAGACCATATTGGTCACAAAGGTCATACCAACGGTTGTCGTCCGGATAATGACAAGTACGTACAGCGTTGATATTCAATTCTTTCATCACTTTGATATCCTGCAACATACGTTCGAGAGAAACGACATAACCGCCGTCCGGGTCCATTTCGTGACGGTCGGCTCCTTTGAAGAGTACCGGTTGCCCGTTGACGAGTATCTGTCCGCCTTTCAGCTCAATCTTGCGGAATCCTACTTTAACGGGGATTACTTCTACTACGTTGTTGCCGTTTTTCAGTGTAGCGGTCAGCGTGTAGAGATTAGGCGTTTCGGCAGTCCATTTGGCCGGGTTGGAGATGGATAGGGTAGTGTTTAATTTGCCAGAGCCTTTCAGGTCGGCAGTTGCTACACTGTTACCTTGAGTATCTGTCAAGTCCAAGGCAACTGTGCCGCTTCCTTTCAGATCAACGGCTATGTTCAGCGTACCGTCTTTATATTGGCTATCCAAATCTGGAGTGAGGCGAATATCCTGGATGTATTTCTTGTCACGTGCGTAAAGATAGCAGTCACGTCCTACGCCAGAGTAGCGGAAGAAGTCCTGATCTTCCAGATAACTGCCGTCGCACCAGCGGAATACCTGGAAAGCAATCACGTTTTTACCCGGTTTCAGGTAGTTGGTCAGGTTGAACTCGGCTTCCAGTTTGCTGTCCTCGCTATATCCTACGTAACGTCCGTTCACCCAAAGGTACATGTTGGAAGTTACCGAGCCGAAATGTGCAAAAATCTCTTTGCCTTTCCAGTCAGCAGGAAGGATGATTTCTTTGCGGTAAGAGCCTACGTGGTTGTTTTCTGTCGGCACTAGCGGAGGGTTGTTTTTGAATTGGCTTCTCCAGGCATATCCTACGTTGACATAGATAGGGTCACCATAGCCGTTCAACTCCCAAACACCGGGAACTTGAAGATCATCCCAACCTTTGTCGTTGAAATTAGTCTGGTAAAAGTCGGTCGGGCGTGCGTCTGCGTGTCTCACCCAGTTGAATTTCCAAAGACCGTTCAGGGTCATGAAATTTGCGGAATTTTCTTTAATGCCGGCTTTAGCTTCATCAGCCGATGCGAAAGCAAAGTAATTAGTGTGCATAGCGGAGCGGTTTGCGGAATTCACTTCCGGATCTTTCCACTCGTTGAAGCTTTGCGCTTGAATTGCTGTCAGTCCCAATGCAGCCAAGCAGCAAGAGAGTAGTTGTTTCTTCATGGGTTTTTTGTATTAGGTTTGAATTTCGGGAGTCAAAGATAGGGAATATTTTATTCAGTGAAGGTCAAAAAATCATTCAATTAAGGCTAGTTTTTAATAAATTAGCTAGAAAATAGAGTATTTTACTTACTCTAATCAGTAAAAACGTGAGATACAGTTTTCCACCGCGGTGGAAAAGGTATCTCACGTTAATAAAAATTGGCTGTTATATTAGTCAGTTCTTATACGCTGTTTATACGTAGACTTGCGTATAACTAATACATATATAGATATGATTCATACGTTATGCTGCAGGATCCGGAGCCTCACCGCTACCGCCTTCGTCCGGATTTTCCGGTTTATTTCCCCCTCCATTTCCGGAAGAGGTGCCGCCGTTTCCTTCCGTCTTGTAAATACTTACATTATCCAGCATATCCTTAAATTTATATCCCGGCGTAAATACAATTTTCACTCGACGAACGGTATCGGCATCTACATCTTTTTCCTCTTTCTGGCTTTTGCAACTCATGCCCGGACGGAAACATCCGAAGTCACCTAATTGCACAGACAATCCTTTGTTGAGGTTCGTGTTCAACGCATCAATCAGTGCGTCAATCACGTGTTTCACTGCGCCTTCGGGAATCATACCGAACATGGATACTTCCTTGCATAAATCTCTGAAATTTACCGTATTGGTAATTACATTCTGTGCTACATACTTTTCAGTCTTTGTTTTGTCAAAGCCGAAAACTCTTTTCTTGACAACATACTTTAATGCCATAGTCTTTCTTCTTTTAATAGTTAGTTAATCTGTTTTATTGTTGTTTTGTGATCACGACGCAAAGATATGGTTTCCGAAATTCATGACCAAGCTGAAAAAGAATTGTGCGTTAATAAATTAGTTAATAAGTAGAATACTGCTGTATTGGGGAATTTTATGTAAAAAAGATTTGGCAGAAAGATAGAAGAAGAGGATGCCGATCAAGATATTGGGGTATCAAGTGTGGGGAAGGCATCCTCTTCGAAGATAGAACGAAAGGACTACTTGCACAAGCAATCTTTTTCGCTTTGTTTTCTATCTTCTATATATACTGGTAAGGGTTATGATTCTGAATTATTCCGTGTCTTCTTTGGTTCGCAGGCTGACTAACTCTGTCCACTTGCTTATACTTAAGTCGAACCCTCCTTTCTCCAGATGTTGGAGGGCGGTTCTAAAATGTCGTATTACTTTTTCTGTATCATTGGTTGTTTTATACTCAAGCTCTCCAAGTGCATATTCAAGACGTGCCATTTGGATGTAATCTAACAAGGTATAGTTTTCGTCAACGGATAAAGTTGAAAGATAGTTCAACAAGTCAAATGCTTTTTCTCGTTCTTCATCTGATAAGTTGGAGATGGGGCGGCGCGCGATAGGGTGCTGCATTACTAGAATAATGTTTTCTTTCAGGTCATCGTACATATCTTTGTTATGTTTGTCGCATCATTTCCCTGTGGTGCGCGGTTTAAAAAAGAGAGCGTGGGAAACTATCAACTGTACGCCAACCATAGGCTCGGCAAAGACCCTCCGCGACATAAGTGATAGTCCCACGCCCATTGGGTATATAAACAAATTATATACAGAAGTGTGCGCGAGACCTGACATCACTTATTGCCATTCGCGGTAAATTTTTGCCGAATTTATGGTTGAATGCAATAAATAATCGTTCTCTATAAAAAAATAAAATGTTCCTCTCTACGTATGAAAGGAAACCGCTACAAAAGTAGCAATAAATATTGATAAAGCAAGTAATCTTGTTTTATAATTTCATAGATAGTTCTGATTTACTAAAAGTCAGTATAAATATGATTAATATAAAAAGAACCCTACACTGAATTATTGTTTTTTTTGTTCAGTTCAGAATTGGAATTCTAGGTAATTCTGCTAGATGATTTTAACTTAACTTTCTGTTTTCTTTGCATAAACCACCTGTTTGCCTGTTCCATAACGGATTAAGAGTCCACGTTCGATAAAAGCATTCAGTTCTTTCAAAGCACGTTTTTTGTCGTGTCCTGTCAATCGGCTATAGTCGGTGCGGGTCAGGCAGGGATATTTGTTCAGATGCTGGTTGATTATTGTCAAACATTCTTCTTCGCTGTGCCCTTTTCTGTGGTGACGAGTCATCGATTCTCCACGTTCCAGTCTCATTTGCTGGCCTACTTCTTTCTTAAACTGGCTACTTACCCGGAAATTGACATTTTTCAGTTCTATGGATTGTGCGTGTACATCTTTTTTCTTCATTACACGAGGTCCCTTCAAAGACACTGAAAAATATCCGATATCTCCCAGTTCCACAATCCATCCGTTGGCAATCAGGTCTCTCAACTCGTTTTGGAAAGACTGCATGGCGCCCGCCAGTAAACTGCGGCTTATTCCTGTGAATTTGTGTACACGGTCTAGAAATTCTTCCTGATCGACGGTTCCTTTGAATACTACGCGGGGATGAAGCGGTTGTGCGTCGCCTGTTTGTTGAATGTCAGGTGTGTCGTAAAGGTCATATTGTATACTCATATTCGTTTTTATTTAGTGTAGGCACATTGATAAATCCGTTTGCCTATCCGGATTTACTTCACTTGCTACTTTTATTTCGTTCCACTATAGTTTCTCTTTCGTCCCACTATAGTGCTCCGCAAGGGAAACTATAGTGTTCTTTGCGGAACACTATAGTGGAACGAAAAAAGATTAGGCAACAAAGGTAATCTCTTTAGGCAATAAAACTAATTATATTAGCAGGAAAGAAATAAAAACGTCGCAAATATTGTTTATTACCTTAAGTCACCCTTTCCTTTTTTAATAAATTAGCTAGAAAGTGTGGTGTTTATTGAATAAGAACGCTTATTTTTGCAGCATGTTACAATTTGAGAATCAAAAGATAAAGCAAATAGTTCGCAAGGTGCTTCCGGTAGTAACGCTAGGGGCGATGTTATATTCCTGCGCCAGTATTGGACGGCCGGACGGTGGACCATACGATGAGACGCCGCCCCGTTTCATCGGCAGTACTCCGGAGGCGGGGGCTTTGAATAATAAAAGGACTAAAGTCTCTTTGATGTTCGACGAGTTTATTAAGCTGGAGAAAGCGACCGAGAAAGTCGTTGTTTCCCCTCCCCAGATACAGCAACCGGAAATCAAGGCTTCCGGCAAGAGAATACAAGTCAACCTGCTTGACTCTCTGAAACCTAACACGACCTACACGATTGACTTCTCGGATGCGATTGTCGACAATAATGAAGGTAATCCGTTGGGTAACTTTGCATTTACGTTCTCTACCGGTACGGAAATCGATACGATGGAAGTAGCAGGAACGATGCTCGATGCCTCTAACCTGGAGCCTATTAAAGGTATGCTTGTCGGACTACATTCCAACCTGAACGATTCGGCTTTTAACAAATTGCCTTTCGACCGTGTGGCACGTACGGACAGCCGTGGACGTTTCTCCATCCGTGGCGTAGCTCCCGGCAAATATCGCATCTATGGATTGATGGATGCCGACCAGAATTTTACCTTCAACCAGAAGAGTGAGATGATCGCTTTCCACGATTCATTGATTATCCCCCGCATGGAAGAACGCATCCGCATGGATACGGCTTGGGTGGACTCATTGACTTACGACACGATTGTTGAGAAGAAATATATGCATTATTTGCCGGATGATGTCATTCTCCGTGCTTTTAAAGAGCTCAACTATTCGCAATATCTTATCAAGTCGGAAAGACTGGTTCCTCAAAAGTTCACTTTCTATTTTGCCGGTAAGGCGGACACTTTGCCTGTCTTGAAAGGTTTGAACTTCGATGAAAAGGATGCTTTTGTCATCGAAAAGAATCAGCGGAACGATACGATCCATTATTGGGTGAAAGATTCTCTGCTCTTCAAGCAGGATACGCTGGCCATGAGTCTGACTTATCTTTATACAGATACTTTGAATCAGCTAGTGCCCCGTACGGATACGCTGAACCTTGTTTCGAAGCAGAAATATAAGAAAGAGGAGCCGGATAAGGACAAAAAGAAAAAGAAGAAAAAGAAAGGGGAAGAGGATGAACCCGAACCGACGAAATTCTTGCCGGTGAATGTTAGTGCCCCTTCGTCAATGGATGTATACGGCTATATTTCTTTGAATTTTGAAGAACCGATAGCCAGTTATGACACTGCTGCCATACATCTGCGGCAAAAAGTAGATACGCTCTGGAAAGATATACCATTCGAGTTTGAGCAGGATTCAGTGAATCTGAAGAAATTTAATCTGTATTATGACTGGGAACCGACATTGGAATATGAATTCTCGGTAGACTCGACTGCCTTCCACGGAATATACGGATTATTTACCGATAAGATAAAACAAGGATTCAAGGTGCGTAGTGAAGATGAATATTTCACACTTCATTTCAATGTGACGGGAGCAGACTCACTGGCCTTTGTCGAATTACTTGACGCCCAGGACAAGGTGGTCCGTAAGCGGAGAGTGGAAGAGGACGGAATGGTCGATTTCTACTTCCTGAATCCGGGAAAATATGCAGCCCGACTAATCAATGACACAAATGGAAATGGTGAATGGGACACGGGAGACTTTGCTAAAGGCATCCAGCCGGAGGCTGTTTACTACTATCCGACGATATTGGAATATAAAGCGTTGTGGGATGTGACCCAACCGTGGGATATTCATGCGACTCCAGTGGATAAGCAGAAACCGGACGAACTTAAAAAACAAAAACCAGATGAAGACAAGAAAAAGAAAGATAGGGATCGAAATAATCAGAACCGCCGTCGTTGACGCTCGATGTAACCTTATTATTGGATTGGTGGCATTACTGACGGGAATCTTCGCCCTCCCTGCCAGTGCCCAATGTGAAGCGAAGAATGATGCGTTTCAATCCGGCGAACATGTAATGTATGATTTATACTTCAACTGGAAGTTTGTCTGGGTGAAAGCCGGACTTGCCAGTCTGACGACGAATGCTACTACTTATCATTCACAACCTGCCTACCGGATCAATCTGCTTGCTTTGGGCAGTAAACGGGCAGACTTCTTTTTCAAGATGCGCGATACGCTGACTTGTGTGATCGGTGAAAAACTGGAACCGCGCTATTTCCGCAAAGGTGCTGAAGAGGGAAAACGTTACACGGTTGATGAGGCTTGGTTTTCTTATAAGGACGGTCTTTGCCTCGTAAACCAGAAACGTACTTATCGGGATGGAGCGTTTGATGAATCTGAAGCTAGCGATAGCCGTTGTATATACGATATGTTAAGCATCTTGGCGCAGGCACGTTCTTACGACCCTGCAGATTATAAGGTGGGAGACAAAATCAAGTTCCCGATGGCTACGGGCCGTAAAGTGGAAGAGCAAACGCTTATCTACCGTGGAAAAGAAAATGTGAAAGCGGAGAATGGAGTTACTTACCGTTGCCTGATCTTCTCATTGGTAGAATATGATAAGAAAGGAAAAGAAAAGGAGGTGATTACTTTCTTCGTGACGGACGACTTGAACCATCTTCCTGTCCGTCTGGATTTATTCCTGAACTTCGGTTCGGCAAAAGCATTCCTGAATAATGTGACGGGTAACCGGCATCCGCTGACTTCTATCGTTAAATAGATATAGAGAAAAAACGAAGGCATATCAGAAGTAAATGGCCCTGCCAACCTGTTATTTTTTAGACGCGGATAACGCGGATGACACGGATTTATTATCTTTTTATCCGTATCATCCGCGTTATCTGTTTCTAAAAGGTATACTTTTAAAAGTGTTGATGCGCTTTCCTGTTTTATTCCTGAACTTCGAAAGGCACTTTCTGATCCTTTCGGAATACGCTAGATTCAAAAGTTGCAATCAACTCTCCGTCTTGGTTTGTTATATCTACCTGATAGCAACCTGTACTTCGGCCGATATAGCGTTCGCGTGCTTCGGCAAAGAGAGTATCTCCGGGGCCGCTGGCACGTAGGAAAGTAATAGTGGACGAGAGAGAGAAAGCTAGTGTACCGTGCGAGTTGGCAGCTGCGGCAAGCGCCAGATCTGCTAATGTGAAGATCGCTCCTCCTTGTGTGCGGGCACCTGCGTTAAGATGTTCGGGTTTTATTTCTAATTTGGCTTTACTGTAACCTTTGCGTACTTCCAGCAGTACTACTCCTGCATTTTCGGCAAACAGATCGTTCTTAAAAAACTCTTGTGCGGTCATGATATTATTTTTGAAGATTCTTTAATCGTTTCTTATTTTTTCAATGAATGGATATATACCTTATCTTTTTCAATTGAGTAGCTAAATTTATTTGTTTCAGACATAATATCCAATATTTTCTCCAAATTATTTGTTTCTATAATAAAACTTCCATAGAAAATCAAATTCTTGAGTTGCTCTGACTCAAATGCAAATGTCACATCAAACTGGCGCTCCAACTCTTTAGAAATGATCGACATAGGAACTTCATCCCAGAATACTTTGCAGTTGATCCACTGTTCAGCATAGTCAGCACTCTCGGTCAGCTTATAAGTTTGGTCAAGCTTATTAACTGTCATCGTTTGATTAGGCTTCATTATAAACTCTTGGTTGATGCACAATAAGACAATGGAACCTTCTAGGAGTGATACCTTTATATAATTCTCATCACCATAATTTTTAACGTTAAACTTAGTACCCAGTACCTTGATCTGTGCGGAGTCTGTTTGTATAACAAATGGATGCTCTCCATGCTCTACCTCAAAATACCCTTCGCCTTCCAGCCGGACATTGCGATTCTTTCGACTAAAACTCTCGGAGTAAGAAAGCTTGGAATCTGCGTTTAACCACACTATAGAACCGTCAGGAAGCTTCATTTTTAATTTCGATTTTCTTGGAGCGTATACTTCGGAAATCAAAGAATCATCAGGTGTTGTAAAATTATAAATTATAAAAGGAGTGGTAAACAGTAATATAATGATTGCCGCTGCGTAACCTGCATACTTCACAAATAAGGCTCTTCTCATCTTTCCTGCCGGAGCACTCTTATGTTTGCGGATTCGTTTCGCAAATCTGTTATAGGCTTGTTCTTCGTGTACAGATACATTTTTATACTCGGCAGACAGAAGCCAGATTCGTTTCTGCTGTTCAAAATATTTCTGATTCTCCGGATCGGAGTATATCCATTCGTTCAACTTATGCAAGTCCTCTTTGGTGATACTTCCCGAGAGGAAATCATATATCAGTCTGTCAAATTCTTCTTTCATACCATCTTAAACTTAATATCTATTGAAAATCATATACCTGCGCTATCATCAGGACAGTTTGTCAATAGAAGAAGTATAGTGAATTACTTTGCTTTTTAATATTAATTAAATATATTCGTAATAAACATTACAATCAGGGCAAGATAAGATCTTGCTGCTTCCTTCAGTTTATCCAGTGCACTTCGCATGTGATATTTCACTGTATGAATAGTGATTCCCATGATCTCGGCAATTTCTTCTTGTCTTTTGTTCTCAAAACGGCTTAATAAAAATACCTTCCGGGTTTCCGGAGATAAGCCGTCAATCGTCTTCTGGATAATAGAATGTAGCTCTTTACCCTCTAAATGCTCAACCGGATTTTCGCCCAAGGACCATAAATCGCTGTAAATGACCAGGTCTTCTGACGAGCAGGCCGTTTCCCTTTTCACATATTCAAGCTGAAGATAATTGATACACTTATTGGCTACACTTCTGAAAAGGTAGTTCTTCAATGAGGTGTTAATTGTTATTTTAGAGCGGTTTTCCCATAGACTATACACCAAATCTTCTACTATAGATTCTGATAGATAAGAGTCTGTCAAATACCCTCTCGCTATCCGGCAAAGATCTGTATAGTAAGTTTTATAGATGTATCGGAATGCCTCCTCTTTACCCGATTTCAGGGCCTCGATAATCTCTGTTTCCAGGTTTTTTTCCATTATGTCTTTCAGAAATCGTATATTTGATTTATTAGTTAATATATTAAGGTGAATACTCACAGGTTCTGTTTCTCCGATGGATAATTCGGGGGCAAGGTATTGAAAAAATGTAAGATGACCAAACTCACTAATAAAAAGATGAGTTGAAGGGCTGAACGAATAAAAAAATCATTTCTCACTATACTTTTTATTAATCTGGCTGTCATATTAATGAATAGGCCAATAAAGCATATTTTAACCTGAATCTCTATGAATGGTAAAAAGAAGGATTGTAAAAGAGCATAGCGCGACACTCTTTTTTAAGTTATAAGGTATACAAACAGCTGTTTTAGTTTAGTCATGCAGGATAAAGATTGTTTTCAGGAATAACAGAAAATAAGCTATTTCTTATTTAAATAATATTGTATGAAGAAACTACATTTTCTATTAAGCACATTCCTTGTGTTTATATTCACGTCATGCGGAGAAGATGAACTGAAAGGTGTTGTCTTATCCGAAAATCCGGGGTACGTAAAAGAACCATTGGTAGCCATACAGGCAGAAGATGGCACAGGGAACTGGATAAATGGTCTTATTGACCAGAACAGTAGGGTCATAGCCTTAGATTTTCGCATTTTGGACGACCAAAGTGCGGTGAATGTGAAACTCAAACTGGCGGATGAATGGGCAAAGCCCATTGATCCGCTCACTACTGATGCTGTACTGGACTTGAGCAGCGGTATCACCCGTATTAAAGTGAATGATGGAGCAGATGATATCGAATATACCATTTTCAGCACTTCTACTCAGCTACTTCGAGGCGTAACGGCTACTTGTAACACAGAGCAGGTTAGTGCTAACTTTATTAATGGCATCGCTTCGTTACGTTTCAAACAAAACACTGCATTTGCAAACGTAGTGTTGATGCCGACCTTGGCAGATAACGCAGAAATCATCTCCACGGATCCCGTCAGTCAAAAGGATGAAAACGGAAACCTGATTGTCGACCTAAGTAGCACACTTACTATTACTGTAAAAGACAATACGAACAACATGACTAAAAAATATCAGTTGAGTGCTGTAAATGGAATTATTGACGCAGGGGTAAACTGGAAAAATATTACTGCTGATTTAAAGAGTCAACACAGTAGTATTCGTATTCCTGATTTCATGATTGTCTATGAAAATAAAAACTTGCATGGAAGGAGCGGTAATACGGGATGGTTGATAACTATTCCTGCCGGTAGAATAAATATGAAGGTTAGCTGGGATATGAATAAAGACAATGTAACATGGGCTGAACCCACTGCTCAACATCGTACAACAGCTATCATGAATGATAATATGGATTATTCATTGTTTGTTCCGGGATTGTCCGGGCAATTCTGGGTACCGATATTTTATAGCCTCGGGTGGAATGATAGTGGGCTGCTATCCGCACCGCGTCTCGGATATAACCTATCTACTTCTTTGAAGTATTGTCCGGGAACTCTGGGAATTACAGCTGATGGAAAAGCGGAGATTTCGTATGCAGAAGTGATAGATAATAACTTGTATAAGTTTACCAGCGGCGGAGCCGGCAAACAAGCTGCCAATGGGGTACAGTGGTCCCCAACCAGTGCTGTCAGTGGATATTCCTATCCGTTGCAAAAAGGGCAGATCATGATTGCCGGAGAAAATGCAGAACTTTACAAGACATTTGCTACTAATGAAGGAAGAAATACTTCGACCCGTAACAGAGGAATGGATGGAGCATTGTCAGGAAGTAATTCATGGGCTGCTAATCCGGTAAGCATCTGGACTTTTGATGGTAAACCTGTAGGACGTCGGGCTGTCGGTATCACGGAAGAAGGAGACTTGGTCATTTTCATAAGTAATCGTTTTACAAATTCTTATAACTCGGTAAAAGCGGCTTGGAATGTCTTTAGTGATGGCTCTTCTTTACGGGAAGTTGCTGTGGCATTGCAGGAAGTGGGTTGTACGGATGCCATTGTGTTTGGTGAGAACTACCATAGTCCTGTTGTCATTCGGGATGATAATAGAGGGATACCTTTAGGGAAAGTTGCCGGCAGATACGATTGGGAAACGAATGGCAATGTGAAAAATGCGGATAATGAAGCTAGTTCGCAATCCTGGATAATGTTTAAATAAGAACATTGTAAGACAATGAGTTAGTAACAAAAGATATACATATAAAAACTTAAATCAATGAGTAAAATCATCAAATGCATGTTCTTCGTGCTATTAGCCGCAGTTCTTCCACTGTCGGTTCACGCACAGCAGGTGACCTTACATTTGCAGGACGTAACGGTGCGCAAAGCGTTCCGGGAGTTGGAGGTCAAAGGAAATGTATCCTTAGTATATGAGAAAAATGATGTGGACCTGACCCGTAAAGTAACCGTGAAGGTAGATAATCAACCGATAAGCAAGGCACTGGATCAGATTCTGAAAGGGCAGGAATTAATTTATAAAATAAAAGATAATCATATTATTATCACCCGGCCTGTCGTTCAGAAATCGGATAAGAAACGGCGTATCAATGGTGTCATCAGCGATGTCAATGATGAATTGTTAATTGGAGTATCGGTATCAATTCCCGGTACTAATATTGGCACGGTGAGTAATATGGAAGGGAAATTTGAATTGGAAATACCGGAGGACGCTAAGAAATTGCAAGTGTCTTATATCGGTTTTGACACGCAGGAAATTTCATTGTCGCCCGGCAAGACGACATTCAACATTGTAATGGGAGAGAATGTGAAAATGCTTTCAGAAGTAGTAGTGGTTGGTTATGGTACGCAAAAGAAGGTGAACCTGACCGGTTCGGTTGCTACGGTAAATTTGGAAAAGGAATCACTTTCCCGTCCTTTGGTCAGTGCTTCGCAGGCGTTGAGCGGTATGACAGCCGGTTTGCAGGTGATGCAAAGCTCCGGGACTCCATATAATGAAGGCTTTTCTTTCAATATTCGGGGAGTAGGTACCCTGAACAGCTCTTCACCACTCGTGTTGGTGGATGGGATGGAACAAAGTCTGAATAATGTAGATCCCAACGATATTGCTTCTATTTCCATCCTGAAAGATGCGGCCTCGTGTGCTATTTATGGTAACCGAGGGGCAAATGGGGTTATTCTGGTTACTACCAAAACCGGACAAACAGGAAAGGTCAGCGTATCTTACAATGCTACTTTTTCACTGAATCAACCTACCAAACTGATAAAAACGGTATCTAACTACGCCAAGTATATGGAATTGATGAACGAAGCTGCTACTAATATAGGAGAATCTGCTCCTTTCAGCGACATTACCATCAATCAATGGCGTGAAGCTGAAAAAGATCCGAATGGCATTTCTGCCTCCGGCTATCCTAATTATGTAGCTTATCCCAATACGGATTGGTACGATGAGATATATAGTAATGACTGGATGATGAAACATTCGCTTTCCGTCACTGGGCAGGAGGGACGTACCGGATATAATCTTTCTATATCTTATACCGACAACCCGGGATTAATCAAAGATACCGGATACCAACGCTATTTTCTGCGTGCCAATGTTTATTCGGATATTACTAAGTGGTTACGTATTGGTACTCGCGTATGGGGGTATCACACCGACCAGAAGAAAAGCGATACCGGTTCACTCACCAATATCAATACCCAAAAAATGATACCGGGCGTATATCCATATTATGATGGAAAATATGGTGCGCCGGAAGCGAACGAGGAAGATCCGCAATCTCACAATCCTCTGTGGGACATGGCGCAATCGGAAGGGCATATCAAGAACACGCAGTTCTTCACTACTTTCTATGCCAACGTGAAGTTTCTGAAACACTTCTCATACGATGTTAATCTGAACTATAAGGATTATCGTTATGAATCGATGTCCGTAAATACGGATTATGGGAAATATAGTTTTAGTACAGATCAGTGGATAGCTGCCCCCAAAGATCCTGCCGATTTGTATACCCGTATGGCGTATGTCCGTGAGAACCACTGGAAATTAACACACTTGCTCAATTATAACCAGACTTTCCACAAACATGATATTGGTATGTTGCTGGGTTTTGAAGAAGAACGTTTTGCCAAACGGACTACCGACACCGCAAAACTTGGATTAATAGATTCGTCTGTGGGTGATCCAAGTTCAGCTACTACTCCTTCTTCCATAAGTGGTACAGGTGAAGAATTTACATCCCGTTCTTACTTCGGTCGTATTAACTATGCTTTCGACAGCCGTTATTTATTCGAGGTTAATATGCGTTATGACGGTTCCTCCCGTTTTGCTCCGGATAATCGCTGGGGACTTTTTCCATCTTTCTCTGCCGGATGGAGAATCAGTGAAGAGAAATTTATGAAAGGACTTCCTATCGACAACCTGAAATTACGTGCTTCGTGGGGTAAGTTAGGGAACAATGCGATTGGTAACTATGAATGGCAGGCTGTGTACAACTCGGCAAAGTACGCGTTTGGAGGTAGCCTTAATAATGGTTTGGCAATTACTTCTATTTCCAACAACCTGTTGGAGTGGGAAAGTACTGCCATTACGAATATTGGTATCGACTTTGCAACTTTAAGAAACCGTCTGACGTTTGAGGCTGAATTTTATAATAAAGTAACGGATGGAATCTTATATCGCCCTGATATGTATATGTCTCTCGGGACAGCCAGTGGCCCTCGTCAGAACATTGCGGAAGTGACTAACCGCGGTATTGAAATGACCCTGAATTGGCAAGACCGTATCGGTAAAGTAGAATATCGTGTATCCGGTAACTTTGCCTATAACCAGAACAAGGTCAGTAAATACAAAGGAGAGTTGCAGCGTGGCTGGGTGACAGATGAAAACGGGAACCGTGTTTATCAAACCAATATCGGCGATGTCTCTACCGGAGGATCTACCCGTGTAATAGAGGGTAAAATGATTAATGAATACTATATGTTGCAACCATACAAGGGCAGTGGAAACGGTTTTAACGCAGATGGAACAGTCAATATCAACGGTGGTCCGAGAGACGGAATGATCCGTACAGTAGACGACATGAAATGGCTGAATGCTATGGTAGGGGCAGGGTATAAGTTCTATCCGCGTCAGAACGTCAGTAAGAGTGGCATTTGGTATGGTGATTACATCTATGCTGACTTAAATGGCGACGGTGTATATGGTAATGACGCTGATAATGAGTTTCAGGGATGCTCCAATGTGCCCAAGTATAACTTCGGTCTGCAGGCAAGCGCTAATTGGAAAGGCTTCGATTTCTCCATGAACTGGTCCGGTGCGGCAGGTTTCAAGATTTACTACTATCGTTTGGCATTGAACAGCAGTGCTACCATCAAAGGATATGCTATCGGGGAAGCAATAGCAAACGATCACTATTTCTTTGATCCCAAAAATCCCAATGATCCGCGCACGAACTTGAGTTCAAAGAATCCTCGTTTGACAAATAACTCCGGTAACGACCAAAGTGGTATGACACAGTCATCAGTACATTTGCAAAAAGGGGATTATATTAAACTGAAGAACCTGACTATCGGATATACATTGCCTGCTGTCCTGTCGAAAAAAGTATATGCACAGAATATCCGTTTCTTTGCTTCCGGTGAAAATTTATTTACCATTACCGGGTATGAAGGAATGGATCCGGAAATGCGTACCGCAGTGGGATATTCTACTATGAGACAATATGCATTCGGTGTAAATATCACTTTCTAAACTTACTCTAAAACGATTTTATGATGAAAAACAAAATAAAAATATTTCGGAAATTAGTAAGATGTGCATCTATTGCCTTGCTGTCTTTCTCTATGGCTGGATGCGGTGCGGACTTTTTAGATACTACTCCTACCAATAACATAAGCGGTAGTAGTATCTGGACGAAAGCAACTTTGGCCGAACAGGCTGTTATCGGCGTATATAATGTCTTTCTGGATCAATATTGTCCTAACTCCGGCATTTTGGATTCGCACCGGATTCCATGGGATGCTTATTCTTCTGTGATGGATACAGACAAGAACTGGATTAAGCGAATGCCTAATTGTACAGGAGCAGCTACTCCCTCAAGTGGCCTGTTCAGTGATATTTATAAACGTTTTTATACTTTTATCTATCGTGCTAATGATGTGATAGATAATATTGGTCAGGTTCCTGATATGTCGACCGGAGAGAAGCAACGGGCTATCGCCGAATGTAAATTCTTGCGTGCATTTGCTTATATGCGCTTGAATATCTTGTATAAAGGAGTGCCGTTATATATGAATGCAATCACGAGTCCTGAAAACGGTAACAAAGCCCGTTCTTCAGAAGCGGATGTTTGGGCGGCTGTACTCCAGGATCTGACAGATTGTGTGAATGAACCCAATCTACCGGGTAAATATAATTCGGGTGACTCTAACTATGGACGGGTAACCAAAGGAGCTGCTTATGCATTACGCGGACAAGTATATATGTGGCAGAAGAATTGGGAGGCGGCGGTTGATGATTTTAATTCTGTGGCTGACTGTGGCTTCGGGTTATATACTAAGGCCGGTGCTACCAGTTATAAGCAGTTGTTGAAAATAGCAAATGAACAATGTGAAGAAATGATATTCTCTGTGCAATGCATCAAGCAATACGGCTACTCCAATACAAGGAACATCACTTACGGCAACCGTTGTACAGCAGGTTCTATGTGGAATAACTATTTGCCTAATCCGCATTTTGTAGAATCTTTTGAGACGGCGACCGGAGAAAAGTTTAATTGGGATAACTACTTGCCGGGCTATAGTGCGATGAAAGAAAAAGAACGTGTGGTGTTTTTTCTACGCGATGGACTGTCTGCGGCGGAAAAGGAACGTATGGCTGCCTATGGGGCAGATATGAACAAATATCTGGATAGTGGCAATGAAGCACGTATCAAGAAAGCTTACGAGAGCCGTGATCCACGTCTGCAAATGGCTGTCATTACCCCTTACGCACAATACAATGGTGCTTCTTCTGGAATAGCTCATACTTATACATTGCGTTGGCCTTATCGTGGCTCCGACAGTGCAGAGCCTTTTGATATCCGTACTGATACAAACGATAAGTTTTACTACCTATGGAGAAAGTTTGTACCTGAAGGTCTGGAACAGACAGAACGTGATACTTATGGATTGGATATTCCATTAATACGCTATGCGGAAGTATTGCTCCTGAAAGCAGAAGCGCTAAATGAATGGGGAAGTACCCATGAAAGCGAAGCAATTAGATGTGTTAATGAAGTAAGACGTCGTGCAGGGCATGTCGAATTGAATAATGCAACTTATCCTGCTACGAAAGTTAACGGGCAGAGTGATTTGCGTGAACGTATCCGGAATGAGTATTACTGGGAAATCGGTGGCGAAGATTCCATGTATTTCCATGAATTGCGTTGGGGAACGTGGAAAGATAAGAAGTTTGATAATAATCGTAACGGTCTGATGCAGATGTGGGGTGAAACGACTTATACCTGGTACTGGTTGGGAGATCAGTGCTGGAGCTGGCCTATTCCTGCTAAAGAAATGGAAATGAACTCGAATTTGGAACAGAATGAAGGTTGGATAAATTAATCTTAGTTTTAACTAATAAAGTATATATGAAAAAATTATCTTTTTTAATTGCAACAGCATTGTGTATCATGGCATGTTCCGGTGGCTCTGACGAACAACCGGATGGGCCGGGTAACGGTAATGGAAATGGGGGTGGGGGGAGTACCCCTAACCCTGTTTCATTCTCCAATCCTATAGTCGGCAAACAGTTGCCTGATCCGACAATAATTCATGCGGCAGACGGGAACTTTTATTTGTATGTTACCCAACAGGATAATATCTATATTCCGATTTACAAATCTACTAATATGACACAGTGGACTTATGCTGGGGCAGCCTTTCTGCAAAAACCGAACTGGCAGCCGGACACTCGCTTATGGGCTCCGGACATTAACTATATCAATGGCAAATATGTGCTCTATTATACTCTCGGGCACTGGGACTTGCCTAAGAATAGTTGTATCGGGGTGGCGGTCAGCGACTCTCCTGTAGGACCTTTTACGGATCACGGAAAACTTCTTGACTACAATTCTGGTACTATGCAGTGCATCGACCCTTGTTATTTTGAAGATAATGGTAAGAAGTATCTTTTCTGGGGAAGTTATAATAGTACTTCTAAAGGCTATGAAGGAGGTATCCGTTATGTAGAGTTAAGTGCTGACGGTCTATCCATTAAAGGTGCTGTTTCCGAAAAGATAGCGGGTCCTTCAATAGAAGGCATCATGGTTCATAAACGCGGGAATTATTATTATCTATTTGGCTCTACGGGTAGTTGTTGTGAAGAGGAAAGAAGTACGTACCGTGTAGTGGTGGGGCGTTCTAAAAATATCGAAGGTCCTTATGTGGGTAAAAACGGTACTGTGATGAAAGAAAATAGTAGTTATAATGAAGTAATTCTACAGGGTAATAACCTGTTTGCCGGAACCGGGCACAATTCCGAAATTATCACGGATGACGAGGGGAACGACTGGTTCTTCTATCATGCTTGGCAGAAAGCGAAAATAGATAATGGTCGTCAACTGATGTGTGACCGCATACAATGGAGCAGTGATGGCTGGCCTTATATTACTAATGGCACACCGGCATCCGTATCTCGTGCACCTGTATTTAAAAACAAAGAAGAAAAAGAGTAACTTATGAAACTATTCAACTATTTATTGGCCGGGATATTGTGTGCTTCTGTCACTTGTCTCCCGGCGCAGCATCGGGCTGATCCCCAGAAATTGGTCAATCCGGAATCCTTTTCTATGATTTTGCTCGGTGATCCACAGGGATATACCAAGTATGATATTAACCAGCCGCTTTTTGATCTTTGTACCGCATGGATTGCGGACAATATAGAGTCGCTTAAAATTAAAGCTGTCCTTTGTACAGGCGATTTGGTGGAGCAGAATGATAATAATGTATTAAACCGTAAGATGCTGAACCAGACCAGTCGTGAAATGTGGGAGGCAGCATCGCAGGCTTTGAAAAGACTGGATAACAAAGTACCTTATATTATTGCCGCAGGCAATCATGATTATGGATACAAAGCCGCAGAAAACGGTCGTACTTATTTTCCTGATTATATTCCTTTTGAACGAAATTCTACCTGGCGGAATATCTGTGTCAGTGAATTTCCTAATCGTGAAGGCAGGGCGTCTTTAGAGAATTCGGCTTTTGAGTTTGATGAGCCGGGATGGGGAAAGATTTTGGTTATAGCAGTAGAGTTTGTGCCTCGTGATGAAGTTCTGCAATGGGCGAAAGATTTGGTAAACAAGCCGAAATACAAGAATCATAAGGTGATTTTTATCACTCATTCTTATCTTGATATAGGTAATAAGCGTGTTACGAAAGATGGGTATAAGATTTCTCCACAAAACTCGGGGCAGGCTATTTGGGAGAAACTTATTTATCCTTCTTCCAATATCCGTCTCGTACTTTGCGGACATGTGGGAAAAGGTACCGGTGAATATGAGAATAATGTGGCTTATCGGGTGGATAAGAACAGTGCCGGGAAAGATGTATCACAAATGACGTTTAATGTACAATATGTAGGAGGCGGTCCGGAAGGGAACGGAGGGGATGGTTGGCTTCGCATTCTGGAATTTATGCCGGATGGTAAAACGATCAAAGTACGTACTTATTCTCCCTTGTTTGGGATTTCAAAATTGACCAGGCATCTGGCACATCGTACGGCACCGTACGATCAGTTTGATATTATATTGGAATAACTTGACCTAGTAAAAATACTCTTAATAGAAATAATGTAGATGAGAAAAATTGTATGTTCTTTAGTGATACTTATTAATAGTGTTTATCTATTTGCACAGTGGAAACCGGTTGGCGGTCGAATTATGACGGAATGGGCGGCGAAAATAGATGTTGAAAACGTGTTGCCCGAATATCCCCGCCCAATTATGGAACGTGCTGACTGGATAAATCTGAACGGATTGTGGAATTATGCTATTTCTCCGGTAGGTCAAGCTATGCCACAAAGTTATGATGGTCGGATTTTAGTTCCTTTTGCTGTAGAATCAAGCTTGTCCGGAGTGGGGAAAAGTCTTGGGGAGAAGAATGAACTTTGGTATCAGCGTCAATTCTCGGTTCCCTCCAAATGGAAAGGACATAGGATCTTATTGCATTTTGGGGCTGTTGACTGGAAAGCGGATGTTTGGGTAAATAAGGTAAAGGTGGGACAACATACAGGAGGATTTACTCCTTTTTCTTTTGATATCACGCCTGCCTTGCTGAATGGGGAAAATGAATTGATCGTGAAAGTGTGGGACCCGACTGATAAAGGTCCTCAGCCTAGAGGAAAACAGGTTAGTAAGCCGGGAGGTATCTGGTATACTCCTGTCAGTGGTATTTGGCAAACAGTTTGGCTAGAACCTGTGCCAATCCGGTCGATTGGCAATATCAAAACGACTCCTGATATTGACAGGAATAAGTTGACAGTAGAGGTTATGACAGATCATCAGATGCTTTCAGATAAATTGGAGGTGAAGGTATTAGAAGGAAAGCAGTTGGTGGCTGTAGGAAGTTCCGTAAATGGTATTCCGGTTGAAATTGCTATGCCGTCTGATGTAAAGTGGTGGTCACCGGATTCTCCGTTTTTATATGATATGGAAATTTGTCTGTATTCAGAAAATAAGTTGATCGATAAGGTTAAGAGCTATACTGCCATGCGTAAATATTCAACGAAACGCGATAAAAATGGAATTGTACGTCTACAATTGAATAATAAGGACTTGTTTCAATTTGGTCTTTTAGATCAGGGCTGGTGGCCGGATGGCTTGTATACGGCACCTTCGGATGAGGCCTTAGTATATGATATTCAAAAGACAAAAGATTTTGGATATAATATGATTCGCAAACATATAAAAGTAGAGCCTGCCCGTTGGTATACGTATTGTGATCGTTTAGGGGTTATTGTGTGGCAGGACATGCCGAGTGGTGATAAGAATCCCGAGTGGCAGAATCGGAAGTATTTTGAGGGAACAGAATTTAAACGGTCTGCTGAATCAGAGGCTATTTATCGTAAAGAATGGAAAGAAATTATCGACTGCCTTTACTCTTATCCTTGTATTGGCACATGGGTACCTTTCAATGAGGCTTGGGGGCAGTTTAAAACCCCTGAAATAGCAGAATGGACAAAGCAATGATCCTTCCCGTTTAGTGAATCCTGCCAGTGGAGGTAATCATTATACCTGTGGTGATATGCTCGATTTGCATAATTATCCCGGTCCGGAGATGTATTTATATGACGCACAGCGTGCAACTGTACTCGGAGAGTATGGAGGAATTGGTTTAGTGCTGAAGGAGCATCTTTGGGAGCCGAATCGTAATTGGGGGTATGTTCAGTTTAGTACTTCCAAAGAAGCTACTGATGAGTATCTGAAGTATGCTAATATGCTGAAGGATATGATTGCACGCGGATTCTCGGCTGCTGTTTATACACAGACTACAGATGTTGAGATCGAAGTGAACGGATTGATGACATACGACCGCAAAGTAATAAAACTGGATGAACAGAAATTGAAGAGGGCAAATACGGAAATTTGTGAGAGTTTAAAGTAAGAAGCCGGATTAGCCATTTGGCTGAACAAGGCAACTCATCTGTAGCCATTCGAATTATAGATATAGTTTGCAATATTATATAATTGAGAAGAGGGTATCTGAAAATGAAGTGACTCCTAAAATTTTTTGTCTAACTTTTAGGGGTCACTTCATTTTCAGATACTTTCTTAAAGAATGAGATGTGTCAATATTTTATTAATCTTATAGGCCCTAATAATCCAGAAGGTAGTAATGCCGAATCAGATTTGAAAAAATGGTAGGATGTATAATATTGGGGAGTTACACCTTTTTGTTGATCACCTATTAGTCCATTTCTCCAAAGGTTGGTGACTTTTATTTCCAGAGTATTTTCTCCAGGATTGATTGCAGCGGTTATATCAACAATAAAAGGAGCTTTCCAAAATGTGCCGCATATTTTTCCATTCACATAAACCTCTGCAATATTTTTAACTGATCCCATATCAAGTAATAGCTTATCCGATTTTTTATAATTCTCCGGTTTGATAATAAAAGAGTTAGTATAAGTAGCAGTTCCAGAGAAGTATCGGATGGAAGGAGATGAGTAGTCGGTGAAGGAAACTAAACTATCCATTAAAAGAGATTCGGAATTTCCTATTTTAGGTTGAAATTTTACAGTCCAGTTAGAATCAATTGTAGTTAATTCTTTTTTGTGAGGTAAAGGAATCTCTTGTTTTATACGTTTAGTGGGTTTTATAAATACAACGAATACAGCATCATTTTGTACCATTGAGAATTTAACAATAGTCCGTCCGTCCTTCATCTCATAAGAAACATCCTCTGAAAGTCCGGTTTCAGGATGCCAAATTTCAGGTTTCAATCCAGATACCCGAAAAGAAACTTCCGTATATAACTCTTTATCAGAAGGATTACTGACCCAATAAATATGACCATGATCAAGCAAGCGGTGTCTGTATTTTAAAGTTATATGTTTATTATTGCGGTATATAAAGTCCGGTTGCACACCTGTTGATTCCAGGATTTCTTCTATAGGAGTATCGGTATAGACGTTTTTTCGGTTGGTATGCCAGATGGAAGTTACTAACGCTTTAAATTCATCAGCATTATCCAAATTGCTTCCGCGAAAAATAGGTTCTCTGCCTAAAACAGCAACACCTTCTTCTACCAAAGATGCTATTTTTTTCAATACTTTGAGTGACATTACTTTGGTATTCTCTCCTAATATTAAAATAGAATATTTTCGTCCGGAAGGAGCTAACAAGCACTTCTTGTCCATCTTGATATCATGCACAAATCCATATGGGTCAATAAAGTCGTATTCATATCCTGCAGGTATGTCCGGAAGAGTATGTGCATATAAACCTGTAATACAATTATCTTCTCCGTAATAGTATAAAATGTCTGCCACATTATTACCTTGTTGAAGCATATAACTACTGCGCGCAAGATAATCTATCCATACTTTTGCTTGTTCAGCCCAAGTTTCATGGCGGTTAAACCATTGCCCGTATTGTATTAATCCAAGTCCCGGTATTTTATCATCCACAGGCTGGTGCGATGTCTCATGAATAACAAAACGATTTAATCCGTTTGCTAAAGCTTTATCTGCGATAGGCTTAATGTTTTCTGGACAACATGCATATGCATGGTGGGCTATAGCAGAGCCAAATTCAGCTGCTACAATGTTTTGTCCATAGATATGGGCGACTGAAGCGCTTTCTCTAATATCCGCTTGTCCCATCTGTTGTGATGAACAGGCACCGGAATTAGGCATCCAAAGTGCTGCCATGGGGAATGTTGCCGTTCTTTTTATTTCCATTCCATCACCTACATATACTCTTCCGTTTTCGTGAGCTTCTGTATATCGTCCTTTTAAACCATATTCTTTTACAATAGAATTTATGCGGTCATAATTTTTACGATACAATTCTGCGATAGCCAGGCGCCAATCGCGAAGAAAACACTCGCTTTCACTTGTGTTTTCTATGATTTCGCCGGTTAAAACAGGCAACCAAGGTAATAAATCATATCCATATTTATGCTTAAAGAAGCTAGGTAACGATGGGGTCCAAGTCTGCCAATGCGCTTCGTAACTATCCGTTATAATATATTGGATTCCGCGTTTTCCCATAAAACCGCCGGCAGCTTCTTTATACATATCCATATAAGTGCGAAAATATGAAAGCCAACTTTCCGGATCAAGTTTATCCACTTCTAAACCGGTAGCCTCGGCTGGGGCAGGATGATTGCGTTTACCTGTAAGTGAATAGCCGAAACGGTAAATGCGCCACTTCCCTTCTGGGACATTCCATTTTAAAATGCCGTTCGAGTCGAGCTTGTTCGTTAATATAATAACATTTTTTTTATCAATGGGAGTATTTGTTTCCGGTGTTGGATAGTTCATCAGGTCGTGCGGAGAAGAAAACCCCGCTTTCTCTTCTGTGTGATTTATCTTTACAGTCGGGTGTAATACAAATTCTGGTATTTGAGTACCCGGAGCATTGTTTGTAGGATTAGGAACAAGTACCCGGAAATAACGTGCTGTTGTTTCCGGAATAGATATGGTTTGCTGAGCATTACCTCCATCCGGAATTCCGCAAACCATCCGATAATCAACCCCATTGTCACTACATTGTAGAAAATTTACTGTTTGAGGAGATTCTGAACGCCATTCTGTACGCAAACGGCCACTGACAAAAGATAAAGCTCTTATCGTTTGCGGTTTGGGAAAAGAATATTCTATCCAACCATATTTATCAAATGGGTTGAACGGTAGAAGCTCGGCATTTGTAAAATCTCCGTCTGTAAGTTTATGTAGTGAGAAATTACCACCACTTGAAGTTATTTCAGCATCTAACTCATTTAACGATAATTCTTCGCTTGGCAATCGTACGGCAATCGTGGCAATATCTTCGTAATATTCGGTATAGTTGTTCATGTTTCGTATGGGGATATTTTGAAATTCCCCTGTCGTGGTATATGGGCTTGGTAGTTTCCCGGAAAACATTTTTTGACCTTCTACCGTGAATGTTCGCCACACTAGTTTTTTCATAGCATTTTTAGGATTTACCCAAGGACCTCCCGTTGAGCTCCATCCTGGAGCACTGGCTATACCGACTTCCATATTTAAAGAGTCTGCTAGATGGATGGCATAGCGGAAGGCTTTTTTCCATTTGGGAGTCATGTATACAAGCCGTTCTTTGACAATCGGTTTGGTATACAAGGAAGCGTCAAATTGATGAAATCCTCCTATTCCGATCCTATTCATCCATAATAAGTCTTTATAGATTCCTTCTTCCGTAATATTACCGTCCATCCAATGCCACCATACTCTTGGTTTTGCTTCTTGTGGTGGATTAATAAATCCCTTGTAGATTTCGTGTTCGGAAGTCAAAGCAGATGCGTGTGTCTTTATTGAATATAAGGTTAGGATATAAGAAAACAAGAGTATTGTTACTATAGGGATATTGTTAAAGTGTTTCATATAATTATAATCGTTAAAAGTATGTTTGAAATTCTAAGTTTCTCGCAGAAAGAAGAAGTGCTTTTTCTGTAAGAAACATGAATCACATAAAATGTAGAGGGGTGTGTTAAATTAACGTATTACTCCCCAAATAGTCTCTGCAATCATTTGCATTCCTTCATCATTGGGATGCGTTATGATAAAATCTTGAGTGATTACATATGGCTTCTTATTTATGTCATAAAGTGTATCGCCTATTTGTGGGCGGACATTATATAGATTATCTATCCAATAGAGTGGCACGTAAGTAAGATCGTTGGTTCGTGCGGCATGAATGATGCTCCGTTCTTTACTGTCGTTTTTCCAGAAACAACCGGTAATAATAACACGCTTTGCTTTGCTCTGACAATATTTCACAAGTCGTGAAATTGCATCTGGAAAAGTGGTAACATCTTGTACATTTTCACCTAAACGTATAATAATGATATCTTTGTTTTTGCAATAAGATCCAATTAGGGAGTCAATATCGCATGATAGATTACGCTCCCAAGATGCAATGTTTAAGGGGGTGACAGTTGAGTTCGGATGATACTTACAAAGCATCTTTTCCAATTGATGGCAATAGTCATATTCTATATTGGAAGCAGCCATACCCCAATCGGAAAACCATTCGATATCTTCTTTTATCGGATGTTTTGTAATAGAGTTTCCTAAACAAAGGACCTGTAGCGGGTCATTGACATTATGCGGTTGTTGGCAGGCGATAAATAACCCTCCACAAATAGCTGTAAATAGTATCTTTTTTATTTTATTGTATTTTTTCATTGTTATAACACGATTAATATTCCGTAATGGCTGGTTCTCCTTCAAGCCAGGCTATCATATTTAGTACTTTTTATAAGGTTCGGACATGGCATGGAATGTTTGTGGTATCCATACCCTGTAACGCCCATTGGGATTCCAATCATTGCCAGAAGAAGAAAAGTCGCAAAAATTGATAAGTTTGGGAGTCTTGTTTTCTACGTTTTCTAAATCCGTACCCAATACGGCAGGAACTGTAAGTGTGATCCAAGGGAAGGTTCCTGTTTTGTTTTTTTTAATTTTCGCTTGTATTACACCTTGATTGTTACACTTAATGGTTGCACATTCGTCTATATCACCATCGTTGAAACGACTGTCTCGTGCGAAAAGTAAAGGACCGCGTACTATGGCTTGAGAATTATTTAGTTTTACGACTTTGGTTTCTATCTTGAAATCAAGTGTCACCTTATCCGCATTTTCCCAGATACGTTCTATGTATAGGTAGCCTCCTTTATGCGTTATTTCCTGCTCCTCTCCATTTATATAGGCTTTCATCTTTTCTATTTGAGTCGGTATACGTAACGCAAGCGTGAATTTCTCCTTTTTTTGTACTCCTATGTTTACATTTACCTTACCATGTATAGGATAATCGCTCTCTACATTTAAATGAACTTTATTTTTTTTATTTAGTGAAATAGTGGCCTGTAAAGGTAAATAGAGGTTGAGATAAATGTGGTTGTCTTTTATTGTACAAGCCGTTTTGGGTATTAGAGCAAACCCTCTTGGTCCATTGGCGTTACAACAATTTATATGCATACCACATTGCTCTTCGCCGGGTTGTCTTCGACCTTCCAATGGGCTGTATTTAGAGATTTGACTGCCGTCATTTTTCATGGTTGCCATCAAAGCGTTGTACATGGTGTGTTCAAATTCTTCTGCATAGAACGAGTTGCCGGTTTTGCATAGCAGGCGATGACATAGTTGCATGTAAGTAAATGTGACGCAAGTTTCCATGGTATGGTATGTAGGCAATGTTTGTTTCTCCTTTCCTTTATACCAGCATTCAAAAGCGGCTCCTGAACCTGCTATATTAATCTCATCTTCTTGGATATTGTTTACTGCTTTCTCTGCAATTTTTATGTAAAAAGGATCATTTACTATGGTGCCAAGTTCTATCAGCCCTTCATAACATGACATCATTTCATAAGCTTTCTGACCATTTTCGAATGACCACCAAGATTTTGGAAAAGCGGAACGCTCAGAAACAGGAATGTTTTTCAATGTTTTAGTTATCAGTTGAGAACTCCCTTCCCGTTCGATAGAAGAAACAATGCTTTTGGCAAAAGATAAATATCGGGGATTTCTGGTAATATCGTATAAATAAACCACAGGCTCCAAAATGGAGCAACTGGCCATGCCTAAATAATAACCGGTTGCAGCAATATTAATATTATGTATTTGTAATTGTTCCATGAGATGGTTTATCAGTCGTTCAACTGCATTCAAGGCTTTTTTATCGCCGGTGAGCCTATAATAAGAAAGCAAGGAGAGCGAAGTGTATTTTCTTCCCCAAATATCCCAATTGGTCAGTTGTGCTTCTCGTTTGTAATTTCCTATATATCCATCACTTGTTTGGGTATTCATGAGCTTTTCTACGCTGTTTGTTATCAAATTATACAATTCTTTATCCTTTGTATATTGGTATGAAGCTATTGCCCCGAGTAGCCATTTTCCGAAAAATTCAGATTGCCAGAGATGATCCTCGTTTCGATGCTTGAAAGGCTCGATTAGGTGGTCTGTATTTTGGGATTTTACTCGATGTTCTATGCAGGTGTTAATGCGATTGCCGATATAGCCATCAATATGAATATTTTCTATGTTATATTCTTGAGAGAGAGCTGGTAGTATATTGAGTATACATAATCCGATAATCCATTTTTTATAGTTCATATATTTTTGAGTATTAATTGTTTTCTGCAAATTCATTTGTCATATGTATTGTGTTATGGTAATATTTTTGTGTGCAAATTTGACAAAAACTATACTGGCAACTGTTTTTAACTATTAACAGCTGTCGGCAATCGAATGTGTAAACAGAAGTGAGGCCCCTTCTTGGTATGCAGACGTTTGCTAGTCTATGGGCACTCACTATGTCAGGCTCACGTTAATTTGTCTTCATTATAATTCTGCTTTTATCATAATAGGATAATGATCGGAAGAAAATCGTCCTTGACGCGCATCATCCGTAATGGTTTCAAAGGAGAGAACTTTAATGCTTTTTTCCACTAAAATATAGTCGATTCGATGTTCTGGGTTGAAATCGAAATTCCAATAATGCAAAGTGCCTGCAGGACCTTTCGGGGTAGTCTCTGATATGCTATAAGAATCTTTGAATAGTCCGGAATTTAGAATAAAGGAAATAGGTTCTTCATCTGGGTCACAGTTTAAATCACCGGTACAAAAGTAAGGCAGATCTCCTGCTATTTCTTGTACTTTCTGAACAAGTAACTTTGCGGAGTTGACGCGTGCTTCATTGCTGACATGATCAAAATGCGATGAGAAGAAGAAAAAATATTTGTCCGTCTTTTTATCTTTGAATTTACCCCATGTGCAGATTCGGTTGCAAAAAGAGTTCCAACTTTTAGACGGCTTGTCCGGAGTTTCTGAATACCAAAATTGTCCATGATATAATAATTCCACTCTTTCTTTTTTGTAAAGAATAGGGCAGAACTCTCCAGCTTCTTTTCCATCGTCACGACCTGTACCTATGTATTCATATTGTTTTAATTCTAACAGATCATTCAGTTGGTTTAAAAGACACTCATTAACGCCAAAGATATCAAAATCATGTGATGTGATGATTTCTTTTGCCATTGTCTTTCGGTTTGCCCAAACGTATTGTCCATCTTCAGGTGTGTCATAGCGAATATTGAATTGGGCTACGCAAAGAGAGTTGGATGGCGTTTCATTGTTAAATGGAGGCATTTCTAGTTCATCTTCTATTGTTGAATTGGAGCAACCAATAAAAAAAAATGAAAGAAGAAAGAAGTTGTAAATGAAATTTCTTTTAGAGTTCATAGGTCTTGTTTTAATTATTAGTATTTTATAATTCCATATATTAGTGAGATGGTAAGTTTGAAAATGAATTCAGGTGAAAAAGCGGAGTTATTGCATAAATAGAGAGTTAAAACTTGCATCCTTGCAATAGCTCCACTTGATTTCCTATTGAATATTTTCGACTAAAAATTTAAGCCGTCATCCCAGCCCGGATTTTGCGTAAGTGCACCATTTGTGATGAGACGTTCATTAGAGGGTATTGGGTAAAAATAATCACGTTGTTCATTCCAGAAAAGCGTGAGGCCTTTATGAGGAGATAGATAACCTTTATTTCCATCAGAAAGTTTAATGTCGGAATCTATCTTTAAGTATGTTATACCTTGTGCATTACCAGGCTTTGTGTCTGTATAAAGACAAATATCGTTTTGTCCGTCACCGTTAAGGTCATATTCGCCGGGAGATGGAAAATACATACCCAATATGGCTTGTTTCATGTTTTGCCCGGCTTTCCAGCGCAGGATGTCATCATAACGAAAATGTTCAGAAAGCAATTCGATTGTTCTTTCACGACGAATTTCCAAGATTACCCCTTGATTAGCGCCGGAGACATTTGGGTAGCCGGTAGTGTTTGCTAATAAATAGGGGTCTGGATTTGCATTGGCTGTTTTCATGATGAGATGGGGCATTCCTACACGGTCGCGCAATTTATTGATAGAAATATCCAAATCGTCTTGAGTTAATTGGTTGATTTCAGCTAAAGCTTCTGCATAGTTAAGGTAAACTTCTGCAAGTCTAAAATAGAAGAGATCAATATCACTTTTTCCTCCTACTGCTTCATCTTCATATTTAATTAACTGATATCCGGTCACGCAAGCATTAAGGTCTGGAATATTTTTTCTGTTTGATACTATGGGCTGATAACTTGGGGTACAAATAGACTGTGCAAGACGTGGATCACGATTTTTGCATTCATCTACAAAAGTCATAGTTTCCCAATTGGGATTGTCTGTAAACCGGGAACCATCATTCATCAGATAACTAGCTATAATTTTTCTAGTCACTCCAGGACGTCCTTCACCTACGCTTGTGTGATATGTACCAACTGTATTGTATATATCATACGTTAAATTATAATTTCTTGCCATAATTACTTCCGTTGTTGGAGCATTTTGTGAAGTAAAGAGTTTTCGGTATGCCTGGTTCGTTCCACCTTCTGTATATAAGGTATAATTGCTTTCCTTCATTAATTCTCTAGAGGCTGTTATAGATTCTTGCAAGAAAAAATCGGCATTAGTGCTAAGATTTAAATTGTGGTACTTTCTGAATGTGCCTTCAAAAAGGCAAACTCTGGATTTAAGAGACAATACTGTCCACTTTGTTACTGTATAAACAGAAGGCGTTGTAGAAAGATTGGTGATGGCAAAATCGAGATCTTCCAATATATTTTTCATGACCAATTCTCGAGAGTCTCTCGGTTTGTTTAATTGGTCTGTTTCAGAAACGAATAATTCTGTGTCATACCATGGGATATCCCCAAATCTTTTTACCATTTCGAAATAAAAATATGCTCTGAAAAAACGGGTTAATGCTTGATAACGTGTCCTGACCGTTTTATCCTTACAATTGACAGAGTATTGCAATAGAGTGTTGAAACGCCGTAAGTATCCCCATTCCCAGCCTCCTCCTGAAGCTGGAACTGTACGGGAGTCTGTTGCCGCGCTATTGGGAGTACTATGAGTTATATTATCGGCATCATCTTTATAAAGATCTCTGTCTTTGGGGAGAGAATTGTAGAAATTTGTGCTAAAAGCCTGTAAATCAGCTTCGGTAGAAAAGAACGTTTCTGGAGTGATTTTGTCTTTCGGCGTTACATCAAGTAAATCATCACATGAACTAAAGCTCAGTATAAATATTGAAGCTGCGATGAGTAAGAATATGTTATTTTTCATATAGTCAAAATTAATTAGAAGTTAATATTAACACCAAATGTGAAACTTTTTTGCCAAGGATAGACCTTCAAAGTTCCGCCTTGTCTGGCTTGTTCCGGGTCGACATAGTCGGTTTTTATTGGTGACCAATAAGCAAGATTTTCTCCGGAAAAATAAAGACGAACTAAGTCAAGGCCTATTTTGTTAGTCAGAAACTTAGGAAGTGAATAACCGATTGTCAGGTTTTTTAATCGACAATAACCAATATTTTGAAGATAGCGGTCATTCACTGTTGAAAGTTCCGAATTTTCTGTAAGGGCAACAGCTGTTCTAGGTCTGGGGAAGTAAGCGTTGGGATTATCTTCTGACCAACATAATTTTTGAAAATCCTTCGGAATAAATGTTCCGTAGGGGCGGTTGTAATATCCCCAAAATGCTTGGGCTTCTCTTCCTGGATACCAATCTATGTGGCCGATACCTTGGAAGAATATATTAAAATCAAATCCATACCATTGGAAAGCCAAGTTAGTGCCATATTGATAGCGTGGAGAACTATTTCCTAAAATTTCGCGGTCACCGGAGCTTCCGACTCTGTTTTCACCGATACTTATAGTTTTGTTACCATCCAGATCCCGGTATTTTAAATCGCCGGCACGTACTCCCCGGTATTCACCCGATGAACTATTGATAGTGGTGTTTACAGATCTTTGATCTACTTCATAGTTCTTAGCTTCTTCATCGGTCGCAAAGAAGCCATCGACGCGATATCCCCATATTTCACCAATCCGCATTCCTTCATAATAAGTCTTAGCTAATAGTTTGTCGGGGTTGTCGAATTTGGTGATTTCACTGATGTAATCACTGAATGTAAAACTCAGTTGATAAGAGAAAGGTTTGTTGCCTAACTTAAACTGATCTCGCCAAGCAACAGAGAGTTCATAGCCCTTTGTACGCATATCTGCACTGTTCATTTTAGGAGCGGAAGTGCCATATACGGCGGGTAATGTGATGCCGGCGGTAAGCATATCCTTTGTATTCCGAATATAATATTCTCCGGTGAAAGTTAATCTGTTGTCCAAAAATGTCATATCCACACCAGCATTATGTTGTTGTACAGTCTCCCATGTCAGATTGTCGGCAGAGGGAGCGGAAATGTCTGCGTAAGATGGTCTCGCACCTCCGAATAAATATCCGGTAGTTCCTATACTGATAGTGCGGATATAGTCATAATAGCCAACTTGTTGGTTTCCTAAACTACCAAAAGAGTATCTGAACTTTAAATTGTTACACCAGTCTTTCATATTGCTGAAAAACTTTTCTTCCGAGACTCTCCAACCAACAGACATAGAAGGAAAGAATCCCCAGCGATGACCAGAAGCAAAACGAGAGGTACCATCATAACGTCCGCTTAGTTCAAGTAAATATATCCCTTTGTAGTCATAGTTTATACGTCCGAAAAAACCTGCAAGTTTATATTCATTTTGCCCTCCTGTCACTTCCATCCGTTTTTGGTTTGTGGCAGGATCTACTCCTATCAGGTTAAAATCATCCAAAACATCGGAAAGAAGATTATATCCTGTGCCACGAACAGTCTTGTTGTAACGAGTTTCATAATTAAAACCACCTGTAACTTTATAATTATGTTTGTTGGATACAGAACCTTGGTATGTGGCAAATACATTCGTTGCCCAATATTCATTGGGGGCAAATTGCTCAAACATTTGATTTTGGAAATTACCGGTATTAAGTATGGATGTTTCTCCCGGATATTTGGAATATGTTCCATTAGATTGCCGGCGTATGTCGTATTGGTTATAGAGCATGTATGTCAAGTTAGCTTTTATCTCCAACCCTTTCAATGGTTTTAATGTAAGTTCTGTAGTGGTCTTGAAGTTATCTTTACGAGTTTTATTTCTGAACCCTTCGCTGTCTAATATGACTAATAAACCGTCCATAATGGCATAGTCGGTCAGTGAAGTAGTATAAAGGCTTGTCCCGTCAGGATTTTGGGTAGGGAAACTTGCCAAACCATGGTTCTGGGCTTGAGATATGTTCGAATTTATACCTCCCAATCCAGGATAAGTATAATTAGAATTGAAAAATTCAGTATTGTTACTAATGTTAAGCCAATCAGTAATATCTGCGGAAATCCTTGAATGGAAATTTATTCTTCTGAATTTGTCAGTATTTCTTCGATACATTCCTTCTTCACTATTATAACCAGCCGAAAGGTAAAATTTCAATTTGTTTGTTCCTCCGGATATGGAAATATTGTGGCTTTGCAATGGTTTCTTGTCTTTGAACAAGTATTGCCACCAATCCGTATTGGCGTAGTATAAGTATACATTCTGTCCGTTTCTCTTATCCAATACGGTCCAAGGGCGGGCAGGATCTTCTGTCTTGTCGTTTCTTCTTTCCCATAACTCTTTCATGTCTTCTTCTGTATACGAGGTATAGCGACGCCCGTTATTGGGAATGTAAAACTGGTCAACCAAAGAAACATGGTAATAACCACGGTTTTCGTAATCCGTAGATGTAGTGGGTTCTGTCCAACCAACACGCCCACTATAGCTAATTTGTACTTTCCCATCAGAAGAACCGGATTTTGTTGTGACTAAAATAACTCCGAATGAAGCACGTCCACCATAAATAGCAGCGGCGGAGGCGTCTTTTATAACTGAAATTGATTCTATATCATTAGGGTTTACACGGTCAAGGTCCCCTTCAACTCCATCGACTAACACCAATGGTGAGCCTCCGTTGATTGAGTTCGTACCACGGATATTAAAGCTTGCAGTATTACCCGGTACACCGGAAGAAGTGGTGATATTGAGACCGGGTACACGTCCTTGTAGCATGTGTGTAACGCTACTGGCCGGTCTGTCTACAAGCTCTTGAGATGTAACGGTCGAAATTGCTCCTGTTAGATTAGTTCGTTTCTGAGAGCCATAACCAACCACCACTACTTCGTCTAAGGTCTTAACATCTTCCACTAAAAAGACTTTTAAGCTATTCAAGTTCTTTAATTTTATTGTTTGTGGAATGTATCCTATATAACTGAATTGAAGAACATCACCAATGTCGGCTGATAATGAAAACTTCCCGTTTATATCAGTTATTGATCCCTGTGATATACCCTTTACTGTTATTGTAACTCCGATCAAAGGCTCCCCGGCTCTATCTGTTACCACTCCGGTGATTTTTTTTATTGTCGGGGTTTGGGTAATTTCTTTTTTAGTGAGTATTATATGGTTTCCTTCTATTTTATAAATAATAGGAGATTCATGTAGTAATATGGACAATACTTCAGAAACGGGTCTGGCCTTCACGCTGATGCTTTTGTGCAAATTTACATCTACATTTTTTTTATAGATGAATAAGTAATTGGTTTGAGATTCAATTTCACTCAATATAGATTCCAGTCTGACATCTTGCTTATTAATTGTAACTTTGGCATTTTGAGAATTTGCATTCTTTGCCATTAAGCTAAATGAGCAGAATAACAAAAGAAATATAGATGTTCGCATAATTCTAAATAATTGTATTGAATTTGGATTTTTTTTGCAGTAAAAATCCAATAAAGAAATATTTTTCATATATTTGTAACTGATTTATTAATACGATTTTATAAAAATTGTGTTAGGCAGAAGCTGATAGATAGGGCAAATATCTGTCAGCTCTTTTGTTTTTCAATTAGTATCATTTCATAGGCTTGTTTCTCCCGTGTTATTGAGTTAATATTCTTATTATTTTATATAAATGATGTCATCTGTTGTATGTTTGTTATAAATAAAAGGTACATCCTTTTGTAATATCCGAAGGGCGTAATCCAAGCCGTCAGAGATTCTGAATTTTCCTGTTAATATTATGTTGGTAATGCTAGGCTTGTCTACTATAATTTTCAGGTTATAATATTTCTCCAAGTCTTTTATTATTTCTATGAACGATTTGTTTTTGAAGCAATACAATCCTTCTTTCCAGCGATATATATTATAATCTTCAATTTTGCTTATCACTAATTTGCCATTTTTTAGGGTGCTCTTATAGTCAGGTAATAAAACTTGTGAAATATTATTGTCGGAAGGTGATTTGATTTTTATTTTTCCTTGTATTAAAGAAGCTTCGAAGTTTTGTTGTTTAGCATAAGCCTCTACATTAAATTTTGTGCCCAATACTTCTATGTCCATTGCATGAGTATGTACTATGAACGGGCACTTTTCGTTACGGGCAACATCAAAATAGGCTTCTCCGTCTAATATTATTTCACGTTTATCTTCCATGAATGAAACAGGATATTGCATTTGTGTTCCTGCATTTAGCCAAACATTTGATCCATCGGGCAATTCAATATTTACGCGTTGTCCGGCGGGGACTATTATTGTTTGCATAGCTATGTCAACATGCTTATGATGCTCATTCGTTATTGAAAAGATAGTAGCTGTAATACTTACCGCAATGATTATCACAGAAGCAATCTTTAAGAATTCCCTGATGAAATATCTGTTTCTTTTTGTTGTATTTATTGCTGTCCATTTAGGGTTTCCTATAAGAATCATTGCATTGAATAACTTGCGCTCTCGGTGAAACTGTTTGCTATGTTCTTCTGAACTTTCAGCCCACTCTTTCACTGCTTTCATTTCTTCAATAGATGCTTGTCCCTCGAAAAATCGGTATAATGAATTTTTGTCCATAGGTGCTTTTTATAATGATAGCGAACAAAGAGGGTTTATCCCTAGTGGAAAACTCATTTTTTGCAATTGTACAATTTTTTAAGTTTAGCCGCACACACAGGTTATAGAAGCTGTGTGTGCAGGTTATTTGAGTCGTTAATTAATTTGGGTAAATTTGATACATGTTATTTGTAGCCGATGGTAACTTTGTGTATAGCTTTGTTAGGACCGTCTGCTATGTATATGGTTCCATCTGTATCTTGTACAAAGTCAACCGGACTAGTGGTGCCTGAATCTTTCCAACCATTTTCGGCTTTACAAACGAGGATGATTGTGGCGTCCTGATAACCATTCTTTCCAGGTTTTAGGATCTTGGTTTTACGGGTGCCACTATTACCGTCACTGAACCATATGTAGCCATCCTTATCTACCATTAGCCCCTCTGCTTTTTCCAATTTGGCTGTTTTAGGATCTTCTGTTATATCCTCCGTTATAACTTTGTTACCTCCACCTGCAATCAATGTATAAGCGCCGCTAGAGTCTACTTTATAAATATAGCCGGCATTTGATCCGTCTGTTGCTGCTGCTATCAAGTTACCAGCAGCATCAAAAGCTATGGCTTGTATTTGACGGCCGGTAATTTTAACAAATTCCAACCTTGAACTGCTGTTATAATTTCCTGATGGATATTTTTGGATCGTTCCGGAATTACGGCAAACCGCATACATATTGTTGTATTGGTCAAATTTTACATCCATAAGGTTGTCCAACCCGTTGCGAGTTAACAAATCGGAAACTTGTTTTGTATTAGGATCCCATACGCTAATTTTATCTTCTCCTTTATATGCGAGGTAAAGTTTTCCATTAGTAGGATTAGTGGTGATTTTCAGCAGAACAGTTCCTGTGCCATTGGGGACGATTTTTTCTCGTTCCATTGTTCTTAAATCTATTGCCCAAGCCTCTGTAGCACTACCACCGTTAGTACTGTAAGCTAATCTGCCATCTTTTAAGAATGTAACGCTTTTTAAATCCTGGGTATTAATATCACTAGGTACAGTGATGAAATTTTGTGTACATTCGTAAATCCTCTCTCTTGTATCTTCGTATGTGAAAAGAGCCGGATTTTTGCCTGTTTTTACACCTACAGAGACGGTTACTGCATAAGTTCCTATTTCGTTTTGAGGTGCGATAATTTTCAATTCGGTCTCTGTGGCATATTTAACAGTTGCTATTGCATCTCCTATTTTTACAATGTTTTCTTCGGGGGTGGTACTGAAGTTCTCGCCGATGATAGTAATTTCCGTGTTTTCTGTTCCGGAGCTTGGGCTGATGGAGCTAACAACAGGAGTGTAGTCTACGTAAGTAAATCTTAAGTTCTCTGTCTTTTGGGCACCTACCATTACTTCTATAATACATTCTCCTGCTTCATTTGCCGGGGCAATTACCTGTAGTTGGGTAGCTGTTACCGATGTAATAGTAGCTTTGGCATTTTTTAAATATACTTTGGCTTGATCTGTAAAATTTTCACCGATAATGGTTATCTTAGTTCCTATTTCTCCTTTTGCGGGAGAACTGGTTGTTGTTTTCAGTTGGAGAGGTGTTGATTGCGAATTTTCATCATCACCGGAGCAGCTGAACATAAGTAAGGCTGTACAAACAGCCATGAATGCTGAAGTCGTTTTCATAATAAATTTGATTAGATGAATAAAAGTGTTTATAAATATAAATTATATAGGTTGAGTAAGAACGCTCTTCACTTTTGCGAATATAAATAGCTGTGTTTTCCATTTTTCATGTTCGCATATATGGTGGCTCTTTCATTGCGAAAATAATAGAGTAAGGTCTTATTCATAAATACTTTATTTTTTTGATGTATTTATAGTAATAACGAACAGAGTAAGTTTATCCCTAGTAAGAAAGTGTTTTTTTAGATTCTTCTTTTAAGTATTTGTGTTTTTTCTTTCATTCCGGCTTGCAGCACCTTTTTCGTGCGGAGAGGAAACCATGTGGATGTTTGTCATGTCATACTTACGTTTTTGTGCTTTTATTGATCAAAAGGTTCTGGTTCTAGAATATAGGATACATGGGAAGTGAAAAAGTATGATTGGAGTTGTAGTGGTTTTCTAGTTTAAGAAAAAAAGAAGTAGCGTTGTTGGCAAATAGTCTTTTAAAGCTATTCGTAGAACTTTTGTGGCTTTGTTTATATGATATTCGACACCTTTTGTTGTCATGTTCAATAGGTCTGCTATTTCTTTGTGGGATTTATTTTCGTATCGACTCATGGCAAAAATACGTCTGGTTTGCTCCGGTAAAGTTTCTAAGGTTCTATTTACGATTTCTTGAATCTCAGCTGTGAAAATTTCATTAGGTTCAAGTTCTTCTAGAGTTGCGATTCTATTAGATAACTCCCAAGAGTAGATTTGAAAGATTTTATCGGAAGCCATTTGACGAACCTGTTGATTTCGAAGATAATCTATACATTTATGCTTCAAGACAGTCAAAACATAAGCTGGTATGTTTATGTCTGAAGGCAATCGTTCCTTGTTTTCCCAATAATACATAATTGATTCAATGACAAAGTCCTCGGCCACGGCTTCATCATGCACGTACGTAGAGGCAAAATGAATGAAGCGGCGTTGATAGTCAATGAAAAATTGGTTGAAATTGTTGGTGTAATTGTTTTTATTGAACATGCGTTTTATAGTTATGCTCTGCAAATATACACTAATTTCCTATAAACGATGTCTTATTGGCTTCTTATAGAATTAAAAAAGGTTAAGTATTGCCTTTTGGCGTGAAAGAAGCTATCTGTAATGTACTTGAAATAAGGTGTTGTTGTCATTTAAACTTCGAGTTTACACTAGTCTTATAGCGGTAGAATATAGTTTTATATCTTTAATAACAATGAATAGAAATGAATTTAATGAATGAGTTTTGAGATAATAAATACTGTGCTGACTAATTTGTTGGGTCAGTTGTGTTAAGACGACCAAACTGAGTTGGAAAGTCTTTGGAAATGCTTGTGCAAATAATTTTTTCAGTAAAATGTACCAAAATAGTTCCTCATTTGGATTATTTGGGTCGGTCTATTCTCTTTAAATGCACTACTTTTGCCATCAGGAAAATTAATCACTTAATAAACAATCCATGTATTATGAAAACAATTCTTAGCGCATTAGGACTTTCCCTTTTGATCTTAACGAGTTGCGGTGGACAAAAAAAGGTTGAAGTAGACTTTATTCAGGACAACATCGACAACGCAGTTGCACAAAACACGATTCAAACGGATATTATTGAAAAATCTGGTAAGATCCTGAATCCAAGAACTATCAACAAAGACGGTAGCATTTCTTACATACCTATTGATGACTGGTGCTCCGGTTTCTTTCCCGGTAGTATATGGTTGACTTATAATCTGACGGGTGATAAGAAATGGTTGCCGCTGGCTGAGAAATATACAGAAGCTCTTGATTCTGTGAAATATCTGAAATGGCATCATGATGTAGGTTTCATGATCGGTTGCAGTTATTTGAACGGCTATCGCATGGCAGATAAGAAAGAGTACAAAGACGTTATTATAGAAGCTGCCAAATCATTGTCCACTCGTTTTCGTCCGAATGCAGGCGTTATCCAGTCATGGGATGCCGATAAAGGTTGGCAGGGAACACGGGGATGGAAATGTCCGGTGATTATTGATAATATGATGAATCTCGAACTCTTATTTGAAGCAACAGCTCTTTCCGGAGATTCTACTTTCTACAATATTGCAGTGAAACATGCTGATACAACAATGGCTCACCACTTCCGTCCGGACAACAGCTGCTACCATGTGGTAGATTACGATCCGGAGACAGGAGAAGTGCGTAAGAGACAAACTGCACAGGGATATGCCGACGAATCGGCTTGGGCTCGCGGACAAGCATGGGCTCTGTATGGATATACTACCTGCTATCGCTATACCAAAGACAAGAAATATCTCGACCAGGCACAAAAGGTCTATAACTTCATCTTTAATAATAAGAACCTGCCGGAAGACCTCGTACCATACTGGGATTATGATGCTCCGAATATTCCGAACGAACCGCGCGATGCTTCTGCAGCAGCTTGTACAGCCTCTGCCCTTTATGAACTGGATGGCTATCTGCCGGGCAACCACTACAAGGAAACGGCTGATAAGATAATGGAAAGTTTGGGCTCACCTGCTTATCGCGCAGAAGTTGGAACAAATGGAAACTTTATCCTGATGCATTCGGTTGGCAGTATTCCTCACGGTCAGGAAATTGACGTTCCTCTGAACTATGCTGACTATTACTTCCTGGAAGGACTGATGCGTAAAAGAGATTTGGAAAAGAAATAAGAAATAGATAATGAACGGTAAACAGTGAACGGTGAATGCTTAGCGGATTCTGACGGAACATGTTTACCGTTTATCATTCGCTACTTGCTGTCTATAACTTTCTATTGACCGTTTGTCATTTACCTGTTTTTAATCATTTATCATAAACCATCATGAATAAACCTATAAACCTTCTTGTAGGAGGCTTGACGCTGTTTGTCGCACAAGGTTGCAAGGCTCCGAAGCAAGCGTCCCAACAAGCGGAGCATCCTAATATAATCTATGTATTTCCCGATCAATACCGTAACCAGGCGATGGGCTTCTGGAGCCAGGACGGATTTCGGGATAAAGTAAACTTTGAAGGAGACCCCGTGCATACTCCTAATCTGGATGCCTTTGCACGTGAATCTATGGTCTTGTCGTCTGCACAGAGTAACTGTCCGTTGAGCAGCCCTCATCGTGGAATGTTACTGACCGGTATGTATCCGAACAAAAGCGGTGTACCATTGAATTGCAATTCTACACGTCCGATCAGTTCCTTACGCGAGGATGCGGAATGTATCGGCGATGTGTTCAGCAAAGCAGGTTATGACTGTGCTTATTTTGGTAAACTTCACGCTGACTTCCCGACTCCGAACGATCCCGAACATCCGGGACAGTATGTGGAAGAAAAACGTCCGGCATGGGATGCCTATACACCGAAAGAACGCCGGCACGGCTTTAACTACTGGTATTCTTACGGAACATTTGACGAACACAAGAACCCGCATTATTGGGATACGGATGGTAAGAGACACGATCCGAAGGAATGGTCACCTTTGCACGAATCAGGCAAAGTCATTTCTTATCTGAAAAATGACGGTAACGTACGTGATACCAAGAAACCTTTCTTCATAATGGTGGGCATGAATCCTCCTCACAGCCCGTATCGCTCCTTGAATGACTGTGAAGAGCAGGATTTTAATCTTTATAAAGATCAGCCTCTGGATAGTCTGTTGATTCGTCCGAATGTCGATTTGAAGATGAAGAAAGCGGAGTCTGCACGTTATTATTTCGCTTCCGTTACCGGAGTAGACCGTGCTTTCGGACAGATTTTGACGACATTGAAAGAATTGGGATTGGATAAGAATACAGTCGTAATCTTTGCTTCCGATCATGGTGAGACGATGTGTAGCCAGCGCACTGATGATCCGAAGAATTCCCCTTATTCTGAATCCATGAATATTCCGTTCCTGGTTCGTTTTCCCGGTAAGATTCAGCCGAGGGTAGATGATTTATTGCTCTCCGCTCCTGATATTATGCCTACGGTGCTTGGCTTGTGCGGTCTGGGTGATTCTATTCCGGCGGAAGTGCAGGGACGTAATTTCGCTCCTCTTTTCTTCGATGAAAAGGCTGAAATTGTTCGTCCTACAGGTGCACTGTATATTCAGAATGTAGATGGTGATAAAGATGAAAATGGATTGGTGCAGACTTACTTCCCTTCTTCAAGAGGTATCAAGACGGCTCAATATACATTGGCGTTATATATCGACCGTGATACGAAGCAATTGAAGAAAAGCCTCTTATTCGATGATGTAAAAGATCCATATCAACTGCATAACCTGCCTTTGGAAGAAAATAAGGAGATTGTGGCACAACTTTGCGGTGAAATGGGAGCTATGTTGAAGGAAATTAATGATCCTTGGTATACGGAAAAGATTCTGTCGGATCGGATTCCTTATTAGCGATTAGTAATTTATAAAACGCTGATTAACTCAAATAAGTGCCAATTTTAGGAGTAAATCTCTGCGACAATAATAGGTGTTAATCCGCATCCGCGTTTAAATTGAAAATAGTAATGAAAAACAGTTGTTTTATAGTATTATTCCTTTTGGGAATCATTCCTTCAGCTTTCGCTCAACTCATCGGATTTGAAGAAGAAGTGCCCGAAGCATTTACAGTTTCCGGAAAGGGAGAAGTGAAAATCTCTTCTCTTTTTTACAAAGAGGGTGAAAGTAGTCTGGAATGGGACTTTCAGCCCGGTTCTACACTGGATGTTCAAATTGCTCCTTTATCGTTGAATACGAGAAACGAGAAGCAGTTCGGCATTACCTTGTGGATTTATAATGAGAAACCGCAGCAGGATTCTATTCGTTTTGAGTTTCTGAATAAGGAGGGAGAAGTCTCTTACTGGTTCTCTTATCGTTTGCAGGCAGCAGGCTGGCGGGCTTGCTGGATCTCTTTTGAGTATATGCAGGGCGACAAGAAAGATAAGAAGATCGTAGCCTATCGGCTGGTTGCCCCGCAACGGAAGGGACGTATCTTTCTTGACCGTCTGATTTTTCCGGAAAAGAAAATGAATCTTCGTACCACTCCCGACCAACAGTTGCCTACCAATAATGGGCTGTCTAATCGTGACCTGTGGCATTGGTGTCTCGTGTGGAAATGGGAACAACAGTCGTATGATATTCCTCTGCCTTCTAAATTGACAAGCGAACAAAAGAAGGAGCTGAAGACTATCGAACAACGTTTGACAGATTTTCTGGAAGTGAAAAAGGCACCGCAAGGGCCTATTAATGCTGCCTATAAAACATTTGAGAAAGCGGCTATCAGTCCATCCATCGCTGGGACGGGATTTATAGGAACTCCTATTGTTGCTCCTGATGAACAGGACAAGAAGAAAGGAGAAATGTCATGGAACGATATTGAAACGATGCTTTCCGGCTTTGCCTATGATGCTTATTATAACCAGAACGAAACATCAAAGAAAAACTACTTTACCGTATTCGACTATGCTATCGATCAGGGATTTGCATACGGTAGCGGTATGGGTACCAATCATCATTATGGTTATCAGGTACGTAAGATATATACAACTGCCTGGCTGATGCGTGATGCTATCTATAAACATCCTCATCGGGATGCTTATCTCTCCACATTGCGTTTTTGGGCGGCTCTGCAAGAAACTCGTCAGCCATGCTCTCCAACACGTGATGAATTGTTGGATTCCTGGCATACGTTATTGATGGCGAAATTTATTTCCGCTATGATGTTTCCCGATGCAAGAGAACAGGCGCAAGCGTTGAGCGGATTATCACGTTGGTTATCTTCTTCTTTGCGTTATACTCCGGGAACGATCGGTGGTATAAAGGTAGACGGTACGACTTTCCATCATGGCGGTTTCTATCCGGGATATACCACTGGAGTACTTGCGACTGTAGGAGAATATATTGCATTTACCAATGGTACAAGTTTTGAACTGACCGAAGATGCGCGCAAACACATGAAATCAGCCTTTATTGCTATGCGCAATTATTGCAATTTCTATGAATGGGGCATCGGAATCAGTGGCCGTCATCCTTTTGGAGGGAAGATGGGAAGCGATGATATCGAAGCATTTGCCAATATAGCTTTATCCGGCGATTTGTCCGGTCAGGGAAATACGTTTGATCGTGGTCTGGCTGCTGACTATTTACGTCTGATACGCAATAGTGATACTCCGAATGCGCGTTTCTTCAAGAAGGAAGGTATTCAACCGGCACAGGCTCCACAGGGATTCTTCGTTTACAACTATGGTTCGGCAGGCATTTTCCGTCGTGCAGATTGGATGGTGACATTGAAAGGATATACCACTGACGTATGGGGTTCTGAAATTTATACGAAAGATAACCGTTACGGACGTTATCAGAGTTATGGCTCCGTGCAGATTATGGGGAAAGGAAATCCCGTGTCACGTGCCGGAAGCGGTTTTGTGCAGGAGGGATGGGACTGGAACCGTTTGCCGGGTACAACTACCATTCATTTGCCTTTCGATTTGCTTGATAGCCCATTGAAAGGAACGACTATGGCACGCTCCAAAGAGAATTTCTCCGGAAGCAGTTCTTTAGATGGTAAAAATGGAATGTTCGCTATGAAATTGGCAGAACGGGATTATGAGAATTTCACACCAGACTTTGTGGCCCGTAAATCCGTATTCTGTTTTGATAACCGGATGGTTTGCCTGGGAACAGGTATTTCGAACTCCAATGCGGATTATCCTACGGAAACGACTCTTTTCCAGACAAAATATAATGGTAAGGAGCCCAAAGTAGGAGAGGATAACTATTGGCTTCATGATGGTTATGACAATTATTATCATGTAGTGGACGGAACCGTTCGCTCACAGGTGGCAGAACAGGAATCACGGCACGACAAGACGCGTGAAGTTACTAAGGGAAAATTCTCTTCTGCCTGGATAGAACATGGCAAGGCACCGAAAGAGGGGACTTATGAATATATGGTATTGATACAGCCTTCTGCTTCCGATCTCGATGAACTGCGCAAAACTCCTGCATACGAGGTGTTGCAACGCGATCAGACTGCTCACGTTGTTTATGATAAAAAGACAGGTATCACGGCGTATGCTGCTTTTGAAGCTTATCAGCCTGCCGCTGATAAAGTGTTCGTGGCTATTCCTGCGGAAACAATGGTGATGTATGCAAAGGAATCTGATAAGGGTATCCGTTTAAGCGTCTGTGATCCGAATCTGAATATAGAAGAGAAGACGTATACAACGAAAGAGCCCAGTCGTCCTATTACTAAGGAGATACGGCTTAAAGGACATTGGAGATTGACAAGCCCGATGGAAAATGTCCGGTTGGAACAGCAGGGAGACCAGACCGTACTGACAGTAACCTGTCAGCATGGACAGCCGGTCGAAATGCTCATGGAAAATAAATAATTAGTGAATAAGATAAGAGAAAACAAGAATTTAAAGAGAGGTATTAGTTATCATGTTTCTATGAAAAAAGAGAAGACCGGTTCGTGGGGAGCCGGTCTTCTTTGTATTTACACGGTGCGTTGAGCACTTTCTTTTCTTGTTACTTATTCAGTCTCCATTCGAAACCGTCTTTAGTATCTTTGATTTCAAATCCGAGTGCTGTCAGTGTGTTGCGGATTTCGTCGGAAGTAGCCCAGTCTTTGTTGGCTTTCGCTTTCATACGTTGTTCCAGTAGCATATCTACTACCTTGCCGTAAGCTGCCTCACGACCATCTGAAGAGCCTTTTTCTTCTTTCAATCCCATGATGTCGAAGCTGAACAGATGGAATGTTTCTTTCAGGTCTTTCAGGTCTTCGGCGGAGATGGTGGCATTGCCGGCAATGATATTGTTTATAATGCGGGCGCCTTCGAAAAGCTGTGCGATGACAATCGGTGTATTTAAGTCGTCATTCATTGCTTCGTAGCATTTAGCGCGCAGTTCTTTCACGTTGATTCCCTCTGAAGTTACCGATGAGGGAGTTATCTTATCTAATGCGTCAATGGCTTCCATCAGACGTTGCAGACCCTTTTCGGATGCTTGCAGTGCTTCATTGCTAAAGTCTACCGTGCTGCGATAATGAGCTTGCAGGATGAAGAAACGGATTGTCATTGGTGTGTAGGCTTGCGCCAGCAGCTTATGAGTACCGGTGAAGAATTCGTCCAGCGTGATGAAGTTGCCAAGTGATTTACCCATCTTGGTTCCGTTGATGGTAATCATGTTGTTGTGCATCCAGCAGTGAACCATGTCATCGCCTTGTGAAGCTACCGATTGTGCGATTTCACATTCGTGGTGAGGGAAAATCAAGTCCATTCCTCCTCCGTGAATATCGAAGTGTTCACCCAGGTATTTGCGTCCCATAGCGGTACATTCGGCGTGCCATCCGGGGAAACCGTCGCTCCATGGAGACGGCCAGCGCATGATATGTTCAGGTTGTGCCTTTTTCCAAAGGGCGAAGTCGGCGGGATTGCGTTTTTCGCTTTGTCCGTCGAGGTCACGGGTGGTATTCAATACGTCGTCCAGATTACGTCCGGAAAGTTTTCCGTAGTGGTAATCTTTATTGTATTTGGCTACATCGAAGTAGACGGAGCCTTCGCTTTCATAGGCGTATCCGGCATCCAAAATCTTCTGTACCAGTTGGATTTGTTCAATGATATGTCCTGAAGCATGTGGCTCAATGCTTGGAGAAAGTACATTCAACGCTTCCATTGCTTTATGATAGCGGTTCAGGAAATATTGAACAACCTCCATTGGTTCCAACTCTTCCAGACGTGCTTTCTTGGCGATCTTGTCTTCTCCGTCATCGGCATCGTGTTCCAGATGACCTACGTCGGTAATATTTCGTACGTAGCGTACTTTATATCCTAGGTGGGTGAGATAGCGGAATAACACATCGAAGGTTATAGCCGGACGGGCGTGTCCTAAATGGGCATCTCCGTAAACAGTCGGTCCACACACATACATGCCTACATGAGGTGCATGAAGCGGTATAAACAACTCTTTCTTTCTATCTAAGGTGTTGTAAATGGTAAGTTGATGTTCCATAACATTTTATATTTGTTTTATTGGAATCGCAAAGTTAGTATAAAATCTGAATATGCGCCCTATCTTTAATCGGTTGATTTTAAGTGTCGGGTCGTTTTTACCAGTAATGTGATTTGTTTCCCGGTATGAAACTAACAGTTTCATGCCTTAAAACAAAGTATTTTGATATAACCCCCTGAATATAAGGTGAATATAGAGAGTTTAAAAGATGTAGGTAACGATTTGGTGATGGAAGTCCTGCTTCGGGTTACACTGCTTTGCATAGTTTCAAATAACTCATATACAAATGTAGGCAATATTTAGAATATAGCAAAATATACTGCCATTTATTTTTAGTATAAATCTGATTATTAATATATTAATAATTAAGGCATAACTTATTAATGCCTATTTATTATTGGATAGCCGGGAGCAGTGTCTCCTGGCTATTTTTTTGTCCCAAATTGACGTTTTCTGTCTTTTTTTGGCGTTTGCTCAACGGTTGAGTAACCAATGGCCTTATAATATCTCCGTAATATTGCACCATAAACAATAAAAATAAGGTTATTATGAATAACAGAAGAACTGCACTGGGTGGACAGACAAACCACATGCTTAGTGCTATACTCGCTAAAGTTACCAACATTGAAAAGTTATTGGCTCCTGCCGTCCATAATTTGCCTGACAGCGAGATACTGGACTCAAAAGGTGTACGCCTGCTCACCAAGATGTCGGACAGGACACTTTTAAGACGACGCAATGACGGGACACTCCCCTTTCACAGAGACAAGGGGAAGATATATTACCGTCGATCGGACGTACTCCGTGCCATGTTGCTGGAAAAAGAAGAACACTCTAAAAAATAAGCGTTATGAAGAAGATGATTAAAATTGAAAGCAGTTCATTCGCTGCGCTTGTGAGAAGTTATAAGAAGTCGTTGAACATGCTGGCCGTCCTGCAACATATCTGTCAGGAAAATGACGTGGCGCTTTCCATGCTACCCGATGAAGTTTGCGAACTGATAAATCTCGATTTAGCAGAGATTGAGAAACAGCGTTTAAGTGGACGGTTACGTTTTGCAGAAGAAGAGAACGGGACAAAGCATTATTCGATTGTGGACATTATCAACCTGAAAGACTCGATTGACTGGAAGGTAATCAACAAGCAAGTGGAAAGTCTTTCTTTTGAGGAAGAAATATGAAGTTATATATCTTAGTAGGATAAAAGAATAGCTGACAAAATCGAACTTATCAGAGTGTCAGCTATTTTTTTCTATAAATACATTTTCAACTTTCTATAAACTCCTTAAATAGTTATGTATATCTTCTTTTCAAATCACAATATCCAGAAAACTTTTTGTAGATTTGCCACAAAGTAAGTTTCAGTCCAATTTATTATGCCATGAATAGTGAAAAAATAATAGCTAAAAGTAATATTGCTAATAAAATTCGGAATACGAGTTTATCACGTAAACAAGGGTTAATGCCTTTATTTGAATTAATTAGTAATTCTATACATTCTATTTTGGAACGTAGAGAAGCAAAGTTAATGGATGAAGATGAAAGTGGAGAAATTTTAATAACTTTAATAAGAAACGGGCAACCTGAAACATTAGCTTCTATTCCAGATAATGATGCTTATCCAATACGAGCTCTTGTAGTAGAAGATAATGGTATTGGACTTAACAATGATAATTTAACATCTTTTATTGAAGCTGATTCTGATCACAAATTGGGTATTGGTGGGAAAGGTATAGGACGTTTTGTTTGTCTAAAAGCATTTAAATGGATGGAAATAATTAGTATTTTCTCAGAGAATGGTGCTTTCAAGAAAAGATCATTATCACTTAAAAATACTAAACAAGGATTTGAAAATTATGTGGAAATAGAAGCTCCTATTCAGAAATATCAAACAATATGTACATTGTATGATTTTGCATCTGAATTTCAAAGGAATACAACTAACAAAATAAGCGAAATTGCAGATGCTGTTATTACACACTTCCAATTATATTTTATAACTAATCAAATGCCACATATCGTTATTAAAAACCAAAATAACGATCAGGTAGATCTAAATAATAGATATGCAGGGTCATTTCGGAATAAAGTTCAAGATAGTGAATTTGTTATAGGAGATGATACGTTCAAAGTCTATTTATCAGAATCAAATTCATCAAAAAGCCATAGATTACATTTCTGTGCTCACAATAGGAGTGTAATTGAAGAGTGGTTAGGAAAAAAAATCATTGAATTAGGTAAAAAGCCGATATTAGATAACGGTTCTGCTCCTTTTTACTATGCGGCATTTATTGTTAGTGATTTATTAGATAGATCTGTAAATAATGAAAGGACGAGTTTTTATTTTCCAACAAATGAAACAGAAGATGAAGATAGCGATGATGTTTTTGATACATCAGAAATTTCATTATCAAAAATACGACGTCATGCAATAAATACAATTGAAAAATTAATTTCAGATTATATAAATGAGGTTAGAACTTTAAAAGTGGAAACTTACAGAACAGTGATAGAATCTGAATTACCCCAGTATAAGGCAGTACTTCATAGGAAAACAGAAGAAGTGAAAAAATTACAATCTGGTCTATCGAAGCAAAATTTAGATATAGAATTGTATAAAATAGAAGCTGAATGGAAAACAGAGATAAAGAAACAAGGCATTGAATTGATAGAAAAGAAAAAGGATATAACAAGTTTGGATGAATATCATAAACTGTACGAAGGCTATTTAACAGAGCTCAATGATATTGGTCAGTCTGAATTAGCCAGATATATAACTCATCGAAAATCAGTTATTGATTTACTCGATTTCTTAACCAGTAAAGAAGGAAAAGAGGATAAATATGCAAATGAAGACCTTGTACATAGTCTATTTTTCCCTATTCGAACAACCTCTGATATAGTTCCGTATAATAAGCAGAATTTGTGGATGATTGATGAAAAATTGTCTTATCATACATATTTAGCTTCTGATAAAACTTTCAATGTGATGGAAAATATAGAAGTTTCAGAAAATTCAGATGATAGACCTGATCTTTTAATTTTTTCTAATGCTTTTGCTTTTGCGACAGAGAAGGATGCTCCTTACAGTGCGATAACAATAATAGAATTTAAAAAACCGGAAAGGGATAACTATATAGATAATGATGAAGCAAAAAATCCTATTGATCAAGTAGAACGGTATGTCGAAGATTTATTAGGAGGTAAAATCATTAATCGTAAAGGCAGGACCATTAATATCACAAAAGATACTCCTTTCTACATTTATATAATAAGCGATTTGACACCAACATTAATAAAAATCTTAGAAAGAAGAGATTTTTATAAAACTCCTGATGGACAAGGCTATTATACATTTAAATCAAGAAGATATAACGGCTATATAGAAGTTATGTCGTTTGAAAAAGTAAAAAACGATGCGAAAAAGCGTAATCAAATATTGTTTGATAAATTAGGACTTCCATTAGATTCCAAAGAAGAATGACGGTTTTAGAACTATTAGTATAAGACAAGGGCACGGCCGGCAAGGTCGGATTTATCCGGGTGCCGGCCGTGCCTTTGTCCTTTCCTGAAAAGCGGCTCTTTGCTGTAACCTACAGAAGTGGAGCCTGCGTAGCTTCCGGGGGTTACAGCAATGTGCCGCAGGAAACATTAGGATATTTTTTTCAGTTCCCTTGCCGGGCTTACGATTCTCATAGACGGTACAGGTTTTGCCTGCCGCGATAAATCCGGAATAACGTCACTGCCGCTGACAAGCCTTTGTTCTTCAGGTTCTTTACCTTCTACATTTTCATGCCGTCCTATCGGTTTAAGGGTAAGCTGTATCTTCCGGTTCAATGTGGCAAGCTCTTCACCCAACTTTTTGATTTCTCCCTCTTTGGGCCATGTGGCTGCCACTATTTCCTGCAAGACCGGAATATCTTTTGACAACTCCGCATTTTCCTTTTCTCGTTTCTCAATCATGCCGGGAATACGTTCCAGCGCATTGATGAAATACATTACGGCCAGCTTGGGGTCTTTGGCTATGTAGCCGTTATGATAGGTATATTTGATACCGTCCAGTCCCTCGACCATGAACTTGTTATGCAAGGCTTGCGTGTCTCCGTCACAAGTCTTTTCGGTACGGACAAGGATACGAAAATCGAACAGGGTGCCGATTTTCATGTAATCGCCCTCCGTTCGGGCTTTCTGATTGATTACGGCAAGCCGGTTGCCAAGTATCTCGATATTGTCCGAGTCCACACCGTCCAGTTTCAGGGGATTGGGACGAAGCCCGGTTTCCGCATTTACCGGAGCCACTTTATTGAGGTATTCCCAATCTCTGGTAAAGCGTCCGATAAAAATGTTGTTCTTCTCTATTCCGGCGGTCTTTTCATTCAGCTTTCCTTTCGCGTTTCCTTTATTACGGTGATACGCCTGCCTTTCGCTTTCAAGAACTGCCAGTTTCTTGTCCAGTTTTGCCTTTTCCAACAAATCGTCGTTGCCTGAAAGAATAGCTACATATTCACTGAAATTGCCTCCGCCGTTTTCGTCTATCGCCCCTTCGTCAATGGTACGGGCGGCCAGATTCCGGCTTTTAAGCTGGTTGATGAACACCTGCTTGTTTTGCAGCAGGTTGAACTTGTAACTGTCCAGAGACTTTTCCACCGCATAGATGTAACAGTCCACTTTATTGTCTGCATATTGCTTGGCAATGACATTGCCCTTTCTTACCGCCCGTCCGTTACGCTGTTCCAGATCGGACGGCCTTCAGGGTATGTCTAAATGATGGATGGCCACGGCGCGTTGCTGCGCATTGACTCCCGTTCCCAATTTTTGGGTGGAGCCGAACAGGAAACGGATGCGCCCGGAGTTCATATCGCTGAACAGTTCCTTGCGTGCGTTGTCGCTGTTTGCTTCCTGAATGAACTTTATCTGCTTTTCCGGGATATTATGGTCTTCCACGAGTTTGCGCCTTATCTCACTGTAGATGTTCCACTGATCGGGTTTATAAGTACTCAAGTCTGAAAAAATGAACTGTGTGCCTTTCTGGTCGAGATATTTATAGTAATATTCCGCAATCTTAGCTGCGCAATGGGACGCCTTGTTTCCCGGATTGTCGCCGTATTCAGGGTCTATCAGCCGCATGTCAAGCGACATCTTGTTTGAGTAGTTGGTGGCGATCAGCATCTGTGCCTTTTCTTCCGCCTTGGACAAAGGCTCCCTGTCTATGTAGGCTGCATCCCCGGTTTCAGCGAACTTTATCAGTTTCTGAATGAAAATCTCCTGTTGGGGAGTGGGCGGTATGTGATAGAGTTGCTCGTTGAGTTCCGGCCTGTCAACCCCTACGTCTTCGGCCGTTTTGTAATCGGTTATCTCCGCATAGAAATTGGCGAGTTCCGGCACTTTGATAAAATAGCGGAAACGCTCTTTCTGCACGACCTGGTTGGTCACGGAAAATTCAAAGTCCGTGCTTTTCTTCGCATAGACGGCCGCCCAGCCGTCAAAACAGGTAATCCCCTGCCGCTCCATTTCCTTCGGACGGAGATATTTGAAAAGGAGATAGAGTTCCGTCAGGCTGTTGGAAATGGTCGTACCGGACAAGAAAGTGGCCCCCAAATCCCTGCCTGTGCGCTCCTGTATGGTACGGATGGCGAAAAGCATATTCATGGCCTTCATGCTTCCTTCGGGGTTGCCCAGACCGGAAACTCTTGCATGGCGTGTATTGAACATCAGGTTCTTGAAATTGTGCGACAAATCCGAAATTTTGGATTTGTCGCATTATCAGAACTTTTTTAATTTTCTTATTATATGAGATAATTAACTGATACCCATCCTTTTTTAGCCTAGTTTGGTTTGGATTATTTATGGATAGTTTTGTAAGAAAAGAGGCACCACACTTACAAGTATAGTGCCCATATTATCATTTACACAATCCTAAAAAACAACATGAGTTCGACGAATTATAAATATCTAAAAAGATTGTAATAAGTAAAATCTATCTTACTTTGTAGTATTAAATTACAAAGATTATTCTATACAATACTTATTATATGCGTCTTTATATATATTCCTCACTTCTTCTTGAAAAGCCGCTCTTCGATTATGTAATTCCATCAATTGGCCATTAATCTGCTGATAAATAATTTTGTGTGCCGGATTTGGGAGCAATGCTTCATCATATGCATCTGTTTCAAAATCCTCTTCTTCTATAGCCGCATGAGCAAGATTCAATAAATCTTCCTTGGTCATATCTGTTACAACCATCCAGTTTTCGCCTCTCGTAAAATAGGCTTTCCGATCTTCAATTTTTAAGTGTTTCATAAATGTCTTTCCTTTCTGAATATGCATGTTCACCAGCTTCTAAACTGTTCAACGTGATTTTGTAGTTCTCAATTGTATTACCTTTAACATCCCTTAAGGCTTTGGCAGTTGGATAGCCGCTATAAATGTTGAAATGAATTCCATTTGCCTCCATCTTCTTTTCCGTATAAAGAATGTAATCAGGCTTTATAGAACCCCCCTATTGTGTTATTATGCGTAGAAATAATCACTGGCATATTCTCTGCCATCTCCTTGATAAACTTATTTACCTCGTTCTTCAAAAAGAGATTATCAAACGAAGACTCTGGCTCATCAATAATGAGAATGTCACATAGAATAGCATCTTTAATTTTCTGCAAGAAGTTAAATTCCGAACGTTCTCCACCGGACACGGGCAAGCCTGAAGAATTAAGTATCCTGTAATCTATGGCTGCAAACAACTTATAAATACGGTCACTCTCAACACCTGCCGCTTTCAATTCATCTAAATACTGAACAGGGTTTCCATACTTCGCAAATGCGTTGGTAAGTGACACCTGTTTTAATCCGACAGTTTTCAAATCTGTGGCATTCGCAAATGGGCGTGCGGACACACTGATTGTAAAATGTCCGGCCTTTTCTGTACTAATAGTTCTGCTTTTCTTTATTGCTATAGCTATTTGGGCAAAAATTTCACGCTTTTTCTTATTGATGAAGTACTGGTATAAATCTATATTTGGAATACGAGGTGCAGCAGATTTCAATTGTAACGACTCCTTTACCATCTTGATTATGTTATTAACTTCTTTGAAGTACAAGTTGGCAACGTTATCCTTCCGGCATTGTTCTATCAACTCTTTCAAGAGTGACTTCAGTGAAGCTTCGGGCAAATGTCTATTGACAAGCGATTTGTAAAGCTGTGATTCTAATAAAGTCAGTGTCGCATTGATAAGTTTTTTAATCTCATCATAACTAAGCTCTTTGAAATCGCTTTCATTAAACAGTTTTGACTTTGAGAAAACATCGTTTACATCGCTCTGCTGCGCTGAAGACATAACCGCTTCAAGGTACTTCTGCAACTTCATCTCATCCTCATCTGCTGAACAAGTTTTCAATATATCTGTTACTATAATGCCAAACTCGCGCAAGTAATCCTCTGCAGAATTTTCTTGTCTTACTTTTAAATCATTTTCAAACTGTTCAGAATCATTCCTACTGGTATTGAGCAGTTCAAATTGTTTAATGTATTTAGCCCTTCCTTCAAAACGGCTGGCAATAGCATTCAAGGTATGAGTTTTTCCTGTAGAACGTTTCCCAAACATAATATTAAGCCCCGTTGACAACATCTGTCCATTCGGGAATATCTGAAAAAGTTTAATTCCTTTTTCTGAGGTCAGTGAAACCTTTGTCTTATCCATTAGGCAGAGTTTCAGTGTATTGACATTCACCTGATCAATATCAAAAAATGTATGGCTGACAGGATATTTATCTGGTGTAACACCTTTTTCTATTCTAAAGTCACTGAAATAGACAGGTGTAAGCTCTGTATCCTCCTTCTCCATATAAATAAACTTCTTGACGCTTGACACTTCACCTGCTATTATGTTTCTTCCCAATTTTTCGATGGTATCTTTATGAAGTTTTGGTTCTTTTTCATAATGTGGTATAAGTAAATATTTACTCAAGTCACCAAATATTCTAATGAATGTATCATAAGGAATATCATCATCCTTAGTTTTTATTAGATTTTTTACTTCTTCACATTTTGCATTAAAATCAAACAGCGTCCCGTCATCGTTATTCGCTATGACAAGAATATGCCCATTCTCCAAATCTACTTCAATACCGGGTAAGACGACTATTTGAGTCAATGCATCCTTTATTTCTTGGAACTGTGCGTAGTCAAACAAGTTGTGATTTGTGATAGCAATTACATCCAATTCTGTCTTTGCAACATAATCCAACAAAATGTCCTTATCGTACGTAAACGCTCTATCTGATACAGAAGGTACTGTATGAATATGCAGGTCACATCTTTTCATATTTTTTTAATCATTGTTATACCTATTTCAAAATCCCACAGGTCAAGTGGAGTTTTGGTTTCAAATTTACTGAATTATTTTGTATGACAGATGATTTTATGTAAATTTTGATGTAATGATGGCAAAATATACGCTAAATGATGCTTAAAATATTTCTATCTTGAAAGGGCTTGTAAACACATACTTCATTTATTTCTCGAAAGGATATTCAGGGGCATCGAACAGGTAGAATATTCAAAGCGCTACAACTTTAATATGTAATAGTCAAGACTTGTTCTGACAGTTTGTTTACTATCGGCCCCAAAAACTGT